>Ga0209210_1000048_pt1 | contig 164997 bp, 157 predicted proteins | sample RifGroA1_FD_183991 | JGI IMG/M metagenome (GOLD analysis project Ga0209210, IMG submission 183991) | Contaminated groundwater microbial communities from Rifle, Colorado, USA - Rifle Groundwater A1 (SPAdes) (version 2) | ecosystem: Environmental > Aquatic > Deep subsurface > Groundwater >... | reverse complement strand
CTGCAAAATCTCCGGAATCCAAGAACCCGTCTGTCGTACCGTTGGCCTGAGTAATACTGATCGCAGGAGTCGCTCCACCTGTGCTCGAAAGAGGAGCATCGGCTGTCACACTTGTCACCGTGCCGCCGCCCGATTGAGCAATCACACTCCATGCAGCGCCCGTATCGGTATAAATTTTGTTCGTATCAGTTGCAAAGTAAAGGCGCCCTGCCGTCCAGCCTCCCGCAGGTTTTGAAGCATCTGCTCCAGACTGCATGGACGGAGTGCCACCTGCATTCTGTACCAGTGCATCTGTAATTCCGTAACCGGCAAGGTCTGTCGGGGTATCATCGATCGTGCTCCACGCCTGATTATGAGCTGCTGCCGCGAAAGTACTTGGAGCCGGACCATCAATCAACTGACCGGACCCGTTCCATACTGCAATATTTCCGTTCGTCGGTGTCCCTACTTTATCGGTCTTCGCATTGAAGGCAGACCAGTCGCCTGTCGAAAGATATCCATCAGTCGTTCCATTCGCCTGAGAGATACTGATCACAGGAGTGGTTGTTCCATTTACAACAGAAACCGGTGCCGTACCGCTCACGCCCGTGACCGAACCATTGCCAGTGCCGGGCGTGTAGGTGACCCACTTTGTTCCATCCCACTGCAGCGACTCACCCGCACTGAGTCCGGAAAGGTCATCGAGCGCTTTGCCGCCCAAGGATGTATCGGCATATCCTTTCGTGGAGACGTCCGTTGAATTAGTCGGCGCTCCACTGACCGTGACTTGAGAAAATGCCGGTGTAGAATTCAGTACGGCGTACCGTGCATCGTGGTTATGTAGATCAAGCGTCGACAAATCGACATTCGAAACCAGCTTTTCAATGTTGGCCTGCGTGAGGCTCGCCGGCGATCCTGTCTGAACGAAACTTGAAGGAATCAAACCTTGAAGGGTCTCCGCCACAATTGCTGAAGGTGTCGTGCCAATGGCCAGATCAGGACTTAAAGTTTCAGAAACTCCCGTCGCAAGAGGCGTCACGATGATCTGAAGTTTCCTGACATCACCCGGTGCAGGAGCATAGATGCAACCCGGATTTGATCCGTGTTCTGTAACAATAAGCGGGGCGGAATTCGAGAAAACCTGGGACATCGTCTTCTCGGGGTCATTGGCCGTGCGCTTGACTGCGTCCATGCTTGGCGCAACCCCGGACCCGATTACCAACGAGACCAGCCCACTTGTGGCACTCAAATCAATTCCGGACTGGCTTTCTTCGTAAAGCAAACACCCCGTTGGACTGTAGATTCCGAAAGTAAAATCAACAACGCCACTCATCGGAGCGGTCCCCGCTGAGTTCAGCAGCCGGCCGGAATATACGAAGCCCTGCGCTCCCGATGCAGCCACACCTACCGATGGCTGTAACGCAATCAGCGTAAGTACTCCGTAAGTCGCTAATCCGAATAATCTTCGGACCTGAGTCATTCCATTTTCCTTTCCAATGAAAACAACTTCTTATCGGCCGTTCGGTGAAAAAAATTCGCTAGAATTTCAAGATCACTCGATACCGCAACGTTCCACATCCACAAGAAGAGAGAGAGATACTCAAATTATAGATTAGTTGACTATTCTACTCAATGTTAATAGCGAGCGAGATTAATTAATGATCTCAGCGTATTCGAAGAGGTAAATTAGTTAAGTATATAAAAATTCATAAAAAACCGGGGTTTCGCAGCACCTCTGAGCGCGCCCGCAAATTTCTTAGGTCGAAAATCAAAACTAAACAATGATCTCTCTTCTTCAACTGCAGTTCAGAATCCACTCGCCCAAGAAACGTAAACAACTGAACCAACTCAGATCAACGTGTAAATCGAATGAAGAAGAAGCAGTTCTTACTCCGTTGGCCGGTTTAAACCGGTAAGAAACAGTTCCCGCATCAGCACCGGTAGTGGTGGTACTAAAGAACAGGCTGTGGTTCCTACTTCCGTAATGATTAGAGTGTAGGTTCCGCCATCACGCAGGCTAACGAAAGACATGCCCGCAGAACAATCGTAGTCAGTGGAGATTGCGTTGCCGTTATTCCAATCCACACTCGAGGTCCCGCCCGTTAGCGTCTGGGTTTTTGAGAAAACCTGACCGACAGCCTTAATGAAGATACGCTGAATTAAGCAGCCGGCCGGAATAGACAAAGCCCTGCGCTCCCAATGCAGCCGCGCCTACCGATGGTGGAGCGCAATCAGCGTAAGTAACTCCGTAAACCGCCAATCCGAATAATCTTCGGACCTGAGTCGTTCCATTTTCCTTTCCAATGAAAACAACTTCTTATCGGCCGTTCGGTAAAAAAATTCGCGAGAACTTCAAGATCACTCGTACCGCAACGTTCCACATTATTAACAAAACAGAAATAGCTAAAGATGTCATCGCATTAGCAGACGTAAATCCGGTACGGAACTCGAAGCAAACCCCTTTTTGACTCATCATTTCACAACAGCAGAGATTGACGCAGTACAGATTTTTTTGATTGACCTTCTGTTATAAATCCCGAATTCTTTGACTCCTGATGAATGTGGTCAGATAATGTTCGTATATGTGGATTGTTGTACGTTCTTTCATAATCCTTATTTCAATGATCACTTTTCTCACCCTGGCTTCAGGATGCGCGAAAGTGAAGCTTGTCAATGGTCAAAGCACATTGGTATCCGCCCCTGCTCCTGTCGAAACTGTAGAGCAAACCAACTATCAACCCGGTCCCGCCACTGCTCTTATTTCGGGAGGGAGTATCTCCACAGGTTCCAGCATGAGAATGCAATCCAGTATTGGCCAAATCTCGGGTGGCGCGGTTCAGACCGGCATCACGATGATTGCAGTCTCCGGTATCGAAGGGACCTACCTCGAAGAATAACCGGACCTCCTTATAACCTTGTGCTATCTTTAAATTAAGCCATGTTACAAAAAATTTCTCTTGGTCTTTTGGCCTGCATGATTGCCGGAGTTTTACCAAGTTCAAAGGCTCTTGCCGCTGGTCGCGATCCGGTCAAAGCCAAAGCTACTATCATCGCAAACACCTGGATCTATTCCGACGCCAAAAAAAGCGCTGTGATCGGAAAATACCCGCAGCCCGTTACAGCCATGGCGGAAGGCCCGTTTCCGGGAAATTGGTATCGTATTCCTTTATCCGGCGCGACCGAGTACGGCTGGGTCGAGGCGGAAAGTCTCATCTTTCAAACACCTCTGGCATCAGCCAGCACCAGTTCCTCACCCCGCGGGTTTGTTCCAGTTCTGCCGTCTCGGGTGCTCTCTGTATCGGCCGGCCTACGGACCGCCTCCCCCTCCGCTCTCCTCATAACAGGAACTGAACCAGCAGAATCCGGGACCATGATGGGCTTCGGACTTTTAGCGACTTCGAAGCTTTCCCATGACTGGCGAATAGGCATTGGTCTTGATCGTTTCATTTTCAATAGGAAAACATCCGCACTCGCGACGCCATCAGTCTACGAAATCACTGAACTGGCAGCGTTGTTTCATTTGTACTGGAGGATTCCCCTCCACCTGAAACGTTTTGCGTTCGAAGTGAACGCCGCATTGGGCGGAGTAATGACCTCTGTCCAGACACCCTGGCTTTTGACAAGCGGAATTCTTGCCCCAACCTTTCAAGGAGGCCTGCTCACTTCCATGAAATTAACGGAAAGCTTCTGGGCGACCGCTGGTGCAGGCTACAGGGTTCTGTCTCTCAGCGATATACCGGTCTCACAACTGGCCGAGAGCACGGCCACGGGGAATGCAAATATAAATCTCAGTGGCGTATCGCTGACGTTGGGACTGAGTTACGCATTTCAATAGTTGGAATGCAAGTGTTCAGGGCGCCTCTTTCACCAATTCGGCCGCAAGATCACTTTCAACCCCAGAGCTGTTCACCGCGCCGATTGAAAAATAATATCGGGTGCCGCTCACAAGACCGGCGACCGTATAACTTGTGGCTGCCTTGGTTACGTTTGTGATTGTCTCAGTGTAAGTGCCTGAAGCCGTACCATAGTGAATCCGATAGCTCGCAAGATCACGAATCGGCGTCTCATCTGTATTCGCCACCGGAGCATCCCACCTGAGAGTGATACTTCCCGGGACCGCTTTCTCCATCGTGATAGGAGCGGCAGCATTGGTGAGTGCGACAGTCGTTCGACAGCCCGTCACGCAAAGACCCAAAACCAATAATATCACTACTGCTTTACGCACAATCATCTCCGTCCTGTTCATCTTAAATTCGTGGGTGGCTTGGGCTTGCGATTCACCACCTGCGTGATGGAGTCCGAGGCCGCATTGCCTGAAGAATCAAAAGCCTGTACTGCGAGCGTATAAATGGCATTGAGGTGGACACCGGAATCCCAGCTGAATGCATAAGGCGCGGTCGTATCGCTGGCTTTGAGAACCCCCCCTACATAAAAATCGACTCTGCTGATAGCCACATCATCCGCGGCATTTACGGCGACTGTTACGGTTCCCACCGCGGTCGCACCGGATGTGGGCGAGGTGATTGAAACCGTGGGAAGCGTGACATCGGCCACGAAGATCACATCACGAAAATAATTATCGTTCCGAATGGAAGCAGTCGCTGGGAAAGAACCCGGGCTTCCTTCAACTCCATTTGCCCCGGCAACAGAAACCAGATCCCCTCTTCCTACCGCCGTTTCCAAGTCATAACTGCTAGACGCAAAATGGGTATTGGCAGTTACGGAAACGACATACGGCGTATTGCTTGAAATCGTGAGCGGCTCAGGAAGCGGCTGAATCTGCCAGTCCGCGACCGTTTCATTTTCAAATTCAACGCGCGCCAGCTCTTCTCCTGAGTAAGACCAGATTCTACCGGTATGTGAACCCGTTTCACCTAAAGCTTTAAAGTAACGTATCGCCCGGATCTGCCCCGGTTTGAACGATTGGAATTTCATCCCGAGTTCGAGTGGGCCATTCGTCGACTCTTCAGTTTCTGAAAGTTCCGGAACCAAGGGACCCAAAACCGTCTGACCCCCGGGAATTGAGTCGACGGCAAAGGCCGGACAAACGAACAGCAGCAAGGCAGCCCCGAAAAGGGCACTCCCGAAATCGCGAAAACATTTCGCTGAAGAAAGGCAGCCTATTTTACATTCCATTCCTATCTCTCATTATAGGACGATCAAAATACCTAAAACAAGCGGCAAACCCGCCACTTGGCCTGTGATCAACAGCCCTCAGCCGGAACTGTTTACGTGACCCGGCAAAATTTTCCCCTCGATGGTCTGAGCCTTGAAGCTAATATTCCCGATGGAAAATCAAAATCACAATTCACGTGGCCGGGAGGCCAATCGACCCAGGGAAATTCCGAAGCTCGGCTGGAGGGACATCCTCAAACGGACGAAAACCGGCCTTTCGGAAGAAAATGCCTCAATCATCGCAGCCGGGGTGGCGTTTTATGCCTTCCTCAGCATTCCCGCCCTTCTGACCGCACTCGTTTCCATCTATGGATTGATTGCCGATCCTGCTCAAGTGCAGCAGCAAATGAGTGCGTTGCAGGGGGTTGTTCCTGCCGAAGGCCTTTCCATCATCAGCTCTCAGCTCACACGGGTTTCGGAACAGGCTGGTAATACTCTGACCCTGGCGTTGATTGGCAGTATTGGTTTCGCGCTCTGGAGTGGTTCCAACAGCATCAGAGCTTTGATCGGTGCCCTGAACATTGCCTATGAGGAAAAGGAGAAACGCGGGCCGGTAAAGCTATACGCCAGTTCGCTGCTCATGACTTTAGGTGCGGTGGTCGTTACTGTTTTGGTAATCGTGCTCGTCGTTGCGGTGACCGCTTTAGCCGGTACACTCAACTTTCCCGAGTTGCTCAAAAGCTTGATTACAGTTGCAAGGTGGCCGGTTTTGGCCCTGGTTGCGCTTTCTACTCTGGCCGCCGCTTACCACTACCTCCCCTCGAGAACCCGACCGAGATGGCAGTGGGTGAGCTGGGGAGCCGCTGCAGCCACACTTCTCTGGCTGGGAGCTTCGGCCCTTTTCTCCTGGTACGTCAGCAGCTTTGGGAATTACAACAAAACCTACGGCTCGCTTGCTGCAATTGTCGTTCTGCTCATGTGGCTTTACATCAGCGCGTTGATCATCATCTTCGGCGCGAAGCTGAATGCTGAAATCGAGCACCAGACTTCCAAAGACATGGCCGATACGGTCGGGCGGGCGAGCTGATCAGGTCTTTTGTGCTTTGCTGATCATCTTTGCAAAATGATCCACATTGGTCGCCATGCGCTTGAATGCTACCAGGTGTTCGCGTTTTTCCTGGGCGCTGTTCCATTCCTTTTGGGCTTGAGCGCTCTTGATTTCCTTTTGGATTTCTTTTTTCACTTTTTCAAAAAAAACAAAATCGCTTTTATCGAACCAATGCAGGGGAAAGGGATCAAAGATGCCGCCTTCAATCACGAGAGCAATGTTCACAGCTCCCGCCGTGTTCCACTCCTGCAGATTCTTTGCTGACCCGATTTTTGCATTCAGGCCGCTCCGGACAGTTTTACGGATAGAATCAAAAACCTGCAGCATCAAATCAGAACTGGCGTCACTACCGGTCCAATCAATCAAATTTTCATAGCCCATGGTCATCTCCTTTGTTTCCCTCCGACCCTAATTCAAATTCACTCGAAAAGACAGTTTGTATGAAGTATGTTCGAAAATATGAAATTGAAACGCACCCCGGAGCTGCATGCCTTTTTCACCACCTACATTTCCGATGCCGACCCTGGTCTCGATCAACAAACCACGCGTGATTTTGCCGCAACCGTGCCTCCCGCGCACCTGCAGCAGCTCGCGGCACAAACCAAGCTCCTGATTGCCGACCCGGAGCTCCCCATTGACGAACTCGGAAGCGAAGCGAATCGCTGGTTTGGTGATGCCGAGGAAGCCCGTGTCTGGCTGAGTCAACTCCTGGAGATCCTCGATCAAGCACCGGCTTCAGAAGTTTTGGCTGTAAAAGACAGCAACGGAACTCTGCTAAAAGAAGGCGACTCGGTCATTGTTATCAAGGACCTCAAGGTCAAAGGCGGCACAAGCGATCTGAAGCGGGGTGCGATGATTAAAAAGATCCACCTGATCGATGATGCTGAGGCCATTGAGTGCCGCGTTGATGGCAGCACCCTTGTGCTCAAGACCTGCTTTCTAAAAAAATCCTGATTCGTTTCGCTTTGCAAGGGCCGTTGCTTTGGCTCGCTGCTGGGTCATAACAGGGCATGACACTTGCTCTCCTTAAAATCAAAATAGGAGATTATGCATATGGATAACGTAAACACGGTTGGTCGGGATCCAACCCGGGAACTTGAGAGATCTTCCATCAGCTGGCGAGCGATATTTGCCGGACTTTTCGTATCACTGCTGACCTATATGATTCTGATGGCATTTGGGATTGCCGTGGGAAGCGCAGGGTTGGCAAGCAATATTTCAGGTGGCCTCGAAGGCAGCACCCTATCGATCGGATCAGGGATATGGGTTGTTCTATCAGCTTTAGTTTCGCTTTTTGCGGGATGCTATTACGCAGCCCGCGCTGCTGGCCTGATCGCAACCCGGGTGGGAGCGATCCAGGGTCTGGTCGTTGCCTCCCTGTTTTTTCTGACAATGTTTTCGCAAATCGGGGCTGCGATCGGGTTCATTGGCGGCGGTCTGGGATCGGCAGTCGGCTCAATCGGCAAAGGCGCCTCTGAAATAGCCAAAGCCCCGGAGGTACAGGACACGATCCAGTCGTCGCTCGGCGAACTCAATCTGAAGTCGCCGCCGGACCAAGTCGTGCAAGGAATCGCCACCCGGTTAATTCAGGGAAACACGATCGGAGCGCGTAATTATCTGGCAGCGCAGGCAGGAATTTCTCCGGCTGAAGCGCAAACCCGGATTGATACTATAGCGAATGACGTCCAAAGCACGGCAAGGGATATCGGACAAAAGACTGCGAAAGCGGTTTCAATGATCGGTTGGACAGTATTCGGCTACTTGCTTCTGGGCAGTCTAGCGGCCCTCTTCGGCGGTATGACTGGTGCCAAGTTCGCCGTAAAACATAGCGTTGAATACCGACCGAGACACAAAACAGCAGCGTAATTTCCCCACTGCTGATCAACAATAAGGGCACCTCATCGGCGAGGTGCCCTTTTAATTTGCTCGCTTCTCATTTTTGCTGATCAAGTCTCGCGCAGGCTTCGCAACATCCAGGCGGCTTTTTCCTGTACTTGCATCCGCTCGGTCACCAAATCAGCTGTGGGCTGATCACCACAATCACTCGCCAGCGGGAAAAGCACGCGCGCTGTCCGGACTACTGCCTCATGCCCTTGGACTAGGCGTTCGACCATTTGTTCTGCCGGTGGTGAACCCTTGTCCTCCTTTACCGAAGAAAGTTCCATGAACTCCGAATAGCTCGCCGGTGCCCTGAACCCGAGCGCCCGGATGCGTTCCGCTATTTTATCCACCGCATCAGCCAGCTCCTCGTACTGCCGCTCGAACATGAGATGAAGCGTCTCAAACTGTGGGCCCGTGACGTTCCAGTGATAATTGTGCGTCTTCAGATAAAGCGTGTAGGTATCCGCCAGCAAACGCGAAAGCCCGTCGGCAATCTTCTTTCTGTCTTTTTCGTCAATACCGATATCGATTTTCATAAAATCCCTCTTCAGGGTTTTCTTTCAAATACCGGTCCAGTCAGAGCCCGACCGGAGCGCGAGCAGCCCGCAGAGTCAGAGCTTTATGCAGGACAATTCCAAACAGGAATCCATAGGTCAAATTGCTCGTGGCCAAGCCCACGATCGCGGTTCCGCAGGCAACGAGGATTTCCTTTCGGTCCTGGCGGATATCCCAGGCAAAGCCGGCGTGGGATGCTCCTACATAAAAAAGCAGGACAGCAAGAAATCCCGTGGGAAAGGCAGAAATCATGCCGAGCGCCGAGCGCCCGAAGGCCAAAGCCAAAATCACAAGAGCCCCGCCTATGATATATCCCGACCGGGCAGATGTCGCACCGAGCTTGGCATGCGCGGTAAGGCCACCGCTGCCGTGGCACATGGGCATCCCTCCCAGCAAGCCGATTGCGATATTGGCCATTCCCATTCCAAAAGGGATTGATTTCAAAGTGACGCGTGAAGCCCGGCGTCCATAAAGAAGGCGCGCGGTGTTTTCAGTGGCAACAATGGCGTTGCCAAACGAAAGTGCCAACTGAGGGAGGACCAGCAGCCCCAAGGCTTCCCATGTTTTGTGAAACGCCGGAAAGGTCAGAGTAATCGGTGCCGGCCCCATAATCACAGCAGGCGAATCTACATAGGCAAGAGTCAGCCCCACCAGTAGGATAGGTAAGAGAGGCGGAATCCATTTCTTCAACGAGAACGCCGCACCAAGCAGTACGGCGGCAACAACTACATAGCCAGCTTGTCCATGGATCATCTGAAATGATGTTTTGATCAGGATTGCGCCCAGGCCCAACTGAATCCCGCGAATGACTCCAATTGGAAAAAACATCCCCATGCGTTCACTTAATCCCGAAAGAGATAAACCCAAAAGGATGAGCCCCATCATGATCCCGGCGACCGAAATAACGTCGACACCCAATCCAGAGGCGATGGCTATGGCAGCCATAGCTTTTAATGGCTGCACAGGCATTGTTATGCGGTAATAAGCAGCGGAAACCAGATAGAATACTCCCGCCATCGCAAAGAGAACGGTGGGGTTGAACCCATTATTCCCTACCAGGGCTATCGCGATTGGGATCAGCACCCCAATATCGCCAAAAGCACCCGAGATGTCCCAGAGAATTTTTCTAGCCACCATTGAATTGATTTAGCGCATGAATATGCACAGGAGCAAGGTGTTCATCATGTGAGTCACTAATACAACAAAACTTGACTAATTTAACGCATTGCAATAAACACCAGGCATTCAGAATCATGATTACGGGTGCACAAAGTTCACGACTTCTGATAAAACGCGCCCGAAAGAAAGGTTTTTATGAAAAATGGTTTTTTTGTTCTCCTGTCGGTTCTTACGTTGCTCGCTTCAACTTTCGCTTCCGCTTCGGAGCGCTCCTGCTGGGAACGTCCCTCTGGCAAGCAGTTTCAAAGCGTTCCAGAAACGATTTGCTTTGATTCCGTGGAAATCGACAGAGACATCAGCAAACTGATCGTGCGCGGGTATCCCATTCAGGGGGAGTTCAAGCTGCTTCCCTCCAAACGACCGGCCGCCTATCGCGCCGTGATTTTCCGCGATTACAACTCTGATGGCACCTGCTCGTTTTTTGAAGAGTCGCTCGTCACGGTGGAATTCACCCCGCTGTCATCCGGCAAAGTGGTCATGCATGAAGTCAATACCCGGAATGCGTTTTCACAGGACCGCTGTCAATTCGAAACGAAGTTCCAGTACGGTTATTATCTTCACTCCATGAACTAGCAGCTCAGGTGACCACCACGATTTCGTATTCGCGGGTGCCTCTGGGACTCTCGATTTCAACCTGATCCCCTGCCCGTTTGCCGAGCAGGGCTTCGCCTAAAATCGATGCGGGCGTGATGAGCTGGACCGTTTGATTCCCGACCTGGACGGAGATCCCGCCGCCCTGTGCTGCAAGAAAATACCACGAAGGCCTGCCCTCAAACGTCATCTCGACCAGGGCGCCGGGAGAAATACTGTCTTCGGACGAAAATTTCCGTAAAGACAAGAACTTAAAGTAGGCGACCTGCTTCTCAAGTTCGGCTGCACGACCCGCTTGAGCCCCTGCCAGGTAAGACGCCTCGAGCCCACGTGTATCGTACTGGTCTTCCGCTTTGCTTTGCTCATGAGTCGCGGCCTCATGCGCCGCCGTTGCTGCCTCTTGGATGATTTTCAGCTCCCTTTTTAGTTTGGCGAGTACCTGTTCAACGAGCAGGCCTTTATCTATTTTCATACCCTTCCACCATACCCACTTTTGCTCAGGAAACTCGCTTTTCCAGTGCTTTATTGTAAAAAAAATACCCTATCTTTTAGCTTTTAAATCTGGTAGCTAGGAGGCTATCACTGTTTGCTGTTTCAGAGTCTGCGGGCATAGTGCCCATATCCTCTTGAGCGGCCCCAAGCCTTTGGAGGTTTTATGGGTAAGAAATTGTATGTTGGCAATCTTCCATTTTCCGCAACTGAGCAGTCGCTCGTAGACACTTTTTCACAATGTGGAACCGTTGAGTCCGCCACGATCATCAAAGATCGCGATAGCGGCCGCAGCAAAGGTTTCGGCTTTGTGGAAATGTCCAGCGATGCAGAAGCCACAAATGCAATCACCAAGTTTAACGGCGCCGATTATGATGGCCGCGCGATGACCGTGAACGAAGCGAAACCCATGGTTCCCCGTGAAAATCGCGGCGGCGGCGGTGGCTTCGGCGGCGGAAACCGTGACCGTGGCGATCGCGGAGGCCGTGGTGGCTTCGGCGGCGGTGGTGGCGGCGGCCGTGGTGGTCGCTACTAAATCGAATTTCTCGATTTAGCCAGCTACATACTTGTTTCAGTTCTGCCCGCCTCACGGGGGAGTTGATCTCTCCCAAGCGGGCAGAACTTTTTTTAGAATACTTAACGCTTCACACCAAGGCAGCACTACATGGCTAAACCAGGAAGAATCACACAAGAGAAACGCGGACGCGAACGGGCCAAGCAGGAAAAGCGCCAAGACAAGATCGCGCGTCGCTCCCAACGCAAGGAAGAAAAGGACAGCCGTCCGGAGAGTGACAACAACGAAGATCCGGATTTGGCCGGAATCTATCCTGGACCGCAGCCTGTTCAAGAAGATTAGGAATGCTGCCGTTCGATCCAGCTAATCCGTATCCGCTGGTTGCAGCAGATTCGCATACTTACACGGAAGCACAAAAACACTCCGCCGAAGTGGATCACTGGCTGGGGTTACACACCGAAGAAATCGAAAGCTCACTCATCGAAACGATCCCGGCAACTGAACGCAAGGCGCTTTGGATCGGCTTGCCTGTGCGGAGCTTGCTCACGCCTTATACTGAAATTCGGACCATTCTGGAACTCCTGAAACCTGCTACCGGTGATTCAGTGATTGATCTCGGCGCAGGCTATGGACGAATGGGTTTTGTCATCGGTGAACACTATCCTGAAACCAGCTTTACCGGTTTTGAGCGCGTCGTTGAACGAGTCACTGAAGCGAATCGCTGCCTAAAACTGAAAAACATTTCCATTGCGACGATGATCGAAGCAGATCTGAGTTCTGCTTCACAAGTCCTTCCACCGGCAGCCTATTATTTTATTTACGATTACAGCATTCCGGATGCGATACAGAAGACACTTGATGATTTGAAAAGAATCGCTCAAAAGCAAAAGATCACGGTAGTCGGCCGCGGCCGCTCGGCCCGGGATATAATCGAGCAACAGAACCCCTGGCTGTCGCAGATCGTCCGCCCAGAACACACGGCGCATTTTTCTATTTACCGGTCTCAGACGTGACACAATGGCAGTATTCGATACTGAATTTACTGTTCCCCTTTTTGACGAATTCATGAAACGGGCCATGCCTCTTTCCTAGCAATTGGTCCCCTAATTTTTTACCGATCTCAGCCCTAAAGCCTTTGGCCCTGACAACTAAACTAATTTCATTGGACTCGCCAGTTTTCCAATGAGTGTCAGGTTTCACACATTGGAAAACTGTTAATCGCATGTCATCATTTGATTATTCATTCAGGGGTTGAACTCGGGGGAGCATATGAAAAATTTATTTTTGGTTCTATTGGCGATGACATTTCTTTCGTCCGGCCAGGCGTTTGCCTGGACTATGAGCGCGAATTTTGAAAACGGCACACTGGGGCAGTCTGCTATTGGAAACAGCGGCTTCAGTGAGGCTGGCACCTTCTCCACCGGTAGCGGTTCCACAGTAACCTTCTCCTCGGACCGTGCGAACAGCGGATCCAAATCGGCCAAGATGTCGATGACTAGAGGAGACGGAGGAACCTATGGGGGCATTACTTATCAAAATAGGGTCGGTAGTGGAACTGAGGTTTGGGCAAGAGCGTATTATTACTTCGCCTCTCCTTGGAGCTGGGCAAACATGTCTGGCGGCTACGCTGTCATAAAATTGCTCCGCGGCGTTCATTTGATAAATTCCAGCGGCGATAATGCCGGATATCTTTCCGTTTTCAGCGATACGAACGCGGACATTCAACTCTCCAACGAGCCAGGACCCGCTCAAAGCTACAGCAGTCCGGCGAAGTACGACTTGGATAAATGGCAGTGCATTGAAATGTACGTGAAACTCTCTGCAACGCGGGGTGCTTTTAGAATCTGGAAAAATGGTGTTTTAGTCCAAGAAGATATGAACACCAAGACTCTCGGGAGCTCCAGCGATGTTGCTGATCTTGCCTATTTCATGTCGAATTGGAATAACGGTGTCGTACAGGCACAAACAATGTACATAGACGACGTTGTAATCACAACAGATCGGCCAGGACAGACGGATCTTGTCGGCAATCCCATGATCGGCCTGGTCAATGGCTCAACCCCTGTGCCTACGCCCACACCGACTCCTACACCGACCCCCACCCCGACTCCAACTGTCCCCGCTTCGCAAGTTCTGCTTCAGGAGAATTTCGATAACGCGAGTTTCACCTCACGCGGCTGGTACGATGGAGCAACAGCTGCTGTGGACACTACTGAGAAGATTCCAGGAAGCACGGCTTCGATGAAATTCCGCTTTCTTCCTGGCGGCGTTAAACCCAATCCGGCAGATGGTTCGTACAATATGCGACATGCCATTACACCTACGGAAAGCGTCTATTTGAGCTACTGGGTCAAACACAGCGCGAACTGGGTAGGCTCAGCTAAGGCTTATCATCCGCATCTCTTTTATTTTATGACCAACCTCAACGATTCTTACGTGGGTCCGGCTTATACTTACCTGACCGCCTACATTGAAGAGAACCAGGGATTCCCGCAGGTCGCTATACAAGACGGTCAGAATATAGATAAAACCAAGATCGGGACCAACCTGATTGGTGTTTCTGAAAACAGATCCGTCGCAGGCTGCAACGGCAATCAGCCGGTCGGAGCCACTTTCGACTGCTACTTATCCGGTTCAGACTATTGGAATGGAATGATTTGGAAGGGACCGACAGCGGTCTACTTTGATGCAGCTCAGAAAACTGGCTGGCACTTTGTCGAAACAGTGCTTCAGATGAATTCAATCGTGAATGGCATCGGCCAGGCCAACGGCGTTGTCCGGCATTGGTATGATGGGCAACCAGTCATCGATAAAAGCAATGTGATCCTGAGAACCGGTAAGAACCCGACGATCAAGTTCAACCAGTTCCTGATCGGACCGTGGATCGGAGACGGTTCTCCAGTCGATCAGACTTTCTGGATTGATAATCTGACCATCGGAACGGCTCGACCATCTTCGACCTCGACGGTCAAGCCGTCAGCGCCGATGGGATTGCAGGTTCGTTAAATTTAGATATGCATTTGGCTAGGCAAAGCCTGTCATGATTGAAGAATGTTTGAAAAAGGGGAAATATATGAGAACTTTATTTTCATTTCTGTTGGGGATAATTTTTCTTTCGTCAGGCCAGGCATTTGCATGGACAATGAACGCGAATTTTGAAAACGGCACAATAGGGCAGCCTGCCATAGGAAGCAGCGGCTTCCATGAGGCGGGCACTTTATCCACTGGTAGTGGTTCCACGGTAACCTTCTCCACGGACCGTGCATCTACCGGATCAAAATCGGCCAAGATGTCGATGACTAAAGGGGACGGGGGAACCTTCGGCCTCCTCTATTATCCAAGCACCGTGGGTAATGGGACTGAGGTTTGGGCAAGAGGGTATTATTACTTCGCCTCTCCCTGGAGCTGGGCGAACGCGTCGGGGGGTTACCGCGCAATTAAATTGCTCCGGGGTATCGGCACCAGTAATGGATTTCTTTCGGTATTTAGCGATACAAATGGAGTTATTCAGCTCTCCAACGAACCGGGAGATGAGCAAACGTACACTTCCCCTGATTCGCCTGGAGCCCCCCTGTATGAAAAGGATAAATGGCAATGCATTGAGATGTACGTAAAGCTTTCTGCGACACAGGGTGCGTTTAGAATCTGGAAAAATGGTGTTTTAGTCCAAGAAGATATGAACACCAAGACTCTCCGGAATGCCAGCGATTCTGCGACTAACGCCTATTTCATGTCCAACTGGAATGACACTGTCGTACAGGCGCAAACAATGTACATGGACGACGTTGTAGTCACAACGGATCGACCAACAAAGGTAGACGCCAAGGGCAATCCCATGATCGGGCCGATCAGTGGCCCAATCACGACGCCGGTCAAACCGAAAGCTCCAACGAGCTTGCAGGTCCGTTAATTACACTTTGCGATATTTGTCCGGCTTTACTCCGCAAATCGGACAATTCGCATTCGGCTCGCCAATGTGGATATCGCCACAAACCGGGCAGATGTAAATTTCGGCATTCTTCAGGTCATGACCTGCTTCGACTGCCGCAAGCGCCTGCTTGTAAAGTTCGGCATGAACTCTCTCCGCCTGCTCGGCAAAGCTGATCATCGTTTTGCCTTTGTGGTTTTCCAACCTGGCCTGTTCCAGCATGGGCGGGTACATTTCGGTGTACTCGTAGGTTTCACCGTTTACGGCATCTTTGAGGTTCTCCAGAGTGCTGTTCACGCCGCCCATCGCTTTGAAATGCCCGAGGGCGTGGATCGTTTCGGCTTCAGCGGCCGCCCGGAAAAGACGAGCCACCGTGGGATAACCATCTTTTTCGGCCTTTTCCGCATAGGCGAGATACTTGCGGTTGGCCTGGCTTTCGCCGGCAAAAGCTACTTTGAGGTTCTCCATGGTTGTTGGCATACGACTCTCCTTGAGGATTCAATCCCCGTAAATTATGAATAAGAAATGGAACGTACCGAATTTTACCCATTTTCAGAAACGGATCAAGCACACCTTCAGTTTGCCTTGGTTATGGCACTCTATAAAGGGAAGTGGCTTTTCGTAAAGCACCGCCTCCGCGACACGCTGGAAATACCCGGTGGAAGGCGGGAACCTGACGAAAACATTCTTCGAACCGCTCACCGCGAGCTCTTTGAAGAGACCGGGGCCGTACGTTACCAGCTCGCCCCCATTTCCAGCTATTCAGTCACTACAGCGACAGCTAAGAGCCATGGCCTGCTCTGTTTTGCTTCGATCGATGAGCTCGGCCCTCTTCCCGCATCTGAAATTGAGCGAGTCGTGAGCCTGAAGGAACCGCCGAAGGAAATGACTTATTGCAACATTCCTGTTCTTTTTGCGAAAGCCGTGAAGAATACGGGCCTCATCGAAAAATTTTCCGATTACCAGCACGTTATCTTTGACTGGAATGGAACCCTGCTGGACGACACGCAGATCTGCGTGGAGGTCATCAGTGACTTGCTTGCTGAGCATGGACTGCCTCGCGTTTCGGCTGAAAACTACCGTTCGATATTCGGTTTCCCGGTGAGTGATTATTACAAAAAATTAGGATTTGATTTTAGCCGGACGCCTTTTCAACTTGTGGGTGATCAATTCATGGCACGTTATCGCCAGCGCCTTCACGAAGCGCAGCTCTTCGAGGGGGTTTCGGTCATGCTCGAGATCCTCAAACAGCGCCAGTTACATCTCTCCATTCTGTCGGCTGCCTCACAGGTGCACCTGGACGAAGCCACTGAAGCCCACGGTATCCATCGTTACTTGAATCACATATTCGGAACCGGCGACCACTACGCGTCCAGCAAACTGCAAAGAGGCCGGGAACTGCTTCAGCAAATGAACATTCCGGGTTCCAAAACCCTGCTTGTCGGTGACACAGATCACGATCTGGATGTCGGCAAGGCGCTGGGGTTGGAAGTGCTCCTCGTTGCTGACGGCCATCAACATTATGAGCGGCTGATCAGCCAGCATCCGAACACGATCAAGAGCCGGTTCCAGAGCCAAGTTCCTTGACCGCCTGTTTCGCCTGTTTTAGAACATTCTGATATGGACTCAAACCTGATCACGCTTTCAATGACCGCAGCTGGAATTGGTTTCATCCACACACTCGCCGGTCCGGATCATTACCTTCCGTTCATTGTCTTCGCCAAAGCACAAAATTGGTCGCTCAAAAAGACCTGGCTCATCACCTTCCTGAGTGGTCTTGGACACGTCCTCGCTTCCGTGCTTCTAGGCTGCGTGGGTATCGGACTCGGACTTGCGCTCGACCAGATCATGCCGTTTGAGATGAATCGGGGAACTTTTGCTGCCTGGGCTATCACGACATTCGGCTTCGTTTATCTGGTCTGGGGCCTCAAACATTCTTTTAGGAGCAAAACGCATCAGCATGTCCATTTCCACGAGGTCGGCCCCCCTCACACCCATTCCCATTCGCACCTGGACACCCCCCACCTGCACGTTCACGCTGCATCGGTAGTGGCTGACAAACCCAGCTTCACTCCGTGGGTTCTTTTCACTCTTCTGGTGTTTGGCCCCTGCGAGCCTCTCATTCCCATTCTCATGTACCCCGCGGCCACTCACAGCATTGCAGGCCTGGTAATGGTGACGTCCGTTTTCTTTTTCAGCACGGTAACGGCAATGCTGCTTTCGGTGACGCTTGGGTATCTGGGAGTTCAGTATTTAAATTTCACTTTTCTTGAACGGCACACACACGCACTGGCCGGTGGCTCCGTATTTCTATGCGGCATCGGGATTATCTTTTTTGGAATGTGAATAAGGAGTTTTATATTACTGTGCCCGCAATTGCGTCCCTGATTTTCGCAAGAATCTCCTGGCCCTGTTCCTGCGGCAAGGGTCGAGTGGGCCATTGAATCCCCAGCCCCTCCGTCGAATTGGGCTTCGGAATAATATGAAAATGGACATGCGCTACGGCTTGATGCGCGCCTTTCCCATTGTTCTGCAGAATATTGTACTGCCGGGTTCCAGTGGCTTTCATCACCGCGCGGCAGAGCAGTGGAAGAATTTTTCCGAGCGCCGCTGCTGATTCGTCTGAAAGTTGATCCAGCGTCTCTGCAGGTTCTTTCGGAATGACAAGGGTATGTCCCGGGGCAATGGGATTGATGTCCAGAAATGAGAAAACCTTCTCGTCTTCATAAACCTTCAGACAGGGAATTTCACCTCGAATAATTTTGGAGAAAATGGAATCAGCCATCACCTTTGAATGCCGCCCGGCGAGGAATTTGTCAACTCAGGCAGACTTGGCTTCTTCAAACGAGTCCATGAACTCCGGGAAGCGTTCATCAAGGAAATGTTTGATTGCGGCAAGCTCAATCCTGAGTCTCTCGATTTCCGCTTCGCGGTCCAGTCGCTCGCGGCTGATCAGGTCACCCTGAATTTCGATCTGTTTTTGGATCAACTGAATATCTGTGGGATACACTTTTCCAACATCAGCCATATGAAGCTACGAACCAGCAATCGATATGCCAAAGCTTCGCTTTAACGCGTGATTGAAAATTTCAAAAATAACGCCGGGTGATCCGAACCGACATCTTTCACGCCTTCACTCCAGACCTGCGCCGTCTCCATCGTGACTCCACGCGTGTAGGCATCATCCAGCTGGTAATGGATTGGATCCACCCCGTCTTCTTCCCAAGGTGCCCGGAGAAGTCCATTCGCTTCAGCAATCCGCATTGCCATCTCCAGCCGGGTGCGGTTCCAGATATTGAAATCTCCGGCAAAAACGACGGGACCGCGATGAACTTGAAAGTGCTTTGCAATCTCAGTCAGCTGTTTCTCAAATACCAGATCGTTTGTGAAATTGATGCCGTGAATCCCGGCGACAAGCAGTGTCTCGTCGGAGCCCTCCAGCGGGAATTCGACGATGACCGTTGTCTTGGGGGTGTTGACAACCGGCTCGGTCTCTTCGGTCCTGTGAAAACGAACCTGAGTAGCCTGTACTGCTGATCCAATAACGGGCCCGGTTGGAATGCCGCTCTTCAGCAGAAAGTTGGCGCCAAGTTCCCAACCAAAATCCCCAAGGCTCTGCAGGGCTGGCAGGATCTTGTCCGTCAAAGCGGCTTCCTCGAGAACAATGATATCCGGGCGGATGAACTTGTTCAGATCAGCGAAGACCGAATTAAACCCTGACTTTCCACCTTTATAGATGTTCCAGACCAGCATTCTGATTTCATCAGGCTTCAGCTTCGTCTGTTTTGCCTGACCGACGTGGTACAAGACCCGGTTGGACGGCGGGATCTCGCCACAATCAAAGTAGCAAGGAGGCTGAGCAAGAACATCCGTGGAGAATGCATTCAGGGAAAGGGTCGAAAGAACAAAGGCGGCCAGGAAAAACGGCCAGGAAATGTTTTTCATATTGGGCCGGTTAGATCCCAAAGCCGGAGCAAAGTCAAATCAGGAACCCGCAAACATGGCCTGCCGCGTTATGTTTTGAAATCAGTCGCGATACTTGGATCCCCAAAGCCATACGAGTTGAGTTGTAACCTGAGTACACGCTTCGAGAACCGAAACCGGAATCCACTCCTGCTTGGAGTGGAAGTTCTTCCCACCTCCGCAAATATTCGGGGTCAGCAGGCCCATGGCCGAAAGTCGCGAGCCATCGGTTCCTCCGCGGATCGAGGTCAGCTTGGCTTTCTTTCCGGCACGCTCCACAGCCGCAAGCGCGACGTCCACGATCTCCGGTCTTTTTGCCAGATCATATTTCATATTCCGGTAGGACTCTTTGATTTCGATTTCGATTTTTGCACCCGGATTTTTTTGCATCAGCACGTCTGCCAGACCAGACAAAAGCTCTTCGGCTTTCTTCAGACCGGAAACTTCAAAATCGCGAATAATCAGCGTGCACTTGGCCTGGCTCACACTTCCTTCAATTCCGGTCGGATGAAGGTAACCCTGCCGACCCTCTGTCGTCTCGGGCTTCATACCTTCCGGAATTGCCCTGATTAACTGAGCGACAATATTGACAGCGCTGACCATCTTTCCCTTGGCATAGCCCGGATGCACATCACGGCCAGTGACAGTGACGATTGCAGTATCCGCACAGAAAGTTTCATTCTCCACCTCTTCAGCGGAGGAGCCATCCAGCGTGTACGCAAAATCAGCCCCGAATTCCTTGAGGTCGAAATGCGCCGTCCCATTCCCAACTTCCTCATCAGGGGTGAAGCCGATTCGAATCGTGGGCCGCGGCCGGGCGGGCTCTGCCTTGAGACGCTCAATCGCTTCGAGGATCTCGGCAATACCGGCTTTATCGTCTGCCCCGAGCAACGTTGTCCCGTCCGCCGTAATAATGTCATGGCCGATAAAATTCAAAAGATCCGGGTTTTCTGAAATTTTCAAAACCTGGGAATCCGACAAGACAATATCCTTGCCGTCATAGTTTCGATGGATCATGGGCTGGACATTCCTGCCTGAAACACCCGGATAAGTATCCATGTGGGCAAGTAACCCGATTACCGGAGCTTTTCCGGCCGGCAAATTACCGGGCAGAGTCGCAAAAACATAACCGTGTTCACTCATGCGGGCATCCCCTAGCCCCAGCTCTTTGAGTTCGGTGACAAGCATCTTGCCGATTTCGAGCTGCTCCGGTGTGGAGGGAAACCGATCCATGACGCCCTCTTTCGATGCGGATGGAATTTTCACGTATTTCAGAAAACGGGCGACCAATCTTTCGGTTTCATTCATGCCCTGACTTTAATCTCTGAACGGGGTACCCGCAAGAACGTAAAAAGCAGATTTTCCTAACGACTCGCGGCGGGAACTGGAGCACAATCATTCCATGTTTCTGTCGCGATGCTTTCGAATCCCGATCTTGTTCCTGATATGCCTGATCATGGGAGCTTGTGCCAGGGCTCCGCTCAAACCCCAGACCGCACTGCGAAAGACCTCCGCACCCACCCTGAAAGACGATCTGCCACTCCCTCCGTTGCTGGAAGCCATTCAGAATCAGATTTCGTTTATTGAAAAAACGCCCGCCACCGAGACCTTTACTTTCGGAACAGAAGTCTACAATGAGGTGGAATACCTCACGGGTTTGCGCCGGGTCCTGGAGCTGGCACGGGACAACCCGGACCCGGCAAACTTATTCCCGAAAATCGAGCAGGAATTCGACTTTTATGAAGTTTATGGACGAGAGAACTGGGGTGAGGTTTTCATCACCTCGTATTTCGAGCCGGTGATCTCCGGATCAAAAAAACCCACACTCACCCATTCACTGCCGCTCTATTCCGCCCCTCCCGATCTGGTAACAGTTGACCTTGCCGATTTTGATCCAAAATTCGAGGGTGAGCGAAAGCTCAGAGGCCGCGTTGTTGAAAAATTTTTTGTGCCGTATTTTTCACGAACCCAGATCGATAGCCTGAACGCATTGAAAAACCGGAAGCTAGAACTCTGCTGGGTAGACCCGATCGACGGGTATTTCCTGCAGGTGCAGGGGTCCGGAACCGTGGACCTTGGAAAAGGAGAACGACTGCATCTCAATTATGCCGAGAGCAATGGCCACAAGTATGATTCACTCGGGAATCATCTGCGTGCATTCATTCCAGCAGAGCAACTCAATCTGCATACAATTGAAGCTTATCTCCGGAAGCTTTCAGCCGTGGAAATCCAGGATTATCTCAATCGGAATGCGAGCTACGTATTTTTTAAAAGCACCGCCCAGACTGCTCTGACATTTCTGGGCGTGCCCGCCACTGATGGACGCACGATCGCCACTGATCGCAAATATTTCCCAAAGGGGGCGTTAGCATTTATTCTATTTCCCAAACCCGTTTTTGAGAGTCCGGATCAACTGGTGCCCACGCGAACTGAAGAAACCTCCCGCTTCGTCCTGGACCAGGACATCGGCGGCGCAATTACGGGCGGAGGCAGGGTCGATCTATTCTGGGGGCGGGGCGCCGAAGCGAAACACTATGCCGGCGTCATGAAATATCCGGGACGACTCTATTATCTGGCCCCTAAACGCAATCACTAGTAACCTATTGAGTACATGGACAACAAGTTTCAGGAAACATTACTCAACGCGATTGCCGCATCCACGATCAAGACTCTCAGGGACTTTTGTCAGATCCAGCCGGTTATTGGCCAGGCGTTCATCAAAGGGAAGCGGGACCAGCAGATGTTTGCGGTTGCCGGGATCATCGGTCTGACCAGCAGCGTGGCCAACGGTTCGGTCCTGCTCTGCTTTCCCATGTCTGTTTTCGCGGAAATCATGAAGAATATGCTCGGAGAGACCGTTACCGAGATCAAGAAAGAGAATGAGGACGCTGCCGCCGAACTATTGAATATGATTTTTGGGCAGACCAAGGCGGTACTGAATAAACGTGGGTTCTCTCTCGAAATGGCTATCCCTTCCGTGCTCCGTGGCGGCGATGTTCAGTCGAGTTATTCAAAAGTTCACGTGGTACAGGTCGTGCCTTTTTCAACACCGGTCGGAGAATTTTATATCGAGCTGCTACTGAATGATGTTGCTGCGCCCAAAGCGACAGCAACGGCTTCGGTCCCGCCGAAGGTAGATACTCCCGCGGCCCAGGCCGCATTCTTCAAACCTTTTCTCGACAGCGTCATGCACACCCTGAAAGTGCAGATCAATGTCGCCTCGAAACCCGGGAAACCTTTTCTCAAAAAGCAATCCTCTGATTTCAGTTTTGATATCGCAGGGATCATCGGCATCACCAGTAAATCACTCAGCGGGTCGTTCATGCTAAGTTTTAAGAAAGAGGTTTTCCTCAAGCTGATCGGGAAAATGTTCGGCGAGGAACCTACGGATTTTCAGGAAGGTCTGGATGATGCCGTTTCGGAGCTCGTCAATATTGTTCTGGGTGCCGCGAAAGCGGTGTTGAACACCCAGGGACATGGAATTCAAATGGCGATTCCGACTGTCGTGCGCGGCGATTCGATCTTATCCAGTCCCCAGCACAAGAAACAGGGTATCGTTATTCCCTTCACTTCAGACGTAGGGGAATTCCACGTGGAAGTGATCATCAACGATCAAGAACCCCCAGCGGCCTGAGCCAGCTATTCTCCGCGAAGTGATTTACTCCGGCGCGCAGCCGCGAGCACCGCTTTGATCAGCGTCACGCGCAGTTTGCCCTCTTCAAGTGCCATGAGCCCATCAATCGTGCAGCCAGCGGGGGTGGTAACCTCGTCTTTGAGCGCCGCAGGATGGACCCCCCGAGTGAGCACCATCTTGGCAGCTCCGAGCAAAGTTTGTGAGGCGAGCAACGTAGCTGTCTTTCTGGGAAGCCCCACTTTGACGCCCGCTTCACTCAGGGCCTCAATCACCATATATATGTAGGCTGGACCACAACCACTCAGGCCCGTCACCCCGTCCATGAGGGATTCTTCGACCACTGCCGTTTTGCCCACGGTCCCGAAAATTTCCTCGGCCTGCTTCACTTGGGCGGATTTGGCACCCGGTCCCGCCGCAAATACTGTCATCCCCTCTCCGATCAAACACGGCGTATTCGGCATGGCGCGAATAATTGCGGGCTTGCCCCCCGCCCAACGCGAGAGCTGTTCCGTTGTAACGGAAGCGACGATTGAAATCAGGGTATGGCGTTCTTGCAGGAATGGAGCGACCGCTTCGAGAACTTTCTGGGCCTGGTGCGGTTTCACGCAAAGCACCAGTACATCGCAATTTTCGACAAGCTTCTTGTTGTCGAGATGAGTTTTGACCCCGAGACGTTGCTGCGCTTCTTTGGCCGTCTCCGGAGTACGAGTAGTTGCTTCGACCTGATACTGTCTGGGCGCACCCTGATCATGCAGCCCCTTGACAAGTGCTTCTCCCATTTTCCCAAGACCTATTACTCCGAGTTTCATCCCATCCCCTTTTAAACAAGCTTGATCGCTTCAATATTCCCAATCTGTTCGCCTAAAAATTTCTCCGCAAGCGTCTTGAACCGCCTGGGTGTGTCAGTCACATATACGGAGAGTTTCCCGCGCCCGGTAATTGGTTCCCCGGTAACTTCTTCCAAAGCCCCCGGAGTTCCGTTTTGAATGTACTGGCGAAGATTTTCCGCCAAAGCAATTCCACTGTCCACTACAGTCACTGGCGTTTTGCTGAGTTGCTTCAGTTCTGCTTCAATCAGCTCTTTCAGAAGCGGATAATGAGTGCACCCCAGGATCAGAGCTCGGATATTTTTCCTCAAAAGCGGTTCGAGATAACGACGGATAACCTGGCGGGGCACCTCACCCGCTATCCAGCCTTCTTCAACCAAGGGGACAAGCAATGGTGCGGCTTGCGACTCCAGGACTTGTTTTGACCCAAGCTTGACAATCGCTCGCCCGTAAGCACCCGATTCCACTGTGGCGAAGGTGCCCAGCACGCCAATCGGTTTGCCTTCCGAAATGCGAACAGCTTCTTCCGCCCCCGGCTCAATCACTCCGAAAACCGGCACGGTGAAATCCAACTTAAGCTGCTCGATCGCCACGGCACTGACGGTATTGCAGGCGACCACGACGATGTCGACCTGCTGTTTCAGAAGAAAAGTCGCGCATTCATGGGCGTATTGCTGAACCACCTGATCGGAACGAATTCCGTAAGGAACACGTGCCGTGTCACCCAGATAAATAATTTCTTCCGAGGAGCAAAGGCGGCGCAGTTCGCGAACTACTGTCAGGCCGCCCAGTCCTGAATCAAATACTCCAATCTTCATTCCAAGAGCCTAGCATAGATCAGTCGAAGGTTGTAGAACTGGCCATGATGGCCTCCTTTGAAACCTACTTCCAGCTGCTCCAGAAGGCATTCAATCCGGCCATCTGGTCGAAGGGAATCACGCAAGCGCGTGATCTTGCCATTGTGGAAGACAAGCTCAGTGCTGATGAAATGATATTTAGGGTTCTCATCCCCAACCGTCCGGTGAGCCCCAGAGTCACCCTTTGGCCGGAAGATGAAGACTGGCATTGCAATTGCGGAGACCGCAACGATCCCTGCTCCCATATCGCAGCCGTTGCGATCGCTTACAAAGCCGGGACGATCCGTAAAGCAGGTTCCATCAACGAATCATCTGTTACAAAACCATCCGCTGCCGCCACGATTCAGTACCGCTTTTCAAAAAAAAACCAGCGGCTGCAGCTTGAACGCTGGATTTCGGGCCCCGGCGACAAAACAGAACTGCTTCGACAGTCTCTGGTCGCTTACATCGGTGGACTTGGTTCTGGCCGGATTGCTGCCGCCTCAGTCGCAGCCACCCGCGAAGACTTCGGAGTAGACGCCCTTCTGAACGATCAACGGGGTTCGGAGCTCGACGGAATTCCGGCCCTGCCTCTCCTCAAAGCTCTCTCCTCTTGCGCCAATCTAACGCTGGATGGAGAACCGGTTTCCACTTCCTCCACCGGTCTAGGTTGCCTCCTGCGCGTGAGCGACGATGCCCAGGGCTTTCGGCTTCAGCTCTTTGAGTCCCAGGTTACAGACGAGGTTTTTGAAAACGGCTTTGCGCGTCGCGGGAATATTTTGATCGGGAGAATCCCCAATGGACTGAGTGCTGAAGAGCTCAAGCAGTTATCTCCTCCGGGAATGCTGATTCCCGCTCACGAGGCGGCTTCACTGGTTTCGGAAATTCTTCCTGTTCTGAGCGCTAAGATATCAATTCAGAACGAAAGCAACCGGCTTCCCACCCTGGTCACCGTATCGCCCCGGGTGGTGCTCGAGACGACCGCCTTCAATGGAAACCAGCTTTCCATTCTGCCTGTCGTCATTTATGGCAATCCAGCCATTGCGCGTCTGGAATCGGAGCGCCTGGTTTCCTTGTCCCAGAAAGAAGCTCCCAAGAGAGATCTTGCCGCAGAACGGGTCCTGATCAGGCGACTGAAAATGGAGCTCCACCTGCAGCCCGACCAGCCCCTCCTGCTTGAAGGAGAGGCTGCGATCCGCTTTGTCAATGAGACCCGAGGCTGGAACTTTTCCGGAAAAGCTCTTGAGGCGTTTCGCCCCACACTGACCTTGACCGCGAACCTCGCCGTGAATCCTTCGGGCTTCGAAGTTCAGTTCAGCTCAGGCGCTCACCAGGCAGATGCCCAGAAAGTCTTTGCGGCCTGGCGAGCCGGAACTTCCCACGTCCAGCTCATGAGCGGGGACTGGGCCAGACTTCCCAAGGATTGGCTCGAGCGTTACGGAAATGAAATTTCTGGTTTGTTGGCGGCGAGGAATGCCGCCGGTGCCTTACCGACTTACCGGCGCCCCGAACTGGCAGAGCTTTGTGAAAAGCTCGAGGTGGACTGCCCGTCACCGCTGGTTCGCCTGCGCTCCACGCTTGCGGATTTCAGCAGGATTCCCGAAGCACCTCTTCCTGAAAATCTCAAAGCGGATCTTCGCAATTACCAGAAAACCGGCTTCAACTGGCTCGAATTTCTGCGCGAACATCAGCTCGGCGCCATGCTCGCCGATGACATGGGTTTGGGGAAAACACTCCAGGCCCTGTGCACCCTTCGAACAGCCGAAAAAACCCTGATCGTTGTTCCTCGAAGCGTCCTGGGTAGCTGGGCCGATCAGTTATCAAAGTTCCGGCCCGACCTGACTTTCGGAATTTTTCATGGAAACGCCCGGCAGCTCCCGCAGAATGCCGCGGTTGTCATCACGACATATGCGATATTGCGCATCGAACAGGAACTGCTTGCTGCGGTGAATTGGGACACGATCATTCTGGACGAAGCCCAGACCATTCGCAATCCCGAGAGCCAGATCACGCGGGCTGCGCACCGGCTGCAGGGAAGCTTCCGAATTGCACTGAGCGGCACTCCCATCGAAAACAAGCTGGAAGACCTTTGGAGCCAGTTCCAATTCCTGAATCCCGGGTTGCTGGGTTCACGCCAGTTTTTTCTAGACCAATTCGAAACCACACAGCCCGAACAGCAACGCTCCCAGTCCCTGCTCCGTCTGAACCGGACAGTCCGCCCCTTCCTGCTGCGGAGACTCAAGAAGGAAGTCGCGGCGGAATTACCGGAGAGGATCGAGACCGTTCTGAACTGCACGCTGAGTGCAGAAGAACGCTCGACTTACGAATCGATTCTGGCTACCAGCCGCGAAGAAGTTCTCAAGCAACTTGCGCCCGCCGGCGGCGGAAATATGCTCGGCATTCTCGAAATTCTCCTCCGCCTGCGCCAGGCCTGCTGTCATCGCGGATTGGTTCCAGGTCAAGAGGCACCGTCCTCATCGAAGCTGGAGCTGCTTTTGGAAACCCTCGACACTTCACTCCAGGAGGGTCATCGTTCGCTGATCTTTTCACAGTGGACCTCGCTCCTGGATTTGATTGAACCTCATCTAAAGTCCCGAAAAATTGGTTTTCTGCGGATAGATGGAGCAACCCAGAAACGGGAGGAAATCGTAAAAACCTTCCAATCCGAACAGGGCCCTCCGATTTTGCTCATGTCGTTGAAAGCCGGAGGAGTCGGCCTCACCCTGACTGCGGCGGATCACGTGTTCCTGCTGGATCCTTGGTGGAATCCCGCGGCCGAAAACCAGGCTGCCGACCGTGCGCACCGCATCGGGCAGACGCGCTCCGTGATGATTCACCGGCTGATTGCGGAAAATACGATCGAAGAGCGAATTCTGGAGCTTCAGCAGCACAAAACCAATTTGGCCGACTCTATTTTGAAGGGCGGCGCTCTTTCGTCTGCGCTGACTCGGGAAGATCTTCTGGCCCTGCTCGCTCCCTGAGTTATTTTCTGTTACCCTCATCTTAAATGGGGTTCCTGAACCGCTTGTCAGCCATTTATCGCAAGAGGAAACGAAAGGTCCGGTTCTGGTATCACCCGGAATACGAACCCCGGCATTTGGCTCCGGTGTTTCCCATGATCGGCCTCATGCCGGACCGGATTGATTTTCTCCTGGGAAAGCTCATTCAAAACCGGGTGATCCGGGGTACTGCCGTAAGACCCAGCCCCATGGCAAGCTTCGATGACCTTAAGGCGGTTCACTCCTCCGCCTATCTTGAGTCAGTCACGCATCCCGAAAATGTCAGCCGGATTGTCGGAATGGAACTGGAGTTGCGCGAAGCGGATGAATTTCTGCGGTCCCAGAGGCGCGCCGTTGGCGGAACCATTTCTGCAGCGGAAGCGGTCGTCAATGGCGACGTCGATATCGGGGTGAATCTTGGCGGAGGCTTTCACCATGCCGAGGAGGAGCGAGGCTCCGGCTTCTGCGTTTTCAATGACGTTGCCATTGCGATTCGGCATTTGCGGGCAAAGGGGTTCAAGGAAAATATCGCGATAGTCGATCTGGATTTTCATCAAGGCAACGGAAACCTAGCGATTTTTGCGCATGATCCTACGGTTTATACCTACTCGGTGCATGGTGCGGTCTGGGATGACAGAGAAGCCGTTTCTGATCTCGGAATTCTGCTGCCTCCGGCAACCGATGACTATGTGTACCTGAGGCGGCTCGGGGAAACGCTCCTTCCGGAGCTGCAGAAACACTGGCCCAAGCTGATCTTCTATATTGCCGGCAACGACGTCCTCGCGGGCGATCGCTTGGGAACTTTCGCCCTCACTCCGACGGGTGTGCTTCGCCGCGACAAGCGCGTCACCCGAATTGCCGACGCGCTGGACTCCGGGTTGGTCGTCGTGATGGGAGGCGGATATTCTCCGACTGCTCTGCAATGTACCGAAAATTTCGTCACTTTCCTGCAGGGCAAGGAAGTAAGGATTGGACAAGAGTTTGAAACGGATCTTCGTGCCAAATTCACGGAAATTTCAAGGACTATCACTTCCGAAGATCTGGGCGAAGCTCCCCTGATTTCCGAAGCCGACCTGATCTCGGATCTGGGCCGACTCTCACGTCCCCAGCTTCTCTTGGATCTCTATTCTCTGAACGGAATTGAGTTTGCTTTCGAGAGGTATGGAATCCTTGCTAAAATCCGGGATCACGGTTTCAGTCATTTTCATTTTGAAATGGATACTGCCGATCCGGACAAGCAGCTTCTCCGGCTTTACGCCAGAAAGAAGCTGACCGGCGAAAAGCCCCTGCTTCTTTTGGAAGTAGTCGTCCGCAAAGTGAATCGGCAACTCCCACTCGACCCCAGCAGCGCACCCGTCACCCTCCTTGATGTAAACTGGCTTTTGATTCAGGATCCTCTCGCGGAATTTGTCATGGGCCGACGCCCCCTGCCTGGACAGGAACATCCCGGCCTGGGCATCGCGGAAGATATCCAGGAAATGTTAGTTCAGCTCTGCCGGCGCGCAAACCTGGACGGAGTCTCCGGAGTACCGTCACATTTTCATAATGCTTCGGTCGCTTCCCGCTGGTTTCATTATCTCGATCCCAAAGTGGAGGGCTGTCTACTGGCGCTGCGGCAAACCCTGATTCCCTATCTTTTGCCAGATGCCTCCCAGCTCGTTGAAACCGGCCGCTTAAGATTGAAAAACGAGACTGCCGTGCCATGGGAGCCCAATATCCATGTCCTCCCGGTCAGTCCAAGACTGAAGGCCTATTTCGAAAAAGGCGACTACTGGGCACTCGCCCAACGGGAATGTCAGAGGCTTTTGGACGCGGGCCTGCATGTTACTGGTGATATCACTGATATCAAAGGGTTTTTCTCTGGATTCCAAAACAGAAATCCTGTGAAATAATGAGTAATGGGGTTTCATTTGCTACCTTCACACTTGGGTTTTTTCATCTCACTGGTTCTACTGTTGCATGCTCCGGTGGCTCAAGCTGAGGATTGTCCCACCCTGCGTCTGGACCAGAAGGGCGGCTCGATGGATGGCGTACCGACCCGGGATCAAGGGGATCTGGGTATCTGCTACGCTGTCGTGGCTTCTCAGATTTACGATAGTTGGCGGAGAGCGAATCCGAGCCCGGCAGATGCCTCGATCGGGCGGTTCTCGTCCCCCCTCTATGCATCTGTTCAATCCGCGCTGGATGAAAAGAGCAATAAGCTAAGATGTCCCGACGTGAAGGACGCCAAGAAAAATACTTACGACATCTTGATCGAAATCGGTCACACCTGTCAAACGCTTGAACAGATGTTCGGACAAGGTGCCTGCTCGGAAGAGGCCCTGCAAAAAGCACTATGGCCATCAGACAACAAGAACAAGCTCGTCCGGGAGAGGTTAGATGCCGCCAAGAAGACCCTCGCCCTTGATCGAAACAGTCTCGAACGCCTCCGTGCCAAAAAGAAAAAGTTGCCCCAGCACGACACAATGGTGAGCGGAATGGAAGAAAGCCTCAGAAATACCGAAGAACTGATCGCGGAGCTCCAGCTCCGGCTGGACGCCCCGGGAGCGACTTCAGTCAATATGGTTCGCAAGCTCTACAACGACAAATTACTCCTTGAACTCTGTACAAAATGGTCATCCAACCCCACAGAAGACTGCCTGCTTGGAGAGCTGGGCGCCGAGCCCAAACCCATCGTCAACATGAAAGACCAAGTGAAGACGCTCGCTGTAAATACCTTGAGCGACTTCAAATCCAAACTGGACAGCAGTATCTGCAAACAGGGCGGAAAAGTTCAGTTTGCGCCTGGAAAATGCGCCCCCTCCTGCCAACCAAGCCAGGTCGATGGCAAAGCTGACTCACACATGAACAGAATTCGAGAGCAAATCTCAAAACCCGGCAACCTGCCGGTTGCGCTTGATATTTGCTCGGCAGCATTCCGCCCAGATGGCCTGATCCAGGCCTGGCAAGCCAAGGATAAAATCACAGTACCCGCAAACGGGAGCTGGCTGAATCATCCCAAATGCGGACTTCACGCGGTCATGATCATCGGCCAGCAGAAGAATCCGGTAACCAACAAGTGCCAACTGGTCCTGCGCAACTCCTGGGGCCCCGCCTGCGGTGGTTCCTGCAATAATAAGCGTTGCTCGTGCGAACCGGGTTCCGGAAATATTCTGATCGATGCGGATTTTGCTCTCACAAATACTCGAAGATATTCTGTCATTTCAGATAAAAAGGAATGCAAATGAGCGGACGCAATCTGATTTTAATCAGCAGTTTGGTTTCCATATTAATTCCCGTTATGGGATTGGCTGCCTTATCCGAGACCTACCTCTTCAACAAAACACAAATCACCTTTGCCGCCGAGCAGGACGGGAAATTACTCGTCTCCCAAAATTGCGTTCAGAAAGACAAGCAGCCCAAATGTGAGGCCCTTTTGAAACTGGCTCGAGCATCCACCTCAGGACTCAGTCTGGAAGGCGGCGCCAATCCTGGCGCTCTCATCTGTTCCAGAATTGGCGGGAAGGTCGTGATCGGTCAGGATGCCAAAGCCAATGAACGGGCTTTCTGCCGTTTCCCGGATTCATCCATGATTGCCGCTGATTCCATTCTGACACAGGCGATTCAGAACGATCTCAAGGACGCGGGCAAATAATCTTCAAAAAAAGAAATGTCGCCTATAAAAAATGCATATAGCCCCCAAGCGCTGGCTGCCTGTCGAGAAAGGATCACAGAACACCTTTCACTCGCCACGCCTCTCATTGATGGCTCATTCCTGCAGACCTGCCCCGTGTATCTGAAAGCTGAAACCATCCTACCCACAGGCTCCTTCAAAGTACGCGCTGCACTTAATGGAATCCTCAGCCAACTCGAAAGGTGCCAATCCAAGGGCGTACTGACCTCCTCATCCGGAAATTTCGCGCAAGCCGTGGCCTGGGCTGCCGCTCGCCTGCAATGCTCGGCCACGATTGTGATGACCTCAACGACCTCCCCCTATAAAATTCAGCGGACCCGGGATCTCGGAGCGGAGGTCATTATCTGTGAGCCCACTTTTGAAGCACGGTGGGCAACAACTTATCGCCTGGAGAAAGAAACCGGAAAAATTCTGCTGCACCCTTATGATTCGATCGAAACCATACTGGGGAATGGATCCATTGCGCTGGAGCTGGACGAGCAACTATCGGCGCTCCCTGCAAAGCACATCAGCATTCTCGTTCCGGTGAGCGGAGGGGGCCTGCTGGCCGGGATTGCCCTGGCGATCAAAACTCTGCCGAACCCTTCAAAAACCTACCGCATCGTGGGGGTTCAACAGCTCGTCAACGGTTCACTGAAGAAGTCTTTGGCGGCCGGCAAGCCCGTGAAAGTCGCACCATTTTCATCAGCGGCGGACGCCCTCGTCGCCCTCATGCCCGGGAAGCAGGCTTTTAACTTGATAAAGAAATTTGTGGATGACGTAGTCCTGGTGAGTGAGCCCGACATTTTGAGTGCTTCACGATTACTGATGAGCGAACAAAAACTTCTGGTCGAGCCCGCCGGTGCGATCGGTATCGCCGCCTTGCGATCAGGAGCTTACCGTTTGAAAATCGATGAAATTGCCGTTTGCCTGCTGACGGGTGGCAACGTTACGCTCGAGCAGCTTTTAGATAAAAAAAGGGGAGAAGACCGAGTCTCCTCCCCTTTTTAACTTCAGTTGCCTTGAAAATTACTGGAGCAGAACCCCAGGTCCGCCTTTGCGGAACTTCTTCTTGGGACGGAACTGATATTCGCGTCCGGGCGTATACTCATCTTTGCTCATCATCTGACGAACATTGGCCAGAACGATCATTCCGCCATTACGAATCAGCGCTCCGCTATTATCAAGAACCGGGCCGTAAATGCTGGTCAGAATTCCAGGCTTCCCTTCGGCATCCGGATTGAATCCCATCGAAATAGCCATGCCGGCAGGAAAGCTGCTGTCATTCATGAATTTGAACATTGCAGCTGCTCCAAGCCATTTGGCGTGCATGACATCCACATAAGCGTAAAGATCAAACGAATCGCTGATCGGTTGCGCCGCACGGATTTCAACCAGAGGATACCCCAAACCCATCGGCAGGCCATTCGGAAGCGATTCTGTCGGGGTGATCTGCGCATATTCCCAATCGTTCATCACGTCTTTTGTGTTCAGCTCAAAGCCCAGTTCGAGCGGCTGCGTGCCTGCTGCGAAAGGAGTAATGAAGATGCTGCCGTAATCTTTGAGCGGGAACGAGCCCAACATATTGCTCTGGACGGTGTCCTTGAACACCACCGAAACGCGAGCAGTCTCGAGATTGTCCCCTATTTTAAAATTCACATGATCAATTATGGAATTAGTGGTTCCCTTGCAGCCCAGACTCAACATCATTCCCGCGATAACGACGACAGAGAATATACTTCTCAACATACAAACCCCCTTCAGTGTTTAGAAAAATTTTAGCAAACAGCTTCAGAGACGGCAATCACAGATCTCGAGTAACTGCGCCGCATCGCACGAAACGCGACGCACAATAAATCCTTTCGAAATCGAGTGAATCTAGCCCAGTTTTCCCTGAGAACCCGTATTATTGCTCATGATTTCAATGTGAAACAAACCATCCGCAGTTTCGAACGGTACCACAATACAGGCGCCTCCTCCGAAGTGCTTGATCTTGTGATCCTTGCCCCAGACGCAAGAAGGGATCGCCTGTTGAATGCGATAGCCCAACTGGTTCAACTCAATCTTGGTCTGTCCCAAAATGATATTGGACAACTCGCCCGCGAGATCGACGATTTCCGGAGAGATCTGCCCGTATTCCTTGCCAAGCATGTTGGTTGCGAGTTTCACGAAAATCTTCTCTGAAAAACTGATGGCAAGCGTTCCGTTGAATGTTTCAGAGGTAATGCCGATGATGCCGCTGATATCACCCAGGAGCATCGGATCTGACGCTTTTTTTACAAAGGGCTTGCCGGCCGTCGTATCGGTACGGCACTGGATCTTCAAAACCTTTTGCGTGGCATTAATGAAGGGGTTTATGAAGTTCACGTCAAATTCTTTTTGTTTCGCGAGCCCGAACTCCACCAGGGCGCCCCGCAGACTCAATTTCGTGATCAGAAGGCGATCGAGGCCGTTCTTCTTTATAGCGTCCTGAATTTGGCTGTTTGCATGAATCAGGCAGAGTTTCCCATTCATTTCTTTCAACTGGCGATAAACCTGCGCGAGCTGGCGCAGAAAAGCCGTACTCATGTCTCCGCATTCACTGCACTGGAAAACGGCAAATTTCTTTCCGGTTCCCTTGAGTTGTTTGGCGAACTCCTCGTCAATACTGGGCCGCTCGCCGCCATTGCAATCACCCTTGACCTTCACGACCAGGTATTCGTCCTGCACTACAAATTCAAACGGCATCTTCTGAATCTCCCCTCGCAAGTACCTTGAGTACCGCCGCTTCCAGAGCTTCCTGTGTAAAGGGTTTCGTCATGTAGCTGGAAATATCGTATTTGAGACAAGCCACGATCTGGTCCGGGTAGGTTTCGGCTGTAAGCATAATTATTTTAGGCGTCTTGGCAAAAGCTTCCACGTTTCTGATGCGCTCCAGGAATTCCAGACCGGTGGTCTTGGGCATCATCCAATCCAGAAGGACCAAGTCAATGGGGCTTCCACAGGCATGACACTCCTGGATAACGAGTTCCGCCGCCCCCCCGTCATCGGCCTCGAAAAATCTCACTCCCTGAATGCCCTGCAAATAGCGCTGAATGACGCGTCTCAGGCTTTGGGAATCATCAACGATGAGAATATTTTTTTTCATTTTGTTTTGAGAACCCTGGGCAAAACGACCGTGAACCGACTCCCTCTTCCCTCTTCAAAGTAGAGTTCTATTATACCCCCGAGCTCTGAAATTTGCTGCTTAACTAAACTCAAACCGATTCCTCTGCCGGAAATTTCAGACGGCACCTGAAGCGTCGAAAGGTTCTCAGAAAAGACAAGTTGTGCAATTTCCTGGGGTTTCATCTTGTCCAGGGTGTCCGAAGTCAAGGCCCCTCGCCGGACAACCGCGGAACGGATTCCTTCAATATCAATTCCGCGCCCGTCGTCCTCGAAGACCGCCATTATCTTGTCGGGGCCAAACTCCCGAAACTCCAGCCCCATTCTCCCGATTGGATCCTTGCCCGTCCGGGCACGTATTTCAATGTCCTCAAGCCCGTGATCAACGGCGTTTCTGATCAAATGCAAAGCAGCGTTTTCCAGACATTCAAATATTCTCGGTTCCACCGCCAGAGCCTGCGGACTCTGATAATCCAGACGTGCCACTTTATTGAGCTGCAAAGTGGTTTCAAACAGCACCCGCTCCGCAAACGCCTTCAGGCGCAAAACCGGAACCAGGCGCAAATTCATGATCAGCTCAAGGGAGTCTGCACTTTCCTTCTGCAGCTCCTCGACTAGCGCCTCGAGATCACCCACAAAGGGTTCATCGCTAAACTCCGATTTAAGCTGGTGTGAAAACCTGTTCATACGCATTCGAATTTCAAGCAGGTGCCGTAAACGGGTTTCAAGCTCATTGAGCTTTTCTTCAGAAATCCGCAAATAACTGGTCTGCCGCTGAGGAGACGCAAGGTTCTGCATCGAGACAGTGGGGACTTGCTGCCTGATTTCGACATCAGCCGCTCCTGCCAATACCTGCATCAGTTCCGGAGCTGGGGCTGGCAGCAGGGTGCGCGCACTCATTGCTTCTGCCGACTGCTTCAGATAACTGAGGATCGCGCGGATGATCTCCTGCGTTTTGGGCAAGGCCAGGCCTCCGGCCAGCCGCATCTGCTCCATGAAACCTTCCGCCGAATGCATGAAACTCGCCAGAGCCGGAAATTCCAGCGCCTTGGCTGACCCTTTAATTGTGTGAAAAGCGTGAGACATGCGGCGAATATTCTGCTCATCGAATTTTTCGAGGAACTGCATACAACTTTCAACGCGGGATACGAGTTCGTCCTGAAAGATCTGGTCCAGCTCGAGCAATTCCGCCGAATTCAGCTCAAGCTTGATTCTTCGCTTGAGCTGAATTTCAAAGCTCTCGCAATTTTCGAATGACTTGATACAACCGAAAGCTCCCCGACTTATCCCTTTGGCAGACGAATCAATCCCGTTACCGGTCAGCGCGATCACTGGCGTGAAGTGAAATGCTGAATGGCTCTTAATCCAATCCAAAGCTTCCATATTACCCTCATCCGCTTCTGAATCGATCACAACCAGCCAGGGATTGGTTTCGTGCTCCGCTAGATGCGCGATCAAAAGATCCGGTTTCTGAAACTGCCAAACCTGCAGGTGCTGAACAGAATCCACCAGGACCTGGGAGCAACGCTCGAAGAAAGAAGAGGGCGGCCCGACATAAAGAACGGTGCGAGTCACAGGTGCTGAATCTGAAACCATGCATTCATGATACCCGGGCGACCGCAATTTTCCAGCTAAAGCACCAGTCCCGTGGAAATCCCGAAGAACAGCCCACCCAGCTCCGATTCGCCCAATGATCCCTTGAGGTAGGCAAGCTCGGCCCGCAGGAAAATCGCCATGACAGTATATTGGTATCCCAGCCCGGCACCGTACTGGATCAAAGAATTACTGTTCGATACATTCGAAGAGCTCACCCTTCCAGGATGACTGGCCGCCAGCGCAACCCCGGAGATCCCGGCCAGATTGAAAAAGGGAATCACGGAAAAAAGATGATTTTCCCACGCGCGATAGCCGACTGGCACGGCCAAGTCCAAAAGATAATAACTGATCCCTTCGCCCGGCGTGGAGCCCTGGGCCAGTAAAAGGCCGGCAGAACTCGCCACAGCTGCCGCCCAGCTTTCCTTCTTTGCTTCACTCTCCGGTACCCCGGCAAACTGATATTTGAACCGAAGCATCGGAGGTGCATACGGCTGCAGGCGGATTCCGGCTTCCATTTTTTCGCCAACCGGAAAAGAAAACCCGAAAGAATAAACTGGAAAAGCCTTCTGAACCTGTTGTGCGCCCTGTTCACCCGTCTCAGGATCAGCAGCAGGTACCTTGGCAAAAGCATTCAGATCACTCGCCATGCCGAAGTTCACCCACTCCAGTCGCCCGATCCCGGTTCCACGCGACTCCGGTGTTTCGAGGTGATTGGCTGGAAGATAATAATGGGCGCAACCGGCATTCAAAAGCAGCAGACCCGCTGAAAGAACCCCTTTAAAGAAAGAAGCCCGCGGCATCTGAATCTGTTTTGAATGTTTGCACTGTCTCAAGACTCAGTTGGGTCAGATCTTTACCGAAACCGGCGACTTTTTTGATCACATCGCCGGGAGCCGTAATGATCTGGCAACCGCATTGTTCCGCTTGAATAACGTTGAATGCTTCACGAGTGCTCGCCCAGAGCAGTTCAATATTCTTGTCCGTTGTCCGGCAGATCTCAGCAGCCGCTAACATGATCGGAATCGGATCATGACCTACATCGCCTGTACGTCCGGCAAAAACCGAAGCGATCGAAGGCGCACCGCCCTGAACAGCTTGGGCCGTTTCCCAGACCTGCTTGATCGTGTACAGCGCCGTCACGTTCAATTTGACGCCTGAATGACTGAGTTCACGAATCAAAGGAATTGCGCTTTCGCCTTTCGAGTTTGTGATCGGGATTTTAACGTAAACGTTTTCGCCCCAAGTCTTTATTTCCAAGGCCTGTTTATTCATCGCCGCAAAATCATCCGCAAAAACTTCGAACGAAATCGGCTTGCTGATTTGAGTCAGAAGATCCTGGCAATAAGCGCGATAATCCTTGACCCCAGCCTTGCGCATGAGGCTGGGATTGGTCGTAAATCCTGCCACAAGAGGGGTCTTGTTCATCTCCAGCATGGAAGGGCGATCGGCACCGTCTAGGAAAATTTTTATCCGTAACATCTTAAACTCCTTGGGAAGATCTATTTATAGGGGATCTTTCCCTCAAAGGGAAGCACCCATAGCTCACTTTTCTCAATCTAACCCCTTGACAGTGCAGGATGTTTCAGGCAATTTCCTCCGTCTATGTACGCAGTAATTGAAACAGGTGGAAAGCAGTATCGTGTGCAACCCGGTGATATCGTTCAGGTTGAAAAGCTTGAGGGTGATGTCGGAGCAGCCGTGACGTTCAGTAACGTCCTTCTTCTCAGCAAGCCAAACGGAGATGCCGCGCAAATTTGGTTAGGCAAGCCCCTCGTCAACGGCGCTCTGGTTAAAGCAGAGATCGTCGGACAGGGTCGCGGGGACAAGATCCTCATTGTGAAGATGAAACGGCGCAAGCAGTATCGTCGCACACAGGGCCATCGCCAGTTCCTCACCCAGCTTCTCGTGACTGATGTCGATAACGGCTCGGGCGAAAAAGTTGTCTTGAGTACTGAAGACAAAAAAGTGAGAATGAGCAAGTTCCAGAGCCAGCTGAAGCCCAAAGGTCTCGGACTCACCCCCAAGACTCTCGGCTCCCGCAAGCGCCTTGCTGAAAAAGCGAAAGCAGCCAAAACAACGAAAGCTGCCGCCAAGTAATTTTTGAGATTTGAGGATTTAAGTCATGGCACATAAAAAAGCAGGTGGTAGTTCCAGAAACGGTCGCGACAGCAATCCGAAAATGCGCGGAGTGAAACGCTATGGCGGCCAGCTCGTCAACGCCGGAGAAATCCTCGTTCGCCAGGTTGGAACCAAATTTCACCCCGGTCGCAATGTTGGCTTGGGCCGCGATTTTACGATTTATTCCATGATTCCCGGTATTGTGAAATTTGAGCGGTACGATCGTACCCGCAAACAGATTTCAGTTTACCCGGCAGCCTGATTCTAATATTCAGGGCCTATCCGCGTGAGTCCAGCTCACGGGTGACTTCGGGCGGTAGTTGAAGCCCAAACCTGTAGAGAGGGTATTTCCATGCGTTTTATCGATGAAGCAACCATTCGCGTTTCTGCCGGACACGGCGGACCCGGGTGCGTCAGCTTTCGTAGAGAGACCTTTGAGCCGCGCGGGGGACCCGATGGGGGCGACGGTGGCGACGGCGGCAATGTCATCTTCATCGCAAATCAGCAACTCAGCACACTCCAGGATTTTCGCTACAAACGTGAGTACCGCGCCCCCAACGGAATGCACGGTTCCGGCTCGAACAAGGCCGGCAGGGATGGCGAAAACATTGTTTTGCGCGTTCCCCTGGGCACAATTGTTCGCGATGCCGAAACGAAAGAAGTTCTGATTGATTTTGATCATGACGGGCAGGAATGGGTCGCCTGCAAAGGCGGCCGTGGCGGCAAGGGGAACTCTCATTTCACGACCTCAACGCATCAGGCCCCTCGCTTTGCTCAGCCCGGTGAAGAGGGCGGAGCTTTAAACGTCCTTCTAGAACTGAAGCTCCTGGCTGACGTCGGGATCATCGGGTTCCCGAACGCCGGGAAATCGACGCTGATTTCCAGAATCAGCGCGGCAAAGCCAAAGATTGCTGATTATCCGTTCACGACTCTTACACCTAACCTCGGTGTTGTCGCATTACCCGAAGGCAGCAGCTGCGTGGTAGCCGATGTCCCCGGCCTGATTGAAGGCGCGCACAAGGGAGCCGGGCTCGGGCACAAGTTTCTTAAACACATTGAGCGGACCCGCCTTTTCATTCATCTTCTTGATGGAACAAAGATCCTCGAAGACGCCACGGTTCCGGGCGAGGAGAAGTCCCTCGCCATTACTGGTTTGATTGACCGCTATATTGCAATCAGGACTGAGCTGGGCCTTTTTAACGAAGCCCTGCTTCACAAACCCGAACTCGTCGTCATCAACAAACTCGACATCCTCCAATCCGATCCGGAACTCGTCGAAAGCGTGCGCAAGTCACTGCGCGACCGCATTGCTTCCATCCGAGGCACAAATCCGGAACCAAATGAGCCTTTGATCATCTCTGCTGCTGCGGGTTCCGGCATTTCCGAGTTGCTGTTCGCAGTTTCCAGAATTCTGAAGGAAGCAAAAAGGCAAGAAGGTGGTGCTGACAAGGAAACAGTGATTCTGCCCGACAGCGAGAAAATCCGGAGTTAGCTGGCATGGCAACCTGCAAGGCACCCGCCTGGGCCGAAATCACCGCTGTTTTCGGGGGAACATTTGATCCTCCCCACAGGGGACATCTTGAAGCAGCCAAAGGGCTCTTTGAAGCACCGGGAGTTCAGCGTGTACTCGTGCTGCCCACCTCATCCCCGCCTCACAAACCTTGTTTTACTGTCGCTGAGCACCGGATTGAAATGCTCCGCCGCTGTTTTGCTCCGATTCTCAGATCAAACGTTGAGATTGACCTGACGGAAATCAATCGCTCGTCACGATATCCCGACCAATTCAATTATTCATATGACACGCTCCAGGAATTGGGCCAGCGCTTACATGGCGCCGGGAGATCGGCCTTTGTCATCGGTGCCGACCAACTCACGCAAATTGCAAGCTGGTACCGGTTCCCCGAGGTTCTGGACCTTTGCCATTGGATTGTTCTGGCCAGAAAGCCGGGCGGCCTCGAAATCGCACTCGAAGGCATGCAGAAGCTTTCATCAAGCGGCCTGGCGACCAAATGTCCAGGGGATGCCGCCGGCGCGAATGGAACCTGGCAGGTTGGCCGGAAAACCTCTTTTCTTAAAATCGTCACAACGCGGGCGCCCGATTTATCTTCGACTCAGATCCGCGAAGTGCTCAACCGCAGCGGCACGGCCCCAGAAGGCAGCCTGGTGCCCGAAGTCGAGGCCTATTTGAAGCTGCATCACCTCTATGGTACCTAGGAACTCATGACTAAAGAACAAGTGGAAACAGAAACAGCTCAGTCCAACAGCACCGATCCTTCCCGTGAGAAAGCTCTCGGCTGCTCCCGGGCTGCCATCGAGAAGAAAGCCGAAAACATCAAGATACTGAATCTGACGGAGCTCTCGAGCTTTACGGATTATTTTGTTATTTGCAGCGGCACTTCAGACCGCCAGGTTCAGGCAATTGCTGATTCAATCGAATACACCATGTCCACTTTGGGAATCGAAGTCATTTCGGCTGAAGGTTACAGTGAAGGACGCTGGATCCTCATGGACTTCGGTGATGTAGTCATTCACATCTTCCAGGAAGCGTTAAGAGAATATTATGATCTCGAGTCTTTGTGGGCAGACGCTCCTCGCGTGAAAATACCGGCAGAGTATTACGGACCTGCAGCCAGCCGCCTGAATTAATGCGCCTGGCCGTCCTTGCCTTCGGAAAGCTGAAAACACCGGGACTGAGGGAAGCCGCTGACTACTATTTGCGTCTGTCCAAAGGGTACTGCTCGGTTGACGAGCAGGAGCTTAAACCTGTTTTCGTACCCGAGAAAAGCCCCGCTATTCGCAAGCAAATCCAGAAGAAAGAGCTTGATCTGATTCGCAAATCTTTGCATTCACAGGGTGGAAGCCGGAATTTACTCTATCTTCTGGATGAAGGTGGAAAGTCATTGAGGACGGAAGAATGGGCCGAGCTGATCCGGGCCTGGGAAAGGGACGGAATTCAGAACGTGACCTTCTGCATTGGCAGCAGCCTGGGTTTTGCTGATGAATTGAGAAGCGACGCAAAAGGCCGAATCCTTTCGCTAGGTACCCAGACCCTTCCACACGAGCTCGCTCGCGTGGTTCTGCTGGAGCAATTGTACCGTGCGCTCAGCGTCACCCGTGGCCATCCGTACCACAATGAAGGAAGTTCCTGAAAGACGTTGCAACTCCCGAAGGTTTCCACGAAAATACTATGCCTATGCCCACACACAATCGCGCTTTCTTGATTATTTTGGATGGTTTCGGAAACAAAGAGACAAAAGATTGGAACGCAATCGAATCGGCTCGAATGCCTTTTTACAGGCAGATTTTTTCCAAATATCCACATGCAGAGCTTACCACGCACGGCGAGGCGGTCGGACTGCCCAAGGGAATCATGGGGAACTCCGAAGTGGGGCATACAACAATTGGAGCCGGACGCGTGGTTTACCAGGATCTCACACGCATTTCGAAATCGATCGAGACCGGTGAATTTTTTAAGAACCCGGTACTGATTGAGACGATCCAGGCAGGAAAAACCAAAACCGGCCGCGTACATCTGATGGGCTTGCTCTCAGATGGCGGGGTGCACAGCACGCTCGAGCACCTTCTGGCGCTCCTCGACCTCTGTGTCACCCAGGAGGTTCCAAACGTCAGTGTGCATTGTTTTCTCGACGGACGCGATACGCCCCCGGATTCATCCCTGGGCTATGTCCAAAGTCTTCTCAAACATCCCTGCTTTCAACCCCAAGGCAAAGGTAAGACAAAGGCCTGCATCGCGACGGTTCAGGGCCGCTACTGGGCCATGGATCGCGACAAACGCTGGGAGCGTGTTTTCAAAGCCTACGAAGCTATGACAGGCCAGATCCCGGTTTCCACCGGAAGCGTACTGGAAGTGATCCGCAAATCCCACGAAGCCGGAAAAACTGATGAATTCGTGGAACCGAGCTTATTGGAGCCCTCCGCGGCAATGAAGGACGGCGACAGTGTCGTGTTCTTCAACTACCGGGCTGATCGGGCAAGAGAAATTACCACCACGATCATCGATCCTGACTTCAAGGAATTCAGTAAAGGGAAAGGCTTCACCCCCTCAGCGTTTGCCGGCATGACTTCATACGATAAGACCTTCAAAAACCTCAAAGTGGCCTTTGGTCCGCAGAATCTCGACAATATCTTCGGCCAGTGGCTCGAAAATAAGAAGCTACGGCAGTTCCGGATCGCGGAAACCGAAAAATACGCGCATGTGACATTTTTTTTCAATGGCGGCCGCGAGCAGCCCTTCGAAGGTGAAGATCGCGTTCTCGTCAATTCCCCCAAGGAAGTGGCCACCTATGATCTCAAGCCTGAGATGAGTGCTTTGCTCGTCGCGGATGAGCTGGTCCCGCGAATCCAATCCGAAAAATATGATTTCATTCTCGTGAATTTCGCCAACCCGGATATGATCGGCCACACAGGAAATTTCGATGCAGCTGTAAAGGCACTTGAAATTCTGGACCAATGTCTGGCAAAGATAGTCCCTATTGCACAATCCAACGGCTATGAAATCCTGATCACCTCGGATCATGGCAATGCGGAAGAAATGCGTGATCAGAATGGAAAGCTGCACACGCAGCATACTTTGAATCCGGTACCGATTGTCTGGGTGACGGCAGATGAGTCAAAAGCAAAAACAGAGAAACTCCACAACGGAACCCTGGAAGATTTGATGCCAACATTATGCAGTCTCATGAAAATCACCGTCCCCCCCGAAGTCACCGGCAAAAGCCTGATCAATTCCTCATCTTGAAAAGCGGAGAAATCAAATGCTGAGCGTCCCAGAAATTGCAAACATCAAAAAGATTAAATCGATCGCAGTGTTGACCAGCGGCGGCGACGCCCCCGGAATGAATGCCGCGATCCGCGCAGTGGTACGGTACGGACTCGCCGCAGGAATCCAGATCCATGGGATCGTCAAAGGTTATAGCGGTCTCCTGGAGGGTCATATCGAGCCCCTGGATGGGACTTCTGTTGCAAACATCATTCAACGCGGCGGCACAATTCTGAAAACTGATCGGTGTGAAGCCTTCTTCCAGAAGTCCACCCGTCGCGAGGCAGCCAATATTCTCCGCCGCAACAACATCGGTGGTCTGGTCGTCATCGGTGGAGATGGTTCCTTTACCGGCGCCCATTTGCTCGAAAACGAAACTGGCTTTCCTACCATTGGAGTTCCCGGGACGATCGATAACGATATCGCCGGTACTGATGACACGATCGGATTTGATACCGCAATCAACACGGCACTCAACGCGATCGATAATATCCGGGATACCGCCAGCTCGCATGATCGAATCTTTCTGGTTGAGGTCATGGGACGCAGCTCGGGCTTCATCGGGTTGCAGGTCGCAATTGGCGGCGGTGCCGAAACCGTCATCGTTCCGGAACGCAAGGAAACAATCCCGGCGATCTGCAAGACCATTGACAAGGGCATGAAGCGCGGCAAATCCAGCAGCATCATTGTTGTTTCTGAAGGCAAGAAGGCCGGTTTGACGACTTCGTTAGCCAAAGAACTCGAACGGCATGGTTATTCCTCACGGGTTTGCATTCTTGGACATACCCAGCGCGGAGGTTCTCCCAGCGCTCATGATCGCATGCTGGCTTCAGTTCTCGGCGCCTCTGCGGTTGCTTATCTCCTTGCCGGCAAAAGCAACGCAATGGTCGGTGTCCGCGAAGCGTCCGTAGTCATGGTTCCGTTCAAAAAAGTGATCGGAAACAAGAAAGATCTTCCAGCCCCCAGCCTGAGGCTCGCATCGATCCTTTCGTCCTGATTGGTTCAGTTAGGATATCGGACAAGCAGAAACGGGTGACTCGCGTAAAGAATTTTGTGCTCCGGGGTCAGCACGGCCGATTCGGCGCGAATCATTCCGTAGCGGGCCTTTTCGCCGCAGGCAACCCGTTCAGCGCTTAAATAATATCGAACAAGAAAAGCACCGGCCCAGTGATTGAATTCGAGGCAATCCGAAATTCTTTCGCCAGCCAGCTGCTCGTGAACCGCGGATCGCGCACCGCTGATAAAGGTGTAATCCGGCCTGGGCATCGCAAACAGTGGCGGGAAGAAAGCACAAAGCGTGGTCAGTACGACTGCGAACGACAAGGTTACGCGTGAGTAGTAACGGTCCATCGACTCGGGGCGGATCCAGAGCCAGAAAGGGACTGCAACGAGCAGGGCAAATGCCGGCAATGCGAGATTGAGGTACCAGTCATTACGCCAGAGCACTATTGAAAACCCCACGATGGCGCCGAAGAATCCCAGAGCGCCGACTTGAGTGGCGCGCACGAGCCTCCGATCCGAGTGACGCAAAACCCTGAAGAGCGTCACCAGGGGGGCGGCTACCGCAAAAGGCCACCAAGGCCAGAAATGCTGATAAACCACTTTTACGAAAAAGAACGGTTCCCGGTTTTCATTCGGTCCGCCGCCCGTCCCATTCTTAAGGAGAAACGACAAAAATCGCCCGAAGAAGGTTTCGCCTGTCATGCGCTGATGCCAAAGGTCCAGGCCCAGGATGATTGCAATTGGAACTAAAGTCACAGTGCCTGTCGCTATAATGAGTTTCTTTTTTGGAAGCAGGAACAAACGTTCGGACTGCTCTGACCAGGCTTCCAGGATATAGAACCCCCCCAGAACGGCGGGAGCCAGGAGCGCGGGAGGTCCTTTGGTCAGGAAAGCGAACGCCAGGGCCAAGCCGCAGTAGACAAAGGGTCGGTAGGTCTTGTCGCGAAACCCCCGAAGACCGAAATAGATGGATAAGAAAACAAAAAACTCAAGGGCCGGTTCAAGCATGGGATGTCGTCCGGAGCGAACAAATCTCGGCGTACACACCAGGAATGTTGCTGCCAGCAGACCAAAGTACTCGTTCAATAGCAGCCGGCCAATCAGATAAACAACCGGGACGGTCATAGTCGCAAGCAGTAGAGCAGGAAGAATTGCGGCCAATGTTGAAACACCGAAAAGCTTTACTGAAAGCGCGATCAACCAGGGCATGAGATGAGGATGATCAAAGAACTCGCGCTGCCCATCCCAGGTCATTACAATCCACTCGGAAAGGGGCTTCGTGCTGAGCTGCTTTCCAAGATAGGCGTGGAGAGGGGCATCCGGAGAGGAAATGAATTCATTGCTGATATTTAGCCATAAGATACAGATCGCCAAAAACAGCAGACACAGGAACCTTTTTGTCATGATTGCTGAATCTTTCCTTTTAAATGAAATAAATCAAGACGAAAGGTCAGCCGGAATCAGGAGTCTGGCGTAAAAACTGCTTCTGGTGCCCGCATGATTCATTTACTTACAAAGTGTCCCGTTTGTTTTTCAGGGGTAGGCAGGCACAGCTTCCCACTTTGCGATTCCTGTGCGGATTGGCTGATACCTGCACCACTGCTTTGTCCACGCTGTGGCCAGCCTTCCTGTGTTCAAGCGAAAAATTCGTCTGAACCCTGTCAGCGCCCCTGGGTCCGACAACCCTATATCGAATCCTTTTCGGCGCGATATCTACTGACAACACCGACTTACACCGTACTCCGGCGATGGAAGAGCCTGGGAGGAACATTTCTCGATCGCGCGATATTGAAATCAGACGCGGAACTCGAATCGCGTCTTGCCAGCATGCCGCTGACGGCAATCGTGCCCATTCCACAGCAGTTTGCTCGCTCCTGGCGTTTAGGGGGAAGCCCCGCTGAACGCATTGCCCTGTTTCTGGCCCGAATCACCGGGCTTCCCGTGGTGCATGCCCTGGCGGTCCCGGAACAGCGAAAACCAAAACCCCAACAAGCCGCCCTCTCTGCGGAGAAACGCTTCGAAAACCGAATCCGATTTTCGGTCAACCAGAAAATCGGCGGTGAATCTGTTCTGCTCGTGGATGATTTTTTTACAACTGGACACACTCTGCGTGGTGCAGCTTCAACTCTCTACTGGGCCGGCGCCCGAGGTATCCATGTTTTCTGCCTCGGAATTCGCCCCGCCCGCCCGCAATTCCGGCAGCGGTGCGCGAGCCGATTCGAGCTGCAAAGCGACTTGATGAAGGGCTATCGCCGGACCAAAGGCGTCAGTCATGAAAGCGGCATTTTGAAGTTGAGCCACTAAAGGCTCGACTTCTTTTTTAACTTCATCAAACGTGCTTTCAGAAAAAAGGAAACATTCTTCAAAACGCACATGCTCAGACAAGACAGTGGACATGAAATCTGTTTTGCCCTCGGGCAGCCAGCTCGTGCCAGCGAACATTTTGTCGAGAGCGGCCTTCATCCTGCGCAGCTTTTTGGCGATCTCATGATTGTTTTCGACTTCATCGCGCGAAAGACAGAGGGTCCAGAAACTTTTCAGCCCGTCCGAGGAGAAGTACCCCCAGACATGACGATCGGTATCCTCACCCGCTTCCTTGTTCATCAGAGAATAAAAACCTTCAGAGACGCCCAAGGCCAATGGTGCGGAATGAGTGAGGCTGGCTTGGATCACGCTCATAGGCTCGCGTTTGCGACTGGTTGAGATCGCCTGTTGCAAAGTAACAGGCAAACCCTGGATCGTCCGGATTGCGGCCCAACGATCCGCATAAACCAAATAGGAACATTCTAGAATCTGACCATTACCCAGAGTAACGGAGTCGACACGCCCGTCCTTCAGCGAAACAGCAAGAATCGGCAGATCGTCGATGCGGGTCAGACAGGCACGAGAGCCATCCAGGAGCTCCGCTCTTACTTTGTCTTCAATCTCCGGCAGGGTAACTTCAAATCGGGCTTCAAAAACACCTGCGATTCGTCTCTCGGGTGCCCATAAATACTCTTCGCGCACCTCAATCCGGCCTTCGGGAGTAGATGCTTTGGTCCAGGCAGGTTCACGAAAAGCCTTGTTCCTGAATTCCCGTAAAAAATTGCCGGTCTTCGGCTGACCACAGTCGACGTTATAAGCCGTTGCCAGATTAAACCAACCCTGTAAACCCATTCCACCTTGCGTACCCACCTCAACTGAAGGTGTTGGTGCTGCCATTCTGGACCCTGTGCCCTTGATCCAACAGACGTGCTTGTTGCCTCGAACTAGAAACGCAACTACTCCAAGAGCAGCCCAACCGTCCCCGACTACGACAATAGGTTTATTTTTGGAAGTTTCAGTGGAAAGCATGGGGCCATCGTATCCAAGTTTTCACAATGAGCAAGAGTTTCTGTCAGTTAATTTAGGGGATATCCAACCGAAGTACCCCATAGGAGGTACACCGCGAAATTAAATGCCTAAGTTCCATTGTTTCCACGTAGTTTGATAGCCGTTGAGCGGGCTGACTCCCTGCGTTTATAAGGCACCTTAGAACGACGAGGCTTTCTGCGAATACGTCTTTTTTCCGGAGGATCCCTGACTTCCAGAGAGGCCAGGGAGCGTGAACGGTCATTCGGCATAGGCAAGAGCACCCGGACACCATTGCGCAACGGCAAACGGGCAGAGACGCCGTTTAAATCACTCATTGGATCAACCTTGATCCCGAAGTGATTTGCAATTCGGGACAAGGTCTCGCCTCTTCGAACTTTATAGGCCAGAAAGGTTACTTTTCTGGGGAACGCGTCATGATTGTAAGTGATCAGGAATTTTTCTTTTACCGACACAGGCAAACGGATCCGATATGAGCTCACATTGGGCGGAGTGCACCAGCGCAGCAGTTCGGGATTGAGGCTCTTGACGGTCTGGTAAGATAGCCCCGCCGCACGCGCCACTTGCAGGAGATCCGCCGGACTTTGAACTTCGAATTCAGAAAGTTCTTCGCCGCTGACCTGACCTTTCTTGGTCACATGAGGCGTGGGAACGGGCTTGGCCAGAGGGATCGATTCATTGTTGGCGAGTTGCCCCTCTTCCAAAGGCGATGTAAATGTCGCGGGAGTCACGCCTCCCGGTGTTGAGCTGACTTCGTCTTCTTCAAGAATGTCCTCCAAATCCTCTTCGTTATCGTTATTGAGGGCGAGGTTTTCCTCGGGTTTTTCGGTTTTGATCAACTTCACAATCTCACCGTCACCGGCAATTGCCTCGTCATTAGCAGGCTTGGACTGCGGAACGGGAAATCCAAACTGTCCCGGATTTTTTCCGATAATCGCTGCTGCAATGATTTTCGGAACATAATCCCGGGTTTCCGGCCGGAAAAACCGATGACGGGTGAGAGCCCAGAAATCCTTCGTGCCAAAGCGCCGGATCGCGCGGGCCACTTTGGCTTCACCTGAGTTGTAGGCTGCCGCTGCGAGTTCCCAGCTCTGGAACATGCTGTTGAGATCTTTTAAATATTCAATTGCTGACAGGGTGGATTTGCGAATATCCCGCCTTTCGTCAACCCACCAGTTGACCATCAGGCCGTAACGCTTCCCTGTGGCCGAAATAAACTGCCAGGGTCCTACTGCTTTTGCATGCGATCGCGCGTGATTATTGAAACCACTCTCAATCATTGCGAGGTAAACCAGGTCTTCCGGCATTCCGGCCTGTTTAAGCAGCGGTTGGATATAAGGAATGAAAAACTCCGAACGCTCCAGATAACGCGAAAAATGAGGACGCCCCTTGCCGGTGAAATAATCGAGCCAGTACTCAACTCGAGAGTTCACCGTAATCGGGAAATCGAATTTGCTGTTTTTAAGTTTCATCCCACGAACAATGATTTCATTGTTCTCCATCACGATGGAGGGCTTCTTGTTGGATGCATCCTCGACGGCAGTTGGGATGATCGTATCTTTATCGGGACCCGGCACACGCTTCATATGCGCACAGCCAGTAAAAGCCAATGAAAACAGGACAATGCTTATTGAAACAAATCTCACAGCCACCCCCGGGTTTCGACAGGACTCAGTCTATTCGACGGCTTCCAACCTTGTCAAACATTGGGGCCGAACTTCGGTTAGCTTTTACGTTAACGCAACACATCAGACTGGCGGGCGGCAAGAAATTTTATCAATAGATCAAGATACTGTGATTTAATTCTGACTATATGATCGAGCAAAATGATTTGAGCAAAAAAAATCGACGCAACTCCATTCGCTTCAAACCCGATGAAGGGACCTACGCTCTCATTGACCCCAAGCCCGACTTTTCTGCAGAATTTGAACCGACCACGCCTGCACTCGTATTCTCTGAGTCACATAAAGGCTGTGGGCTTGTGATCCTCATGACCTCTAAATTACTGGTCGGTGAAATCATTCGAGTTCAGGTCGGAAATCTGCCGGTGTTTCGCGCGGAAGTCCGTTGGCGTGAACAAGTCGACTCGCAAATCATAAAAGTGGGTTTGTTGTTTTTGGATTAAGAGTTCTTGTCTTTCGTTCTGAATTCAGCTAGGCCTTAGGCTCATATGGCGGGGTGTAGCGCAGCCTGGCTAGCGCACTTGCATGGGGTGCAAGGGGTCGCAGGTTCGAATCCTGTCGCCCCGACCATAAACTTTTAACAAAGCGCATCAAGAATGTCCTCGGCACCTGATAATAAAAAACAAAATAATAGACGAGTCTGGTGGAATCTTTGGATTTACCCGAAATTCCAGGGGATGCTGCTGACAATTAATGTCTTGTCACTCGCACTTGTTTTCCTCCTGATCGGTTTTATGACCAACAGGTCCTATGAGCAACTGAAGGAGCAAGGGATCCTTTCACAGCTACAGCCCAGTCATCCTTATTTCCAGTTCCTGAATCTGCAATATAAACTTTTTCGTTCACATCTGGTCTTCGCTTTTTTTTCAAGCGCAATACTGATCTCCTTAGCCACTCTGTTTCTTTCGCATCGCCTGGCTGGGCCGGTTGTGCGCATGAAAGGCTATTTCAAACGGCTTTCTGAAAAAGGCTATACCGGGGAGAAGGTATCTTTCAGAACAGCCGATTTTTTCTCTGAGCTTCCGGATCTTATCAACGCCGCGGTGGAAAAACTGATCAAGCGCTAGTCGGCGACGTAAGGTCCCGCCGAAGGCTTGAAATCCGCATCCCATCGAAGAACCCGGCTGATTCGCAGCTCATCCAGAACACCATCCAACGGGTTCCCGTTGATATCTCGTCCAATCATCAACGGAGCAGTAGATGGGAACAGAGTGGCAACGCCGGCTGATCCGATTGTACCTGAGGCCTTCTCGACACCATTGACAAAGATTTTGACACTACCGCGGTTCCAGGTGACCGCGAGGTGTGCAAATGCCGTATTGCTCCAGCTGACATTACCGGTTTTGACAATCGAGGTGGTTATCCCATCCAGACTGGCAGCAAAATTCACGCTGTAATTTGTTTTGGAAATTTTCTTCAGGTAAAAAGTCCAGCCCACCTGGCCGGGGCCTCCACTTTTACTGGCAATTGTGCTTATCGCGGAGTTTGAGTTCAATTTGACAAAACTCTCAACAGTCATTACCAGGTCAGCAGATCTGAAGGACTCGTTGTTGCCCGCAGAGAGGTAACTCGCCTCCGTTCCGTCGAAGGCCCGTGCCTGACCAAATTTCGACAGACTCGCCGGGGACGTCCCAAAATCCTCAAGATCGTTATGCAGACCTTGACTCAACAGACTGCTGTCGACATTTGCTCCCGGTGTACTGTCGAAGTGGTATAGAGCCAACGTGCTGTAAGCCTCCTGTTGCCAATTATACGCCAGGGTCGCGCTGGAGTTTCCGAGAGAATCCGTAGCGAGGATTTCAAATCTATGAGTTCCGTTCTCAATACCGGAATAAACAATAGGCGAAACGCAATTCGCAAACTGCGCGGAGTCCAGACGACATTGGAAAATGCTCTCCGCCTTGTTTGCACTGAAACTGAAGGTAGCTTCATTGAGCAGACTGACTACCGCAGGCGTACGCTCCAGAATCACTTCGGGTAAAGTCGTATCACGTGTCCACTGAAGTACAGCTGAACCGGACTCAACATTGGTGGCGCTCGTCTGGAGGATTTCAAAAGAATAAATTCCATCAACGGCTATTTCGACAGCAAAAGAATATTGCATTCCGACACACGGCTGCGCCCCTGAACCACTACCGCGCAAGCTGACAGTATGATCATCGGTGCACGCGCCCGAAATGAGCAATAACGATGAACTGGAGACATAAGGATTAACCAAAGGACTTGTTATCGTCGGCGTAGTCGGCAGAACGGTGTTCCTGGTCCATTCGATCGTCGTTGGCAACGAAACATTGCCGACGCTGTCTGTTTGGGTGATCGTAAACAAATAGGACCCATCCAGGGACTGACTTGAATTAAATGCAAACTTTCCATCTGAGCACAGCACCGCTTCGGACAAGCCTGCGGTTATAGCGACTGTAGCGCCGTGTTCGCAGGTTCCCGAAATATTCAAAACAGTATCGCCCGATGTGAATTTATTGCTGGGTGGTGAGAGAACTATGGGAGCGGCCGGCGCGATCGTGTCCCGGATAATAGTCTGAATGACGCCTGAAGAAGCTGTGCCGGCGGCGTTCCGTTGAAGCAGCTGGAAATCAAATACTCCATCCGATGAGAGAGGGATTAAAAATGCAAATTTTTCGTCAGTGCATGCGGTACTCTGTACAGCCCCTCCACTAAGCTCAACAGTGTGGCCGCTCGAACACGAGCCAGAGATCGTGACCTCTGATGCTTTTTCGTATGCCGGATTGAAACCTGGAAGAAAAATGACCGGCACCGGCGGAATATCTGTATTGCGTATCCAGGTAAAAGCAATCGGAGCTGAACTGTTGCCCGCCTCATCTGTCTGGAGAAGTGTTACAGCATAGTTTCCATCACTACTGAACGGTCCTATTGATAAATTGAATTTACCATTCTGATCGCAAATGGAGGTCGCAGCTGCCGCTCCTTCAACATTGATCAAAGATCGAGGCTCACAGAAGCCTCTCACGATCACCACCATGTCACTGGAGACATACGGATTTATTGAAGGTGTCTCTATTGCAACAGGGTTCGGGAGCACCGTGTCTCGCACCCAAGTCAGAGAAGTTGAAGCTGAGATAATGCCAGCGGCGTTGCGTTCGGCAAGCGCATATTCAAATACTCCATCTTTGTCTGCCATCGTGGTGAAAGAGTAAGAAGATGAAGAACAGACGACAGTTTGCTGATCTGCACCACTGAGAATAACGAAATTTTCAGAAGTACAGGTGCCTGAGATCGCCAGGTGAGATGAAGCGGTAAAAATCGGATTTGAAATTGGCACAAGAACCGAGGGCGCAGGCGGAGTCTCTTGCTTGACTGGAGTTTCGGGGAAAGTCACGGGTGAATTTTCAACGGGAACTGGAGAGACGGTCGGCAATATTCCATCCAGGCGGCTTGATCCTCCGGTACTGCTATTGGATTTCGGCGAGCAAGCGCTCACGAATAAGATCATTCCTGCAGATACAATAGTCCTCCCCCACAGTTTGCTTTTTATGCCGATACCAAGCTTATGGGCCCCCATAATACCTCCAACGTACAACTTACGAATAATCTGCTTAATCCAATTATGATTAAATTGACCATATTATACAAGTATTCATATTATAACTTTTCTTATTTAATTACAGATAGTTACACATAAGTTTTGTCGCAACCATATCTCAATTATTTCCGCTTAGCCGTAGATCACCGCAACGTGTCAGCGCGGAAAATTCCAAGCCCGACAATAAGAGGAGCGTTGTTCCTGGAAACAGAAACTCGTCTTCAATGATTTCTGGCTGCTAAGTTGATTTCTGACGCTCCTTGAAAATAATGAGGTATTCACTGCTACCGTGTGCTAATCTCGCGGCGTATCAAATGAAAACCAATGAAATTTCGTCCCCTGTAGTGAACAGCCCTGAAGCACCCCCGATTCCAACCAGCTGGAGCAGCCTTGGCCTCTCTCAAGAGGCACTCGCGTTAATTGAAAAGGCTGGTTACACCACCCCGACCGAAGTTCAGACACAAGCCATTCCCCATGCTTTAGCAGGAGAAGACCTGATCGCCTCCGCTCAGACTGGAACCGGCAAGACAGCGGGCTTTGTCCTCCCCATGATCGAAAAATTTGCAGGAAGAGAAGGTACTTATGGTCTCATTCTCTGCCCTACCCGTGAAATTGCCCAGCAAACCCAAGCCGTAATTGAAATTTTCGGCACTCCTCGTGGAGTAAGGTCGATCGTTCTTATCGGTGGCATCAATATGAGACGTGATGCTGAAGCCATTCAAAGCTATCCGCAGATCATCGTCGCAACGCCGGGCAGGCTCTGCGATCATTTGGATCGCGGCAATATCTGGCTCGATTTCATCAAAGTCGTTGTTTTGGATGAGGCGGATCGAATGCTCGACATGGGCTTCTCTGACCAGCTTTCCAGAATCATGCAGGATGTCCCGGAAGAGCGCCAAACCCTGCTGTTCTCGGCGACCATGTCCCCGACGGTCGAGCGCTTTGCACAACGCATTCTTTTCAAACCGGTTCGAGTCGCAATCGGACGGCCACTTTCAGCCGCTTCGACGGTTACGCAAAAGCTCTTTTGGATGAAAGAAGAATCCAAAAACCGCGAACTGCGCCGTTTACTGAAAGAGGAGCCCGGAAGCATAATCGTTTTCACGCGATCCAAAGACATGGCTTCGCGAGTCTGGCGCTCACTGCACAGCCGTTGTGTTTACGATGCCACCTTCATCCATTCAGACCGTCCGCAAGATCAACGTGAACAGGCCCTGGCTGATTTCAAATCCGGCAAATTCCGGGTCCTGATTGCCACGGATGTCGCCGGTCGCGGCATTCATGTCGACAATGTCGCTCATGTCGTAAACTTTGATCTTCCGCTTGAGCCAGAGGATTACGTCCACCGGATCGGACGAACAGGGCGTGCCCTGGCCACCGGAAAAGCCACAAGCTTCGCTACCCCCCGCGATCGCCGCCTTCTGGCCGATATCGAGAAGCTTTTAGGCCACGCGATTCCCTCAGAAACGATTGACGTGAGCAGTGCGGATATGAACTCGTCGAGTTCCCGCGGCCCGTCCAGAGGCCCCTCACGACGACCCGGTGGAAATTCCAGAAACACTCGGGGCCCCCGCCGCTAGCTCCAGATTTATGATCCACCTCACTGATATTTCCAAACAATACGGAACCAGAGTCCTTTATTCCAACGGCAGCTTCCAGGTGCGCCCGGGAGACAAAATTGGGCTAGTCGGCCCCAATGGTGCGGGCAAAACCACGATCTTCCGCGTGATCATGCGCCAGGAAGGAGTCGACGGCGGAACAGTCAATATCGCGGATCGTCTTGTGATCGGCTATTTTTCGCAAGAAGTGGGCGACATGCGCGGGCGCTCCGCCCTGGAAGAAGTCAAAGCCGGAGCTGGAAAAATTTCCGCTCTCGCCGAGCGCATTGACAAGATGGAGCAGCGGCTTCAAAGCTCAGCAGAAGATCCGATGTCTGATGACGAAATGACTGCGCTGCTCGAACGCTATGGCGAAGCCCAGCTCGAATTCGAGCAGCGCGGGGGTTATGACCTGGATTCCCGCGCCAAAGAAATCCTGACCGGTCTCGGCATTCATCCTGAAGAGCACGACAACCCCGTCGAAACCTTCAGCGGTGGCTGGAAAATGCGTATTGAGCTCGCAAAAATTCTCGCACTCAATCCCGACGTCCTGCTGATGGACGAGCCCACCAACCATCTCGACCTCGAGTCGATTGTCTGGCTTGAAGAGTGGCTCGTGAAATTCAAAGGCTCGCTCGTCATGACAAGCCATGATCGCGATTTCATGAACCGCATTGTTTCGCGAATCGTGGAAGTCGCAAATAAAGCGATCACAACGTACAGCGGAAACTACGATTTCTACCTGCGAGAGCGCGAAATTCGCCGGGACCAGTTGCTGGCCTCCCACCAGAAGCAACAGGACATGCTCGCCAAGGAAGAGGAATTCATCTCCCGGTTTGCCGCACGAGCCTCTCATGCAGCACAGGTTCAGTCGCGCGTAAAAAAACTCGAGAAAATCGATCGCATCGAAATCCCCGCCGATGAGAGAACCATTCGTTTCGAATTCCCATTGCCCCCCCGGAGTGGCAATGACGTCGTTAAGATGGAACAGCTCGGAAAAGCCTGGCCGCTCGACAATGGCAAGACCAAACCCGTTTTCAGCGGCGTGAGCGGCGTGGTCCGGCGCCTGGACCGGATTGCGGTCGTCGGCGTGAACGGCGCTGGAAAATCCACCCTGCTCAAAGCGATCTGCGGGATGACCGACGCCACGACCGGCGCGGTTTCACTCGGCGCCAGCGTGTATTTGGGTTATTTCAGCCAGCATTCGCTGGAAGTCCTGAGTGCGGACAAAACGATTTACGACGAGATCCACGACCGCATTCCCGATGCCACTATCGGTTACGTCCGCAATCTGCTTGGGGCTTTCGCCTTCAGTGGTGATGATGTTTACAAAAAAAACGGAGTTCTTTCCGGCGGCGAAAAAAGTCGCGTTGTTCTGGCAACCATACTTGCACGCCCGGTGAATTTCCTGGTGCTCGACGAACCGACCAATCATCTGGACATCCGCTCACGAGAAGTCCTGCTGGATGCTGTCAAAAATTTCGATGGAACTGTCATGGTCGTCAGCCATGACCGGCACTTTTTGCGCTCCGTTGCCAACCGGGTCTTCGAAGTTGATCATGGTGCGCTTCGTGTTTACGAAGGCAGCTACGAGTATTATCTCTCGCAAAAGGACAAAAGTCGCTGATCAGCTCAAGCCTGTGAATAGCCGGCCGACAACACGGCGCGAACGCCGGGTCTGCGAAGCTCACGGACAGTTCCCGTTATAATTTCGAAATTGTCAGGGTTGCCGAAAATTGAATCCAGAAGCTGGCTGTGCAGATCATGCCCCGCCTTGTGCAGGCGAACGAATCCCTGAATTCCGATTCCTGCCAACATAAAATCGCCGAGAGCATCCAGCACTTTATGGCGGGCGAACTCGGTCTTGTACCTCAATCCGTCGGGATTGAGTACGGATTTTTCATCCAGAACAATAGCATTCTCGAGCGACCCGCCACGGGCCAGTCCCATTTTTTTGAGCGCTTCGACATCTTTCAAAAACCCAAAGGTCCGGGCATTCGCCATTTCTGAATAATCGGTTTTCCCATCCTGATACCGGAATTCCTGATAACCGATTGCCGGATGTTTCCATTCGATGGACCCCAGGATTTCAAGTCTGGAAGAAGGCTCCGCAACAGCCCACTTTTCGCCGGAATAAACTTCGACTCTTCTTCGCAAGGCAATGAGCGTCCGCGGCTGCTCCTGTGCCTCGACGCCTACGGCAAGAATAGCCTCGCAGTACGGGCCCGCACTGCCATCTAGAATCGGAATCTCTGGCCCATTGACTTCAATCGTGGCGTTATCCACGCCCATCATGAAAAGTGCTGCCAAAAGATGTTCGACCGTGCTGATTTTCACCTGACCCCGGCCGAGCGTAGTTGCCATTTGCGTATTCACGATGCTTTTGTAATGGGCTACAACATGAGGATGACCCGGAAGATCGGTCCGGGTAAACGTAACTCCATGATGAGGCATGGCTGGCCGGATCGTCACTTGGACAGGAGCACCTGAATGCAGTCCGACGCCATTGAGTGTAATCGATTGTTTAAGTGTCTGTTGAAACGCCATGAATTCCTCGTTCGGTGAAACTGAACACAGCAAAGTACATGCCTAATCCGGGCCCGAAAAAGGAATACCAGGCGCAAATCTGCAATCTATAAAAATTCAGTTATTTCAGATATTAATACTAAAACAGGCACAGACTGCGCGGAACAGCCCCAGGCTTCTTTCAAGAAGGTGTGTCTTTTTCTCCACACCGTTTTTTGCCAGACTGTGATTTTAAGTCCACACTCAGAGGCGCAAATTCTAAAATAATATCTCCTGACCCGCACCCGATGGACCGGTATTTCTGTCCTGCCAGGGGCGACCCAGGTGCTCATAAGCAATCCGGGTAGCCATTCGGCCGCGCGCTGTTCGCTGAAGAAAGCCCTCCTGGATCAGATATGGCTCATAAACATCCTCGAGCGTATCTCTCTCTTCACCTAGAGCAGATGCAAGGCTTTCGATACCGACAGGTCCGCCGTCAAATTTATCCACGATTGTCAGCAACAGCTTCCGGTCCATGGGGTCCAGACCCCGTTGATCCACCTCAAAAAGTGCCAATGCCGCTTCAGCCATTTTGCGATCAACCTTGGCGACCTGTCCTGCCGGCGCCTTGCCCCTGACTTGGGCAAAATCGCGTACGCGTTTCAGCAGCCGATTTGCGATTCTGGGGGTGCCACGCGACCTCTTCGCAATCTCATTCGCACCAGAAGGGTCGATCTCGATATTCAGAAGCTTTGCGGAACGATGAACAATGCGCTCAAGCTCTTCGGCTGGATAAAAATCCAGGCGCAGCTGAACTCCAAAACGATCCCGCAGCGGACTGGAAAGCAGTCCGGTCCGGGTTGTCGCCCCGACGAGAGTAAAGCGCGGCAAATCAATGCGCAGCGTGCGCGCAGCAGGCCCCTGCCCGATAATGAGATCGAGCTTGAAATCCTCCATGGCGCCATAGAGCACTTCTTCAATGGTCTTCTGCAGGCGATGGATTTCGTCAATAAACAGAACGTCCCGGGGCTGCAAATTACTCAGAATAGCGGCGAGATCGCCTTTTTTCTCAACATTGGGACCAGTCACCGAATGGATCTGGGTACCCATCTCGTGGGCGATGATATGGGCCAGAGTCGTTTTACCGAGGCCGGGGGGCCCCGCCAGCAGCACATGATCCAGCGAATCTCCGCGTTGTTTGGCTGCCTCCATGAAAAGGGAAAGGTTCTCTTTGATCTTTTTCTGACCGATGTATTCTTCCAGAAAAGACGGGCGCAGGCTCTTTTCCATTCCCTGCTCAGTGAGACCCTCGTCAGGACTGAGAATCCGGTCTTTCGGTGGATTTGCGCTATCAATCATTTTACCGCCCCGCTTAATTCCCTCAGTGCGAGGCGAATCAAAGATTCTACATTTTCGATCCGATTCTCTGAATCAGACGCGATCCGGTTGAGGAGCATGGAAATCTCCGAATCGCGGTAACCCAGACCCAGGAGTGCCGCTCTGGCATCCCTCACGATGAAATTTTTGCCCGCCTGCCCTGTGGCCCCGGAACCCAGACCTGCATTTCGTTGCGAAGAAGCCGTACCGCCACCGCGGTTCAAAGCGCTTAGCGTTCCGTTTTCCATTTTCCTCCGCAAAGGGTCAGCAAGCTCCAGCACAACACGCTCTGCTGTCTTCTTCCCCACCCCAGGAAGAGAGGTGAGAAACCCTTTATCATCGCTGGTAATTGCCTCGATGAGCTGCAGGGGCTCCGCCCCGGCCAGAATGCTCATGGCGCCCTTGGGTCCTATGCCGGTGACGCTGAGCAAAGTCATGTAGAGTTCTTTTTCTGAAGGAGAAAGGAAACCATACAGATCGAGCGAGTCCTCACGAACATGCGTGTAGATAAAGAGCTCAACAGATTGGGCCCGCTGAAAGCCGCCATAAGCTGCCGATTGCGGAACAGAAACAGAATAGCCGACTGCGGAGTCTTCCCCCCCCACTCCGACCAGCATTTTGCCATCCGCATGGTCCAGAATCTTGCCTTTTAAATATCCAATCATCGCAACGTGACCCTCTTACGTCCCACCACCTGTTCCGTGGTGATTCCCAAAGATTCCGCAAGAGAGAGCTTCTTTTTCGAACGCCCTTCGGATGCGGACTGGAGTGCTTTAGCGTAATCCGAGCTGGCATTTGCCAGCGGTGCTCTCATCTTATGTGCGTGGCAGATCGCAAGAGCCACGGCGTCCGAAGCGTCGCTCGTTGCGAATTCCTGCGTTCCGATCATGTACTGAAGCATCTTCGCAACCTGGTCCTTGTCCGCCTGCCCATGGCCCACGACAGCCAGCTTCACCTCTGTCGGACTGTATTCGGCAATCTTCACCTGATGAATCATCCCGGTGAGAATGACGGCGCCACGAGCTTGTCCCAGTTTCAAAGCCGAAACCGCATTCTTCGCAAAGAAGACCTTTTCAACAGCCATCACCTGAGGCCGGAACTCCTGAATGATTCTGGTGAGTCCCTCATAAATAGAGAGGAGCCGCTCCTCGAGCGGGACTGTTGCTTTCCCGCTCGTGTTTGCAAGCCGAAGCGTTCCATGGGTTACAAGCGAAGCCCGGTTCTTGTCCCAATCAATACAACCGTAACCCGTTAACCGGGAACCTGGGTCAATACCCAAAATGCGCATGATCGGATTCTAGTCCGATGCGCCTTTTGCAGTCGAGCGAAAACGCTCTCAGGCTACCGTATGACCGAAGTGCGTCTCCGCGAGAATCGCGAGCTGCTCCTCACGTTCCTTGTTACCGATGATTTCAAACTCCCTACCGAGTTTATCGAGCACATCGAGCACGTAATCCAGATCTTCGTCCGTATGCGAAGCCATGTAACTCGTGCGAATCAAGGCACAGCCCTCAGGAACTGCTGGACGAACGACCGGGGTGGCGAAGACGCCCATTTCGTAGAGCTTCTGAGTAAAGGAAAACGCCAGGAAATCATCCCCTACCAGAAGAGGAATAATCGGCGTCTGGCTGTCGAGCGTATTGTAGCCGAGACTCTTCAGGCCCTTGCTCATTTTACGCGCATTGCGCCAGAGGTTCTCAAGATGTTCCGGCTCCTCTTCGACGACATTGATGCACTCAAGCACCGTCGCTGCAGCAGCAGGCGGCATTGCCGCGCTGAACATGAATGGACGGGCCTTGTGTTTGATGTAGTGGACCACATCTGCCGAACCGGCGATGAAACCACCGATAGAAGCAAACGATTTGGAGAATGTACCCATCACGATATCAACGCTCTGGGAGAGTTTGAAATGAGTTTCGGTCCCCTGGCCTTTTGGACCCAGAACACCGAGTGAGTGCGCATCATCAACATAGATGCGACAGTTGTATTTGCGTGCGATTTCGATTGCCTGCGGCAGATGGAAAATATCTCCGGACATCGAGAATACTCCGTCCGCAACCAGGAGCGCTCCCTCATACTTGTGACGGGTATGTGCCATCACGCGTTCAAGGTCTTCCATGTTGTTGTGTTTGAATTTTACCGTATCTCCGATTGAAACGCGGGTACCTTCGATAATCGAGGCATGATTTTCGCGATCGCTGTAAATTACATCATTCCGACCGATCAACGACGAAATCGCACCTTGATTCGACAGAAATCCAGTACTGAAAACCAGACATGCTTCTTTGCCAAGAAAATGGGACAAGCGCTCTTCAAGCTGTTCATGAAGTACGAGATTTCCATTCAAAAATCTGGAACCTGTGCAGCCGGTGCCCAGAGTATCAATGGCTTTTTTTGCTGCAGCCTGAACGCGAGGATGATGAGTCAGCCCGAGATAGTTATTGGAGCCAATCATCACCCGTTTTTTGCCATGGGTAACCACACTTGAACCTGAACTTGCCTCAATAGGTCGGAAGAAGGGATAAACACCTGCTGCCTGCACACGCTTGGCATCATCAAAAGCCAAACATTTGTCGAATAGATCCGTCGTACTATTCATGAACTCAAACCTCAGTAAGCATGCCGCTCCGCACTCGGCCGGCAGCAGCGCGTTATTCACATTGAAAGTTCAAACAGCTAACACCACGAAAAGGTTATGTCAATCAATGGCTTAATAGATTCATACAGTTGAAATAACAAATTAAAACCTTTTTGCTCAAGTTATTTTCAAAAGAAGCCGATAAGAACATTGAATCAATATGTGTCTCCTTTCTCTGGGCGCGGAGAAGGGAGATGACTATCAATATCGGCAGGAAGTCAGGCGGACCCTTGTTACATCGAATTTCAACAGCCCTGGAAGAACTTGTTTCTCCGGTCTCCGGAAGAAGCTTGTCCGTTCATTCGGCCTCAAAGGCATCTCACGATTTTAAACGTGAATCCTTTCCACATCTCGACCGCAAGCCACCCGAAAAAGAGCGGAACCCAGAACAGCAGAACCACAAACCCCCATCCAATGTGATTCCGTTTCTCAAGTTGGAACCCAAGCCCCAGCAGACCGGCACTGAGACATCCTCGATCCAAAGCCCTGCTTCCCCGCCTCTTCCGCAGGGAGTCGCGCAGACCTTGCTCGAACTCCTCAATATGTTTCAAGAGCAAAAAAATTCATTGATGCGCTGGCTTGGATCCCGCAGCTATTCAAAAGCTTCTCAGCTGCAGAAGAGAACTTCTCAAATCCGAAGTGGCAGCATACTGGACCGCAAAGCCGAGTAACCCTGGATCAGACGCTCTGTTTCAGGACGTATCCGGCACCGTAAATGGTTTCGAGGGGACAATCAAAACCCCGGATCTTCTTGCGAAGATTTGCGACGTGAGTGTCAACCGTACGATTGGTGACGACAGCATCTGGCCAGAGATCGCCCAGAAGCTTCTTTCTTTCGATCACCTCGTTCGGGCGCTCCATGAAATAGCGGAGGATCTCGAATTCAATGCGGGTGAGATGAACTTCAGCCTCAGCAACCCAGACCTGAAATGATTTTGGGGCGAGCTTCAGATTGCCCATCTGAATTTCGCTCTCTACTTTTTTTTCAAGTTCATTTCGACGCAAACGCGCGTTGATCCGCGCAATCAGTTCACGTGACTGGAAAGGCTTCCCAATGTAATCGTCAGCTCCAATATCGAGTCCTTTAATGCGACTGTCGATCCCCGTAACGGTGGTCAGCATGATCAAGGGAATATTCCGGGTACCCGGTTGTTCGCGGATGCGCTTGCAGACTTCAAAGCCGTCCATCTCGGGCATATTCACGTCGAGCAGAATCAAATCGGGCTGTTCGCGGACAGCCATTTGGATTCCCTCTTTACCATTGCTTGCCTGAATGGACTGGAAATGAGGCTGCAACATGTGAGTCAACAACCCCAGGTTTTCTTTGTCGTCGTCAATGAGAAGAATTTTTTTCATGATGTATTTAACCCAACCGTAATATATGGCATGTCGCGCCGTAAGAATGTTAAGACAGTGCAAAGTGTCAAATCCAGTGAAATAATCACTGCCCAGGGATTTTCACACACAAAACACGATCACGGCCGCTCAAATCGGTTTTCATCACCACTTGCTCCGAAATCGATGCAAACATTTTTTGAATTTCATGCGACCGCTCGTGAGGTATTTCAAAAAAACCATACCCCCCCTGACGCACTAGAGATGGAAGTATTTCAGCAAGCTTTCTATAAAAATAGCCGGGATCGGCCACAGGAGCAAACAAGGCCTGATGCGGTTCGGTTTGGGTCACCTGAAAATCGGCCTCATTCACCCCAGCCAGATACGGGGGGTTTGAGATAAAGAAATCGGCGGCCTCTGGCTCGGCAGGCTCCCAGACACTCTTCGGATCCTGTACTGGATGAATGACCAGGCGGCTTTTAGATGCTTCCGCGCCGAGGATGCGCTCAGCATTCTCGCGAGCCAGCTGTGCGGCGCCACCGCTCAGCTCAGAAGCGACCATCTTTAATTTTGAAAACCTGGCCAGAAGTTCGATCGAAATCACTCCGCTTCCCAACCCAAGCTCAAAACCCAGCAGAGGCTCTCTGGTTTTTGATAAAATCTCAATTGCCGTACTCACCAACACTTCGGTTTCCGGCCGTGGAATCAGGACCTCCCGAGAGACAAGATACTCGTGATCCAAAAAGCTCTGAACTCCCGTCACGTACTGCAGGGGTTCTCCCGCTGCGCAAAGTCCGGCCATTCTGAGCAGCTCCCGCTCCAGAGTGCCCGGAGCAGCTTCCGCCCCGCGAATGTAAAGTTCCATCCGCGAAAGAATGCCGTGAAACTCTTTTCGATAAGCGGCTATGAAAAGCTGTTCTGCGTAAACCTCAGGATTTCCGCCATGGATTCCCGCGGCTCCACTGAGCATGGTCTGCACCAGACGCAGGAGCTGATTGTAGGTTTTAGATGGCGACGCTGGCTCAATGCTCATTCGGAATCAATTCCCCATTCCCTGCGCTTTGAGCTCCTCCATCTGATAATGAGCCTGGAGGCCATCAATGATTTCGTCGATCTTGCCCTCCATGACCTCAGAGAGCTGATAAAGCGTCAACCCGATGCGATGCTCAGTCAGGCGCCCTTGTGGAAAGTTATAGGTCCGGATGCGCTCGCTGCGATCACCGGTACCAACCATGCTGCGCCTGGCATCTGAATGAGATTTCGCTGCCCGCTCGGTTTCGGCTTCTAGCAAACGGGACCTCAGGATCTTCATCGCCTTGTCTTTGTTCTTATGTTGAGAACGCTCGTCCTGGCAGGAAACAACCAAACCAGAAGGCATATGCGTAATACGCACAGCAGAGTCAGTCGTGTTGACACTCTGTCCACCCGCTCCGCCGGAACGAAACACATCAATCCGGAGGTCGACCGGATTAATCGTGACGTCCACCTCTTCGGCTTCCGGCAGAACTGCAACCGTCACTGTCGAGGTATGAATCCGCCCCTGTGCTTCGGTAGCTGGAACGCGCTGTACCCGATGTACGCCACCTTCCCATTTCAGTCGGCGATAAACATTGCTTCCGACAATTTCAGCGATTATCTCCCTGAAACCACCAATGCCGGTGGGATTCGATGAAAGCACCGAAACTTTCCAACCCTGCCGTTCACAAAATCTTTGATAGAGGCGAAATAATTCGGCAACAAAAAGCGCTGCTTCCTCGCCGCCCGCACCCGCCCGGACCTCAAGCAGGATGTTTTTGCCGTCATTCGGATCCCTGGGCAGCAGAAGAAATTGCAGCTGCTTCTTTGCCGATTCAAGCGCGACTTCCTGCTCCTTGATTTCCTCACGTGCCAGGTCGGCCATTTCGGAATCCGAGCCTTCAAGAAGTTCACGATTCTGTGCCATTTCAGAACGTAATTTTTTGTAATTCCGGTACTCCGAGACCAGCTCCTGGAGGCCTGCATGTTCCTGAGAAAGCTTTCTGAAATCCGCCGGGCGTTCGGCGATCTCGGGATCAGCCAACCGGCTTTCGATTTCCATGAAACGCTGTTCAACAGCTTCGAGTTTATCAAACATCAGTCATTACCCTGATCCGCTAAGCTTCCGGAAATTCAGCTACACTTGCCGGGACGTACGAAAGCTCCGCGAGGGAAGCGATTTCCATTTCAACCAAACGATCGGAATCTGCAATTTCATTCTTCTCAAGGCGCAAAACCTGGCGCAACGAAGCCAGCGCCACTTCCAGCTGATCATCCGCCGGCTCGCGTGTCGTCAACCTCTGAAGCACCATGCCCGGCCAGATCATTGCCCGAAAAATCGGCTTCTGCATGCGACAGGCGCACATTTTTATGAATTCATAAGCCAGTCCGGCCACTGGCATCATCAGAACGATTTTAACCAGGACCATGAGAGTGTGGTTCAGGATCGGAATGCCAGAGAGCTTGGTAAGCCCGAAAAACGGAAAAACCGCACTGAAAACCACTATACTGATCAGCACCAGGAAAAGAAGAAACGAGGTTCCACAACGTGGATGCAGGCTCGAATGCTTGCGAGCATTCTCGACGGTGAGCTCCTCACCTGCTTCGAATGCATAAATCGATTTATGCTCGGCCCCGTGGTATTGAAAAACCCGCTTGATGTCTTTCATCAGCGCGATCAAATAAACATACGCAAGCAGGATGCACATCTTGATCACGCCATCCAGAAGATGAAACCAAGGGCTATCCGCTGTAAAAAATTTCGATGTCGCCATCGCTGTCAAAAAATGCGGGAGCGCAACAAAAAGCCCCATCCCGAGCACGATGGCAAAAGCGATCGACGCGAAGATCGCCCAACCGGAAAGCTCCTCGCCGACTTCTTCCTCTGCTGCAGCAATATTAGCAGAGAAACTCAATGCATTGATCCCGATGACCATGGACTCGAGAAGAGTCACAACTCCTCTCAGGACTGGCCTTTTCAAAAAAGGAAAACGAGCCGATACACTTTTGTGCGGCTCGTTTCGAATCACGATCTTCTGATTGGGTTTGCGTACCGCGACGGCAATATAATTCGGGGCGCGCATCATGACGCCCTCAATTACTGCTTGTCCGCCAATGCTCGTATATTGAGCGATACTGGAGAGGCCAGTGCGACGCAGACTCATCAACGGATAAGTCTTACTTTTTCTTATACTTGTTCAGAAAGCGTTCAACGCGACCTTCCGTGTCCATCAGCTTGTGCTTGCCGGTGAAGAACGGGTGACAGTTGGCGCAAATTTCCACTCTGATGTTTTCCTTGGTGGCGCGAGTATCAATGACGCTGCCACAGGCACACTTAACGGTGGTTTCCTTATATTCTGGATGAATCCCTTGTTTCATAAAATCCTCATTTAAAAAGAACGTTTCAAGTATCAAAACGGAGACCGCCGGTCAAGTCCGCGATTCTCCAGCATTTAGGACGGCGGGTCAGCCGCTCATCCCTTTGACGAAATCCTCGTTTGTCTTGGTATGCGCGACCTTGTCCAGGAGGAACTCCATGGCATCGACCGTGTTCATCGGGTGAAGGACCTTGCGAAGGATCCAAAGTCGGTTCAGCAGCTCCTTGGGCAAAAGCAATTCTTCCTTACGTGTCGCGGACTTATTGATATCCAAGCAGGGGAAAATACGCTTTTCCATCAACTTGCGATCCAGATGGATTTCCGAGTTGCCGGTTCCTTTGAACTCTTCGAAAATGACTTCATCCATGCGCGAGCCGGTTTCCACCAGCGCTGTCGCGATGATCGTCAGAGAGCCACCTTCTTCGATGTTACGGGCAGCACCAAAGAATCTTTTGGGCTTGTGCAGGGCGTTTGAATCCACGCCGCCGGAAAGGATCTTTCCAGAGGGAGGAACAACCGAGTTATAGGCACGAGCCAGGCGAGTGATCGAGTCGAGTAGAATGACTACATCATATTTGTTTTCAACCAGGCGCTTGGCTTTTTCGATTACCATTTCTGCAACTTGCACATGACGAGAGGCCTGCTCATCGAAAGTCGAGCTGACAACTTCGCCCTTGACGGATCGCTGCATGTCGGTGACTTCTTCAGGACGTTCGTCAATCAAAAGAACGATTAATTTGATTTCGGGATTATTGGAAGTAATCGCGTTCGCGATATCCTGCATCAAAACCGTTTTGCCAGCCCGAGGAGGAGCGACAATCAGACAGCGCTGCCCCTTGCCGAGCGGAACCATCATATCAATGATACGGGTGCTGTAATTGGTCGGCTGGAACTCGAGATTGATCCGCTTGTTGGGGTAAAGCGGCGTGAGATTGTCGAAAAGTACCTTCTCCGAGTTCATCTCGGGCGTCTGAAAATTGACCTGTTCCACCTTCAGAAGAGCAAAATAACGTTCGCCTTCTTTAGGCGCGCGAACAGATCCGCTGACCGTGTCGCCCGTTCTCAGCCCAAAACGTCGGATCTGCGACGGGGAGACATAAACATCATCAGGGCCGGGAAGGTAATTGTAATCAGGCGCCCGCAAAAAACCAAAACCATCAGGCAGGCACTCTAAAACGCCGTCCGCGTAAATATGTTCATCTTTTTCGGCTTTTTTCTGCAAAACTGCGAAGATCAGATCCTGTTTGCGCATGCCACCGGCATTTTCGATGCCCAGCTCTTTGCCCATTTCGACCAAATCACCGATCTTCTTTTCTTTTAATTCTCTGAGATGCATGAACTATTTCCTTGGGGATTTTCGTTTTAACGAACGACGACTGTTATTGAGGTATTTAGATTGATTGTAGCGCCGACAGGAGTCGACTACTGAGTATCGGGGTAACAAACTCCGCTTTTGGAGTAAAGATAAAAAAGTCTCAGCCATGGACTCCTTCACTTTTTGCTTTAGAATGAAACCAGTTACATTTTACTCCGAACGGGAGAGGTTCTTGTGCATTTGAACAAACGGCTGATTATCGGGATTCTTTTCCTTTTGATTGTGGCGGGAAGTTTTGGGTCTGCAGGTAGTTTGATTTCCTATGCACTTTCACCGGCACAACCCGGCTCCACTTCGTCGGTGATTCTCGAGGTCCGGAAAAATGCAGGCCCCGGAGAACTCGCCCAGCTTCTCAGCAGTAAAGGAATCATCACCTCCCCGTCCCTGTTCGTCTGGCTCGGACGCCTGACCCGCCAGTGGCGCCGAGTGAAGGTGGGCGAATACAAATTATCCCCCGCCTTGAACCCGGTTCAGGTATTTGGCGTTATCACGTCCGGGATCAGCGTTTCTCATCCGCTTGTGGTCCGGGAAGGGGAAAACATTTACGAAATCGCAAACGAGCTTTCCCGGTATGCACTTATAACGACCGAAAAGTTCCTGGAACTTTGCCAAAGCGCTGGCTTCATCAAAACTCTGGGGTTCCCAGATCCCGCACCCGAAACGCTTGAAGGCTATCTTTTTCCGGATACCTATTTTATCAACCGCACGACCACCGCCGAAGAGCTGGTTCGAAAAATGGTGAAAAGATTTTTTGCCGTCTGGGGTCAGAAAGAAGAGATCCGGGCGGCCGAGCTCCGGATGTCCCGGCAGCAAATCGTCACACTTGCATCAATAATTGAGAAGGAAACCGGAGCCCCAAGTGAACGCCCCCTGATCAGCTCTGTTTTTCATAATCGCCTGTCTAAACGCATGCGGCTTCAAAGCGACCCCACAACGATCTACGGGATCTGGGAGCGCTATCAGGGAAATTTGAGAAAATCCGATCTGACCGCCAATACTCCCTATAATACTTATACGATTCCCGGCCTGCCGAAGGGGCCGATCTCCAATCCCGGGAAGGCATCCCTGCAGGCAGCGCTGTTTCCGGTTCAAAGTGAATACCTGTTCTTTGTCTCACATAATGACGGGACCCATGAGTTTACAAAAACTTTCGCCGAGCACGGCAAAGCCGTGAAAACTTTTCAGCTCGACCGTAAAGCCCGTGAAGGCAAAAGCTGGCGCGATCTCAAGAAGTCTTCGAATTCCTCGAATTGAGCAAGACCGCGGCGATCATCGCCAGGTGAGCCCAGAGGAAAAGCGATGCCGCTTCCAGGCGAGGACCCATTTCGTGCCCCACAAAATCAAAGCCAGTCAGGTTGATCACGGCAAAGAAAGTCAGATAGAGCATTATTCCGGTTTTCTGCCCCAAAACCAACCAGCGCTGGGTACACAAGACAGCAAGGGGCAGTCCCATCACGAAATATGGCTTCCAGACCAGATGCGAGGGGAGAATCAGAATCCCGATCGCCACCGCAATCCACTCGATCGGAGCGCGTCGGCGATTGCCCCAGAATAACCAGATCAAAATTCCAGCGCCGGACAACAGTGTCCAGACGAATGCCAGCACCCGGACGGTTCCGAACGAAAACAAATCAAACCCAAAAGGCAAAACCGCTCCGCCTTCCGACAAGACGGCGGTTCCGGCACCGGTCAGATAGTGATGAATAAACGCCGCAAAGCTTTGGTTATGGGACTCCAGAGGGAAGCCCTTCATCAAGAGCGCCTCGTACCAGCCTCGATACAGCTCTACCCCCTCCGAGACTCCGTAACTCAGGAACGGAAGACAGAGAACCAGAACCAACCCCACCAGGACGCCGACGCGCTCATTTCGCAATCGTTGGACGGGGAGGTGTGCCCGGGTGATCCAGGGAACCAGCAAAAGTGGCAGGGGAAATACTTTGGCAACCGCTGCAACGGCTAGCAGAGCCCAGCTCAGACGATCCCAAAGGCGTTCACGAGATAAGCTCTCTTTGGAGGTGCCTCCACGAAAGTGGCGCAGCAAAGCCCAAACCGCAGCCCCCAAAATGAAAAGATTGACCTGGCCGTATTGAAAATCGATCAGGATGGGACGAGTCAAAAGTAGAACGGCCCACCCCCCGATACCGGTGGCAATCAGGGGGTCCTTATAAAGACGTCCAGTAAAAAAGCGAATGATTAAACCGAGTGCGGCTGCTTTGGCGAGGCACCAGACCCCCAGCGCAATTGAGCGCGGCAGCAGGGCTAGCGGTGACAGCAAGGAGGCGAAACCGGGGGCGTAAAGAAACCGATCCGGACTGACCCGATAAATTTCGGATCCATGCCCGTTCAGAACGAGGCGCCATGCGTGATAAAACACTTCGAAGTCCTGCCCGCCCCGCTCAAACGCGTAAAGTGTACCAAGACCCACGACAACCCCGGTAAAAAGCAATCCGAGGATTGAGAACTCGCGTTTTATTTCAAAGATGGTCATAAATGCGCGCAATCATACAACCGAGAGGAGCGGGAACACCGGCTGGCGATAACTGTCTTCGATGGAAATGAGCGCCGTTTTGAGCCGCATTTCTGGTCCGGCCAGATCACTGCAGCCCATAAAGCCCCCCAGAGAATCATGAGAGACGACGCGATGACAGGGAATCAAAATCGGAAGTGGATTGTTCCTCAACGCCTGCCCAACCGCTCGGGTTGCGCTGAATTTGCCAATTTTTCGAGCGACCCAGCCATAGGTACGAGTTTCACCATGGGGGATTTCAGAAATGCTCCTATAAACCGCTCGTTGAAAGGGGGTCCACTGTTCCTGATCAAGAGCATCCCAGGCAAGATCTCCGATGGGAGAGCCCGTTTCGAAGTAACCAGCCAGACGCCCTGCGAGTTCGACTACAGAGCCGGGAATAACCGGAATGAGACCTGATTGAATCTCAGCGGCTGCTGACCAGGAAACGCGTGAGGTGCGCGCCACTCCGTCCGGACAAAGCCGCCACGAAAGCGTAAGGACTCCGACGTTCACTTGTATTTGTAAGCGGCTCAGTGTCATAGAAATTTCAATATTTATAACTAGGAATGACCTTCCGAGTCCACTCGAAAAAAGGCTGTAACTCTTGGTACTTATTATTTCGAGAGCTCAAATGAGACATCACTGTCCTAGTGGGCACAATTTCGAAGTTATTTATTAAGATTATGATATTTAAGGTTTTTTTCGATTTCACGCACCACAAAGTGAGGCAGCCATGTCCCACTTTGATCAAATTTCTGTTCTAATTTACGGTTTTTTAAAAAAATCTTCGATTTTATGTTTAAACTATTGATATTATTACATTTTTTTGATGGCACATGGCTTGCTCTAACACTCAGTGTAACGTGACTCAAACAAACAGGAGGATTTATGAAAACGACACAACTGACTCTCACGGACCGACTCGGAATAGCTTACGGAACTCTGCTTTTCTTTATCATGCTTCCGGTAACGATCTTTGCATCGGCCCTGCCCGCAATTATGATCTCAAACGCGATATCCAACAAAGTTCTCGCACTGGCTCTCAATTTGGGAGTCATTGGAGTCGGAGCACTGATGACGCTGATTTTTGCCCTGGTCGGCGGCTTGGCCCTCAGTTATGGCCTCAGCTGGGCTGGCAGAAAGCTCCAGATTCAACAAGCATTCTCGCATGTTAAAAGCGGCGCGACCCCGATCGAAGCCTCCAAGCGTGTGAATCTCGGAGCAATGCTCGGGATCGGCTTTGGATTGCTGGTTTTCATCACCAAGGGTGAAGCCCCGATCTCCTCGGTGACGACCCGGGTGGAACACCTCTTTCCGGGCCCTCTCACCTTAAGCCTGGGTAACGCCTTCAGCCTCGATGTCAGCCATACTTACGCTGCCGCGACTGGCTTCCTCTCAGTCGGATTCCTCTTCGCAATCATCGGAATTGTCTTAGGCAGCCTGATCTTTGCTGGAATCGAAATGGTTACTCAAAAATCGCACTAATCGATCCGCACCCCTGTAAACGAGTATCACGTTCAGCGGGTCCTTTGAAAAGGACCCGCTTTTTTAATGGAATGAATGACAAAATAGTTGAGTCTTTACATAGATCAGGCGATTAAAGCATTAATCAAACAAAGGTAGTGGAATGCGTAAAAGTCATCAAAATCCAAATCGTATCATCTTTCGGACCGCACTCCGTTCTACCGCAGTGATTTTTGTAGGATTGGTATTGAGTCGCTGGGCCTTGTCCTCGACACCGACTACGCCGACTCCTCCAAAGAATAGCACGACCCCCATACCTGCTCATTTCAGCCCTGTCGATCGCGCTGTCCTCACTCACTTTGACCATCTGCTCGATCATAGCCGCATTGCCAGTAAATGCCTGAACTGCCATCAAACACAATTTCGCGATGTTTCCGCGAGCATTCACGGAAAAGCGGGCCTGCTCAGTGGCTTGCCCCCTGGGGCGATCTGCCTGACCTGCCACGAAGTCAATCACATCATCAAAGATCCCCAAAAAATCCGCAACTACCAGCTCGATCCCTTTGAAGTGATCCCGCGGGATGTCGCTTGCATGCGCTGCCACGGTGATCCCGTAATCGCTGCGGCTTATCATTTTCCACCACACGTACCGAGTGAATTTGAAAATTCGATTCACTATCGCAAAGCGATGGTGGGAGATAAACAAGCCCCGCTCTGTTACGACTGCCACGGTGCTCACAATATTCTTCGGGTGGATAACCCCTCCTCTCCAGTTCACGAAGTCCAGCGCGTGAAGGTCTGCGCCCGATGTCATCCTGGAGCTAACAATACTTTCGCCTCCGTTTTCGACCACACGCCGATTACTCAGGACAAGAAGCCGCTCGAGTTCTGGACCATCACGATTTTCAAAGTCCTGACACTCGGGACCTTTGTTGCGCTTGGAATGTTCCTGCTGCTGGATATCCTGGCTTCCCTCAGAACAGCGATTCTTCCGCGCCTGCAGGGCACTCACGTGCCTCATGTAAAATCCAAAGAATATGTCATGCGCCTGAATCCGCATTTGAGGTTACAGCATTTCCTCATGCTCTTCAGCGTGATCAGTCTTGTGATCACAGCCTGGCCACTTCTGGCTCCTGAATCTCCCGTTTCCCAGGGGATGATGCGGGCTCTGGGCGGTGTACAAGCTGTTGCCATTTACCACCGGATTGCCGGTTTCATCATGATTGGCGATTTTATTTACCACATCACCTACCTGTACCTGCAGTTCAGAAAAGGTGGACGGATGCATCCGATGATGCCCATGCCCAACGATCTTGTCGATTTATGGCATATGATTCAGTTCTTTTTTGGTCTTCGTGCAGAGCGGCCCGATTTTAACGAGTTCGCGTTTTTCGAAAAATTTGATTATTGGGCAGTATTTTGGGGCGTCGCCATGATGGGCGGAAGTGGATTAATCCTGACCTTCCCCACCTTCACGACGCACATCCTGCCAGGTTGGACCCTCAGTCTTGCAAACATTATACATGCGGACGAGGCACTCCTCGCAGCTATGGTGCTGTTCATCTGGCACTTTTATAACGTGCACCTGAAGCCTGGCATTTTCCCTATGAATTGGGCTTGGCTCACTGGCAGAATGCGCAAAGATTTATACGAGCACGAACATGCCGGCCACGTCAAAAAGCTGAAAAAAGAAGGCAAGTGGTAGAATCGCTGAGCCCTGTCTCAAGCAGCTGCTGACTGGCTCTGGGATTCATTGATCCATCTTTTGAGGTTTTCGAGAGCACCGGGTTTGACATGGGTGAAGCGAATACGGCTGTGATTATTCGCGCCCTCGGCGATCACCTCACCGGTCAATTCCAATTTTTCCATAGTGTCCATGCTGGAAACGAAGATCTTGCACGGACGATTCAACAGGAGATCCGGAATGGCACTCTTGAGTTTGATACCGCCGACGGAAATATCTGATGAGAAAGTCTGGTAACTGGTCCCCTCGGAAGTAATCAAGATCCGGAATCTGGCGGCAAAGCGCTCATGTTCGCGTCGATTCCTGATCGGAGTGATTTCGGCGACCGGCGCGGGCGGTGGGACTGCAACTGGAGTTGCGGCAACCCCAGTTGGCAACGCTTGGCCAATATCCAGTTTCCCTACTGAGTCTTCGAGAGACCAACCGTCTCGCGTCTCGAGCAATTGCAATAGATTACAGGCGGAGTCCTCATCCAAGATTCGAATCACTGCCCCGCTGTCCCTGTTTACAAAACGCCATTCTTTACTTGACATATATACTATGTTATTCAGGTGTGGCGCTTTTGTCTATAGTATTAGTAACTTAAAAAGTTCTTGATTTTCAGCGTTTTACGCCAGGAATCAGACCTTACCCTGGAACAGGAAAGGGTAGATTACCTTCGTCGCCCGGCCATTTTGGGCGGCCGGAAATACCATCTTATCCACAATTTCCAGAACGCAGGATTGCAACCCACTGGGCTGGAGAGTGGATGACAATACCCTCGCCGAATAAACGGATCCCGACGGATTGATCGACCACTCATAAACGATGCGTCCGTTCAAACTTGTCGAAGCGAGTAGCGCTCTCTCGTAGCAGGTGCGAATCTGACTTCGGTATCCCGCGATAATCTTCCGAACCGTCTCACGGTCCAAACCGCCGCCAGAAACCGCGAAGCTGCTACCATCCATGGTACCGATTCCGGCTCCGCCTGCCACTCCTGATCCCTTGCCATTGGCGGAAGAGCCAAGACTGAATCCGGACGCCGCGCCGCCCTGAGCAGCAATCGGTCCGCCCGACTCACCACTCCGGGTATTCGATCGCAGAGTGGTGGATGCCGCCTGCAAACCCGGACCGGTGCCCTCTTTGGACCCGGCTGTTTTACCGACACCCAGATCAGTCGGCGCATTACTCAGAATGATTTCTCCCGTTGTGCCGGATACTGACTGAGTGACGATTCCGTTATTCAGGACCATATCAGCCCGAACACCAGCAGACTTCTTCACTGATGAGCGTGAAAGGGCACCGAGAATTCCGATTTTATTTACGTCCGCAGGTTTTGCGGGACTGTTGAAACCGACACGGGGTGCAACAACCTGTTTACTGACAAAACTCGGGGCGGCGGCCTTGCCGGCCCTCACTTTGGCCGCTGTGGCGATTTCCTTCGGGGCGGCCTTCGGGGGCGCGGGATCGGGCCTGATCTCCACCGTTTCTTCCGGTGGTTTTGCAGGCGTCGGTGCGGCTACTTCCCGGATTTCGATGCGGGCAACCCGTTGCGGTGGAACTTCTTCGGGCTGAACCTGGGTATAGTGCGCGATCAGCAGGATCAGAATTGAAAGCAAAGCACCGGACAAGGAAAGCCAGCGCAAGAGCCTGTTCTGTTTGGGCAGCGGGACACGGGGCGGGTCAATCTTATTTACAAAACGCGCAAAAAGATCCAGGCCTTTCCAGCGAATCTGGAAAATATCATTCGTCGTCAGAGCGTAAGTTCCCTCAGCCTTAAGACGCTGCCCTTTGTTGAAAACCTCGGCATCTGGCAAGCGATTCAGGTTCAAAACGAGTTGCGACGCTTTCCTCCACTCGAGATCAAATTGCGGAACCGCCGCCAATGGCGACTTCTGCAGCTTGCTGTATTTAGGCATTTTAAGATGATGAACTTCTTCGATCGCTCCACAATCTTCCCGGATCTGAATCAATTCTACGAGCGGATCTGAGGCTGCATCCACCAGGTCGCCGATGTTTGAATGAATGGTTCCGCCGATCTGTTCTTTGGCATCGAAGGCTTCTTCGGTGCACTTGAACAGATAACCTGAAAACTCCACCGGCTTTTCAGTAAGAATGACGCCCTGTTTTGTCTCACCCGCATGGGCCGAAATGTCCATGACGGTCCACTCGCCATGCGAAGGATCAAACTTGCCAGAGCCGATCCATTCCGCCAGGAAATGGACTGGATTGATTCCGGGAGCGCGAAGGACGACATCGCTCAGAGGAGAGCGTCCGATGGTCATCATGGGCTTGCTCAGCTGAATTTTTGCAATCTCCAGCGTACTCTTGGAAACGATCAGGCTTTTTATAGTTTTCATGGCTTGGCTGACCCCGGCTTGGCTGGCGCTGGCCTGACTGACTCAGGGGAGGGCGGAAGCGCAATTCTCGGTCGACGTTTTAAATCGCGAGCATGGAAATCATTGAAGTCCGCGCGCTGGTATAGAACCGTGTCCGGCTCCAGCTTTGTTGATTCGATTTCGAGTAATAAATCTGCACCTTTTTTTTCACCTTCAATCACATCTGCTTCAAAGTTCAGGACATTCGCGGTTCTGGCGGCGTTCGTGCCTCCGGCCGCGGATGCAGGCGCGCTCTTGGGGGCGACAGGCTCAGATAATTCCTCATCATCCGGGTCCCCCCCCAGAGCCGTTGTACCGGTCAGAAGCAGACTTATGGCTATGAAGGAAATTGCGGTTTTTTTCATTTTCTCAAAGACCTGCCAGGTCTCTCCATTCGTCGACAATATCCATTTGTTTCTTCTGTTCGAGCTCATCTCGGACATAAACCAGCAAGGCATCGGAATGCGCGGCCTGAATCAGGATACCTGCCCTGATCCAATAGTAATCCTCTTCATCTTCGGGTTTGTTCAAATCCAGCAAGATCATGGCTTCAACAAACCGCTTCTTTTCAACCGCGACTTTCAGTGCGGGAACCGCGGGGTCTTCGAACTTGTCTGGCCAAGGCCATTTGGCATAGGCAACAGCCGGAGTGAACCTTGCTGCCTCCTTCGCCTTGAGCTCGGCTGCGGTGGCTTCAAGAGCCGACTGAATCTGCTCAAATTCCGCGGCTTGCATCGCAAATTCCTGAGCAGCCTCGTTGATCGCAGCATTGTAAGCCGCAAGATCCGCAGCGGACAGGCCCTTGGGCAGGGGAGACATCAAAATCAGAGCAGCCATTCTAGACTCAATCTTGATGGCGTGCGCAATCATGCGCGATTGCACCTTGTAGGGCTTCCCTGAGAATTGCGATTGGAACTGCTCACGTAACTTTCGGGTCTTGATGGCAAGAAAAGCCACATCCTCTGCAAATCTTTTCGATTTTACACTGGGATCCGGAGTGTCAGCGAACTTGCCGAGCCCCTTCTCAAAGGGCGAAACGGCATAGGATACTCCTGTAATTTTTTCCAGATCCGCCGTGCTGACGCTCCTATCTCCAGCAATTCGGACGGCGAGCGCCACAAAATTCTTTGCACTTGAATCCGGCAGAAGACCTCTCACGAACCTCTGTTTCCCCGTATGGAGAAGTTCAAGCACAAAGTGGGGCTGCAGAAGGACGTAAATTCCCATCAGGTACTCGCAATGCTCCCTCTTCAACAAAGCAAGGAACTTCGGTGACAAGGGCTTTCCCTGCGCCGCCCGGGTCAGGGCCAGTCGGAAGAGCTCATCCGAGTTCAAAACCTGCTCGCCGCGAGTCAGAAGCAGCCGTTCGGCTTCGTGATAATTACCGTTCTGCATATTCCAGGTCCAGGCCAGCGGTGCAAAAACCGCAAATTCCTTTATATTCAGCTCGGCTGAATTCATCACGCGAAGTTCGGCAGCTACTTCGGCGACATGCCCCGTTTCGCTGAGATACCGGAAGTAATCGGCACGGGCAATCACCGCCTTTTCCCGGCTCGGCTGCAGAGCCAGAAATTGGCCAATGGCGGCCTTGTACGCAGGAAGATCGTTTTTTTCTTTCGCTTTAATCGCGATCGAAAGCGAAGCTTCCCGACGAATTTCCTTCAGGCCGGGTTCTTTTTTTTCTATCGCCGGATCAATCGGCTCCTTGAGCACAAGATCAGGAGCCCCGGATTGCAGGCGCCCTAATTGCAAAGCATAAAACGACGCAGGACTCTTTTCCCTGAGGTAAATTTCCTGAAGCATCGGCATGGCATCTCCGAAGTTCTTTGTCTTCAACAGCAGCTCGGCATAACGTTTCGCAATCCGACCCCAACCTGAAATCTTCTTATTGAGAGTTGCTGCTCTGAGTGCTTCCATGTAGCGAGGCGTGAGTTCGGGCTTAGCTTCGGGCGTTACCTTGAGCAACTCTTCATTCAACATAATACGCGCCAGCTGGGCTGCATCCCGGTGGACCAGAAGCTGTTTTGAATCATCCAATATAATGGTCACAACCCGGTCGGCGCAGACCCAGTCCCGAGTTTCCATACAAAGGTCCAGCCAGACACGCACTGCCTGCGGGCGCGCCTGGGATTCCGGAAAGTATTCATTGAAAAACTCGAACTGCTCGACCAGAGGCTTGGCAGTTGTTTTTCGGTCGTTAAATTCGGGGCTCTTCACGCGATCAGCAAAGCACTCAATATAAACACGCATCAGATTCTGAATCTCACCCTCCAGCGTGGCGGATAAGTTTTCGAACGCCCTGTCACCGGGGCCAATCCCGGCTTGCTTCAGGGCATTCCGGACAACAACAAACGCCTGGTGATGATACTTGGAGGCGACCTTCTTTTGATTCGCGCGGAGATCCGCGATTAGTGATTCAATTTTTTTTGCGTTGTCGTTTTCCAGCTCGAGCATTCGGTTCACCACGCGTCGGTGGGCCACGGGTTGATTCTGACTTTCCACTCCTGATCGCAGGTAACCCAGAAACTGCAGTTCATCCGCAGGATTCTGGAACAGACTACGAGCGACACCCAAGGGCCGCTCAAGGTCCGTACCGTGCACCAGCAGGAAAGCAAGATCACGCATACAATCGATCACGACACCGCTCCGGGAGCCGCTACGGATAAGATCTGAAAATACCTTTTCTGCCTCTCCTATCCTGTTCATGTTCACGAGACACCACGCCTGGCGGTACTTCGCGAATTCCGCTGCCTCTTTGACCATTATCCCCTCGAAGCGGATGTAATACTGCAAAGCTTCCGCGTAACGACCGGACTCGAAATGGTCGTCAGCAATCGCCATCGCCATCCAACCCGCGCTGTCTGATTTAGGGTTTTGAGCGAGAAGCTTGAGGAAAAGAGGTCGGGCCAGATCCATACGATCCATGTAAAAATACGCAACCGAAAGAATATTAGTGGCTTTAGTTTCCAATTCCCGACTCAGGCCCTTGGAGCCAAGCACATATTTGATGTCGCGGACCGCGCTGTCGAGGAAGCTTTTCCCCACCGCATCGATAACCAACCCCTTTCCCTGCAGGAGCCGCTTGCGTACCCAGCGAATCGAACTGGAAGCCCGGTAAAGGATCAGCTGGTTTCTTTGGGGACCCGGCGGAAAGGATGCAATGAGTGTCGTGTAGCTCTTGATTGATTTCGCCAGGCTTGCAACCGTCTCAGCTTTCTCCTCTTTTGATGCAAGCGGGTCTTCCTGGGTTTTCAATTTCCTTTTCTGTGCTACTGTGCCTTTAGATTTGGTGGCAGTTGCTGCGGCTGAAGCTTTTGGAGTGGGCGTCGACTTGGCCCCTTTTAGAAATGAACTGTCGTAAGTAGATGCCGCGCTTGCGATGCCGCCGATCGTGATTGCGCCGAGCGTGAGGAGCACAATTCCGCTGGATTTCATTTCGTTACCTTTTCACACTGACTTTCCCCAATGAACTGGTGTGTACCGATCTCATCAATCCAGTCTTCACGCGAATCTGAAGGCCAGACTTCAAGATTGCGCTTAAGATACTCATCGCGGCTCGGAAAGCTCTCGATCGCCTTCAGCGGTCCTGCTCCGGTAGCAGAGGAGGACAGTCGTGAATACGCGAGGGCCATTTCCAGTCCCTTCTGAATCCCGGGCTTGGCGTTGAGATAGACTTGTCCCAAGGTACGTTTGATCAGATCCTGTTCTCTTTGCCGGGCGGCGCGAGTGATGACCGAGCGGGGCGGCGTTTTATCCAGATCGAGATTCGCAAGCCTCCAGAGTATCCGGCTTGAAAGATCATTCACTGCCCAGTTCGAAATCTGGTTCTTGGCCAGGAGCGCCTGATAATCCTGAATTTCCGCTTCTGCAATACTCAAATCATCATTTCGGCACATCTTGCGAAATAAATAAGTTTCAAGAAGATAGCTTTCGGGATGCAGGTAAATGGAAAAATAGGCGGATTTTTGTGAAGCAACCGCTCCCAGGGCGATTTCCGAGCGGCCATAGCGGAACGCGGCCCACATTTTTTCAAACAGAACCTGCCTGAAGTAAGGATAACCCGGCTCAATCCAGTGATACACGATCAAGGCCTCGGCGTAACGTCTCGCTCCATAGAGAGCCCGTCCCATCGAGTGCAGTACGAAAGGATAAAGGCCGCGCGCCTCGCGAACCCAGGCAGCATTTTTGGGCGACAGCTTGAGGCGGTCGATCGCTTGCTTCAGGTTCCTGGCAATAGTGGAATACTGAGCAAAGGCTTCCTCGAATTTACGGGCAAGCATCAACGAATCAGCTGCTTCGAGTTGACTGTCAATGCTCGATTTTCCGGTCGGGTGGCGATCATTCCATAACGGGATCAGATCATATCCGGCAGTACCGGCATTCGCGACGATCAGACCACGCAAACTATCCCAGGTGGCAGCACTGATTTTCAGACCATAGGCCCTGCGAATCAGACAACGAAATCCCAGAAAATCCGCTTTGGCTATGAAGTATTTTGCAGTCCTTGTGATATTTCGATCAGAAAACGGATCGCGATCAACCACGCGTACAGCCGCCCGGCTCGTTCCGGTCGAAAGCAGCAGCATCACGCATAGAAGCAGTGATCGCCTCACTGGGTGATCCCTTCACCCGTGGCGACGAAAAGCAGAGTTTCAAAACCGGCAAGTCTGAACAGCCGCACGACGGAGAACACGTCTTCATAGGCGGCCTCCTGATCGGCTATCGTACTCAGGAGTTTCGGACCCTCACCCGAGGTGAAGACCTTGACATGCTTTTTCAGCTCCCGCTTAAAGGCCTCCGATTCTTCGGAACCTTCGGAAGCATGAAAGCGGGACAGATCATAACTTTCCTTGAAAAAGTTGCTCGTCACCTTGCCTTGATGAATGACAATGCGTGGAGCCGTGTCCATACCTTCCTTGCTGATGCTCTTGGGCAATTTCATTTGCCCGGGAATCACTACTTCGGAGGCTCCAAAGACGGTGCCCAGAATCAGAAAAATCACGATCATGGAAAAGACATCAATCATTGCCGTGAGCTGAAGCTCCATCGGGTGCTTGCGCGGGGGGCGTTCTGTCAGATTCTGGTCTGTCATTTCGCCTCACTCCCTTTGAACTGCCGTGAACGGGCAGCCACTTCGGCAGGCGAGATCAGCACGATATCGGGCAGACTGTCACGAACTCCATCCATTCCGGCGATGAGATACTGATAGGGCAGCTTGGCATCCAAGCCGATCTGCAAGGTCTTTTCCTTCGGAAATTTCACCAGGAATTCCTTGCTCAGTTTTCGTGTTGCCGTCAACAAGCTGAGCCGGGTTCCATCCAGATCCGAGATACTAACGGTTTCCTGGGCTTCACCTGGCTTGGCACCGCTCCAGGTCAGCATGGCCCTGAGTTCTTTGCCTGACGACCGGAACAGGATCAACCTGGGACCGAGCGGGGGCGGCACCAACGGATCCGTGATGACCGAAGTCCCCGAAGGGGGCACCGTCAATTTCGTGTATTCCATGAAGCTAGTCGATAACAGAAGAAAGAAAATCACTGTCGTCAACATGTCCAGAATAGGGACGATATTGAGTTCTACGATCCTTCGTTTGTGTCTTTTGGGGAAATAATCATCCATGTGCGAAGTGATCAGCCTCGTTCAGATTGCTCGACCCAGGTAATTAACTTTAGACCGGTGTCCTGGGCGTTTCCAATAATACTGTCTGCTTTGGAAGTACAAATCGTATGCACCACCATCGCGGTAATTCCGACCACAAGTCCCGTGGCAGTCGCGTACATGGCTTCTGAGATACCCATGCCCAGCAGTTTTGCTTTTTCGGCGGTATCAGCGTTCGCGATCGAAGCGAAGGTCTTGATCAGACCGGTGATGGTACCGAGCAAACCCAGAAGAGTTGCCACGTTTGCAATCAGGGCGAGATAACCGACTCGGATATCACAGCGGTGGCCTACACTCAGGACCGCTCCGCCGATGGCAGACTTCATCGCTTCTCTTCCATTTTCCACCGCCATCAAGCCAGCTTTCACAACTGTGATATCCGGTGCATTGGGTCTTGAATTGCAGACCTGAATAGCGTCCGTATATTTCTTCTCAAGAATCAGGCTGCGAATGGAGCCAAGGGAATCGTGCACATTATGAGAAAGGATGAAATAAAGAGTCGCGAGACGTTCAGTACCAATCACCAACAAAATCAATGCGGCGCCCACAATCAGATATGTGGCAAAGCCACCTTGCTCAAGTAATACACTCAAAAAAGCCATCATCGCCTCCTATATGTACAAAACGAGTCCTGCCTCTGCGAAGACAATGGACTGGAACTGTTTCAGGTTATTCAAAATAGTTTGCATATAGCTGTAATCGATACAAATCCGAAAACCCAGTGAGCGGCCCATGAAATAGGTCTTGCCAACTCCCGCCACATACTTGAGCCCCGAATCGCCGTCGAATTGGATCCTGGATACGCCAAATTTCAAAAATGTATCGCTGCGGATTACGCGATGCATGCCCAGGCTGTCTTTGCCGTAAGCAGGAGCCCAAAGAAGTTCTAATCCCAACTGAGAACGCGGCCGGGGCGAAACAAGCATTGCAGGGCTTCCGTCTTCAAATTGCAGGCGGCGCACGGTTTGCACAATCGGTCGGGCTGAAACCAGAAAGCTCGGGGCGTAATTGACATAGACCTCGAGAAAATCACTGAGCGCGAACCCAGGGTTCACATTGATCGAGTAATTCGTATAAGGCCCATCCGAAAAGTCAAAGCTCCCGTAAGTCGACAGCAGAAATCTCTCGTCTTTGCTCATCGCTTTGCGCTGAACAACACCCATATCGTTAAATACACGGGATGCATTTCCCTGAATGCTCTCGGGCCTGAGTGCCGGGTCCAGAGCTTCGACTGCAAAAGCAGAAGAACCCGAGGAAAACGCACCTAAACCGAGAACAACAGAGAGAGCCAAATGTCGCAATGAGACAATCAGGGTCTGATTCATAAAGTATCCATTTATTCTGAGCGGGAGCTGCCGAAGAGTCAATCTTAAGATTCCAATTTTGCCGAAGTCATGCTCTGATTTATGATGGACGTTTGAGCCCAAGCTTGGCGATGATACGATGAATCGTTCTCCGGTCAATCCCACTCGCCTCCGCGGCGGCAGAAATGTTCCAGTCATATTTCAGAAGTGCGTGCCGTACGTAATTTTCTTCAAATTCATCGAGCAGATGCTTTTTGGCTTCAATCATCGGCAAATCAAAATACATGGAGCCACCTGAAATCACATCCTCCGCACGCCGGTCGGGTGCCACCGAAGCAACACCAAAATGAATTGGGAGATCTGAAACTGTAACGACTCCATCCCGGTCAGCGAAAATAAGGAACTGCGCCAGGTTTGCGAGCTCACGAACATTTCCGGGCCAGCGATAACGAAGCAGTGCATCGCGCGCATCCGGCGTAATCTCTCTGGGAGAAGGTCGCTCACGTGTTCCATGAAGATTCAGGAAATGCTGCAGCAGAAGCAGAATATCCTCCTTGCGATCTCGCAATGGCGGGATGCTAATCGTGATCACGTTGAGGCGGTAATAAAGGTCTTCACGGAATCCTTTTTGAGCCACCATCGCAGGCAAGTCCCGGTTGGTCGCCGAGATGATCCGGATATTGATCTGACGCTCTTTATTAGATCCCAAGCGCCGGATTTTCCGGTCCTCAATGACTCGCAGAAGCTTGGCTTGCAAACCGAGGGGCATCTCCCCGATTTCATCAAGAAAAACCGTGCCACCGTCGGCGTTTTCAAAAAGACCGAGGCGCATTTCAGTGGCTCCGGTGAACGCTCCGGCCTCATGTCCAAAAAGTTCGCTTTCCAGTAAATTTTCTGGAATCGCCGCACAATTGATCGCTGCAAAATGTTTTTTTACCCGAGGTGATTTGCGGTGCAAGACTCTTGCGGCTAATTCTTTGCCCGTACCGCTTTCTCCATAAAGCAATACACTTGCATCCATGCCTGCTGCCCGCCCGAGCCCTTCGAAGAGCTTGCGCATTTCTTCACTGCGCCCAATGAAGTCGCCGTACTGAGAGAGCCCGGCCACCTGGGATTTGAGAAATTGATTTTCTCGCGCCAGACGGCTTTTATCGAGCGCATTATTCACCGAGTGCAAAAGCTGTTCAGGAGAAAATGGTTTAAGCAGGTAATCCGAAGCACCAGATTTGAGCGCTGTAATTGCGGTCTCGACCGTGGGGAAACCGGTCACAAGAATGATTCCACAGCCGTGGTCTCGCTCACGGATTTTCTGAATCAGCTCGATTCCGCTCATTTGGGGCATCGTCATGTCTGTGACGACCAGATCAACCGAGCGCTCATCAAGGATCTTGAGCGCCTCCATTGCCGATGAGGCGGTCAGCACCTTAAACCCTTCGTCTCCGAGAATGTCCGAACAGGTATCACGCCAATCCGCGATGTCGTCCACGATCAATATGGTCTCGTTCGTCTTTTCAGGCATTTTTATTCCCTGGTACCCGGTTGTCCAAAACAACCGGTAAAGTAATCTCGAACTCCGCCCCTCGATTTCCGTTTTCGGAATAATTCCTTACCCTAAACACACCCGAGTGCTCTTCAATTATACCCAGACTGATCGAAAGCCCAAGGCCTGTTCCTTTGCCTACCGGCTTTGTCGTAAAAAAGGGCTCAATCACTTTTTCCAGAAGCTCCTCCGGGATGCCGGTTCCGGTATCGCGAACAAGAACACTGATCGCGGGCTGACCCTGGAGCTCGGATTGCCACGCTCTGATTTTGATTTCTCCGCCTTCGGGCATGGCATCGCTGGCATTATTAAACAGATTCAAAAACACCTGGGCCAGTTCGTTTCTGTTGCCCCGGATCTTCCCGATGTCCATGGCAACTTCCTGCTTGACGCGAACCTGGCCGCCCGCGAGCCGGGCCTGAAATATTTCCAAAGCATCCCCGATCGGATCTGCAATTCCTAAAATCGCCTTCTCCTGCGGTCGCCGCCGCGAAAAGGTCAGCAATGCCCGGACAATATCCGAGACGCGCTCAGATTGTTTCACTATCCGTTCGAGATATTTGAAAATATACTCAGGCACCGTGGCATCGCCTTGAACCCGGTTCAGCACATACTTAGCCCCAGCAAGAATAACCCCGTTGGGGTTATTGATCTCGTGAGCAACACCCCCAGCAAGTTCCCCGATTGCAGCAAGCCTTGAAGCCTGTAAAAGTCGCTGATGGGTTTCCTCGAGTTGCGCCTTCTGGAAATCGAGCTGCTTTTGCAGCTCCATATTGAAGTTCTGCACCGTGAGCTGGGCCAGTCGTTCCGGGGTCACATCCCGGCACTGGAAAATAAACGCGACCGGTTTGCGATCCTCGCCGAAAAGTGGATACACCTCCTGCACGAAGTACCGCTTCTCACTCTTACGCGTCTGCTCCACATCCTGATATTCGTAACGAAGCGATTTAAGAGCGCGCCGGAGCAGCTCCTCGACCGGCGGCTTCTGTCCGGAAAAATTCAGAAGACTGGCGGGCTCGCTGATGAATCTGGCCTTATCGTCGAATTCGCCGAGAAGGTCCATCAGGCGGCGGTTGACGATGACCAGACGCATTTCGGTGGAAATCATGGAGACACCGATCTGCAGACCATCAAACACCGATTCCAGCGTGTCTCGGGTATCCAGGAGCTGATCTTCCCGGACCTCCAGCGCTTCCATCAGGGCATTATAGGTTGGCGCATATAGCCCCTCGGCCATTTCCAGATCAATGGCGAGCCCTTCGTTGTTTTCAGTGCGGATGGCCCGGATAATGCGGTTCGTGATTTTTGAAATAGAGGAGTCGATGAAAAGCACCGCTCCAAACAGAAAGATGAAGGCGGTTATGAACAGTACGGTCGAAAGAGCAAGCTGATCCTCCAGAACTGAATAAAGCGGCGCATACGAAAGCCCAAGCTCGAGCGCAGATTCCCTGCCTTTGGACTCGACGAGCGGAATCCGCAACTTGTAATCACCTGTGGCCCTGTTGAGTAAATCAGGCGCGGGCAGCTGCTGACTGATTTTACGTTCCGGGTCGATCCAGATGAGCTGCAGTCTTCTTTCGACCCCGGGCTGCGGCGTCAGGCCCGCGCGGGCCGAAACCAGCTCCCCCTCAAAAAAGGAGCACCAGATGACCAGCTTATTGTTCTGGGTGGTGCTGACTGCTGCCTGGGGCGAGAGAAGCCCCTCCTGTGCCATCAAACGAAGCGTCGTCAGGTGGACAGAGAGCTGTTCGATGTTTTCTTTCGCATAATTCAGTTGCTGAAAGTAGCCGATGAACACAGAAGGGAGCAGCGATACAAAGCAGATCGAGGCAAAGGCCAGGAACTTCATGTACCTCGAAAGCTGTCTTTTTTTTGGCGGTGTTCGGTTCGAAGTCATGACCCTCATCAGTATTGCCCAATCCGAATGATCTATCCATTAAACAATTCGGAAAAGAAATGCTATCTTGAACACCGTGAGCCCACCTTTTCGCATCCCATCACGATGGAAGCACAGCCTTTATTCACGCGCTCTTTTGTTCACGGTGATCGGGTCGGGCTGCCTTCTGGGAGCTATCGTCGCGCAATCCTGGGTCATGGTCAGCGGCACCGTCGAGCGACTTCTCCAGGAAAGAATGAGCCTGGCCCGGGCCACCGGAAGCTATCTTGAAGAAGTCCTTCATCACGATTTTGATCATATCGCAGCAGCGTTGACGCCCTTGATGCGCGAAAAGTCCGATAAAGCCCTGCGCGACCGACCCGAAATCCGCCAAGCTCTTTCCACCTCGTATTTCGGCACGGTCTTCAAAGAAGGTGCGTTCATCCTGGATGCGGACGCCAATCCGATAGCCAATGTTCCTGAAGCGGATCCGCTGTTCCTGAAGCAGGATCTTGATTTGAAATCTCTGACCCTCCAGGCCCGCGCGAGCTCGCTTCCGATTGCCTCCCCTTTGCTGTTCCTGCGAACTGGACACCGCCCCGTGATTATTCTGATTGGCTCAATCAAATCCTCTGATTCGCGGGTCTTGGGATTTCTTGGCGGTTTCATTCACCCGGCTTCGGATAATTTGTTAAAGCCTTTTGAAAAAGGCAGTATCGGAACGACAGGAACTTTACAGCTTCTGGACGCAACAGGCGCAGTGATTGCCGCCACACGGGAAAAATCCCTCTTCACGGTAACGGACCATGGCAGCCTGCTCAGCAGCGCAATCAAAAATAAAAAAGAGATCCGCGGGCGTTGTCACGCGTGCCATGAAGACCAGAAAAACGGTCATGCCCGCGAAATGGAGGTGCTAGCATTTGCTCCCCTGCCCACCCTGTCACTGGGAATTGCCATCCGGCAGCCCGAAAACGAAGCCCTTGCCCCGGCCTTTGTTCTGGAGCGCCGCCTGCTGGTCCTGGGACTTGGTTTCATCGCACTTTTCCTGGTCTTCACCGGCTTGTCTGTTTACAGCGTGGTATCTCCGCTCAAACGCCTGACCCGCGCGGTCAAACAACTGGAAGGAACTGGTCCAGAACAGAAACTGCCTTCGTTCGGCAAGGATGAGGTCGGTCAACTGGCCAGTGCTGTTGAACTCTGGAGATCCCGTCTCGAAAGCGAGGTCCGGCTGACCCAATGGAATCTTTCGGCCTTGCAAGAAATCGCTGAATACAGCAGCCGCGAAATCGGTGTCGAAGCGGTCCTCGAAAAAGGTCTAAAGATACTTCTGGAATTCCTGAATTTCAGCAAGGGCAGCATCGAACTGGTCTATCATCAGAAGATTTTTTCCATAGCGAATGGCCTTTCAGGGCCCGATCTGAAAATTCTGCGAGAAGCCCTGGAATTCCGGCACGAAGATTCCCGGAAGGAGCCCGGCAAGAACGCAGTAGTACTCGAGGTTTTCGAACTTCAACAGCAAACCGTGGTTTCCGCCCGCCTGAGCTTGATGGAAGATCTCACCATTTCCTCCCTGCTTACCGGAACACTGCCGCCCGGGACAAACCTCGAGCAACGCCGGATTCAGTCCATCCTTCACCAGATTGTCATGAGCCTGGCCAATCTGCTCCTGCACGAGGAAGCAAGCCGTCGACACAAACAAAGTCGCGAATTTCTGCAAAAAATGCTGCAGACCCAGGAGGAGGAAAGACGAAGAATTGCCCGGGAACTCCACGACACGCTGGCACAGGACCTTGCAGCCCACCGTTTGGAACTCGAGCGCCTCCTGGGCCATGCTGAAAGTTACCCTGCGGATCCTCAATTCAGGGTCAAGGTGAAGCAGCTGGAGGAAAAAGCCCATGACATGCTCGTGGGGCTTCGTCAGATGCTGCTCGATCTCAGGCCTTCGGTACTCGATACGATGGGCTTCCTTCCCGCTCTCCATTGGCATCTGGAACGATTGAAAAAGGAGCATGGGATACTCGGGAAACTCAGCGTGGAAAATGAAAAGCTTCGTATTTCACCGGAAACGGAAGTGGCACTCTTCAGAATTTTTCAGGAGGGGCTGCAGAACATTGTCCAGCACGCCGAAGCGAAGAATGTCCTGGTCACTGTTGAACAGAATACCTCAGAGCTTCTGATGAGCATTGAAGATGATGGCAAGGGATTTGAACCCTCCTCTCTGGAAGCCCAACCCATCGTTCACCGACAAGGCCATGGGCTCGGAGTACTCGGGATGAAGGAACGCACTTTGCTATTAGGCGGAACGCTGACTATTCAATCAAAGCCGGGCGAAGGGGCCACCTTCATGATACGAATCCCCTTGGACAAAATCGCGGAGAATTTTTTGTAAATGAATTCCATCCGAATCATTCTTGCTGACGATCACGCCGTCCTACGGGCCGGTCTCCGTTCTTTTTTTGAGGAACAGAAAAACCCAGCCATTCAGGTGGTGGCCGAAGCCTCCAATGGCGAGCAAGCGGTTGAGCTGGTGGAAAAAATGCGCCCTGACATCCTGGTTCTGGATCTCTCGATGCCCGGAATGGGCGGCCTCGAAACCACTTTGGAGCTGAAAAAAAGGGGAAGCAACACCCGCATTCTGATTTTGACCCAGTTTGCGGAGGCAATTTATCTGCGCCGTCTGCTGGAGGCGGGTGCCAAGGGCTATGTATTGAAATCTGCACGCGGCGAAGAACTCATTTCAGCTCTCCGGGCTGTGATGAATGGAGGTATGTACATTGACCCAAGTCTGGCGACGTCCTTCATTTCCGGCGCAATTGGAGGGGCCACTGAACCTGATGCCTCGCTATCCGGCGCGGAAGAAGCATATTCCAAGCTGACTCCCCGCGAACGCCAGATCCTGAAACTGCTGGCAGAAGGTTATGCGAACAAGGAAATCGCAACCTCGTTGAATCTCGCGGTCAAAACCGTCATGGCCCATCGGGTGAATCTCATGGATAAGCTTGGAATTCACAATCGGTCCAAGTTGATCCAATTTGCAATCAAAGTCGGCCTGATTCAAATTACAAAATAGCCCTGCTCAATGTGCACGAATTTCAAAGGCTTTGAGAATTCTCTTGGTCTGCAAAAGGTCCAGGCTCGATAAAACATTCAATACTTGCCCGGACGCCAGCTTCATCGAGAAGAAATGCCAGCCTGGAGGACAGGTTCCGCCTCTTACAATATCCATGCACTCCGTGAAGGGTTCGAGTTCTTTCGGGTGCGGAAGATCGCCCTGTCCCATCCAAAGCGTGATCGGGTATTCATTTACTGCCCCACCTTTGTTTCCCGCAAGTCCGTACCACCAACCAGGTGACGGTTTTTCACGAAAAATGATCTGTTTGGGCGGCCAGATGAGTGCGTCCGGCAGATATGTCGGAATCGCATCAAACCTGAGCTCAGGAGGAATGGCGGCCAGCGACTGAACTCTGCGCCAGCCTTCCGGCTCCACCCGGAAACAGCTGCGATCAACAATGCCGACCAGGGCCAAAGTAGCAAAAGTCCAGATGAGTGCAATGACGAGTCGTCCCGACCTTCTTCTCACGCGATTGCCCAAAGCATCACCCCCATCACCAGAAAACCCACCCATGAATCCGATCTGGGGGCGATCATCCCGGTCTGTTTGGCCAGGAGATTATTGACGCGTATACGGACAGAAGTGGCTTCCGCCCGCCTTAAAATTTCATTTTTCGCGTGATTCAACATACCTTGCTTCTGTTCCGCTGTCAGATCGCTTGCATCGTAGACTTTCAGAATCGCCGAAGAAAGGGTCGCTGGCTTCCGTGTGATCTTGGCTGCCAGGGTATCACATGAAAGCTCCCGTACTTCCGTCAGAGTCCTGAAGGCGACCAGCGCTGCGGGATTGAATGCCTGCAAAGCACGCACGACCCAGATCCAGAAAAGGCGCAAATTCCCGCCATAGATAAAATGAGAATATTCATGGGCGATCACCGCTTCAAGCTCCGCCTCATCCAATTTGGAGATCAGACCACGAGATACCAAAAGCACTGGTTCGAAAACACCCTGCAGGGCGGCAATGGACTCTTCGGTTTCGAGCAGGAGTATTTTCAGCGGGCGTCCCGTGTCTTTTCTGAATCCGACAGTGTTGAATCCAGTTTTCAATTTTTCAAAAATCCGCTCAAGCTCTGAGTCGCGGCGGCGCAATTCAAAATAAGGAGGCAAACGACTCTGCCAAACAGGAACCAGCTCTTGGACAAGAAAAATGAACGCAGTACCGAAAAACAATAGAAGAATTGAAAAGCGAACCCCCGGATCCAGCGCCATGACCGCGTTCACCCAGCCATCCAGATGAATGAGCCGAAACCCCTCAGGCAGTGCGGGCAGCCCCAAAAACCGCGCGATTCCGAGGAGCGGTGGCAGGATCAGAACATGCCCCAGCAGATCAGCCCGAAGACCAGGAGCAAGCGGTCCAGAAAGACGGTGGAGCCCCCCAATCCAAAGAAGCGGAATCATCGCTTGAAGGAAATTCAAGATCAGCAGGCTGACAAACAGTTGCAAAAGGGAGGTTCCTCCATGATTTCAAGTCTCTCAGGAACGAGGAAGTACCGCAACCTGACAATTCCTTGATAATTAAGCCATTTAGGTTGACCTAAGCGTCCGCCTAGGTACTTTTTCCTACTCGATCTAGGAACTCTCACCGATATTTCAAAAGATTCCTAGGTGTTAATCTGGATTCACAGATGGGACACAAAGAACAAGCCCGTCACAGGCAAGACAAGAAAAGGAGTCTTTTATGAAAACTTACAAATCCGGAACCCAGGTCCAATACGGCATCTACATCTCCCCAAAGGCGCTTGATTTTCGCTTCGTAGGGGCTGACAACGAAACCCTCGAAGGCAAGAGCGGAGCACAGTACTACCGCCTCCCCACCCTGATCGCGATCTTGTCGGCGCCGGCTCTCGGCGGCCTCTTTGTGATGACCTTCCCGGTAATTGTTGTCATCATGGTGGCCTTAGCGATCGTCAAGGCCATCACCTCGGCAGTCAGCTCCTTGGTCCAGGAAAGAGCTCACTTGGTGAATATGCAGTGGCAGCCCAGCGCCGCTTATCTTAATAAGAAGAGACGCGCAGGAAAATCTGAGAGCGCCCAGAAGAACTCAGCAGAACTCCAGAAGCTCGAAAAAGAAGTCGCGGACCGCAAACAAGAGGAATAGTTCGGAATGCAGTATGACAGCTTGAGACTACGACTCACAAGTCTTGCCAAAGTATCAAAGTCCAAACAAACCTGGGCTGCCTTCCTGGCAACCCAGGTTTTCTTTCTGGCTGCAGCAGCAAGTGGCGCAAACAATCAACAGGCCCGATCAGCCCAGTCAGCCCAATCAGAAGGAGTAGAAGCCTGTCTGGCCTGTCATGCCGATGCGACTGATAAAATCAAATTCGGCAATGGCGCCACCCGCTCTGTCCGTGTGGATCAAAAGGGCTGGAATGAATCGGTTCATAACGGAAAGCTCTCCTGTACCGATTGTCACCGCGAAATCACCGGATACCCTCACCGCCCGGTAAAAGCCGATGACTCCCGGGATTACACGCTCCAGCGCGCCAATACCTGCCAGCGCTGCCATTATGCCCATTACACAAGAGTCCTCGACAGCATTCATTACGAGCTGCTCCAGTCGGGAATGCGCGAAGCCCCCACGTGCGTCGACTGCCACGGGTCACACGCCATCAAAAATCCGAAATCTCCCAGGAAAGAAATTAACGACCGTTGTGGCAGCTGCCACTCAGAGGTCGCTGACAGCTTCAAATCCTCGGTTCATGGCAAGGCCCTGAGCGAGGACAATCAGGATGTTCCTGTCTGCACCGATTGCCATGGCGCCCATGCGGTAGCGGGACCGGCCAAAGAACACTTTCGCGAAGACTCATACAAAAGTTGCGCAACTTGCCATAGCGATGCCGAAAAAATGAAAAAATACGACCTTAACCCGGACGTACTCGATACTTATCTCGACGACTTCCACGGTGCTTCGAACCGGCTCTATTCAATGGGAGCCGGGACACCTGGCAAACCGATTGCGAGTTGCACCGACTGTCATGGCATCCACAATATCCAGTCCTTCAAATTGCCGGGCGCAAAAAAAGCGGCTCGTGAACAGATAGTGAAAACCTGCCAGAACTGCCACGAAGGCGTTCCTCCATCTTTCGCCGACGCCTGGATGTCGCATTACAGACCCACGTTTGAAAACGCCCCCCTCGTCTGGGGCGTCAAGTGGTTTTACCGCTTCGTTATCCCACTCATCATGCTCGGACTGGTTCTCCACATCTTATTGCATTTATGGCGGCTTAAAATAAAAGGGCCCCGGCACTGATCACCGCGAACAGCTCGCCCCGTCCGCGCGCCTGCTTTCTGAAGCCATAATCATATTCGATAGTGAATTCCACAGGCGCTTCAAAAAAGAATCTTGTGCTCAATTTTACCCCTGCCCCGGCGGACGGTAACGACCGGGCAGGCCGGCCCTCCGAAAGAAGCAGCGACGTCTCGCCAAAAACGAATCCGTAGAAATTTTCAAAAAATACCGGCGCAGTCCCGATTCCGCGAAAGACCCTCAGCAGCGGAAAATAATAATCGAGCGAGAAGACATTCGCATTCCGGGCATAAAACACCGTCAGCGGATAGCCCCTGATTCCAAGCTGATCCAGGGAATCAGACGCATGAGCGCTCGTCAAAGAAGAGGCATTCCCCTCCAACGTGACATTCGCAGGAAAATATTCGAAATTGGTACGAGAACTCCACGCCCCCTTGAGCTTGGGAATAGCCACCGAATGATCGGAAATCCTGAGGTACTGCCGAGCGATGTACAGTGCTTTCCAGGTGGCCAGTCCGTCATCCAAATAGCTTCGTCCAGCAAGAGTCATGCGTCCACCGCCCTCCGGCACAACCGCCAGTCGTGACGTTTCCGTATCAGAGTACTCCAAAGCCAGATCCGCACTCGGCACGTACTTTTTTGCAAATATGAGCCGATCAGAGGAATCGGTACGTTCGTAATTAAAAGACCGGTCCGCCCTGAAAGCCAGCGCAGTATTGAAGCGGGAATAAGTGTTCAACCACGCGCGGGACAACTCAACTTCCAGCCGTGCTCTTCGCGTGTAATTCAGAAGACCGCTGAACGCGCTTGTCGTATTCTCTGCGGATAAAGTGACTGTCGGCCAGAACATCCGGTTGGTATAGGTGACAAGCCAATCGGGTTTTGCGGTCAAAGTGTCATAAGTAAAAAGCAGAAAATAGCGATGCCGGTCGATTGCATCGAAACCCAGCATCTGACCACCGAAAATTGCCCGATTCACATCAAAACCAAGCAACGGGGCCCACTGCCTGGGCCAGATACTCGGAGTAGCGGAGTACTCAGTTGAATTGTACTCAACCTCCGACCAGGGCTGCTCCTGCACAACCGCCTTCGGGGCGGGCGGCTCAGAAATGGTCAGGGCGTTGATTGGAAGCGGAGCAAGCAATCTTGAACGTGCGAGATTCCAACCATTTCCAGAGAAATAGGCGGCATGGAATTCAGACGAATCAGAACTCTCTGCGGCAGAGAAGAACGGAAACGCCAAACCAGTTGTGACATTACTCACCAGTTCTGGTTCCCGGTCCTGGCGATAGCGATAAAGATTATCCACCCCTGTCAGATCAGAAATATAATATATTTCTCCAGCTCTGGAGACAGCGGGTTGCCGATTAAACTTCCCGTTTTTTACCAGAGCACTGATTTGTCCGGATTTCCGGTCAAAATGGATAATTTCTTGGCTCGCCTGCCCGTTCGTGTGAAGAGAGAACACGATCTCAGAACCATCGGGTTTTGAAAAAACCGGATTCGAAACCCTGTCGTAAACTGCCGGCATGAATACGCGCTCCACCGGACCAAGCTCAAAACGATCCTCTTTCTTGAGCAGCGGCGTGATCGCCAGCCCTGTGGTCGCATCTTGAGTCAGCGTAAAGACCACCCACTGTCCATCGCGTGAAACGGAAGGATCCCGGGCTCTCAGGCCACTCGAAAGAGCATAGACCGTGTCCTCGTCCAGACTGTAGGCATGCAGATCGCTGAAAGTCGTATAGTTGGAAGTACGCCCAACGGCGCTGAAGAAAAGAGTTGATGAATCTGCAGAAAACGAAATACCCGTTCCATAAAATTTGTCGATCAGCCTGCGCACAATGCCCGTCTTCTGCTCCCGCAGGAAAAGTCCCATTCTACGATCAGAAGAGTCCGCCGTGTACGCAAGCCATTTCCCATCCGGCGAGAGCGCCCCCCCGAAGGTTTGAAAATTATTTTCAGTCAGCTGCACAATTTGGGATTCGGGTTCAGAGCGAAGCTTTTCAAGATCTGCAGTAATGCGTTTCTGGGTTGCGGCCTGCCAGCTATTCCAGATCTGATACCAGTTCTTGCCTGTGATATTTTCCAAGTTGCCATTGATAAAGAACGGGAACCTTAAACCTGAGCGGTATGACAGAAGTCCGAGAGCATGATCACTGGACTGAATCAAATCCCTCGCATCTGCGGTAGGTCCGACCTGCACCTCTGAGGCAAGCTGGTTGAAGAGTTGATAGCCACTGAAATACCGGATTTCTCCCCCGGGATAGTATGGATTGGGTCCGTTGAGTTGATCCAGATGAATGTCCAAAGAAGACCGGAGCAACATATCGTAATATGGACTGCGGCCTCGCCCCGCGCGCGTCAGCCTGGTTTCCATGTAAACGGCCAGGCCCTCCAGCAACCAGGGATGCAGCGCCGAGTTCGGAAGAAACACATCACCAAAGACATAACGGAGGGGAGTCCAGATGCCGCGCGTGATGTCCATATTCAAAAAATGCGTATACTCGTGAAGAACCAGGAGCCTCAGCCAGTCATCATAGTAAGAGGTGCTGTACCAATCCTCTGGTGGCGTCACCATCAGAACCACACCAATTCTGGCCACTGGTGTGGCAAACCCGTTTGCCAGATCCGTATTATCGACGATCAGGACCTGGGTCCGATTCAAAGGGGACCACAAAAGCCTTGGAGAAAGAAGCAGATGTGCCTCTTCAAACAAGTTGGCTGCGCGATTTGCGGTTCTTTCCAACTCCTCCGGGAAAGTGACTCTGAAATGTTCCGTTTCGATCGTCCGCCATTTCAAAGAAGGATCCAGGTCAACCGCATCGCTCACCCCCGGCAACGCCGCCTGAACCGCGAACGAAGGCATGCCCACCAAAAGCAGACAGGATGAAATGAGGGCGGCACCGATGGTGGTCGGGATTTTAAGCATCGGGTGCGACCTGCAGAATTTTCAATTCCGCTTGTGTTAGAGCGCTTCGAAGCCGGGTTCCGGGTTCGAGAAAGTTCTTTTTCAGAAGGCCCAAACAAAGATTCGCCGAAACACTTGTGATTTTTCCGACTTCTTTCCCCTCAGAGTCCAGGATCAACTCGCCCGATTTCGGAAGAGCTCCCTGGCATTCCAATTTTACGAGTCGCCGAGGAGGAGAACCCTGGGATGAAATACGTTCGATCACCTCCTGACCGGGATAGCAGCCCTTGGTTCGGGAAATCGAATCCAGCATTCCCACTTCCAGCGGAATCACGGTTTCATCAATCTCCATCCCCAAGCGCGGCCGGACCATTTCGATCCGCCACCGCTCCAAGATTTCGAACGGAACTTCATTCACCGGCCGTTTTTCTTTCCAGGAATTTTCAAGACCCAAAAGTTGCTGCTGAGTTCCCAAAAATACGGTCCAAGGGCGTCCGTATTGAGTTCGACCGTGGTCGCAAGCCCTCACGCCATCTGGAAGAAGATTCGTTTTAAGTACGTTCTCCGAGGTTTCAGAACCCAGGTTAAAAACCCAGAGTGCTGACAAGCCGGAAGCAACCTCCACAGCCACCTTGTCTGCAAAAATGTAACGTTCAAGAACCTGCTGAGTGCGCGTCAGCCAGAGCCCATCCACGCCTGCGTCGAATTCCATGGCATATTCAGCAGAGGCAGTATTCCACAAAGTAAATGCGGCCTCAATTTTGCCATTGGCAGAAAGCAGGCACGCATCTGTTCCCTGGCCAGGCTGCAAGATTTTAACGTGAGCCGTCGTGATTCTGTGGAGAAAATCCTGGGCATCCGGTCCTGAAATCTTGAGCCAGACCCATTGGATCGGAGCTTCTGGGCGGTAAATCTGGATTTGATCAATCATGTCTTGAGCCATGTTTAGGGTGTAGGACAAAACCCTATTTGAATCAAGGGCACACCATGATAGGCCACAGTCTGAGGATTTGCACCATGAACAAGACCCAATTCATCAAGGACTTGAAAGACAAGGACACCGTGTCCGCTCCCTTTCTCGTGAAATTCAGTGCCGTGGCAGTCGGTAAGAACGGCAAGCCGTACATGAATTTAATTTTGATGGATAAAACGGGTGAAGTGGAGGCCCGCCTCTGGGAAGACGTCCAGCAGCATATCGGACAGGCCGTCAAAGACAGCTACATCAACGTTGAAGGCCGCTGCCAGACCTATCAGGGTCGCAGGCAAGTGGTGATCAACCGCCTGCAGCTCCTCCGGGAAGATGAAGTCGACTCGAAAGACTTCGTTGCCGAAGGCACCCTCGATGCCGAAGCACTTTATGCCACTCTTCTGGGCCATATTGAGTCCATGAAAGATCCCCATTACAAGGCCCTGGCCGAAGCCATCTTTCGCGATGATCTGGAAATTGCAGATAAAATGAAACGTGCCCCCGCAGCCAAAACCCTGCATCACGCCTATCGCACAGGCCTCCTTGAACACGTTCTTTCGATCACTACGACCTTGGAGGCTCTCGCTGTTCATTATGGCAAGCACTTGAATCGCGACCTGCTTCTGCTGGGCGGCTTCCTCCATGATATCGGAAAGCTCTGGGAGCTTTCTTTTGAGCGCGTGATTGACTACACGACCGAAGGCAAATTGATCGGACATCTGGTCATGGGCACTGAACTCATCGACCGCAAGGTCCGTGAACTCGACGCGCAGCCTGGACGACTTCCCTCGCCGTTCCCGGTCGACAAGCAACTGCTGATCAAACACGTCATTCTGGCTCATCACGGGCAACTGGAATATGGCTCCCCCAAGCGTCCGAAATGCCTGGAAGCACTCGTAGTGCATATGATTGACGATCTCGATTCAAAGATGAACTCGATCAGCACTTTCATAGAACAGGATCTGACAACCGGACAATGGACGGGGCTCAACCGGCAGTATGAAAGATTTTTCTTCAAGCCTGAGTGGGCGCAACCGAAAGCGCTTACGCAAGAATATACCTAGACAAGGTATACCCGAATCAGGTAAAGTAATTGTATGGCGATCCGGTCCTTTGCGGATGCAGATACAGCGAAATTTTTCAAGACTGGGAAGGTTGCCAAAGGCGCTGGCTGGCATTCGGTTGCGGCAGTCGCCCGCCGCAAGCTCGATATGATCCATTACGCTGTGAGACTCGACGACCTGAGGTCACCTCCAGGGAACCGATTAGAGGTGTTGTCGGGCGATCTGGCGGGTTTTCACAGCATCCGGATCAACGATCAGTGGCGGGTGGTGTTCCGGTGGGAAGCGACAGGGCCGACGGAAGTCAGAATCTGCGATTATCATAGAGGGTAGTTTTATGGAGATGAAAAGAAAACCGACTAGTCCCGGCGAGATCCTCTCAGAAGAGTTTTTGAAGCCGATGAAACTCACTCAGAAGCAGCTTGCGGATCACCTCGGCTGCGACATTAAGGTAATCAATCGCATTATTAACGAGAAGACATCTGTGACCGCGGAAATGGCGCTGAAGCTCGCGGCTGCCTTCAATACGAGTGCTGATTTTTGGCTCAATGCCCAGAACGCAATCGATCTTTATGAGGCGGGCAAGAAGGTGAAGAAGCTACCTTCGGCGATTTTGAAAAAGGCGAGCTGATCATCAGTAATGAGGGATCGGGGCAGACTCATTAATAAATCGAAAACCTTGCAACCCGTTCGTTATAAAGCCGCTGGCAGGCTGAACAGCCGGACCGCATTTGCCGTCGTTTGCGTTTCGATTTCCTGAATCGAGACTCCTTTGACTTCCGCAAGTTTCAACGCCGTGTAACGCACCATACTCGGCTCACATTTCTTCCCGCGAAAAGGAACAGGAGCCAGATAGGGCGAATCCGTTTCGACCAGAAGGCGATCCAGCGGAAATTCCCGGGCCGCCTCACGCAACGCCTCTGAATTTTTGAACGTCAAAACGCCCGAAAATGAAATGTAAAACCCGAGTTCCAGGCAAGCCCTGCCAAATTCCCGGGTTCCCGTAAAGCAATGCAGAACTCCCGGAGCTCTCCCGGATTCCAGTTGAGCGGCATAAGACTTCAGTTCCTCGAGCATATCCGCTTCGGCATCACGGCAATGCACTATGACCGGCTTGGCAAGTTTGCGCGCAAGATCCAACTGCTTTCGGAACAGCTCTCTCTGGATTTCCCGGGGCGAAAAATCATAATAGTAATCCAAACCGATCTCGCCGATTCCCACGCACTTGGGGTGGGCGGACGAGCGCTCCACGATCTCAAGATCTTCCGGTTTGATCTTACTCCCCTCATGCGGATGGATCCCGACCGTATGAAAAATTTCGGAAAACCGGTCCGACAGCGCCTGACAGCTCCGGATCGTTGCTGCATCCACTCCGATTGTAATCAGCCGTTCAACACCCGCCAATCTTGCCTCATGGACCAGGTTCTCCGGCTTTTTGCCTTCGAACTCATAGTAAAGATGGCAGTGGGTATCAATTAACATCTACTTTTTGAGCAGCTGAGTAATAATCCGGTCCCAGGCCGCCAGAGGTAAAGCACCTTCCATTTTGTGACCATTGATAAAGAAAGTGGGCGTTGAAACAGCTCCCAGGCGGCTTGCCTCTTCCACATCTTTCATGATCGACAACTCGGCCTCGGATGAGCTGGTGCAGGTTTTCAACTCATCCATATTCAGCCCCAGAGGTGCCAGAAATTCCGCCACGGAACCGGGCGTGAGCTTTGCCTGATTTTCAAAGAGAGTTTCGAAAGCGTCATGGAACTTACCCTGCCGGTGGGCGCAATAAACGAGCCGCGCGGCTTCGCATGCGACCGGATGCATCTTCTGGGGCACGTTCTTGTTGCACTCGGCGTCGAGCGGATAATTCCGGAAAATGAACCGGATCTGCTCCGGGTAACGCTTGAGCAGCATACCCACGAACATCGCGCCGGTTTTGCATCCAGGACATTGGAAATCGGCGAATTCGACAATGGTGATTGGCGCGTTTTTGGGTCCGACCGAGGGCAACTCGTCGCTGACCGTGACGGCCAATACCGGAGAAGCGAGCACCTCCTGAACCAGAAGATCCATGGTTCCGGAATCGCGTTGCTCGGGCTCCATGCCTTTCAATGTCAGGACGGTAATACCCATCGCAACGGCCACGGTGATTCCCAGCGATTTGAATTTACTGAATTCTGTTTTTTCAGCGCTCCACCATTCTGATTTCAAGCTGATCAAAATACCCAGAGAGGAAATACTGACCAGATCCACGAGAAGGCAAAGCAGACAGAACGTGTTCAAGACCCCTGCCATCACATAAAAATAAAACATCGAGAAAACAGTTGCGAAAGCCGTCATCCCGAAGGCCAGACGGAGACTATCACGACGCCATTCAACGAGCATTCCCATCAGGACTATCCCCAGGGTCCCGAGGAACCATCCCGCGGCAAAACTGGATAACGGCAAACCGAAAGCCAGCTCCGCATAGCGGCTGAGCGCGACCACATCACAATTAATGGCAGTATTGATATTGCAGAAGGACTTGAACCCGAGAACACCTGCCCGCAACGCATAGAAATGCTGGGTCTGATAAGCGGCTATGCCCACCCCGATCAGGTTCAATATTGCAAGAATCCAAAGACGACGTGATGTTTTTGTCATGATCAAAATCCTCCGAATTTTCCGGCGCGATAAATCAGGTAATCCGCAAACAGCAACAAGAGCAGGCCACTTGCGGTCTTGATTGTTTTCATCCATTTTCCGGCTCTGGGAAGCACCTGAAGAGCCCCTGTGAATGCCGCGATAACCAAAAGAAGTGTACCAAGCCCCACTGAAAAAGCGAACATCAACGCCAAGCCCAGACCGACGGATTGGGTTTTTGCGATGTAGGCAAGAATGACAGCCAGAACCGGTGTTGTACAGGGGGCGGCAATGAAGCCGGAAGAGGCCCCCAGCACAAAAGCTCCGAGGACCGTCATTTCCCGGTCCCTCACTGGCAAGGACGCAGAGGATCGGTTGCGGTGAGCAGGCCCGAGCTTCCGCAAGAAGGATTTCATCCGCTCCCAGTGAACCATCGGCTCAAAGGGAATGACATCGAGCATCACCAGTGCCGCCAGAGTCATCACGATTCCCAAAGACGCGTACCAACCGGCAGTGTTCGTCATGGAGCCGAACACTTTTCCCGTGAGTCCGGCCAGTACTCCCAAAAAAGAGTAGACCGCAGTCATGCCCGAGACATAAACCAAGCCGCGCACCAGAATCTTGCGCCAGGTACGATGCCCCGTTCCCATTCCTCCAACTACACTCACCGTGATCGGAATCATCGGATAAACACAAGGGGTCAGGCTGGACAAAACGCCGCCGATATAGGCTACGAAGAATGCGGAAACTGCCTGGGTCAGGCCCAATTCCCCGTTCTGTCCAATGAGCAAACGATTCAGAAAATCTGTCATCAAGTCCATGCTATATTCTGAAGTTAGGGGTAGCATGAGACGAAGCAGTTTGCCAGCAAGGAGACCTCATTGAATCGGCTCATCATCATCAGCATCTTGATCGCAGTTTGCGCAGCCCAGCTGGGAGCCTGCACTTCAGATCCCAGGGACCGGCCCATTCGCATTCAACTCGGAGCCGAACCGGTTTCTCTCGACCCAGCGATAGCCGAAGATGGCGCAGCACTGAGGATCCTGGCAAATACCATGGACGGGCTCGTCGGTTATGACGGCAAAAGCGCACTGAAAAAGAAGCTGGCCGAAAGCTTTTCGATTTCTCAGGACGGCAGACGGATGGAGTTTTCTTTGCGAAAGAACGCACGCTGGTCTGATGGAAAAATCGTTTCGGCGGACGACTTTGTTGTGGGCTTCCGCCGAGCACTCAGTCCGGAGTCTGTCTCCAAGCTTGGCTCGATGCTGAACCCGATCAAAAATGCAGTCGCGTTCCACAAAGGAGCTGTGCCGGCTCAGGAACTTGGAGTGCGGGTGGAGCAGGCAAAGCTCATCATCGAACTTGAAAGGCCCGCACCTTACTTCCTTCATGCCCTCACGCTCCCAGCAGCCCTCCCCTCACGCGCAGATGTCCTGAAAAAAAATAACGGGAACTGGCCTGAAACCGCACCGGTCACCGGACCCTACAAGATCACGGCCCATACTCATGATCAGCGAATCCTGCTTGAGAAGAATCCCCACTACTACGACGGCAATGAAGGTGAGCCGAGTATCGAATTGCTCATTGTTTCTGATGAATCAACGGCTCTCCATCTTTTTGAGCAGGGCAAACTCGATATCGCAAACAAACTACCTCTGACCGAATTCAAACGTTTGAAGATTGCTGGCTCCCTCCGGACCTTTCCATTTCTTGCTACTTATTACCTGGGTTTCAACACCAGTAAGCCGCCGTTCCAGGACGTGAAGTGGCGGCGAGCCGTCGCGGCAGCGCTCAACAAAAATGAGTTGCTGGCTGCCTTGGACTCCTCTGAGCTTCCCGCGTATTCCTGGATTCCGCCAGGGCTCGAAGGCTTCTCGGCAGGGGCCGCAGAAACGCCCCACAGAGACTCAGGTCTGAAGGGAAAGTTCCGGAATACTGTTCGTGCCGGTTTCGACAGCAGCTCCCGCAACTCGCTCGTCTTTGAAAAAGTTCAGCGCGATCTTTTGGAAAAACTGGGTCTGAAAATCGCACTCCAGAACATGGACTGGAAAACCTATGTGAAGACTTTGCAGTCGGATGCTCCCGCCCTCTTCCGTTTTGGTTGGCAAGCACCTTTTTTAGACCCGCTGCCCCATTTACTTGCGTTCACCAGCAAAAATCCTAACAATTACACCCACTGGAGGAACTCCAGGTATGACGAGCTCGTGGAAAAAATAAGAGCGCTCCCAACCGGAGCCGAACGCGCAGATCTGGTAAGGCAGGCTGATTCGCTTCTGGTCAACGAAGAGGCGGTCGTCATTCCCATTTATCACTACATGCAGAATTTCGCCGTCGCTCCACAAATCACCCGCTTTCAAATGAATGTCTTCGGAGTGGTCCCTTTCAATGAATTGGTCCGCTCCAAATAAAAATCCACCCTTAAGGTGGATTTTTATTGCAACCCGGTTATTTTCGCGCTAAATATTTAAACACGATAATCACTGTCGTAATTGATTGAAATCTAGTCCTTCACACCGGGCCTTGTTTTGGGATTCCAGAATGAGCGCTCAAATTTGGAAGCGATGGGAAATTCCCCTCCATCACAACCCCGTCGCTTCCAGATTCAATCAATACACTCGAGAATCCTAAACCAGAACTGACGAAGGCAACGCAACGTCCACCCGGGCGCCGCCGAGGTGAGATGCCGAAATCTGGATTTTTCCCTGGTGTGCAGCAGCGCATGCCTGGACAGCCAAAAGACCGAAGCCCATTCCGTCGCGCTTGCTCGAATAGAACGGGTCCAAAATATTTTTCCACTGAGCTGCAGGAATTCCCGGACCGCTGTCATGCATTTCGATCAGCACGCCATCGGCTGTTTTAGCGCAGTGAACCTCGATGATTCCAGCACCTTTCACCGCTTCGGCCGCATTCAAAAGCAGGTTCACCAGCATCTGATGCAAGAGTCCCGCATAAATTTTTACAAAAAGTTTATCGTTTGCTTTGAAGCGGATATCGCTGTTCCGCACCTGGGGGGAATAGCCCTTGGCAATATCGATACTGCTTCGAATCATCGCGCTCAAATCCACCTGTCGCGTACCCTCGCTCAAGGATGTGCGTGAAACAGCTTCAAGCTTATTAATCAACTCCGCTGTACTCTTTACAAAATGTTCGCATTCACGCGAAGCGGGAATTGGCGCTTCTCCATTCCTCGGCAGTAATTTACCGATTTCCCGCGCAAGAGTCAGGGAGAACAGACCAGCCAAAGATTTGCGTTCGTATGAAAAAAGCAAGGTGCGGCTTTGGATCAGATTAAACGTATCGCCCACAACCCGTTTTATCTGGGTTGCGGAAAACCAGAACAAAGCCACCGCAGTCACAAACACAAAGATGAGGCCCTTGATGCGTTCAAAATAACGAATATCCCTGATCGATTCAGAAACTAATGAGACCAGATAATCGGACGCCAAAATATAAATGGCACCGAAAATAAAATAACTGAGGGCGATAATTGCTGCCCGGCGATACAACCGCATGATGCTTTATTGTCTGCCTTTTTCAAAGGGGCGCAAGTGGGGCTTTAAAATAAACTGGCCCAATTGAAAAAGCCACTCGTCATGCTCCCAGTTGCCGAATGGCTTCATAGATTGCTATTCCTACGGAGTTAGCCAAATTCAACGAACGAACCCTGGCATCGTACATGGGGATCCTCACAGAATCAGCCGCGTAGGCATTCACAATGGAGTCAGGAAGTCCCATCGTTTCTTTGCCAAAAAATAGATAGGTCCCCGGCACAAACCGGTGTTCATAAATCGTTCGGCCGGCCTTCTTGGAAAAAAAGACCTTGGGAGCATCTTTCGGTAATGCTTGAATAAATTCATCAATGCCGGGATGAATCTGCACCTTCAGATGCTCCCAGTAATCAAGGCCCGCCCGCTTAAGTCGTGAATGGGTGATTTCAAAGCCCATGGGCTCAATGAGGTGGAGAGTTGAGCCAGTCGCAAGACAGAGTCTGCCGATATTGCCCGTGTTCTGCGGAATTTCGGGCTCAACCAGTACAACATGCAATCCGTGCGGCATTGGACCTCAGGGACGCAGCGTATTGAGCATGCGTGGGAATGGAATCGTTTCGCGCACATGTTCAACCCCGGTCATCCAGGCAACGGTGCGCTCAACACCCAATCCAAAGCCTGAGTGCGGTACGGAACCAAAGCGCCGCAAATCCAGATACCAGCTGTAATCCGCTTCGGATAACCCGTGTTCGGCAATCCGGCGCTGCAGAACCTCAGCACTCTCCTCACGCTGACCTCCGCCTATGATTTCTCCGTAACCTTTCGGGGCAATCAGATCGCAACCCAAGGCATACTTGCCAGTTCCAGAAACAGCTGGACCCCCGACCGTATCGGATTGCTTGAAATAGAAGGCTTTGATGTCCGAGGGCATGTGATGGACGAAAACCGGTTTGCCAAATTCCTCCCCCAAAGCTGTTTCGTGAGGGGCGCCGAAGTCTTCGCCCCAAGGAAGAGCGATCCCGCGCTTTTCCAAAATTTTCAGGGCTTCGTCATACGAGATCCGGGGAAAGGGACCTTTGATGTTCTCGAGTTCCGTGAGATCCCGCTCCAGAATCTTCAGTTCGGGTGCTTTACGAGAAAGAACGCTTTGAACAATGTGTTCGATGAACTGTTCGCCCATCAGCATATTGTCTTCGAGATCCGCGAAGGCGACTTCCGGCTCGACCATCCAGAACTCGGTCAGGTGTTTACGGGTCTTGGATTTTTCAGCCCGGAAGGTCGGCCCAAAAACATACACTTTGCCAAAGGCCATTGCACCGACTTCACCATAGAGCTGACCAGATTGGGTCAGGAAAGCCTTTTCATCAAAATAGGGCGTCGAAAACAGAGTAGAAGTCCCCTCACAGGAACTCGGCGTCAGAATCGGGGCATCAAAACGGACGAACCCACGATCATCAAAAAATTCCTGGATGGATCGCATGATTTCCGACCGGACACGAAGAGCGGCCCATTGACGCTGGCTGCGCAACCAGAGATGGCGTTTCTCCATCAGGAATTCCACGCCATGTTCCTTCAAGGAAATAGGATAGGGATCCGCCACCTGAACGATCTTGATCGATTGCACACCGAGCTCAAAGCCTCCCGGCGACCGGGGTTCTTTCCGTAATTTTCCGATAACTTCAATTGATGACTCCTGCGTGAGTTTTTCAAATTCGCCAAATGCCTCTTCAGTGCATTCGCCTTTGAAGAGCACCCCCTGAAGCAAGCCGGTCCCATCACGCAGAATCAGGAACTTGATTTTGCCCGAACTCCGCTTGTTGTAAACCCACCCTCGGACGGTGACAATCTGGCCATCATGTTTGCCGGCATCTTCGATGTAAAAACGATCCTTTGTCATAAACTCACTCCACTTAAAATTCTGCTGCAAAACGTGCGAGCGCCCGGACATAACAGCCGCTCGCGCCCTTTTTTGGATAGTAAGGAAGATAACTCAAGCCGGCTGCTGTTGCCGCAATATCCATATGAGCCCACGCGTTGCCTTTCCGGATGAACTGCTTGAGAAAAACAGCGCCGCGACTGGCCCCCCCGCCGCCTTCGTAACCGGAATTCCGCATATCAGCCGTATCTGACTTGAGGTCTTCGAAATAATCATCATACGCGGGAAGTTCCCAGATCCGCTCGCCATGCGCGGCGCCTGCGCGGCGAATGGCATCAATCAAGGCCTCGTCATTACCAAAGATACCGCAACAGAATTTTCCCAAAGCGATTCCCACTGCGCCCGTCAGAGTGGCGACATCGATAATCGCATCGGGCTTCATGTCCTGGACGTAGTCCAAAACGTCCGCCAATATCAGGCGCCCCTCTGCATCTGTATTCACCACTTCCACGGTCTTGCCCGCTCGAGAGACCAGAACATTGCCGGGCTGGATCGCCCGACCATCCGGCATGTTTTCGGTAAAGGCCATGACCGCAATCAATCGATTCGGCACCTGGTATTTTGCGGCAAGCAGCATGGCCCCCATGACCGTGGCCGCTCCCGTCATGTCGTGCTTCATTTCCTCCATGCGGGCCGACGGCTTGATAGAAATACCACCGCTGTCAAAAGTGACCCCCTTGCCCACCAAAGCGATCGTTTTCAGATTCCTTTTGGGAGCCGCTTTGGGCGTGTATTCCAGAACAACAATCCGACCTTCACGCTCGGCACCCTCACCCACCCCAAGGAAAAGCCCCATTTTCTCACGCGCCGCATCCTTTTCATTCAGAACCTTGCATTTCAAGCCGTACTGCCGGGCAAACTTGCGCGCCTCATTTGCGAAGTACTCAGGAATACCTACGTTGGACGGCTCATTGGACCAGTCGCGAGTAACACGCAGGGCTTCGACCATGGCTTCCAGACGGGGGAGCTCTTTGGCAAGCTGCTGGGCGAGACTTTTCTCGCTCGTGACAAAGACAATCCGAATCGGGCCGCTTGAATCCTTTTTACCTGTCTTATGCTTCGTGAATTCATAGGCCCCCAGGAGCAGGCCCTCGGCAAAAGCACTCACCCAGGCGAAATGACTGAGCTCATGATTCAGCCCCTTGGCTGATAAAAGAGTATCGAGATCGATCCGCAGGGTCTTGTCTTTCTCGGACTTCAACTTGGCCCAGGCATGACCCGCCGCGATACGGGCTTTCTCGAGCGTCAGTTCCTCGGCTGCCCCCATACCTACCAGAAGTACGCTTTCCGCTGTGGCTTTCCCGTTAAAACGGAGATAACTGACCGAACCGTGTGCTCCGGCAAAAGCCCCGCCCTTACTAAACTGCTCAACTATAGAGGCGTAATGCCCACGTGGTGCGATCGCTTTTTTGCTCTTGCCTGTCTGGTTCTGAAAAACCGCAAGAACATCACAATCGAAAGATCCGGAAACTGAGGCTGACTTGACTTCTAATTTGAGGATGGATGACATGGATTCTCCGCAGCAAATGGGTAGTTATTCTAGAAACTTTTCATTAACATAGAGCTTCAGCATGTTGAAGCGATATCACCATATAGTCGGCGGCGTTTTCAGGATAGTGGATGCCTGCGTGATCGGCGCGGCCTGGTTGCTTTCCTATTGGCTCAGGTTCTACGTACCACTGATTGAGGTGACCAAGGGCTTTCCGGATTTCAATCAATATGCCGCCCTCACTCCCTTGTTGATGATTCTTTGGATGGTGACCTTTTCCTCGCTCAAGGTTTATCAGTCTAGGCGCATGCTTCGACGGACGCATGAAGTCCACTTACTTCTTCGTGCTCACGGCGTGGCCATTCTGTTTTTCATCGCACTCACGTATCTTTTCAGTGAATACAAATATTCTCGCGCAGTCATGCTCTACTTCGGGGTGATCGGCGGAATCGGTCTCGTCTTTTTCCGGCTGCTTCTCAGAAATTCACTGAGAGAAGTCCGGCGCAAAGGCTATAACCTGAGACATCTCATTGCCGTGGGTGAAGGCAAGGCACTGGTGACGCTGATTGCGCGTATTGATAAATTCCCCGAGCTGGGTTTGCGTGTGATTGGAATAGCCACTCACGAAGGCTCTGAAGCCCAGAGCATTGCCGGCAAACCGGTCATCGGACATTTTGCCGAAATCGGCAAACTGGTTCACGAGCATCATGCCGATAAAGTTGTGATAGCCCTTGCCAGGCAGCAGTACGGAGAGCTGGATCGCGTACTGGAGGCTCTCAAGGACGAAACCGTCGACGTCCAGATCATACCGGACATTCACGAATACGTGACTCTCGGCTGCCAGATCGAGGATTTCGACGGGATTCCCATCGTGAATCTGAACGACTCCCCCCTGGACGGCTGGGGTGCGGTTGCCAAGCGGGTGACCGATTTCGTCTGCTCCGGTATAGCCCTCCTTTTTCTCTCTCCCGTTCTTCTTTTTATTGGCGCGGCCGTGAAACTCACTTCCAAAGGACCTATCTTTTATAGCCAGGAACGCATGGGTCTCGATGGCCGCACGTTCAAAATGTACAAATTCCGCTCGATGCGTGTCGATGCGGAAAGCAGTACTGGCGCGGTCTGGGCCCAGGCCGGTGATGACCGCCGAACTCCGATTGGCGCCCTGCTTCGCTCCTCGAGCCTGGATGAGCTTCCACAATTCTGGAATGTTTTCTCCGGCGACATGTCGCTGGTGGGACCCCGGCCCGAACGACCGGTATTTGTGCATCAGTTCCGCAAGGACATCGCTCATTACATGCTCCGGCACAAAGTCAAAGCTGGCATTACCGGCTGGGCGCAAGTCAACGGCTGGAGAGGAAACACGTCCCTTTCCCGCCGCATTGAATGCGACCTGTACTACATCCGCAACTGGTCGTATTTTTTTGATTGGAAGATTCTTCTTCTGACGCTCTGGAAAGGATTCATCAACCGCAATGCCTACTGAACAAAAGGCAGCAAATCGGAATCGACCCCGTTTCCGATTCATGAGAATGGACTGGTACGTCCTGACTGAAGTGATTGGGCCGTTTTTCGGAGGCCTGATCTTCTTTGAATTTCTGTTCCTGATGTTTCAGGCGCTTCGACTCGCGGAGTTCTTCATTGTTCATGGTGTTGCCGCGGCCACGCTCGGCAAGATGACCCTTTTCCTGGGGCTCTCTTTCCTCCCTACCGCGCTTCCGATCGCCTTTCTGATTGCGGTACTGACCGCCTTTGGACGCTTCTCCGCGGACAGCGAACTTGTGGCCATGAAAGCCAATGGCTTCAGTCTCGCACGACTTTCTGTTCCGCTGGTTCTGCTTTCAATTGCAGTCAGTGGCTTTTCCGTGGCGCTGAATACAGAATGGGTGCCCTGGGGGGAAACAGCCTTCAAACGAACCCTGATCAAGGTCGGAAACACCAAAGTTGTCAGTTCAATCAAAGAGGGTACGTTCACTTCGGGTTTTTTTGACCTGCTGATTTTCGCTGACAAGATCGACACGAAAACCAATCGAATGAAGAAAGTTTTCATTTATGACGAACGTGAGCCCAAAAACCCCCTCGCGGTAGTTGCCGCCTTTGGTGAAGTGCTCCCGGTTAAAACCTCAACGGAACTCGGAGCCGCCGCGCTCCTAAAACTTCATAACGGCAGTATCCATAGCAATGATATCCAGAGCAACACGTACCAGAAAATCGGCTTTGGGGAGTATAAGCTGTACTTGAAAATTGACGAGGGCTCGACAGACAACACAACCAAGCCACGAATGTTCAATTACCAGCAGCTGCAGAAAATGATTCAAAACACCAAGGCCGGCACTTTTGAAAATCTCGAGTTCCGCGCAGAATTCTGGCGTCGGTATGCGACGGCTCTTTCACCTGTTATTTTCATTTTTCTGGGCATGGGCTTCGGGACCGTCCGTACCCGGGCCGTGCGTGCCGGCTCTGCCCTTTTGGCCTTGATCATACTGATTATCTATTGGGTCGTGCAGGCTTGGGCCACCGTTCAAATGCAAAGAGGCTGGTTTTCTCCGTTCTTCGCCATGCAGATCCCCAATTTGATCATGCTTCTGGGTGCAGTCGCCGGCTTTCGCCGCGCCACCTGGTAAACTCTTCGTTAAGCAAAACCGCCTAAATTAAGTGCTTTCCTGACTTTTCGTCTCCAAAATACACATGGTTGCGACAAATTTATGACACCTGGGTAGGAAAATCGCCCGAAACGCGCTCCAGGCGGGCTTTTGTGGATAAAGTTATCCACAGAGTTCATAAAATCGGTTTATAAGGAAAAATATGTAAGAATATCGATGCATTATGCATTGTGGATAAGTCGCATTCTTTGGTTGATAACTTAAGGAGTAGGACTGGGGGATGGCTTGGGCGCGGGTGGAGGGGGGACCGGACTCATAAAAATAGTTTTGGCACCCGGGAAAGGTTCCTTAATGGTTTCAGATACTTCAGCCGGGAAAAACAGAGTCAAGTCACCTTGACGCATAACGGCAGAATTCTCATCGCTCATGAGCTTTCCTGGACGACCGGCATAGCTGAATCTGACTGCCTTGGGATCTGATGCCTGAAATCGAATCAAATCATGCGCACGAAGGATGAGTATCCTTTCTTTTCGCAGAATGAAGCGCATGGGCTTGCGGTCGTCCGACTGGAAACGCACCCAGATATCTTCCAGAGCACGGATAACGACCCGGTGCCGAATCTCTTCTTTCTCCATATCCGCCCCGGAATTCAGAGGATCATTCGGAGAGGTCCTTGTCGTGCCTGAAGGGGACGGACTTGGCAGCGGCACAGCCGTCGCTGTCGGCGTGGCTTGGGGTGCTGAATCATTCAGAACCAATGGTTTCGCGGGAGCCTGGAACTTCTCCACTGCGGAGGCCACGACGGGCGAGGGAGACACAAGCACCGAAGGAGAAGGCATGGGCGATGCTTGCACTCTTTGCGCCTGAGCCAGTTTCAGTTTCTGGTGGGCACTCTTGCTCTTGTGCAGCGTCGGCTTGAGAAACAGGAAGAGAATACCCCCCACGATCACAAAGCCGCCCAGAATAATCCAAAGCATCATTCGACTCTGTTCGGTTTCCCGTCTTTCAAAAGCATACCCGCTATGCCCTTGATCCCGGGTTGGACGATCCGCTGCCCGGGTTTCGATAAAGCCACCAAAGCGTGTCAGCACCTCTTTGGAGTCAAGCCCAATGAACCGCACATAGGAAATTACAAAACCACGGATGAACGGCTTTGCCGGCAATTCGGAGTACTGATCAGCCTCCAGACAATGCAGAACACGAACGGCGATTTTCGTTGCAGAGGCAACCTGCTCAATAGTGATGCCGCGCTTCTCACGTTCCTGCCTCAAAAACTCGCCTAGGCTTTGCCCTTGTTGCGCTGTCATTTATGGCAAATACCTCAAATGACTGACTGCTTTTTCGGCCGTTTCGGTATTCGGATAGCGCTGCTGAATCTCGAGAAATTTTTCCCGCGCTTTGGCGTACTGCCGCGTCTTTTCGTAAGCGATACCCAATGCAAGATGCGCATCCACAAACGAGACACAATATTTTCGGGTCGCCTGATCATAGCTGGCAATCGCTTCATTCAGGCGGGATTCGCGCAATCGGATATGCCCGCGATAATAAAGAGCGATACACGCGCTATTGGGTGCCGCTTGAATGGCTTTGTCGAGATTCACGCTGGCCTGCGTGTAATTTCCCCGGCGATAGTAAAGAATACCGAGATTTGTGTAGGCCTTGAAGGCATCCCGGTAAAGCGGGTTCACCGCCGCCAGACTGAGCGGCTTCACGGCGGCTTCGTAATTACCCTGATCAATCAGGAATTTTCCGAACGTATTGTTCGCATCCGGATACTCCGGAAAGAGCTTCAGCGCTTTTTTCACTTCGCTGATCGCAGTTTTCAAATCATGTTTGGCAAAGTACGCGAGCGCTTTCGAATGATAAATCTCTGGCAACTTTGGATCTTCCTTTTCTGCGCGAAGAAGATTCTGAAGTGCTCCGATTGCATCTCCCTCCATCAAAGCCGCGTTTGCGATGTCAACCAGCATGCGTGCGCGTTCGGTTGCGGTATAAGTTTTCTTGCCCCCGGAACTCGCACAACCGCAAACTGCGATTGTCAGGTAGACCGCAAACACAACTGGGCTCAGATGAACTCTGCAAAATGCCATGTTATTAAAGTAAAAGGGAAATCCAGCTGTGTCAAAGCCAAGATTGATTTAGTCAAATTTAAGGAGAGCGACCGCCTCCACATGGGGAGTCTGTGGAAAAAAATCGAAGACCGCAACCTGCTCCAAAACCCAGCCACATTTCAGGAATCCGGCAAGATCCCGGGCCCAGCTGTCCGGATCGCACCCGACCGCAACGAGTTCCTTGACACCGATGACGTTCAAAGCGTCGGCAATTTCTGGAAATTCCCTGCCGAGCCCACCCCTAGGAGGATCGCTGATCGCAACCCAGGGTGCGCCGCTCCTGATCTGCGGATCAGCCGCCGCTTTTTTCAGCCATGGAAGAACCCTTGACCGATGCAAATAAAGGTTTTGTGGCAAACCCGCAGATACAGGCGGCTGTGCACCGAAATCAACGCAATGAATGACTGGAACTCGATCAGCGAAAGCCCGCGATAAATTTCCACCGCCCCCATAGAGATCGAGTAATGCCCTTCCAGAAGGAAGGGCATTGAGTATCCATTTCTGTAGCTTTCCATTCTGGGCATCATGAATCTGCCTGAAACCAGCAGCCCCATGACTAGAGTTCCAGATCCTTTGTACGCTGCCATCCGGATCAACGGCTACCTCAACCTTGAATGGCTTGGCGAGCGCGGCCCCTTCCTTACGTATCTGCTCCCAAATGGAGTTAATCTCTGGCCGGGCGATTGCGCAACGATCGGCACCGACGATCTCATGACTTCCTGCGGCAAAAAAACCGACCCGATTCCCAAGGCCCCGAAGCTGTATCCGATTCCGGTATTCCCAGATCTCTTCTGCAGGAAACTCATTGCAGCGGTCCCCGAAATCAGTAGCTATTCCGACTCGGGCAAGGGCCTGCAGAACACCGCCGGATTTCGTCTTCCACTGAAGTGAATAAGGAATGTGTTGCCACTGGCATCCACCACATTGCCCGAAAACAGAACAAAGGGGCTTCTGGCGGATCTCCGAAGGGCGCAAAATCTCGAGCAGCTTTCCATGGGCATAGTGCTGCTTTTTTTGCTCAACCACCTGAACCCGAACACGATCACCCGGAGCGGTAAAGGGTACGAAAATCACCCGACCGGAGGCATCCCGGCCGACGCCCGCCCCCCCTCTGGCAAGATCCTGAATTTCAAGTTCGATCGGTGGTTGCATTTCCATTTGGTTAAATATAGTTTTCCCAACAAGTTATGTCCAAGAACATCCGGAATTTTTGCATCATTGCCCATATTGACCATGGGAAATCTACTTTGGCCGATCGTATTCTCGAAAGAACCGGTACCGTCACGGCCCGGGAAATGGAAGCCCAGTTCCTGGACAATATGGACCTTGAACGCGAACGCGGGATCACGATCAAAGCCCAAAGCGTCCGCATCAAATACAAAGCCAAAGATGGACAGGACTATATCCTGAATTTGATCGATACGCCCGGACATGTTGACTTCACCTATGAAGTTTCCCGGTCGCTTGCCGCTTGTGAGGGCGCGATTCTCGTGGTCGACGCGTCCCAGGGCGTGGAAGCCCAGACACTCGCGAACGTCTTTATGGCGCTCGACAGTAATCTGGAAGTTTTCCCGGCAGTAAACAAAATTGACCTTCCCTCGGCCGATCCCGAACGTGTTCTCGGCGAAGTCGAAGAAATGATAGGAATGGTCGACACTTCCCGCGCCGTACTCTGCAGCGCCAAGGCCGGCATTGGAATTGATGAAGTTCTGGAAGCGGTCGTGAAATATTTCCCAGCGCCCAAAGATGCCGACCAGGAGCCTCTGCGCGCTTTGATTTACGACAGCTGGTATGACTCCTATCAGGGCGTCGTTGCTCTTTGCCGCGTCTTTGAAGGCACGCTGGCCAAAGGTATGAAAATCCGCCTGCACCATGCGGCCAAAGAATTTGAAATTTTGCGCCTCGGCGTCTTCTCCCCCAAGTTCACGGATGTCAATGCGATCCCCAGTGGCGAAGTGGGCGCAGTCGTATGTGGTATTCGCGATATCCGGGACATGAAGGTCGGCGACACGATTATGGATGTCAAGTACCCCGCGACACCTGCGCTCGGTGGTTTCAAAGAAGCCAAGCCCATGGTCTTCAGCGGTGTCTATCCTGTGAATGCCGATGATTTCAACGAGCTCAAGGAATCGCTTGAAAAATTACGCTTGAATGACTCCGCCATGACGTACGAACCTGAAACCTCCAATGCGCTGGGTTTCGGCTTTCGCTGCGGCTTTCTCGGACTGCTGCACATGGATGTGGTCCAGGAGCGGCTGGACCGCGAATACAATATGAACATCATCACGACCGCTCCTTCGGTCGTATACCGGGTGCTGAAGACGGATGGCGAACAGCTCCTGGTGGACAATCCGGCCAAGCTCCCCGATCAGACCAAAATTGAAAGAATTGAAGAACCGTATATTCGACTGACGGTTCACATGCCCGCCGAATACGTGGGCTCAGTCATGGCACTCTGCAATGACCGCCGTGGCATGCAGGAAAAACTCGACTACGTCACCAAAGACCGCGTTGCACTGATTTACTCAATGCCTCTCAATGAGATGGTCTTTGATTTTTATGACCGCCTGAAAAGTGCCACTAAGGGTTACGCGTCGATGGACTACGAACTTTCGGAATATCGTGAATCCGAACTGGTCAAGCTCGACATTCTCCTGAACAACGACCCTGTGGATGCATTGTCAGTAATCATTCATCGCAGTAAAGCCGCGATGCGCGGACGCGAACTGGCAAAGAAACTCAAAGAACTGATTCAACGCCAGATGTTTGAAGTCGCGATCCAGGCGGCGATCGGAACCAAAGTGGTTGCCCGCGAAACGGTTTCGGCTTATCGCAAAAACGTGACGGCTAAATGCTACGGCGGCGACATCAGCCGTAAGCGCAAACTTCTTGAAAAGCAAAAAGAAGGCAAGAAGCGCATGAAACAGATCGGCAATGTTGAAGTCCCCCAAGAGGCGTTCCTCGCCGTTTTGAAAGTGGATTAACTCCGGAATTGAAAATGACGGAATCAAATCACAAACTGATCAGGGATTACGGAATTGCGGTGATCGTGGCCGTCCTTGCTGCGCTCGGAATCCGCAGCTTGGTCGTGGAAGCTTACCGCATTCCGAGTTCGGCGATGAAACCCACGCTCGAAGCGGGTGACACCATTTTTGTTTCAAAATCAGCTTATGGCCTGCGTCTGCCCTTTTTCCACAAGACCACCGGAACATCTTTGGAGGAATTGGCTTCGAAAATTCCGGAACGTGGCGATGTCGTCATCTTTTCACTTTCAGACGAACCCGGTCGAGATTTTATTAAGCGCGTCCTGGGCCTCCCCGGTGAAACAGTGGAAGTTCAGCAAGGCCGCATCAGCCTGAACGGTAAGTCGATTTCCACCACGATCACAGGTGACGCCTCCTGCGGAACAGAAACCCTGCCGGAAGGAAAGAGTTACAGCTCGTGCTGGGAACCGCCGGCCATCGAAAATTTCGGGCCGCAGAAGATCCCGGCTGATTCCATTTTCGTTCTCGGAGATTTGCGAAGTTCGGCAACTGAACAGGGCAAAACTCAAGCCTGGCGGGTCATCCCGCTTTCGTCGCTCAAGGGCAAGGCCATCTGGGTCTGGTTATCCATCGAGCCCGGAAGTTTTGATAGCACCGGCATCTTTCCCCATTTCAGACTACAACGCATGTTCCGGAGAATCGAATGACCCAGGCGAATACTCTTCTGCTTCGGGGCGCACGACTGCTGGACCCCTCACAAGGCCTTGATCAGCTGGGTGATCTCTGGATCGCCGAAGGAAAAATTCATAAAATCACAGGCCCCGGCGCGGCCCCCGCTTCAGATGCCAGTCTGGTGATCGAAGCCAAGGGCTTCTGGGTCTTGCCGAGTTTCATTGACGCTCACGTTCATCTACGGGAACCCGGGCAAGAACATAAAGAAACGATCGAAAGCGGAACCCGGGCAGCCGCCGCCGGGGGCTATACTGCGGTCGCCTGCATGGCCAACACAAAACCTGTGAATGACTGTGCCGAAGTCACTCAACGAATTCTGGAGATCGCGAGCAAAAATGGTTCCTGCCGTGTATTCCCGGTCGGGGCCATCACGCAGGGCCTTAAAGGCGAGCGCCTGGCGGATATTGAAGCCATGTTCCACGCAGGAGCCCGCGGAATCAGCGACGATGGAATGACTTTGATGAATTCCGCCCTGCTGCGCCAGGCAATGGAGATTGCGCGTACGCTGAATATTCCGGTGATATCTCACGCAGAAGATATTCATCTGGCCCATGGAGGGGTGATGAACGAAGGACCACGGTCGAGGGCCCTTGGACTTCCTGGAAATCCCGCTGCAGCTGAAGAGATTACCATAGCCCGGGATATTGCCCTATGCCGACTGACCAGATGCCCAACCCATATTGCCCACCTTTCGACTGAGACTGGGCTTGAGCACGTCAAGCGCGCCAAAGAAGCCGGCCTGCCGGTTAGCGCCGAAGTTGCCCCCCATCATCTTCTTCTGACAGAGAACGATATCGACGGAACGGATACGAATTTCAAAATGGCGCCACCACTCCGAAGTACGCTCGACCAGAGGGCCGTCCTGAAGGCGCTTTCCGAAGGCTGGATTGATATGATTGCCACGGACCATGCACCACATACCCCGAAAGATAAAGCCGGGGGCTTCCTGGGAGCAGCAAATGGCATTCTCGGCGTTCAAAGCGCGGCTTCACTGACCTATTCGCTTGTGAAAGACGGCAGTTTACCCCTGGGTCGCTGGATTGAAGCGCTGACCACGGCACCTGCTCGTTTGCTCGGAATTCCATTCGGAACCCTGAAGCCGAATGCTTCTGCTGATTTGGTGGTCTTCGACCCCAACCAGGTTTGGACTCTCACGGCCGAAACCCTTCTCTCAAAAAGCACCAATAGTCCCTTCCTCGGACGCCCGCTGGCTGGGCGGGTGCTCTATACTCTTCTGGGGGGGAAAATTGTGTTCAGCGCAAGTGGCAATTCCGGATATGATGGGACTCAATGATCGCTGAGAAGCAGGAATAACGGACCATGTACCAGAAGTATCTCGAGCAAATCGTCGAAGAATTCACAACTGGCGAATACTACCGCGAGGTATACCAGGCCAAGCAGGAGTACTTCGATAAATCCGGTGTAGTTTACGAAGACGATCACGAATTTGAGCAGAGAATGTCGATTTTCATGGACTGGTACCTCTTTGACCGTGATCTGCCAGGCGTGGATCTCCCCCCGATCAAGTTTTACTTTCGAAAGCAAAAGGATCGCTTCTCAAACGAAGAGTTGAATATTTACCGTGATTTTTGTCTGACCCTGCATTCGATCTTTCGGGTGAAGCGCTTCACCTGGAATCGCAAAGGTTTCGTTGTTGCTGATTTGTTCTCAGGCAAAACCTACAAGGTCATCGACTCGGAAATTAACGCGGGCTTCGCACGCGGAGACATCTTCGAAGCCAGGCTTATTCCCTTCAAGGGTTCTTATGAGTTTTCACGTGGTTTTTGCTTCCACCCGGTAGAAATGGAATCCTTTATTTTGGGTGAAATCAAGAAGGTGAAGTCTCAAGAGAAGAAAGTTCAGACCAAACTCATTCTTCAGCTCGCCGCGATGAAGCTAAAACACCAGCGTTTTCAACACATCGACATCAAGCACATCTATACTTTTGCTTCAAAATTCTAGGACCGCCGCGTTTTGCGACACCTGTATCAGCTTGCAACAACTTGTAATAATTACACTTTTTTATTGCGACCCTTTCATGGTTGCTTCTAAATAGAGTAACCGGAGGCAATCGAGCCGCCGAAATAACGCTAATGAGTTCTAAGGAGAATTTATGAAACTTTTTGCAATGATCGCAATGCTTGCTTTCTCAATGGTCGCTTTCGCTGAAGAACCTGCCGAGCAGGTAGCCGCTCCGGATGCTATTGCAACCGAACAGGTTGCCCCCGCCCCAACCGCAGAAAAGAAAGTCAAGAAGGTCAAGAAAACCAAGAAGACCAAGAAAGCAAAAAAAGTCCAAAAGATCGAAGCTGAAGCGACTCCTGCCGCCCATCAGTAGTTTGATTTTATCGAATTTGGAGCCCCCTTTTCGCGCAAGCGGATCGGGGGTTTTTTTTTATTCTGGGGTGGGCTAGGCTCAGCCCCTGATGAAAAAGATTCTCGCGATCAAAATCCGGGCAATGGGGGACACGGTTCTCCTGACCGCTCCGCTGGCAGAACTTCGACGCGCCTACCCGGATGCAGAGATTCACGTTTTGGTCGATCGCTGCTGGGCCCCTCTGCTGGAGCACTCTCCAGTGGCTAACCGAATCTGGGGATTGGAGCGCAGGGCAACGCGCCTCGGGCGCCTGCAGACTCTATCGAGCCTCGCCCGCCAGCTCCGCCGCGAGCGCTTTGATCTGGTCATCAACTTTCACGCAAGCACTTCAAGCGCCTTCTTGAGCCGTGCCACCGGCGCCCAGGTTCGCTCGATTCATTTTCATGGACTGAAGGACCCCAATTTGTTTTCCACCGTCCTGGTCCCCGGCAAAGGCCAGGTAAAGCCGGTCATTGAACGCGATATGGACGCGTTACGCGCCCTGGGACTTTCCATACCCGAAGGGGTTTACCCCAGACTTGCGGTGACCGAAGATGAAAAAAGCCGCGCCCTCGCTCATCTAGCGAGCATCCATTTAACTGGGCCGGTTCTGGGCTTGGGTCTGGGCGCAAGCCGCCCATCCAAGGCCTGGCCCCTCTCGAATTTCGTGGAACTCGGTTTGCGCTGGTGCCAGGAAAAAAACGGAAGTGTCTTTGCGCTTGTGGGCCCCAACGAGCTTGCCCTCGCCCAGGAGTTCCGGGAATTACTGAAGCATTGCACACCGACAGAACTTCAAGATCGCATTCACATCGAAGCCGGCCTGGGCCTTCGCGAATTGACCGGAATGATTCAGCGATTTTCAGTCTTCGCAGGCAATGATTCCGGACCACGTCATTTGGCCGTGGCCGTCGGTGTCCCGACAGTCACGCTCTTTGGCCCCGAGCACCCTTATGAGTGGCACCCCTACCGCACGGATGTGCATCCCTATTTTTTCTCGGATCGACTCACCTGTCGCACCTCTGGGATCAATGGCGAGCGCCCTTGGTGTGGAGCCGCAGAGTGCCCCCAAACCGCATCTGCACATCAGCTTTGCATGACTTCCATTGACGTGACGGCGGTTCTTGGTGAATGTTCACGTATAGCGAACAAGGAAGACCAATGAACCTCCAGCGACCCGGAATTTCCGCCCTGATTATTTCCAGAAATGAAGAACGGCACATTGAGCGGTGCTTGAGTTCGTTGATCTGGGCGAACGAGATCCTGGTAGTCGATGCACTCAGCACGGACCAGACGAAAGCCAAATGCCTGCGATCCGACGCACCCTGGGCATCGAAACTCCGCTTCATTGAAAACAAGTGGGAGGGCTTCCGCAAACAACGCAATCTTTCGCTGGATTCCGCGACTCACGACTGGGTTCTGGTCGTCGATGCGGATGAGGCTTGCTCCCCTGAACTGGCAGAGCGCATTCAATCATTGTTGAGCGCGACTCCCGATGGTCCCCCGTTCAAAGCCTACAAAGTTCATCGCGCCGAATACTTCCTCGGAAAGCCTATTCGATACGGCATCTGGAATCCGAGCTATCAAGACCGATTCTTTCATCGCCAGGGCGTTCGCTATATTAACGAGATCCACGAATACCCCAATTTCCCGTCCGACCCGGGACGGATCCATGAACCCCTGCTGCATTCTCCGGAGTTCAATATCGAAAAATTCCTCGATAAGATGAATCGCTACACCTCAATTGAAGCACGCGACAGGATTCTCCAGGGGAAGAGAACCAACATCGTCCATTTACTGGGTTCCTTTCCCGCCATGTTCCTGAAGAACTATTTTTACTACTCCTCCTGGCGAGATGGCTGGCATGGCCTGATCATCTCTCTCCTGGAGGGAGTCTCCCGTGTCGTGCGACATATCAAGATGTGGAATATTCAAACGCATCCCGAGAAACACAGATGAAAGTCTCAGGATTTACCATTCTCCGGAATGGAGTCAAATTTGATTACCCTTTCTTGGAATCCATCCGTTCACTTCTTCCGCTCGTGGACGAGTTCGTTATCGCGGTCGGCAAAGGTGATGATGAAACTGCGGCACGGATCACCGAGCTTTCCGAAAAAGAAGGCTCCGGCAAAATCATTCATTTTGAAACTGTCTGGGAGCTGGATGATCCGGAGAAACGAAAAGGTGGGCTCATCCTTTCGGAACAGACCAACATCGCGCTGGACCGTTGCACCGGAGACTGGTGCTTCTATTTACAGGCGGACGAGGTCCTTCATGAAAGCGACTACCCACGCATCCGCGAAGCACTTCGTCAGGCGCATTCCCGGCCCGAAATAGAGGGTCTGCTTTTTGATTACGTTCACTTTTACGGATCTTACGATGTAGTCCAGCATTCGCGAAGCGCGTACCGCCGCGAAGTACGCTGTATCCGCCACAGTGCCGGAGGCAGAAGCCTGGGTGATGCCCAAAGCTTCCGCAAGCCCAACGGCGAGAAGCTTTCGGTTATTCACTCAAGAGCCCGCATCTTTCATTACGGCTGGGTTAGGACTCCCGATGCAATGAGAGAAAAAACTTTCTTCATGGATCAGCTTTATCACGGAAAAGCTGATCCGGAGGCTGAACGCGCGGGAACTCCGGCAACCGGGAATAATTACCGTTATAAACGTTTCTGGGGTCTGCAACCTTTTCGTGACGTGCATCCCGCAGTCATGCACAACCGGATCTCCGCGAAAGGCTGGCACTGGGATCTCACGAATTCGCCTTTTCACTGGACCTGGAGGGATTCAAAGAAAATCATTCTGGACACGATCGAAAGCCTGACCGGACGTCGATTCTTTGAGTACCGCCCTTACCGGTTGAAACGCTGAAAGGCCGTAAATGAAACATGATTCCGATGACATTCTCGACACTAAGATTTCGATTCACGATTCACGGCACTTTGAGATCAAGCTGAACATTGATCTGCCGGAATCTCGCTCCAGCAGCTATGAAATTGAAACATATTTCTTTGTCCCCAAAGCATTGAACATTGCACCCGGTAATTATTCAAAATCCGACTTCTACAGTGGCATTCAAAAATATATCCGGTTTAAAACTCCGCAAATTCCGCTGGACCGGATCACCGACTCCTCCATTCCCAGCTCGCCCTGGAATCGCATCGGCACCGGCCTGGACCAACTGCTCGCCAGCTCAATCGACCGGTCCGTTCCGCAAGACGGTATCAATTCCATTTTCGAGGAGATCAAACTTCTGGGTCAGGTCACCCGGGCCTCGATCCGCGATACTGCTGTCGCCTTGATCCGGGAGATGGAGGTAATGCGGAACTATGCGGGTCCAGAGCGTTTCTCAGTTCTCCAGCAAGCGATTCTGAATCTCCTGCGGGATATCCAGGAGCTGGAGCGATCCATCTGCGTGCGCCATCAGGAGATCAGCCGCCCGCAGATTCCCAGCAAGCTGAAAGACGGCTTTCGTTATTTTGACGAATTCTTCAGTCTGACGGTCGAGGAATACCTGGCGCTTGTCTTCAAGGCCCTGAGTGAAGCACCCATCCCCGAGGCTGATTCTTCCGATTTGAAACGAAAGATCGGCGAAGTTCTCAAAACCCAGCAGCTACATCGTCGCGAGATGGGCTATCCATCGCTTTTTGTCGAAGGTCGCGACAATTCGATCATCCCCTATCGCAAGGGCGTCCTGAAAAAGTTCACCTCGAGCAGTCTGCATCTCAACCTTGAGGTTTCCGAATGGCAGGCGATTTCCCAGCTGAACTTCTCGATTGCTGCGGGGGTGGCCATGCTTTTTGCTGCTGTAGTAACCGTATTTGCCCAGAGCCGGTTCTCCACGAGCAGTTCGATGTTCATCGTGATTGTCGTGGTCAGCTATATTTTGAAGGATCGCATGAAAGACTGGCTTAAGGTGTTTCTCTCGCAAAAAATGCTGCGAGGCGCGGCCGATCAAAGTGCCAAAATCCGCGATCCGGGCACCGGTCAGGTGGTCGGAATGTTCCGGGAGGCTTTTGCCTTTATGGAGTACGATCGCTTACCCGCGGTGATCCGGTCTCGTCGGAACATGGACAACATCACCTCCATTGATGAGGAGGGGAAACCTGAACGTGTCATGAAATACGAAAAACAGGTGACTCTGTACCCCAGAAAAATCGCGCGATTTCATCAACGCCGCCGTGACATCAATGACATCATGCGGTTTGATATCAGCCAATGGGTCAAACAGGCCGATGACCCGAAGGCCGAGATGCTGCACTTCTGTCACGAGACCGGCACGCTTCAGACCGTCACCTGCCGGAAAGATTATCACATTAATATCGTATTCAAGTATCAGACTGCCGGCAGTGACGGCAGAATGCGGGATGCGTTTGAACGGATACGGCTGATCCTGAATCGGGACGGAATCGTTCAGCTGGACGAAGTTCACTAAAATCGCGAACGATAACCCTTCTCGGCCCATTTATAATCGGTATTTTTTACCAGCGCAGTAATTCGTTCAACCACCTCGGAATTCGGTTCCCTGCGCTTGTGGAAAAGATGAAATTGGACGCACATGCCTTTTGCGTTTACCGCTTTTTTTCCACTATTTCTCAAACGGATGAACAGATCACCATCTTCGCCCCAGTAAGATTCAAGTCCCTCGTTGAAGCCATTTACCGCAAGGATGTCCTTTTTCCAGGCACTGAAATTACTACCCAGAATATCAATCGGCCGATCATACCTCATCAGCTTGCGAAGGAGTGGCGCACAGACCCGCAGCCCACGCTTGATTCCTAGCGTTTTTTTATTGAGAACGCTCCGCAACAGATCAGGATTCCAGATATGATCAAAATCGCCGGCAAGTATTCTTTCTTCGGAAACGGTGATTTCCGGGCCGAGATCCACTCTTCTGCCGCAGACAAATGAATCGGATTTTCTCAAGGCCAGATGATCCTCGACAAAATGCTTTTCCAGAATCACATCCGAATCGAGAAATATGAGATAATCACCCGAACAGCGCTTCAGCGCCTCGTTGAGAATCCGGGACTTGCGATACCCCTCATCAGACTGCGTGACAAATACCAGATTCGTTCCGGTTTTCGACGCGCAATACTCCGCCGTTCCGTCGCTCGAACCATCATCAGCAACGACGATTTCGAAATCACGGACCGTCTGACGCTCCAGACTCGCCACTAACAACCGAAGGACCGGAAGCTGATTGTAAGACGTCGTGAGGATTGAAACGCTCAAATCACACTTTCCCGCCACGTCCGATTCCGTAGTACGTGAATCCGAGTTTGTTCATTTCTTCAGGATTATAGATATTCCGGCCGTCGAAGATCACCGGATTCTTCAGGTCTTTTTTCATCCGTGCGAAATCGGGATGCCGGAACTCATTCCATTCGGTCACAATCAAAAGGGCATCTGCTCCCTCGATTGCCTGAAAAGCTGAGCTGCAATACGTGATCTCACTTCCGATTGCCGCGCGCGCGGTTTCAGTTGCGACCGGATCAAAGCCCTTGATCTGTGCGCCCGCCTTGCGAAGCTCATTGATAATGGTAATCGCCGGCGCTTCGCGCATATCGTCCGTATTTGGCTTGAAAGCCAGACCCCAGAGCGCAAAGGTTTTACCCTTGAGGTTGGCACCGAAGTGGCTGAACACCTTCTGGGCCAGCCGCTTCTTCTGGCGATAATTCGCCTCTTCGACTGAGTTGACCACAGCCATCGTGATTTCCTCGCGACGCGCGGTTGCCATGAGGGCCTGCACGTCCTTCGGAAAACAGGAACCACCATACCCGACACCGGCATAAAGAAAATGCTTCCCGATGCGCTGGTCGGTTGCCATGCCCTTGCGGATCATTTCAATATCGCCGCCCACTTTTTCACAAAGAACTGAAAGCTCGTTCATGAAGCTGATACGGGTGGCGAGAAAAGCGTTGCAGGCGTACTTGGTCATTTCTGCAGATACCGGATCCATCCAGATAATCGGATTTCCCTGGCGGACAAAAGGCGAGTAAAGATCCACCATCTTTTGATAAACTTCTTCCTTCTCTGTTCCAATGACGACGCGATCAGGCTTCAGGAAATCATCGACAGCCGAACCTTCTTTTAAAAATTCAGGATTACTGATGACATCAAACGGCTGTTTTGTGAAAGGTGTCATCCAATCGGCTACAACCCGATGGGAACCGATCGGTACCGTGGACTTGTTCACGATCACTTTATAACCGTTCATTGCGCGTGCGACCTCTTCCGAGGCACTCTTCAAGTACTGAAGATCGGGTTCACCATTCGGGAGTGGGGGCGTACCGACGGCCATGAAAATGATTTCAGCCGCCTGAACGGCTTCGGCAACCACCGTCGTAAAAATCATTCGACCTTCCGTGTAGCCACGCTTGACGAGAGTATCCAGTCCGGGTTCGTAGATCGGGATAACACCGTTCTTGAGGGATTCGATCTTTGAAATGTCATTGTCCACACAGTAAACCGTGTTGCCCGTATCCGCAAAACACGCCCCGGCCACCAGACCCACGTACCCTGTTCCAATCACTGCAACTTTCATATTCGTCCTTTGTGCGAGCGCCCGAGCGCCCTTCGAAAATACTGCCGAAAATGGTATTCAGATTTGCTTAATCTTTCCCAAAAAATCACTCGTTATGCTAGCTTTTTCGGGTATGGCAAGGCTTCCAGTCAGCATTACAATCATCTCTTTGAATGAAGAGACGAATATCGCCCGGGCTCTCAAAAGTGTGGCTTGGGCAGAGGATATTCTGGTAGTCGACTCAGGGAGTACCGACAGAACAGTCGAAATCGCACGGACTCATGGGGCCCGGGTCCTTCAGAACGCTTGGCTCGGCTATGGGCAGCAGAAGAATTTTGCACAGGCCCAGGCGAAACATGACTGGGTCTTGAACATCGATGCAGATGAGGTGGTTTCTCCAGCACTTTTCGAGGAAATTGAGAGATCCCTGGCGAAAGTCCAGAGCGGACGGCTACAGGCGGATGCCTTTTGCTTTCCCCGGAAAACCTACTATCTCGGGAAGTGGATCCGTCACGGGGGCTGGTACCCGAATGTTTTGGTCAGGTTGGCAAATCGAAATAAATGTTCCTGGACGGAACCCCATGTGCACGAAGAACTCCTTGCCCGCGGGCCCGTTGTTTCGCTTCAGCAGGCTCTGGATCATTACGCCTTTACGTCAATTCGTGATCAAATCTTAACGAACCTGCGCTTCGCCCGTCTTGGAACGGAAGACCTCCGAAGGAAAGGCGTCCGCCCGTCTTTAATTCGACTCATATTTAAACCGGCCGGAAAATTCCTGGAAACGTATTTTTTGAAAAGAGGCTTCCTCGACGGACTTCCCGGATTCATCATTTCGATCAACGCGGCTCATAGTATTTTTCTGAAATATGCCTTTCTCTTCGAACCAGAGATCGAAGAAGCCGCAAAGCGGAGTGCCAAATGAGAGTTTTGATCATCGACTGTAATATCGATCCCGACAGCTGGGGCTCTCCTGATCTGAGACGGATGGCCCGTGACTGCTCGAGCGCCACTGTTTTCTGCCAGCGGGCACCCCAACGCGACCTTCCTCTCAGTGCCTCGGGTTTCGATAAAATCATCATTTCCGGATCAAAGACGTCCGCTCTGGATGACGCCCCCTGGATTTCCGATCTTCATCAGTTCATGCGGAAGGCCGTTAGCGAAAACAAAGCTGTTCTCGGTATCTGCTACGGCCACCAAAGTCTTATTCGGGCACTCGGACCGGAACACGATCAAGGCAAAGCCCTGGTCCGTCGCGCCGAGCGGGCGGAATTCGGCTGGAGCTTGATTAAAACCCTGCACCCCTCACCCCTTCTGGCCGGACTTCCGGAAGAGTTCTACTCCTTTTCATCGCATTTTGATGAAGCCGCAGAATTGCCGGCCGGCATGAAGCGCTTTGCGTGTTCGGAAGACTGTGAGATACAGGCTTGCCAACTTGAAGGACATCCGGTTTTCGGGATTCAGTTTCATCCCGAAAAAGATCTCCCCGGCGCAAATCGTACGCTCGCTTACCGCAAAAAGGTCGGGAAGCCCGAGATTCTGCTTCGCCCGGAACTCGGCAGCAAACTTTATGACCCCAAAGTCGGCGAAACCCTGTTTCGAAACTTTTTAACCTTATGAGAGACCACGCCGTGGAAATTTCAGCAAAACCAGGCACCAACAAGGGGCGGGCGCGCAGCAGGAAAGTCCTTTCGTATTTCGTGAAAGCGCTCTTTGTCACCGGCCTTCTCTATTTTCTGGTGCAGAAAGGCTTTATTTCAGTGCAAGCCACCCAGCTTGCATTCACCCGGCTCAACAAGTTGCTGCCGGCCGTGGCGGTTATCCTGCTCCTTTCAGTCATGGGAGCTATCCGGTGGCAATGGTTGCTGCGCGCACAAGGCATTCACCTGACCTGGTGGAGAACCATTCAACTGAGTTACATCGGCGGCTTCTTTAACATCGCCTTGCCCGGCGCGATCAGTGGTGATCTCGTCAAAGCATTTTATATTGGCCGCGAAGTGCAAGGCCAGCGGGCGCGAGCCTTTGGATCCATTCTCTTTGACCGGGTTGCCGGTCTTTCGGCACTTGCGTTTGTCTCGGCAGGCGCGCTGCTGGTCGGCTTTCGCTCCTTTGAAGGAACACCGGTTTTCACGGCACTCAGGTTCCTGATTACCTTGGCTGCCGGAGTGGCTTTTCTCTTTTACGTCTATCTTTTTTTGATGAAGGAGAAGCATGATCCTCTCCTTTATTTTTTCAAAGCGCTTGAACTGAGATTCCCCAAACTCGGCTCTTTTGCGCGAATTTACGAAGGTATTCGCCACTATCATGATCATCGCTGGGTCGTGATCAAGGTTCTGCTCCTTTCCTCGGCCGTTCACTTGGCAATCGGCTGGGCCTGTTTTTTATTCGCTCAGGCTTTGGGGGATGACTTGGTTTCTCTCCTCTCGTGTTATGTGGTGGTGCCACTGGGCCTGCTCGTGACCGCTGTCCCCGTAATGCCGGCCGGGGTCGGAACGGGTCACGCCGCCTTCCTTTATCTTTTTCAATTGGTGGGCTGTCAGCGCGGAGCAGACATTTTCACCCTTTATGCCTTATGCAGTATGCTCATTGGTTCGATCGGTGGGTTAATTTACGTCCGCTTCAAAGCAAGCGAACCCGCCCTGTCCCTGCCGGTTTCTGAGGAATAATTCTGGCATAGGGCGCAACCTAATGGTTGTCTTGCGCCCCTTTCAAAAAGAAGCGTTGAATGCCCTGCGATCACTCCAGCATGTGATCTGCGTCGCTCCCACCGGCTCCGGCAAAACACTGATTCTGGAAGAATGGGTTCGTAAATACCGCAAGCGCACGTTGCTCATCACCCCTTTGATCGCCCTTGCCCGGCAGCAGGTGGCTGATCTCCAAAATCGTGGATTCCGGGTGCGCGTCTCGACCGGCGGCCGAACGGAACTCCCGCTGGACGACACCGAAATATGGATCGTGAGTCCTGAGGCCCTGATGTCAGACTCCAGAAGAGTGGCTCTCGACTACTGGCGCCCCGAACTGATGGTCGTTGATGAGTGCCATTGCCTTTGGGATTGGGGTGAGGAATTTCGACCGGCGTTCAACCGCATTCCGTCGCTTCTGGAGCGCTTTAATATCACGCGCAGTCTCTGGTTAACCGCAACCCTGCCGGTATCGGCAAGAGCGAGCCTCAAGAAGCTTCTCCCCTCTTCGGTGATCGAGATCGGTCAGTTCGATCTCCCTGAAAATTTCAGACTCACGGTCCAGGAGCTCTCGAGCGCTGATCGCCTTGATGCACTCTTGCGCTGGACTTCCAGCCAAGACGAACATGGAATCATATTTGCTCAAACTCGGGCCAATGCTGAACGAATTGGAAGATTAATGACGGTATTCGGGAAGAGGACCGTGACTTACCATGCCGGACTTTCGTCTGAAGAGCGCCATATTATTGAGAATCAGATCAAAACGGCATCAACCGAAATCATCGTAGCTACTTCTGCCTTCGGAATGGGAATGAACCACAAGCACCTGCGTTGGGTTGTCGTTTGGCAGCCCCCGTCGACCCTTCTATCTCTTACGCAAGCGATAGGTCGAGCAGGACGGGATCCAGCCAAGCCAGGAAAAGCGCTCGTACTTTGGAATCTTGACGACTTTCGCCTCATGCTCAACCGCAAACCGGAATCGATTCGTGCTTCGCAGCGTTATTTTCAGGAACTCGGCCATACACAAAGGTTTCTGGAATCGCGGGAATGCAGAAGCGTTGCACTGAAGCGGTACTTTCAGGCACAGCCTGGAACCGTGAGATGTCGAAGCTGCGACAATTGTCAAATATGACTCAAGGCAACGTGCTTTTGTTTTTTTCTATGCTACTCTTCTCCAATGGGTCGACATGAACGGAAGCTGCTGCCAAGGTAGGCAGCATTTACGGAAACTTATGTTGGCTTAAGCATTAGAAGTACTCTTTGCGCCCGATCATGGAGGATCGCATGCATTTTTCAAAAGTTCTTCGGTTTTTTCCCGTCCTACTTCTGACCTCCAGCCTCTGTGGCTCGTTTGCGCTTGCCGGCATTACGCTTCCAAAACCCATCAAGGAATGGACCTTTCTGACCTATATCAATGGGAACAATAATCTGGATCCCTATGGTGCAACAAATATCAACCAGATGGAGCAAGTCGGCTCAACGGAACAGCTCAACGTTATAGTCCAATGGGCAAGTCTTCAACGGGGCACTACTCAGCGCCTTTATGTGCAAAAAGACAATGAACCAAGAAAAGTCACTTCAACCGTTGTCCAGGAAATTCCAAAACTGGACATGGGCAATTGGCGCTCGCTCGTGGAGTTCGTCCGCTGGGCTCACGATAATTACCCCGCAAAGCGCTACTTCGTGAATGTCTGGAATCACGGCAACGGGTGGCATCTCACGGACATCAGTTACGATGACGTCAGCGGTAATATGATCACCACAAAGCAGCTGGGAGACGCACTTCGCGAGTCATCCGAAATCATCGGTCACAAGGTTGATTTATACGCGAGCGATGCCTGCCTCATGGCGATGGTGGAGATCGCGAATGAAATGAAAAATTCCGTGGAAATCTTTGCCGGATCCGAGGAAACCGAACCAGGCGATGGCTGGCCATATCACGCCATTTTAGGTCGTTGGATACAAAATCCGGAAGCGTCCGCTACTGATGTGGCGAAAATCATTACAGCGGAATACGTCAAATCTTATACGAATGGCTCAAATGGAAACGCGGCCGTCACTTTTTCGGCATTTGATCTCAGCAAAATTGAGCCGTTGAATGATTCCATAAGAAATCTGGGACAGTTTCTCATCAGCACAGACAAGGACTCACGCGCCAAAGCGCTTGCGGCAGCGAATAAGACGCTTCATTTCACCTACTCCGACTACAGTGATCTTGGGGTCTATCTGGACGAGCTGGAGAAGGTAAACCTTGTCTCTATGAGACCGGAAATTCTGAATAACGTTCGAGATCGAATTTCTGATTTCGTCGTCGCCAACCAGGTCACCGGCCGGTATGCCAGGGCCAAAGGCGTCTCTATTTGGATTCCCCTCAATCAGACGGCATATCTGAAAAATTCAGATAAGTACCATGCACTCCAGTTTCAGGCCGACACGGACTGGGGCACGACTCTCAAGTTCTTGACTGAAAAATAAATTGATCAACTACAATAGAAAGACTCACCCCATGAAACGCATTGTGCCGTGTTCTCTTCTTATACTGTTTTCAAACCTTCTCGTCACCGGGGCTTCGGCGACCGAGAGCACCGAATCCTCGCGCTCTGCTATTCGGGAAACGCACTCGGAATCACCGGTGAACACCAGCCCTGAAGAAGAAGAAAACCGTTTGACCAAAAACTGGGGTGGTTTCCGATCCCGACTTTCAGCTCAAGGTGTGGACCTCGGATTGATCTATAAAGGGCAATACGATTCACTCCGGAGCGGCGGTTTGGAGCCCGGATCACTCTACGTCCAGAATATCGACCTGCGACTTGCCCTTGACCTCGAGAAGCTCGCGGGCTGGACCGGCGGAAGCATGTTCTTTTATGGCCTGTTCAATCACGGCGGAGAGACATCTTCACGAGTGGGCGATGAGCAGGTTACCAGCAACATTGAGTCCCCCAAGGATCTCAACAAGCTTTATGAAGCCTGGTTGCAGCAGACCTTTTTTGATGGAAAGGTTTCTGTCCTCGCGGGACTTCATGACCTGAATAGCGAATTTTATGTAACCGACACCTCGACTCTTTTCTTCAATAGCAGTTTCGGGGTAGGCAGGGAGCTTTCTCAAACCGGAGCACAAGGTCCATCCATTTTCCCGACAGCTGCAACCAGCTTGCGGATTCGAACTGAACCCACTCAGTCTTTCTATTTTCAATTCGGAATTTTCAACGCCGTTGCCTCAGAGCTTGAAAAAACCGCAGAGTTTCGCTTCAAAGGTTCCGATGGTGCGCTCCTCATCAGCGAAATGGCCTACCACGGCTCACCCACTGCGGATGGCGCGGGGACTCCGCATTCATTTAAATACGCCCTCGGCTTTTGGGCGTACAGCACCACGTCCGACCACCTGCTCAGCTCCATTGACCCGGCACATACAAAAAGTGTCAATCAGGGGGCTTATCTTCTCATCGACCAGGGTCTGACCAGTCATTTGTCCGCCTTTGCGCGTTACGGAATTGCCAACACCGAAATCAATCCAATCAGTTCGAACCTTTCAGGTGGCGTCGTATACACCGGCTTGATTCCTACCAGGGACCAAGATCGACTCGGATTTGGCGTGACTCACGTCCGGAGCGGCTCCGAATACAAGACACTGAGCCAAGCAGCAGAGAGTCCCGTTCTGAACGCCGAAACGACTTTCGAACTCAATTACCGATTTGAAGCGATTCCAGGCATAGCCGTTCAGCCCGATGTTCAGTGGGTCAAGAATCCTTCTGCGGACCCTGCCGTTGGTAACGCAACGGTGCTCTCTGCTCGTCTGGAAATATCGCTTTAGGCCAAGCCGGACATTGTGATGGGCCGAGGCTCTGTGGTATTTCTTCATGAGAAGCGAGGGATACTTTGCATGAAAACCAAGCCATCCATTTATCCACTCGTAAGCGGCCCCGCGAGAAGCAGAAGGTTCGGCCTCTCCTTGAACCTCAACTTTGGACCTGCTGGCGAAAGCTGCCTCTGGAATTGCATTTACTGCCCTTGGCATAACGCCAAAACCAAGCCGAAGAAAGCCTCCATTCCCAAGCAGAACTGGGAATCCTACCTTGCCACTGTTACCTCTGCGCTAAAGAAAGAGCCCAAGATCGAAACAGTGATTCTGGGTGGCAATTCGGAACTCACACTCTATCCTGACCTCCCGAATTTGGTCAGTGCGCTTTTGAAACTCAAGAAAAGCAGTAAAGCCAAATGGAAGCTGATCGCTCTCAGCAATGGTTCTGGACTGCAGGACAAAAAAATACGCACGAGCTGCGAAAAAGTGGATCAGCTTTGGCTGAAGCTCGATTGTGCTGAAGACCCGCTTTTCAAAAAAGCGATCCGGCCCAAAAGCCGGAATGCGGAATTCAAGTTCCTCCTAAACACGATTCGCGAACTCAAGGGAGTGAGAATCCAGACTGCGTTTTGGAAAATTCCCGGCAAAGAGATGAACCAAAATTGGTCAGCCGACAATTTGAAGGCGCTACTTAAACTTTATGCAGAAATTCGCCCGCTCGAAATCCATCTCACGACTCTGAAAAGGAATAGATCTTCTGCAGGGGCGCAGCCGGTGACTTTTGAGGAAATGGAAGCATTTGCTTTGAGGACGGCGGAGCTGGGGATCAATACCGAAGTCTTCCCCTGAGCTCCGCGCCGAAATGATTTGCTGAACTTACTTTCTGAAGTGCGAAATAATCGGATCGGCAAACGTTTTGCCGGGGTGAAGCGTCTTTAATTTTGCAATCAAAGCGACTTCCGTTTCCTTGTTCGCTTCGTCCGGAACACAGGATTCGGTCGGGCAAACAGAGGCGCACATTGGCTCTGCATTGAAACCAACACATTCGGTGCAGGCATCAGCGTTAATCACGCGCGCATCGGCGCCTTCAGTAATTGCAGTATTTGGACATTCTGGTTCGCAAGCGCCGCAATTCGTACAATCCGAGTTCACTTTGTAAGACATGGATACTCCTTGTTGGTCTGTAATGTGGGGCCAATATACTCAAAAAAGTTATGCGAAAGAAACTTTTTTTATCAGCCCTGGAAAACGGGCCGCCGGAAATACGATCATTCGGATCCTATTTCCGGCAGGCACTCAGTTATTCATTGTTTTCCGTGGTTCCGCCTGTGCCTTGGCCGGCTTTTGCCGCCAGGTATTCATAGGAGGTCCAACGATCTTTCACTTGAGACTGCGCGTACTTCAGCAGCTCGGCGGCCGCTTCAGGATGCGCCTGTTTGAGCATCGTATAGCGGGTTTCGTTATAGATATAGTTTTCCAACGGAATGCTCGGCGCCTTTGAATCGAGAATAAATGGATTTTTACCCTCATTCACGAGCGTCGGGTTGTAGCGGTACAGCGGCCAGTGACCGGACTGCACGGCCAGCTTCTGCTGATCGAGACCGTGGACCAGATCATAACCGTGAGCAATGCAATGGCTGTAGGCAATGATCAATGATGGGCCGTCAAACGCTTCCGCCTCACGGAAGACCTTGACGGTATGCCCATCGTTGAAACCCATAGCTACGCGAGCGACATAGGCGTTTCCATACTGGATGGCCATCATGCCGAGATCCTTTTTCGGCCGATTCTTTCCGCTGGCCGCAAACTTAGCCACGGCAGCAGTAGGAGTCGACTTGGATGCTTGACCGCCCGTATTGGAATACACTTCCGTATCGAGCACCAGAATATTCACATTGCGCCCCGAAGCCAGGAGATGATCCAGACCACCGTAACCAATGTCATAAGCCCAACCATCGCCGCCCACTACCCAGACAGATTTCTTCAGCAAATTATCTGCAAGAGTCAGGAGGTCTCTGGCTTCCGGCGTCTTCAAAGTCGCAAGCTTCTTTTTTAGCTCTTCAACGCGAACACGTTGCTCGCGCACACCGACTTCGTCATTCTGGCTAGCGTTGAGAAGACCTTGCACCAGCTGTTCAGGAATCTGATTACCAAGCCGCACGAGGAGCTCTCTTGCAAATTCCTCTCTCTTGTCTTGGGAGATACGGATTCCCATGCCAAATTCAGCATTGTCTTCAAACAGCGAATTCGCCCAGGCAATACCCCGACCTTGTTTATTGGTCGTATAGGGCGTGGTGGGCAGATTACCGCCGTAAATCGACGAACAACCCGTCGCATTGGCGAGAATCATGCGATCACCGTAAAGCTGGGTGATCAACTTGATGTAAGGAGTTTCACCGCAACCGCCGCAGGCGCCGGAGAATTCAAAAAGCGGCTGCATGAGCTGCACGTCTTTGACCTGGGTCGTGTTGAGGGCCGTACGATCCACTTCGGGAAGTTCCAGGAAGAAATCCCAGTTCCGCACTTCGCGCTCACGAATGGACGGTTGATCGACCATGTTGATCGCCTTGTGTGCGGGATCTGTTTTGGATTTCGACGGACAGGCTTCAATACAAAGCGCGCAGCCGGTGCAATCTTCCGGGGCGACCTGAAGCGAGTACTTCTGGCCCGGGAAGTTCTTCCATTTGGCATCCACCGATTTGAATGCAGAGGGCGCATCCTTCAAGAGACCGGCATCATAGACTTTGCCGCGGATGACGGCGTGCGGGCATACCAACACGCATTTTCCACACTGAATACACAACTTCTCGTCCCATTCCGGAATTTCGAGAGCAATGTTGCGCTTTTCCCATTTGGCCGTGCCGACCGGGTACGTTCCATCGATAGGCATTGCGCTGACCGGAAGGTTGTCGCCAGTGCCCAGGATCATGGACCCAAGGACATTCTTGACGAAGGCAGGAGCCTGATGCGGCACTGCTGCGCGCACTTCCTTCTTGCTCGTGGCCGTCGCCGGGACCGTCACCTGATGCAGATTGGCGAGTGAAGCGTCGACGGCTTCATAGTTCTTCTGCACAACCTGTTCGCCGCGTTTGCCGTAGGTTTTTTCGATCGATTTCTTGATCGCCTTGATTGCCTCATCCTTGGCCAACACTCCGGAAATGGCAAAGAAGCAGGTCTGCATGATTGTATTCACGCGACCGCCCATTCCCGTCTCTTTGGCCACCTTGTAACCATCGATCACGTAAAATTTGAGCTTCTTGTCAATGATCTGCTTCTGAACCTTGTTCGGCAGCTCGTTCCAGACCTGATCCTTGCCATAAGCACTGTTCAGCAGGAACACTGCGCCTTCTTCTGCGAAGCGCAGCATATCGATCCGTTCCAGGAACATGAACTGATGGCAAGCCACAAAGTTTGCCCGGGAAATAAGATAACTCGACTGAATCCGGCTCGGTCCGAAACGCAGATGAGAGGTCGTGATGGAGCCTGATTTTTTGGAGTCGTAAACAAAGTACCCTTGCGCGAAATTATCGGTATCCTCACCGATGATTTTGATGGAGTTCTTATTGGCGCCAACCGTACCGTCCGCACCCAGACCATAGAAGAGTGCCCGAACCGTTTTAGGATGTTCGGTCGAGAAGCTCGCGTCATAGGTCAAGCTGGTATGCGTGACATCGTCCAAAATACCGATAGTGAAATGATTTTTGCTCTTGGGCTGTTTCAGCTCGTCAAAAATGGACTTCACCATGGCGGGCGTAAACTCTTTGGACGAAAGGCCGTAGCGGCCCCCGATCACCCTCGGGTACTTGGCCATCTTCAACTTGCCTTCAGCCATTCCTTCCGAAAGAACCGTGATCACATCCTGGTAAAGAGGCTCGCCGGTTGCGCCCGGCTCTTTGGTCCGATCGAGAACCGATATCGCCTGGGTCGTGGCAGGAAGCGCAGCAAGGAAGTGCTCAGCCGAGAACGGCCGATAGAGGCGAACCTTCACCATTCCGACCTTTTCGCCTTTGGCGTTCAAGGCCTGAATTGCTTCTTCGGCAACTTCCGCGCCTGAACCCATCATGATGATCACACGCTCCGCATCCGGTGCGCCGATGTAATCAAAAAGTTTGTACTGGCGTCCAACGAGCTTGGCAAACTTGTCCATGGAGTTCTGAACAATCGTGGGCACTGCGATATAAAACGGGTTCACCGTTTCACGGGCCTGGAAGTAAACATCGGGGTTCTGGGCAGTACCCCTGAGCACTGGCGCTTCTGGCGTAAGACCGCGGCTTCGGAAAGAATGAACCAGATCATCGGTGATCATGGCTTTCAGGTCATCCCGGGTCAGCTCTTCGACTTTTGCAACTTCGTGTGAAGTGCGGAAGCCGTCAAAAAAGTGAACAAAAGGAATTCTGGATTCAAGAGAGCTGGCCTGGGAGATCAACGCCATGTCCATGACTTCCTGGACTGAGTTTGAGGACAACATTCCCCATCCAGTGCTCCGGATTGACATGACATCCTGGTGGTCACCGAAAATCGAAAGCCCTTGGGCCGCGAGGGAGCGGGCGGCGACATGCATGACTGCGGGAGTCAGTTCGCCTGCAATTTTATACATGTTTGGAATCATCAGGAGCAGACCCTGTGATGACGTGAAGGTGGTTGTGAGGGAGCCGCTCTGCAGCGATCCATGCAGGGCGCCTGCGGCACCTGCTTCGCTTTGCATTTCGATAACAGTGGGAACGGTACCCCAGATGTTCTTCTGACCATCGGCTGACCATTGATCAGAAAACTCGCCCATGCCTGATGATGGGGTGATCGGATAAATCGCAATCACTTCATTGATCTTATGGGCTACATAGGCAGCAGCTTCGTTACCGTCGATTGTTACTTTCCGTCTGTTCATCGAATTGTCCATCCTGTGTTCGTAAAAATAGCGGATCTGACTCGTGTCAAATCACGTTTGTGCAATGCAAATTGCTTTTGTTGTGCACCGGGATATTAAACCAAAATCGATTCCCAGCATAGAAGGAATCAGAGTTTCGTTTGAAGTAATCGTTAATTAGGCAACCGATCAACTCTTCTACCGAAGCAATAATGGAACTTTCTTGCCGATCAATGAATAAACGGCAGGAACCAGCTGATTGTCTGAGCAGAGACTGTTTCATAGACCATTGGAATAATTCCAATAGCTCCAGTTGCCAGCGTTGTAATAGCGAGCGTGACTGCCAAAACCGGGCTGATCGACAAAGCTCTGGTTTCCTGACCCACAGGCTCGATGTACATCTGCCGGATGATTCGCAGATAATAATAGAGCGAAATCGTGGAATTTACAGCCGCTACGGCGACTAGCCAATGAAAGCCAGCTTTCGACGCGATACTAAAAAGAAAGAATTTCCCAACGAAGCCGGAAAGAGGAGGAATTCCGGCAAGACTGAAGAGCGCAATCATCATCGCAAGAGCAACGAGCGGATTTACACGAGCCAAACCGCGGTACTCTTCAATCCGTTCGCGCCCCGTCTGGTTCGAGTACCAGACGATTACGGCAAATGCCGCCAGATTGGTCAAAATATAAACGAGCATGTAATAGAGCATCGAAGGGATGCCTTCATCGGAATTTCCCAGAAAACCCAGAATCAGATAACCGGCTTGAGAGATCGCACTAAAGGCCATGAAGCGCTTGATGTTGTTCTGAACGATAGCGGCAAGATTACCGACCGTCATTGTCAGTGCCGCCAGAATTGCGAGTGGCCAAGCCCATGCCATTAATTGATGCCCCATCATGCGATAGAAAACCTGAAACATGAGGGCCAGTCCGGCTGCCTTGGAGGCCACCGAGAGGTACGCAGTCACAGGGGCGGGAGCACCCTGATAAACTTCAGCCGCCCACATATGGAACGGGAAAAGCGTCAACTTGAAGCTGATTCCTGCCGTGACCATGGCAGCGGCGAGCCAGAATGTGGGCGAAGGGGTTACGGATCTTCCAATTGCTTCGAGGTTCATCTCGCCGGTGAGGCCGAACATCAGACCAAGACCGTAGAGCAGGAAAGCTGAAGCCAAAGCACCCAAAATCACGTATTTTAAACCCGACTCGGACGAAAGGGTATCGCGCTTCCAGGCCGTGAGAATATAGAGTGGGATGGTCGCCAGTTCGAGACTCACATAAAGCGTGACGAGATCGCGCGCTGAAGCCAGATACATGGCACCGGCGAGCGAGAACAACATGATCGCATAGTACTCGCCACGCGCCTGGAGAGCCATGTGCTTCGCATCGATACGCCCGTCGAGCAGATCGATGGAAATTGCGAGAGTGATCAGCGAGGCCAGCAAGAAGAGAAGCTTGAACCACCAGGTCACGCTATCCACAGCAAAGCGGCCACCGAACAACTCGCCCGACTGGGGCATCATGCCGATTGTGAAGCCAAGCGCCAGGAGAACCCCCGCCATTGCGATTCCGCCAAGAACTGCCTTGCGGTGCTCATGAAGGAATAGATCAACAATGATCAGGAGGAACGCGGTACCGATAATGGTCAATTCAGGTAACATCAACATAAGTAAATCTCCCGACAGCTCTTAGTGGAAAGCCACCATGGTTCCCGACGCTTGCAGTCGGTTCACAAACGGAAAAATTGAAGCCTCGATCAAATCAATGAAATACCACGGCATGAAGCCGACGACGGCCAGAGTTGCAACCAGTAGACCTGTACTAAGCTTCTCGGTTAGTGTCGCGTCGGTCAATTCATGGAAATGATGGTTCGTGATTGGCCCCTGAAAAACAGTAGCCAAGCCACGTAAAACGTAAACGGCTGTCACTACGATAGATACGGTGGCAATAATCGTAAGCGTCTTCATCGCAACGGGATTCATAAAGTTGTTTCCGAAGAAACCGCCCATGAACACGTGAGATTCAGCAACGAATCCCGCGAAGCCTGGCAGCCCCAAAGAAGCCATACCGCCGACATAGAAACAGACGGCGAGCCAAGGCATCACCTTCGCCAATCCACCCATGTCCGGAATGATACGGGTGTGAGTGCGACCATAAACCATGCCGATCAACGCGAAGAAGAGGCCAGTCATGATTCCATGGCTGAACATCTGGATGATGGCGCCCTTAAATCCCATCAAATTCATTGCCGCCACGCCGAACAGAACAAAGCCGCAGTGACTGACCGACGAGTAAGCGGTGAAGTACTTGAGATCCTTCTGCATGATCGCGCCGAAAGACCCGTACACAATATTGATCGTCGTCAGACCCATGAAGAAAAGGCCCCATTCTTTGGCTCCTTCAGGAAGAAGGTACACGGCAATACGAAGCGCTCCGTAGCCGCCCAGCTTCATCAGAACACCGGCATGAAGCATCGACACCGCAGTGGGTGCAGACGCATGACCATCGGGTGACCAGGTATGAAATGGATACAACGCGCCGAGCACACCGAACCCGAGGAAGAACATTGGGAAAACCCAAGTCTGCAGGCTGGCCGGATAATTCACCGTCGCAAGGCGGATCAGGTCAAAAGTATGCAGGCCTGAGGCGTGATAGACAGCCAGCATTCCGACCAAAATCAATGCAGACCCGACCATGAGCATCAATGTGAGTTTCATGGCGGCATATTCCTTCGGACCTGTTCCCCAGATACCGATCAGCAGGTACATCGGCAGCACGGCAACTTCGTAGAACATGAAAAAAAGAAAAAGATCAAAGCTCATGAAGACGCCGAAAACACCCGTAACGAGGGTGAGCAGCAGAACAAAGAATTCCTTTGTTCTTTCCTCGACATTCCAGCTCGCCAGAGTTCCCGCAAAAATAATGATCGATGTCAGGATGACCATGCTCATCGAGATGCCATCCAAGCCAACGAAGTAGTCAATTCCAAGAGTCTGGAACCAGGTCACCCGCTCGACGAAGTAGAGCTTGGTCATGGTCGCCGTCTTCATCGCTGGGATGTCCTGACTGGCGAGTGCCCAGAATTTCATCGTAGTGAAGGCGGTCAGCATCAGGTGCATGCCGGTACCGGTCAGAGAGATCCAGCGGATCGCCTTCCAATTTTTAGCAGGGACCATTAGTACCGCCATCGCGGTTAAAAACGGGAGAATAATCAGCCAACTTACCAAACCCATTTCGCTCTCCTCACTTCAACTTAAAGAAAGAAAATCCAAAGAACCAGAGTCACTGTTACAGCGCCGCCCACAAACCACGCTCCATAGGTCTGCACCTGTCCAGTTTGCGTCGAATTCAAAGCTGCCCCCGAAGCCCGGGTCAACCAGCCGCTGAGATTCACGCCGCCATCGACTACATTCCGATCAAACCAGGCGATCGGTGTTGCAATAAACCGGAACACAATCTTCTTGGTGATGAACAGATAGATTTCATCAAAATAGAATTTCTGCTTGATGGTCGTGTAAACACCACCCAAAGCCCCGGCCAGTGCCGCAGACCGCTGCTTCCCGCCCGCAACGTACATGAACCAGGCGAAGGAAATCCCGGCTGCCGCCACGAAGAGACTCGGCCCAGCGACGGCCCAATTGATTCCATGGTGTCCTCCAGCCGAATGCCCGATCGAAACCAGATCAGCCATCGGAACAAAGCCCGCTCCGATAGTAAAGATCGCCAGAACGATCAAAGGGATCAGCATCGAAATCGGTGCTTCGTGTGCATGTTCGGAGTGATGACTGGGCTTGCCCCAGAACGCCACGAAGTAGATACGGAACATGTAGAAAGCAGTTATTCCGGCAACAAGCAGGCCGATTGCGAAAACACCGGTGTGGCCACTCTCAAGTGCAGCCACGAGAATTTCATCCTTGGAGAAAAATCCAGCCAACGGATAAATACCAGCGATTGCCAGAGTTGCGATCAGAACAGTCGCGTGAGTCACAGGCATTTTTTTCGCAAGTCCGCCCATGTCCCAGATGCTGTTGCTGTGAACCGCATGGATCAGCGCGCCGGCCCCCAGAAAGAGCAGCGCCTTGAAGAAGGCATGCGTGAAAAGATGGAACATCGAAGCCGTGTAACCCAGCGGATGATCCATCGAGGACACACCCAGTGCGAACATCATATAACCAAGCTGACTGAGTGTTGAGAACGCGAGTACCCGCTTGATATCATCCTGCGTGCAGCCGATGACTGCGGCGAACAGGGCCGTGAAAGCCCCGACGTACATGACTACCAGCAGGGCGTCAGCAGAAGCAGCAAATACCGGGAACATTCGGGCGACGAGATACACACCGGCGACAACCATGGTGGCGGCATGAATCAAGGCAGAGACCGGGGTCGGACCTTCCATCGCGTCCGGGAGCCAGATATGCAGAGGAAACATCGCGCTCTTACCGGCCGCACCCATGAAGATCAGGACCATGGAAAGCGTCAGCACGCCCATACCCATGAAAGTATCGCTCATCCCCATAAACTGATTCATGACCTCGGGATTGGTCAGGAATGCAAAATCAAACGGCTGCACGTTCGTCAGACCCGACGCATGCAGGGAAGGAGCAACCGACGCGAAAAGATTGTAGCCATAGTAACCCAGCAGGATCACACCCAGGAGAAAACCCAGATCCGCAAAGCGCGTGACGATGAAAGCTTTTTTAGATGCCGAAACCGCTGAAGGCTTCTCGAAATAAAATCCGATCAAAAGGAAGGAACTCGCGCCAACCAGCTCCCAGCAGACGTACATCTGCAAAATATTCGGAGAGACGACCAGACCGAGCATGCTGAACGTGAATAAATTCAACCAGGTGAAGTAACGTGCATAGCCCGGATCGCCATGCATGTAGCCGGTGGAATAAAGATGAACCAGTGAACTGACCGTGGTCACGACGACCATCAGGAGAACGGAAATAGGATCAACCAGAACCCCGACATTAACCGCGAGATTCTCCTGATACCGCAGCCACTCAAAACTCCATGGAACAAGCGCTTGCTTCGCTACTCCCGCCGGGAACAGGTGGAAGTATTCCCAGGCCAGCCAATAGGCCAGAACGGCGGCGCTGAAAACAGCCAGCGTGGCCACAATACCGGAAAGCTGATCTTGAAGCTTTTTAGGAAAATTTCTGATGAGCAATCCCAAGGTCAGGAAGGATAAAAAGGGAATTGCCGGTATCAACCAAACATTATTCAGGATGAAACTTTGTTCTGAATGCATGAATTTAATCCTTTATCAATTTTTCAAAAGATTCATCGAAGTTACATCGACCGTCTTCCGATGCTTGAAGAGCGTCACGAAGATCGCCATTCCAACCACCACCTCGGCGGCGGCCACGGCAATGATGAAAATCGACATGATCTGACCATCCACGGCCGATGGTGTCGCGAATTTGTTGAAAATGACAAAATTCAAGGACGTGGAGTTCAAAAGCAGTTCGACTGCCATCAGGATGCCAACCGCATTGCGCCGGGTGAGAAGACCGTAGATCCCGATGGAAAAAAGAGCCGTTGAAACAACAAGCCAGTGCTGAAGCCCGACCGGGGACAGAAAGAAGTCCGACATTTTAGTTTCCCCCTTTTTCGACAGAGGTTTTCCGGGCAATCACGATTCCGCCGATCACAGCCGTCAGAAGAAGCAGCGAGATGATTTCGAACGGCAGAACAAAACCCTCAGAGCCGTAGTCCAGCAACTTCTTGCCGAGCGCGGCGGTATTATTCGGGGGAAGCGGGCCTCCACGCAGGACTGGAAAAGTCGTGCTGGTCAGAATCAAAGCTGTTGTCCCGAAAAAGGAGAGTGCGGCCAGTCCGCCAATGGCCTTGCGAACCAGCGTCGGTCGCTCTTCAAGCAGATCGACCGAACGGGTCAGCATTACGGCAAAAACCAGGAGAACCACAATGCCGCCGATATAAACGAGAATTTGAACCCCGGCGAGGAACTCCGCGCCGAGAAGAATGAAGAAGGCAGCACTCGCTCCCAGTACGCACATGAGATAAACAGCAGCCCTCAAAATACGCCGCGTCGTTACGACCAGCATGGCCAACGAAATGGAGAAAGCCGCGAACACATAAAACAAAATATCTGAAACAAAGTTATCCATTGGTAGCTGCCTCTTCTGTCTTGCGAAGCTGATCGAATACGCCTGCTTCGAGCCCTGCGATGGATTGCCCCGAAAGTGGGACCGGGCCACCAAAGATGTCCCGCGATTCCATCTGCTTCTTGCGATCATCCAGATTTTCGATTTTAAGAAGATTCTTCTGATCCGGCCCCGCGTACTTGTTCAGGGTATAAACGAAAAGCCGGCGATCATAGACCGAAGCTTCGAAATTTCCCTTCATCTCCAACGTTCCAAACGGGCAGACCTGTACGCAGATATTGCAGAAAGTACAACTGTCCATGCGCCAAATGTAACGATCCAGCTCTTTCTTTCCGGTAATCGGATTCTTGCGGTCGACCACATTGATCGAGCCGTTCGGGCAATTCTGATCACAGATGCCGCAAGCCGTGCACGTATGATGGCCGTTTTCATCATGAGCCATGGTCAACTGAGCGCGAAACCGGTCCATCATTTTCAACGTTTCCCTGTTTTCGGGATACTGTTGCGTAACGACGGTCGAAGGATGAGTCAGGTAATAGATCGTGATCTTCATTCCCTTCCAGAGAGACCCGAGCGCGTTGAACATGTTGCCCATGAGGCAACCGCGCTTGATTTCCGGTGCAACAAGAGTCTTGAACTTAATTTCCATAATACCACCCAAACATGACCATGAAGGCTGCTGCGATCAGATTTACGAAGCCGATCGGAAGCAGGATCTTCCATTCCAGTCGCATCAGTTGATCGACGCGCAGCCGGGGGAAGGTCCAGCGGAACCACATCAGAACAAAGATCAAGAAAGAAGTCTTGCCCGCGAACCAGGCTCCTGGAGGGAGCAGGTCCATGACCGCATTGAAGCCATCCAATCCACCGATGTGGAACGGCATCCAGCCGCCCAGGTACAGGGTCGCAGCTATTGCCGAGATGATGAACATATTGATGAACTCAGCGAGGAAGAAAAAGGCAAAACGCATCCCCGAATATTCCGTATGGAAGCCGGCGGTCAACTCACTCTCGCCTTCTGGAAGATCAAAAGGGGTGCGGTTGATCTCAGCTGTTGAAGCGATAAAGAAAATCACGAATCCCACCAGGCCAACGACCGGAGCGCGCCAGATCCACCAGCCCTGCTCCTGGCTCAGGATGATGTCAGAAAGTTTAAGAGATCCGGAAAAAAGCACGACCACCAGCAGAGCCAAAGTAGCGGACACTTCGTATGAAATGATCTGTGCGCCTGCTCTCATCGCTCCGACCAGTGACCATTTATTATTGGAACTCCAGCCACCCAGAAGAATGCCCAAAACTCCGAAACCGCCGACTGCGGTGACATAGACCACGCCGATATTCACATCAGCGACCTGCATTCCAGGACTGAAAGGAACCACGGCTAAAACCAGGAGTGTGCCGAGCAACGTAAACAACGGAGCCAGAATATGTAGAACTTTGTCGGCCTGGAATGGAACGATATCTTCTTTCAGGAACAACTTGATGGTGTCGGCCACGGTCTGAAGAACTCCGTGCCAACCCACGCGCATCGGCCCCAGGCGACACTGAAAGTGACCGGCGACTTTGCGCTCGGCGTAGATCAGGACCATACCGAGAACCGCCAGGAACCCGGCGATTGCGACCACCCCCAAGATGATATAGCCAGCCGCGCCCAAGTACCCTTCACGGAGAGCCTCGCTTGCAAACATCGCGACCGTTTTTATTTCCCAGTTCATATCTATTTCCCCAATTACCTGCTCATTTGGCCAGAAACCTGGCCCGGGCAACAATCAGCCCCTCGCTCCGTCAGTCGGCTTATCTGTCGATATCCGGCACAACGACATCCAGCGACGAGAGCATCGCCACCAGGTCGCCCAAGCGCCAGTTTGAAGACATTTCCGTAATCGACCAGATATTATTGAAATTCGGTGTCCGTAAATGAATGCGGTACGGCTTGTCTTTACCATCTGAAACAACAAACACGCCCAGAACGCCGCGTGGTGTTTCAACCTGCGAATAGTATGTACCTTCAGGCAGCTTGATCTTCACCGCAGGCTTCATCAGCATGGTTTTGCCTTCGGGAATATTGTCGATCAGCTGTTCGACAATTCTCATGGACTGCTTGATTTCCTCAATGCGAACCCAGTAGCGATCCCAGCAATCCCCGATGCGCCCGACTGGCACATCAAAATCCACTTTATCGTAAACGCCGTAGGGATCAAGTTTGCGCAGGTCGTGCTTCACTCCCGAGGCGCGCAGGACCGGCCCGGTGGCACCGATCGAAATCGCGGTCTTCGCATCCATGATGCCGACATTTCGAACGCGCTCCTGGAGAATGACATTACCACTCAAGAGAGTTTCGTATTCTTCCAGCTTGGGTTTGAAATATTTCAGGAAATCCTTGACCCGCTTCTGGAAGTTCGGATGGATATCAAACATCAAGCCGCCGGGCTGAATGTAGTTCATCGTGAGACGGGCGCCGATGGTTTCTTCAAAAATATCGGTAATGATTTCCCGGTCGCGGAAACCATAAAGGAAAGGCGTGAACGCACCCATATCCATGCCAAAAACACCCCACCAGAGCTGATGGCTCTGGATCCTCTGGAGTTCGGCCATGATCGTGCGGATGATCTGAATGCGATCATTTAACTCGATTTTGGCAGCCTTTTCGACCGTCATCGAAACAGCCCAATTATTGATGAGTGCTGAAAGATAATCAATACGATCGGTCATGTGCACGAACTGCCGATAGCCGAAGCTCTCACCCATCTTCTCGATGCCGCGATGAATATAACCGAGCACGGGAATGACTTCGCGGACGGTTTCACCATCCAGCTTCACGACCATTCGCAGAACACCGTGAGTCGACGGATGCTGCGGGCCCATGTTGACGAAATATTCCTGGGTGGAGAGCGGACTCTCTTTCAGGTTATCGGCACGGATGCGTTGTTCCAACGAACTTACGATGACACTCATTGTGGTCGCTCCAGCATGAAATCGTCTTTGTAATCTTTGCGAAGAGGGAAACCCTTCCAATCATCTTCCAGAAACAGCCGGCGGAGATCCTTATGACCGTCATAAAGCGCGCCAAACATGTCGTAGCACTCACGCTCCTGCCATTCGGCAATCTTCCAGAGCGAGGAAACGGATGGGACCGTCGGGTTGTCACGGGAAACCCGGGTCAAGACCATCAGGTAATGCTGATGGGTCATCGAATAAAGCTGATAAACGAATTCGAACGTTCCTTCTGCAAGCCAGTCGATGACCGTGTGATCGCAAAGCATGTCGAAAGAGAACTGAGCATCATCACGCAGCTTCTGCATCAGCGCAAGGAGCCCCTCAGCAGGAACCTCGATCGCCGCGCGGTCTGCCTTTTCCCGGAGCTTGATGTTATTTGCTGCTGCAGTAACAGCCGCAATCAGGCTTTGATTGTCCATCTGTTTACTCCTTTTTTGACGATCCCAGAGTAATCCCGGGTAAGGCCCATTCTTGTTTCGAGGTGCGTTCTATTTCGACGTTGACCACGGCGTCCTTCATCAGAAGCGTGATCATCTCGGCACGGATCTGGTCCATGGTAATACCCGGAGGAAGCGAGGAGAGGACCGGCTTCCGGCGAACGCCGGGTTCCCGAACCGATTCACCTTCTTTGATCATCTTCTGAAGCGTCAGCAATCCGTAAAAGAAAGCCTCGGGACGCGGAGGACAGCCAGGAACATAAACGTCCACTGGAATCACCTCGTCGGCGCCACGAACGGTCGAGTAGGAATTGTAAATAAAGGGGCCGCCGGAAATCGCGCACGAACCAGTCGCGATGACGTAACGGGGTTCACCCATTTGTTCATACAAAGTCTTGAGGCGTGGGGCCATGCGCTTGACGATCGTTCCCGCGATCACCAGCAGATCTGCCTGTCGGGCTGAGGGACGAGTCACCTCCGCGCCGAACCGGGAAAGATCGTGACGGGAAGCGCCCGAGGCCATCATGATTTCGATGGCGCAGCAGCTTGTTCCGAAAGTCAAAGGCCAGAGGCTGTTCGCTCGCGACCAGTTGATGATCTTGTCCATGCTAGTCAGCAGGACCGAACCACCTGGAATCGGTTCGATATAGCCGGGAAGCTTTTCGGTGATTATACCCATTCAAGTGCTCCTTTACGCCAGGCGTAGACGAGGCCAATCAGCAGAACAAAAATGAAAATGAGGCCTTCAATCAAACCAGCCATACCCACATCACGGAAAACCACCGCCCAGGGATAGAGAAACGCCGCTTCCACATCAAAAACCAGAAAAAGCAGCGCGAAGAGATAGTAGCCGACATTGAACTGCACCCAGGAACTGCCAATGGTCGATTCGCCGCATTCATAGGTGGCGTTCTTCACGGCGTTCGGACGATTGGGAGCCAGCAGAAAAGAAGCGGCCAAACCGCCGAAAACGAAAAGTCCGGCAAGAATTATAAAAGGAAGTACGAGAAAATAATCCATCATGAGTTTTAGCCTTTCTCTACCCAGCTGGTGCCGGATTTAAACAGCTTGTCCAAATCTGCCTCGCCCGTGCTCTTGAAATTGTCTTCGTAAACAGGTCCCGTTACCTGGCGGAAAATACCGAACGGAGTCGGCATTTTTGGGTGGGCGAACTGCGCAAGACTGAAGGCCAGTGAAGTGTCCTCAGCATGAATATCATGCCGAAGAATATCTTTGGCCTCGCTGACGTTCGCGATTTCCGGCGTCATGTTGTTCAGCCGGATACCTTTATTATTATCCGCTCCGAACACAATCGGTTGCCCATGCCGGAGTCGAATGGAATTTTCGGAACGCGTGGCTTTATTCGTCATGGGGTCCATTGCCGCATCATTGAAAATCACGCAGTTGAGCATGACTTCCACAAACGCGATCCCCTTATGAGCCGCTGCTGCCGTCATGACTTCTGTCAGCAGCTCGCCATCCGAATCGTGGGCGCGGGCCGCAAAGGTTGCGCCGGCGGCAATCGCCATCGCCATCGGTGCCATCTGCCGGTCAAAAACACCGGTTGGGGTGGTTTTGGTCTTGGTGCCCGGAAGGGTGGTCGGAGAAGCCTGTCCCTTGGTCAAACCATAGATTTGATTATTAAAAAGAATTATTTTGAGATCCACGTTCCGGCGCATCAGGTGAATGAAATGATTGCCGCCGATTGAAAGACCGTCGCCATCACCGGTAATCACCCAGACGGAAAGATCCGGATTGGCCAGTTTCAAACCGGTCGCGACCGTGGGGGCCCGACCATGAATGGTGTGGAAGCCGTAGGTGTTCGTATAATACGGGAAACGCGACGAGCAGCCGATCCCGGAAATCACCGCGAAGTTTTCGCGGGGAATGCCCAACGTGGGCATCACACTTGTGATTTTCTGCAGGACCGCGTAGCAGCCGCAGCCGGGACACCAACGTGGATCGACGGAACTCAGGAAGTCTTTACGGGTCAACGGTGTTGTTGGAGTGCTCATTTAAGACCTCCGATCATGCTGTGGACTTTTGTCTCAATTTCGTCCGCACGGAATGGCTGACCCGTTATTTTGGCCAACTTCTCCACATCCAGAAGATATTGCGCACGGATGATTTGCCACAGCTGACCGAGATTGTTTTCGGCAACTACGATCTTCGGATATTTTTTCATGATCGTCTGCAGGTCGGACGGGAGCGGGTTCAAGTGGCGAAGATTAATGGAGGCAACCGGCGTACCTTCGCTGTTCAGCTTCTTCACTGCGGTCTTGATCACGCCTGCCGTACTGCCCCAGCCCACGACCAGAACTTTTGCGTTCGGATCACCGTAGACCGTGGTCGGCGCGTATTCACGCGCAACACCCGCGACTTTATTCGCGCGAAGATGGCACATTTTCTCATGATTAACCGGGCTATGACTGACAGCCCCGGACCCATCTTCTTTTTCGAGACCACCGATTCGATGTTCCAGTCCAGGAGTTCCTGGAACTGCCCAGGGACGACCCAGAGTTTCAGGATCATGTTTGTAAGGCTGGAACCCTTCCGTTTTAGTGTGGCGGTTATGCTTGATCTCAGGAAGTTCCGATTCCGAGGGAATGTGCCAGACTTCAGCACCATTGCCCAGATAGCCATCCGTGAGGACGATGACCGGAGTCATGTACTTCAGAGCGATGGTAGCGGCTTCCAACATGATATCGAAACAATCCCGTGGTGAACTTGCGGCAAGCACGACTGCGGGGGATTCGCCGTGACGTCCCCAGATCGCCTGGAAAAGATCGGATTGTTCCGTCTTCGTGGGCAGCCCCGTGGAGGGCCCCGCGCGCTGCACATCAACAATAATCAACGGCAACTCGGTCATGACAGCCAAGCCGATGAACTCGCTTTTCAGCGAGAGCCCCGGACCAGAAGTCGTTGTGACAGCCAAAGCACCACCGAACGCAGCGCCTACCGCTGAACCAATGCCCGCGATTTCGTCTTCCGCCTGGAAGACCGTTGCGAACTGCTTGTGCTTGACGACCTCGTGGAGAATATCCGTCGCTGGCGTGATCGGGTAACTTCCCAAAAAAAGCCTGAGACCGGACTTTTTGGCAGCGGCAATCAATCCGAGGGCGGCGGCAGTATTGCCCGTAATATAACGGTAAACGCCGGCTTTTCTCTTCTCCTGTTTGCGGATGGAATAAGAACTCGTGAACATTTCGGCCGTGTTACCAAAATTCCACCCCGCCTGAAGGACATGAAGATTGGCATCCAGAAGTGCAGGCTTTGCCTGGAACTTCTTCTTCAGCCAATTTTTCGTGGGATCCATTGACCGATTGAATAACCAATAAGTGAGGCCAAGGGCTAAGAAGTTTTTGCAAAGATCCACCTGCTTGGGACTGAGCTGCTTGTCAGTCAGTGCATTCTGGGTCAGTTTGGTGATGTTCGCGCGAAAAATTTTGAATTTTCCAAGCCCCTCTCCATCCAAAGGATTGGACGAATAACCGGCTTTTTCTAGGTTTCGCTGAGTGAATGCATCTTCATTCACAACTACGATTCCACCATCTTTGAGGCTAGCGAGATTCGTTTTGAACGCAGCGGGATTCATGGCTATGAGGACATCGATTTCGTCGCCGGGGGTGAATACTTCGCCTCCACCAAATCTTAACTGGAAGCCCGATACACCGAAGACCGTTCCGGCTGGCGCACGAATTTCTGAAGGGTAATCCGGCAAGGTCGCGACATCTTCGCCCATCATGGCGGAAGCAGTCGTAAACTGGTCACCGGTCAGCTGCATCCCGTCGCCTGAGTCACCTGCAAAACGGATTACAACTTCGTCTAATTCCTCAATTTTTTTTGAAGAGTTCACTTCACCATTCGTTTCGTGCGTTGTCATTGTATGGACCAACCTCTAACAAAGAATGCTCAATGAATGCAATGGAGTTTAACGTACCGCAGAATTTTCATTCATGCCGTGCGCTCAACTTTTAATAACGCTTTTGATTGCCGTGAACCTAAGGTCCGGCACCCCTCAAGTCAAGGGCATTCCCAGCAATACACGCCCGGCCATAAGCGGGTTGGCCACGGTTTTGCTTCATAGTTTGCGGAGCTTATTTATCACGGAGATGAAATGTCACTCACTGTCATCGAAAGTCCCTCCCCCCCGCTGCCCAAAATCAACGAAAGAGCCCCCGATTTCGAGGCAATGTCGACCCACGGCCCGATCAAGCTCACGGACTACCACGGGCGCTGGCTTCTGTTTTTTTCCCACCCCGCTGATTTCACTCCGGTTTGCACTACGGAGTTCATCTCATTTGCCAAGAACTTTGAAACGTTCCAGGCGCTTTCTTGTGATCTCCTGGCGCTCTCCATTGATAGCCGGTTCTCACATCTCGCGTGGGTTGAGAATATTCGGACGCACTTTGACGTAGAGATTCCTTTTCCGGTGGTCGAGGACATATCGTTGGCGATTGCTTCGCTTTACGGAATGATCCACCCCAGGTCGAGCAATGTCTCCACTGTGAGATCCACGTTTCTGATCGACCCCAAGGGGATCATCAAATCGATCGTCTATTATCCTCAGAATGTGGGACGTTCGGTGAGCGAGCTGATCCGGCTTGTGCAGGCCGTACAGACCGCGGATGATTACCAAGTTTCAACTCCTGAAGGCTGGCGGCCGGGTGAAAAGGTCATGGTCACACCCCCGAGTACCGTCGAGGATCTAAAAAATCAGCAAAAGGACGGCCTTGAATGTCGGGATTGGTATTTCTGCACCCAACCTCTGGGCAAAAATTCCGGAAAAAAAACTGCTTGAAATTCTCATTATTAACCGAGGCTTCAGGCGACCTTCTTCATCGCTTTACGGAGACCTTCCCGCGTAATTCCTAAAAGCTTTGCCGCCTGGCTTTTGTTCCCGCGCGTCTGTAACAGGGCGCGATCAATCAAACCCTTTTCCAGATTTTCCTTGGCCCTGCGCAAATCCAGAGAAATGACATCAGCTACTTTTGGATTCGCAGACCCGGAAGGGGTTTCGAGGCGATACTCAAGAGCCAAGGCCGCAAACTGTGCCAACAGCTCCAAAAGAGGGAGATTACCATCCTGTCCCGTTTTGCCGTTCCAGTTCTGGATTTCCAGTACTCCGACGACTTTGCCCCGAGGCGACTGGAGTGGAATCGAGTAAGCATCGATTTGCTCAACCCGCGCCGGAATGCCGGCATCAGCGGGGGGCTCCGGACTGGCATCCGGTAGATAGATAGCCGTCTTCTCATAGCCAGTGAAGTCACTGATTGTTTTCAGGATATTGGCGACCAAAGTTCGCCTGTCGATGGAAAGATCAAAGAATCCCGATAAATTGGAAATCAGCTGTTGAGGCGAGCTTGACATAATATCCTCCCCGAGGGCTGGCAACTCTTGTATAACTTACCAAAATTGTCACATATATGCGGTGCGTCGTAAATATAAACCAGCTAAACGAGAAATATCCCAATAGTTTCGACGATCTTCTTCATATTTTAATACGGCGCAGTAGTCCCGCCCCCTCTCTCGCTGTATATTGATAATGAATATGGCTCATCCTTTTAAAGCCCAGCTTAAAGCCCAGCGCCTTGGAATCCTCGGCTCAGGACAGCTCGCACGCATGCTGGTCCAGGCCGCCCAGAAAATGGGGATTTCTCCCACCATACTTGCAGACCATCCCGATTCTCCCGCCGCCCAGGTCTGCCCATCAGTTGTGATTGGCTCGATTCGGGATGCCAAGACTCTTCGCGGATTTCTTTCGGGTCTGGATCAGGTGATTTTTGAAAACGAATTCATCCCGTGCGATGTGATTCAGCATGCGGCCGAAGGACTGCCCGTTGTTTTCAGTCCTACAATCGAAGCCATGCGTTTCCTGCAGGACAAATTGAATCAGAAACAGATTTTGCAAAAACTCAGGATTCCCTGCACCCGGTATATCGCCGCGCCCTTTCCTCTGGAGGACCCGGCAGCCTGGTTGCTTTCCACTCAGCAAAATCTGGGAGACCGCTTTGTGATCAAATGGGCCCAGCTGGGTTACGATGGCAAAGGCACGTTCACCTTCGCAAACGCCGGGGATCTGAGTCGCGCCGTCCTTTTTTGCAATGAAGCGAACTTAAAAAAAGTGCAGGTTTATGCTGAAGAGTTCATCCCCTTCCGCCGCGAACTGGCTATTATCGGCTGTCATTCGCGCTCGGGAGAGTATACGAACTACCCCCCCGTCATTTCCGAACAGGAAAACCACGTTTGTCTCTGGACCAAGGGCCCTGCTTCGGCACTTTCTGTCAAAGCTCCAGTGATCCGCGCCGCAGAAAAAGCCGCGGAAACGCTCGCTCGCGCCATTCCTCTGCACGGAGTCTTTGCCATCGAATTTTTCGAGACGAAAAAGGGGAAACTCCTTGTCAATGAAATCGCCCCCCGGGTGCACAACACAGGTCACTTCACCTTGAACGCTTCAGATACGGATCAGTTTGAAAATCATATTCGGGCCATATCCGGAATGCCCCTGGGCTCACCCCGTTCGCGCCCGGCGTTTGCGATGATCAACCTGATCGGTCCACCGGAACTCAGAAAAAAAGTTCAGGCCCCGGCTCTGCCCTCCCTGGTGGCCGGTCTCCATCTTCATTGGTACGGCAAGCAGGAATTGCACCCCGGAAGAAAAATGGGTCATCTGAACGGAAGCACGGAACAGCCAAAAAAATTCAAAACGCTTGTCGCAGAACTGGAAGCCTGCAAAAATTGCTGGCTGGAGCAGGTACGGAGGAAATCATGAGTAAAAATATTCCGGTAGCAGTGGTCATGGGAAGTGAATCGGATCTCCCGATCATGCAGGAGGCGGGAGAAGCGCTGAGTCTGCTTGGAATTGACTTCGAGATGACTGTTGTCTCAGCGCACCGGACCCCCAAGGAAATGGTGAAATTTGCTGAAACCGCCCGCAAAAAGGGGATTCGAGTCATTATCGCAGGAGCAGGTGGCGCCGCACATCTGCCAGGAATGATTGCAGCCATTTCTGAACTCCCGGTCATCGGTGTGCCGATTGCCGTTGGACCGCTCGAAGGACAGGACGCTTTGCTCTCGATCGTGCAGATGCCCAAGGGAGTCCCCGTTGCCAGCGTCGCGATCAACAACGCCTGGAACGCGGGAATTCTTGCCGGACAGATTCTGGGAATGGCCAGTCCACTGATCCTCGATCGAATCTCAGAATACAAACGAACGCTGCGAAACAAAGTTCTCAAGGGCAGCACCGGAAGCACGCGGTGAAAACCAAAAAGATCCTGCGACCCACACCCAAAAAGCCGCGCGGCAAAGAAGCGGCCTTCACTCATGAAGCTCAGTTCGCCGCTTTCATCATGACCCGGCAGATTCTGATCGCGGATGGATCGACGCAAACCCGCATAGGACTTTCTAAATTGCTCCGGAGTCTCGGCGCGCGGGCAGAAAACATTTTCCTCGCAGCGAACTACGAGGCGGCCGTTGGTGCGATCCATAGTCGTCGCCCTGAGCTGATCATCTGTGATTATCGCCTCGGCGCGGAGAACGGACTCAAACTCATTCATCATCAGAAACGGCAATTTCTGGACGACAACGCGAACCTGTTCATTCTGGTAACCGCCGAGGCTGGAGAAGCCGCCATAGCTGAAGCCGCGGAGGAAGAGATTGATTCCTATATTCTCAAGCCGTTCACAATTACCGGCTTCAAAGAACACCTGATCGGTGCCGCGCTTGCGAAGTTGAACCCGGATCCTTACCGGCAATGCCTCCAACAGGCCAAGCTCCGACTGGCCGAGGGACAGGCAAAACCAGCAGCAGTCTTGCTGGAGGGGGCACTCAAGCTCAGCCCGACGCCCTCACTCGCGCATTACTACCTCGCTCAGGCGCTTCTTCTCGAAAATCATTTTGAAAAGGCCGAAGCGTCTTTCCGGAAGGGCCTCTCCTATAACCCCGCACATTATCGCTGCCTGACGGGGCTGTTTGATCTGCTGATAGAACGCAAGATGCGCAAAGAGGCCTATGCCGTCGGTCAGCAGTTGATCAATGCTTTCCCGCTGACCCCCTCGCGCTTGGAAGATCTGATCACGCTGGCGATGCAAAACGAATTGTTCAGGGACACGAGCCGTTTTTTTCAGCTCCATCAGGAAATGGATTACCGCACCCCTTCACTCACCCAGTGCATGAGCGCGGCCCTGCTGGTCAGCGCGAAGCATTTTCTGGAAGACCAGAAGAAGGAAGCCGCGATTCTCTTTTTCGAAAATGCCATCACCGCCGCAGCCCGCTCGGGCCGGTCCCACGAAATGCTTGAGAAAACGATCCTGACCCTGCTCGAATATGGCGAACTCGGGCTCGCTGACAGGTTTCTGGGGCATTTTCCCTTGGACCACCGGCACAGACCGGAATTTCTCCGGGCGGAGTTCATGATCCTGAACGAGTCCGCAAGCCTTGACAAAATTTTGACACAAGGTCGGAATCTCCTCAAAAAAGGGGTCCACGATCCAGCTATTTACGAAATCCTCGTTAAACGTGCCTTACAGGCCAAGCTCAAGCGCGCTGCGGAGACGATGGCGTATGAGGCGGCCACGCTCTGGCCTGACAACAAAGCCAGATTTCTCAAGCTGATTGAGGAAATCTGATCCGGACGCAACATACAGGGAATTAGTTTAAAATGCCTGGATTAATTGAGCTTTCATATATATTTGCCACTGTTCGCCACGCAAAATCACGTTTAGAATATAGAAAGAGAAAGTTACGAATCAACTTTTTTGAAAAATACCCGAAAAGGATCTTAGGAGAAATTCTACATGAGCAGAATTGCGATTTTAGTTGGAGTAATGATGGTTTCCGTTCCAGCGGCCGCGTTTGCGGAAGCAATCACGAGCCCCTTTGAGGCCTGCAAGGGAATTGAAATCAAATCGGTCTCCAAAAATTCGAAAGAAGATTTCAAAATCTGTGACACCTGCCGCACACAATCGGCACCAGAGATCTCGCGTCTCTCCGGCTCTCTTGAGAACACCCAATTCGCAACAATCGCGATGGACTTCCTTGGCCAGGTTGCTGAGCGCGCTCAAGGAATCATGGAGAAGAATGTCAAAACCTACACCGAACTGAAGGCCTGCCTGGATGCACCTGCCGGCAAGGGCTGCTCTACAAAGATTGCTGCCTTTAAAAAAGATCTGAAAGCCGCGGAACGTGAAAAAGGCCTCTCAACCATCATCAGCCAGCAACTCATCGGGAACGCGGCTTCGAACGCGGCCAGGGCACCGACAAATCGCCGGATCTTCTCTCCGAACGGTGGCTACTGGAACAGCGCCGTTTCAGACGGCGATATCATCAAAGCCGAGTCAGAAGTTCGTGCCATAGTTGCAGGAGCCAAAAACGCCTGCGCCGCCCAGAAGAAGCCTTCATACGAATTGAATTGCGACAAGATGGCCGGGGAAGCCGTGGCGGAATATGCGAAGCACCACAAAGACAACATCAACGAAGTTGTTTACGGGAAGATGCCGGTCATTGCCTTTATCCCAACCCTGAAGGGGAAGCAGGACTTGTATAGCAACGCGACTCTCAGCAAAGCCGTCACCGGACTCATTGCTGCAGGCAAATCTCAAATCGAGATCACCAAAAAATCCATAAAAGACGGAAATCTCGAATTTGCCAATATCGGCAAGAACCGGGATCTCGTCGATTACATCGCCTTCACCCCTGTCGTGGAGAAGCTCTTAAAGGAACACCCGGGCTATTGCGGAATTGCCTCTTCACTCGCTCAACGTGCCGGGCTCCGCAGGAGTTCAAACCAATTCGCCTTGGGTGGTGCAGCTCTGGCTGCCTTCATTCCTGGCGGCCTTTATGTCGGGACCCTCAGTGGAGCCGCCGCAATCACCGGAGCTGGCGCCTTGAATGTGGCCGGATTGGCTCTGGGACTTGGATTCACCGGTAGTGCGTGGTCTGAATACAAAACCACCAAAGATGCGACTGTTTCGGGCATCCAGGAAGTAAAAGTCCTTGAAGAAAAAGCAAAAGAGCTTCAACTCATGGCGCTGCTCCACCCTCTGGACTACATCGGTGTGGGTACAGCAGCCAAGGCTGTCGGCAACAAGTTTTTGAAGGGTTTTGTGACCGCTGCGGAAAAAGTTAAAACGGATTCCAAAGCTTTGAACGGCCTGAAAACACTGGCAACCGATGTTTCAAAGACCATCGACAGCGAGCAGGCTGCCAAAATAGCCTTTGCCAACCAAGGTGCATATAAAGCCAAGGTAGTCAAAAGCGCCCGCCAAAGCGGCTTGACCAAGCAAGAAGCCAATCAAGTTGCTGATTGCATCGCAAGCAATAAGGGTTGCGAAAAATCCAAGGCTCTGCTCGCGAAAATTGGTGAACCCTCCGGGGCAAACACGGCTCGCGTGGAAGCTGTTGCCGGGAAGGTTGTTCAGTCAGCCGCTGACGAGGCAATTGATTTTGCAAAAATTGATACGAGCTATTTGAACATGGACCTCCGTGGGAAGTTGGCTGCAAAATATAAAAAGGCGAGTCGCCAGGACGTCGATTATTTCGATAAAATCAGAGTCGCCTTTATGGAAGACCCGAACTTCGTGGCCCTTTGCGCAAAGGGCGCCAGTAATTGCGCCAAGCAGGATGATATTATTTACCACCTCTTCAATAAAATGGAGACTCAGGGTGCAGGTCGCAATTCCACTCAGGTTAAAGCCGAGATTGAGAAAATTCTGAACTCCTGCGGCTGGGGCAAGGGCTGATCGCAGTTCCGACTTCCTTCCGTCGCAACTGACAGGTAAAGTGGGTGTCTGTTGAAAGGCACTCACTATGGCATACGATCATAAAAATACTGAACCGAAGTGGCAGAAGCACTGGGACGACAATAAGGTCTTCCAGGCCCAAACCGGAAGTTCCAAGCCCAAGTACTACGTCTTGGACATGTTCCCGTACCCCAGCAGCTCCGGGCTGCATGTCGGACATCCTGAGGGCTATACCGCTACCGACATCATCTCGCGCTTCAAACGTGCCAAAGGCTTCAACGTACTTCACCCGATGGGTTGGGATTCGTTTGGCTTGCCGGCCGAGCAGTATGCCCTCCAGACAGGGATTCATCCCTCGATCACAACCAACAAAGCGATCGAAAATTTCCGGAGGCAGCTTTCGTCACTGGGCTTCAGCTATGACTGGACTCGCGAGATCGCGACCTGTGCCCCGGATTATTACAAGTGGACCCAATTCATCTTTCTGAAACTTTATGAGCGCGGTCTGGCTTACCAGAAGGAAGTCCCCGTCAACTGGTGCCCGGCATTGAAAACCGTTCTCGCCAACGAGGAAGTCGTCGATGGCAAATCCGAACGCGGCGGTCACCCCGTCTACCGCGTCCCGATGAAGCAATGGATGCTCAAGATCACCGATTACGCCGAACGCCTCATCAACGACCTCGACAAGCTCGACTGGCCCGAAGGCACCAAGGAATTGCAGCGCAACTGGATCGGCCGCAGTGAAGGCCTGCAAGCCCGTTTCAAAATCGATGGCCACCCTGGAGTGGAGCTTGAGATTTTTACGACCCGTCCGGATACGATCTTTGGCGCGACGTTCATGGTTCTCGCTCCCGAACATCCGCTGGTCAATCAGATCACCACTCCCGCAGCTGCCGCGGCCGTCAAAACCTATCAGAGCCAGGCCGCTCAAAAATCCGAAATCGCCCGCCAGGAGGTTTCGAAAGATAAATCCGGCGTTTTCACCGGCGCCTTCGCCCTGAATCCCTATAATGGCGCGAAAATCCCGGTCTGGATCGCTGATTATGTGATGATGAGCTACGGAACTGGCGCCATCATGGCCGTCCCCGCTCATGACGAACGCGATTACGCTTTTGCAAAGAAGTATGACCTGAAAGTCATTGAGGTGGTTCAGCCGCCGGAAGGTTCATCCAAGTCTTCCGATACCGAGCACGTCTGCTTTTCGGGTGATGGAATTTCGGTGAACTCAGGTTTTATTACTGGGCTCAAAACTGCAGAAGCCACCCGCCTGACCATTGAACGCGCCGAGAAGGAGAATTTCGGCAAACGCACCGTTCAATACAAACTGCGCGACTGGCTCTTCTCGCGTCAACGGTACTGGGGCGAACCGTTCCCTATACTTCATCTCGATGACGGAACCAAAAAACCAGTTCCATTCAACGAGCTTCCGGTCGTTCTTCCTGGTGTGACAAGTTACGAACCCACCGGCACCGGCGAAAGTCCGCTCGCGGCCATTACCGATTGGGTGAATACCGTTGATCGGTCGACCGGCAAACCCGCGAGGCGCGAAACCGATACCATGCCCGGGAGCGCCGGCTCGTCCTGGTACTTTCTGCGCTACATTGACCCCAAAAACGACAAGGAGCCTTTTTCAAAAGAGGCCGAAAAATACTGGATGCCAGTGGATTTCTACCTCGGCGGCCCCGAACACGCCGTGGGTCACCTGCTCTATTCACGTTTCTGGACCAAGGTCCTTTTCGATGCGGGCCTCACCACTCATGATGAACCCTTCCAGAAGCTCGTCCATCAGGGAATGATTCTGGGCGAAGACGGCGAGAAGATGTCCAAATCTCGCGGCAATGTCATCAATCCGGATATCGTTGTTGAGAAATACGGTGCCGATACCCTGCGCATGTATGAAATGTTCATGGGCCCTCTTGAGCGCGACAAGCCCTGGTCGACTTCAGCGATTGAAGGCGTTTACCGTTTCGTCCAGCGTACCTGGCGCGTTTTCATCGACGATGGCGACGACGAGAGACCGAAGGACGCCACGCTCCTGATCAGCGATGCCGAGCCCACTGCGGAGGACCTCAAGATCACCCATAAGACGATCAAGAAGGTCACTGAAGACATAGAGAATCTGCGCTTCAACACAGCCATCAGCCAGATGATGATCTTCATCAACCACATGACAAAACTCCAAAGCCGCCCCCGCAAGTGCCTGCGGCCGTTTATCCAGCTCCTGAATCCATTTGCCCCCCATCTGGCAGAAGAGCTTTGGGCGCGATCCGGTGAGAAGTCAGAGCTCACTTATGAGCCTTGGCCGGCTTATGACCCGGCGCTAGCTAAAGATGATCTGATTACCATCGCCGTTCAGGTCATGGGCAAAACCCGCGGAACCTTGGATATCGAACCCGGCTCGGCGCAAGAAGTGCTTGAAAAGCTTGCGAAAGATCTCCCTGCCGTTGCCAACCAGCTCCAGGGCAAACAGATCCGCAAGGTGATTTTCGTCAAAGATAAGATTCTGAATTTCGTGGCAAGCTAAAACACTTGAGCAGCGGCTCCATAGAGTGGTATCTACCGGACATCTTTTGAAAAAGCAGTCCGAGAGGAGCACCATGGTACGGATTCGGGATTGGGTAGTGCTGTCTGGAAATTCAAACCGGGCGCTCGCCGAGAAAATCTGTGAAAGACTTCACAAGCCCTTGGGTCTTTGTGAAATCCGACGCTTCAGTGACGGTGAAATCTTTGCCGAAATCGGCGATAACGTTCGCGGTCGCGACGCCTACGTCATTCAGAGCACCTGCGGCCCCGTAAACGATAATCTGATGGAACTCCTAATCATCATCGACGCGCTCAAGCGCGCAAGTGCCAAGGAAATTACCGCAGTAATTCCCTACTATGGATACGCCCGCCAGGATCGTAAAGTCGCACCCCGAACCCCGATCAGCGCCAAGCTCGTCGCCGATCTCCTGACTGCCGCCGGAGCCACCCGGGTGGTTTCCATGGACCTGCATGCCGGTCAAATCCAGGGCTTTTTCAATATTCCTTTGGATAATATTTTCTCCTCACCGGTCCATCACAACTACATCCGCACCCAGTATAAACCGCAAGGCGATCTCGTGATTGTGAGCCCGGATGCGGGCGGTGTTGAGCGTGCCCGGGCCTATGCCAAACGCCTGGATGCCTCGGTTGCCATGATCGACAAGCGCCGAACCGCCCCGAACGTGGCGAAGGCGATGAACGTCGTTGGCGAAGTGGACGGAAAGATCGCGGTCATTGTCGATGACATGATTGATACCGCAGGCACGCTCACCGAGGCCGCACATGCCGTCCTGGATCGAGGCGCCCTGAAAGTTTATGCAACCGTCACTCACGGTGTGCTCTCAGGCCCGGCCGTCGAGCGGATTCAGAACTCCAGGATTGAAGAGGTGGTCATCACCGACACCATTCCCCTCAGCCAAGAGAGCCGCAACTGCAAGAAGATCGTCCAGCTCTCGGTGGCGGACATTCTCGCGCAAGCCATCGAACGCATTCATAATTATGAAAGCGTCAGCAGCCTTTTCGTATGAAGTTGATCGCAGGTCTGGGGAATCCAGGCCCGAAATATGAGATCACCCGGCATAATGCAGGCTTTCTGGCGGCCGATCGCCTGATCGATGCCTGGCAGGCAATCGGTCCCCAGATCAGCAATCAAGGCGAGGTTTACCAGGCGACAGTGGCCGGTGAGAAAGTTCTGATCGTCAAGCCCCGGACCTATATGAATCTGTCGGGCCGCTGTCTGGCGCCGATTTTCAAATTTTACAAGTGTGAGCCCTCGGACCTGATCGTTATCCATGATGATCTGGATCTTCCTTCCGTTTCCCTGCGCATTAAGACAGGCGGCGGAAATGGTGGACACAATGGTTTGAAATCCATTGATTCCTCCTTGGGTGCGGGGTTATTGAATTACCACCGCATCCGAATAGGAATTGGCCGTCCCGAACCGGGGTCGCCGGTTGCCACTGTGGATTACGTGCTCCAGCAGTTTTCTGATCAGGAACTGAACGCCATGGACCTGCTCCTTGATAAGGCAGTCAAAGCAGCTGAACTTCTGATCCGCGGCCAAGCCGAGGCCGCGATGAACGAATTTAATGTGAGAGGAAAATAAATCATGGGTTTTCAATGTGGAATTGTCGGTCTGCCCAATGTCGGTAAGTCGACGATCTTCAACGCACTGACCTCGGCCAAAGCTGAGGCTGCCAATTACCCGTTCTGCACCATTGACCCGAATACCGGAATTGTCAAAGTGCCGGATCCCCGAATGACCCAGATCCAGAAGTATATCCCGACGGACAAGATTGTTCCGGCGGCGATGATTTTTGTCGATATCGCTGGTCTCGTCAAAGGCGCTTCCAAAGGTGAAGGCCTGGGTAACCAGTTCCTGGGCCATATTCGCGAAACGCAGGCCATTGCACATGTCGTGCGCTGCTTTGACGACCCGAATGTCGTGCATGTCGATGGATCCGTGAATCCCATCCGCGATGTCTCGGTCATTGATACTGAGCTTATTTTTGCGGATCTCGATACGATCAGCAAACGTTACAGCACGATCGAAAAAACCGCGCGCTCCGGCGACAAGAAATGCGCCGCCATCATGAGCGTCTTGGGACCGATCAAGGCCGCGCTGGAATCCGGCAAGCCCGTTCGTTCCTTAGGTTATGATGAAGACCAGCTCGCACTCGTGCAGGATTTCCACCTGATCACCGCCAAGAAAGTCATGTACGTCGCCAATACGGATGAGCATGACATCGGGAAGAAAGAACCCAATCAGTACGTCAAGCAGTTGATCGAATACGCGAAGAGCGAAGGCAGCCCAGTCGTGCAGATCTGCGGAAAGATTGAAGCCGAAGTTTGCGAGATGCCCCAGGACGAAAAAGAAACCTTCCTCAAGGAAATGGGAATGGAAGAGCCGGGCCTGAACCGCGTGATCCGCGCCGGTTACGATCTTTTGGGCCTCCAGACCTATTTCACGGCAGGCCAGATTGAAGTCCGCGCCTGGACCATCAAAAAAGGCTGGAAAGCGCCGCAAGCCGCGGGCGTGATCCACACTGATTTTGAAAAAGGCTTCATTCGCGCAGAGGTTTTCCACTTTGACGACCTGATGAAGTACAAAAGCGAAACGGCCATCAAGGAAGCCGGCGCCCTGCGGCTCGAAGGCAAGGAATACGTCGTCAAAGACGGCGATATCATGCACTTCCGCTTCGCGAATTAGTCTTCGGTCTTTTTCACCGTTGTCGTATTCCAGAAGTATTCGAGCCCGCGCACCGGTGCGCCCGTACGTTTGGAATACCAATAATGATTCCGGATGATTGCGGCGACATATTCCCGGGTTTCGCGGTAGGGAATGGATTCCACCATTTCTGTCGCACTTCGGTCTGCGGGTATCTGCTTCAGCCAGCGATCCACCGCATTCGGGCCCGCATTGTAACCTGCCAGACTGAGAATAATATTTCCTTTGAAGCGATTCATCAGCTGTTTGAGGTAGCGCGTGCCAACTTTCATGTTGGCTTCCGCTTTTTGCAGCTCCAGCCTCCCCACCCCCGGCATGGTTTCGAAAGCGGTTGCGGGCATGAGCTGCATGAGTCCCAAGGCACCGGAGCCAGATACCGCATCCCAGCCAAAGGAGGACTCCTGCTTGATAAGACTGATCACCAGCAGGGGATCAAGGTCCTGCTCGCGGGAATATTTTTCCACAAGCTCCATGAAGGGAGTCGGGAAGATCACCTTCAAAACATACGAGGAGGGAAGCCCCTCATATCCCCGCGCCAGAAGATCATTGATGATCCTAAAGGCTCCCAGGTGATTTCCCGCCCGATGATTGAGCATCAGGAGATAAGCCAAAAATGGGGCAGAAAGTGCGCCTCTTGGATTCAGGTCCCGCAGCTCCAGAACAGCGAGCGCCCCCCCGCCGACCCGAAGGAGCTCCTCTGCCCGCTGCAGACGGACTTGCTCCAGAGGCAAGAGTTGGGCATCAGAAACCGAACCCAGGGGAAGCGTGACTCCAATGCCACGCTCAAGGCCGATTCCAGATTCATGCGAAGCAAGCAACCCGTAATAAGTCAGTGGCGAGTCGATCTGAAGATTGCTGAGGACAACCTGCGCCCGCTCGACGTCCCCATCGTTCTTCAACGCTTGGGCAAGCCAATAACGGGCTCGGAAGCGGTAAACAGATTTTGGAAATTCGTCGAGGAATTTCTGAAACGCTTCCACTGTCTTTCCGTAGTCTCGAGACCAGTAGGAATCCATCGCCGCATTGAAAGCGGCAAGATCCAGATCCGGCGCCCTATAAGCGCGGGTTTTTACGTCATAACCGGGAGGACGGGAGCGATTTGCAAGATCCGGGAAAAATTTATTGAGTACTTTGGCTTCTTCCGTTCCTTTGACAAAAGCCGAGGAAAGCCTGAACGACCAGGGCCGACAAAGGTTCGAAACAGTTTTCTGGCAGGCGCTACCATAGCCGCCGACCACTTCAGCAGGAAGTTCCGACAGGGCCGCCGAGCCGAGCCGCTGAAATCCCAGTTCGAATCCCCGAAGCGCTGCCGGCCATTTTGCAAGAAGCAGTTGAGCTCTTCCGGCCAGAATGTCAGCAAGTCCTATGTCTTTCTGCAGATTTTTAATCAGCGGTGAATAGGGATTGCTGAATTCCACCTGCCTGAAGAGTCTGCGGGCATCATCAGCCAGGCGCAAAACTTCAGCGGCTTTTGCCACTCCCCCCGAAAGCCGCTGCTCACCCTCCCGCAAAGCAGCCTGACCTTGGATCCAATAACCGTAGTCCGCGTAACGCGCATTCTTCTCAAGAGACCGGGCCTGCGCCCGCGCTTTGGACCAGGCTTTACGCTCCAGATCCGCAAAAGCCCGGGCCGCGCGTTCAGCCGAATCCACTCTCGGTTTTGTAAAAAGGGCGGCTTCCAAAGCATCAATAGGTAGAAGCAACGAAGCCGTCGCGGCGGGCTGCCCCAAGGCCAAAGTCGCGCTGAGAAAGTAAATTGCACCGAAAAACATGGCGAAGGAAGTTGTCTTTTTCATGACCTCACTTCGACTTTATCAGAGTCTCAAGAGCTGCGCGACAGGCCCCCAGGGATTTCCAGGCACAGGGGGCACAAACCACCTCAAATTTTTCAAGCGTCATACGCTCGGCCAATCTTTTTTTCATTTCGGCCCAGGTAACTATCTGGCCGTTCGTGACGCCAAGGGCTTCAGCATGGCCTTGATCCAGGCGAAGCACTTTATGCTCCGAGCCGCAGTGGGCTCCGTCCTGGTTGGGACATTTTTCACAAATCGCGTCCAAGCCCTCGACAATTTCAAGTTCCTGAGCCGGGCCGTGAACCTCGTCTTTCAGGAGATCGACTTTCTGTTGAAAATTATCGACGAAATCCGGCGAGTAGCCCTTGCCCTGGAAGCCTAAAGCGCAAAGAAAATGATGTGCCCTGAATTTGAGCCGCAACATGGAACCTTTCCGATATCAATCACGTGCTTCGCGCAAGACAGCGAGGGTTGCTTCGATTTCCGGCCGAAGAGCAGGATCAGCTTTGGCATTTGCTTTTTCGAGTTTGCCAATGGCCGCCAGAATCGAATCCGAACGCTTTTCCAGGGTGTGCCGTACTCCGCGAATCATGATGTTGTACTCGTCAGCCAGATCTTTGAAGTGATCTTTGCTGCGAAACTGCAAATCGTCTTTGAGGTCGCCCTTGGCCACTGCCTCAAAAGCCCTGCTCATTTTATATAATGGCCCGGCAATCCGATGCGAGAGGAATATGCTGATCAGAAATGTCAGCAACAGCAGGACGGTTTGGAAAACAACGACCAGCCCGAGAATCTCACCCTTTGATTTTTGGAGGACTTCGAGCGTCCCGGGACTTCCTGCCACAAACTCGGCGAAGAACTCAAAAAGGTTACTGATGATCAGGGGATAGGCGAAGCTCATGGCGATCAGCCAAGAGCAGACATAGAAGGCAAAACGAAGTTGAAAATTCTTATTGATGAGGAAAATCCCACGTCGGTGTGCTGACATGGACTAATCTTACAGCCGCGGACGAAAAGATCAATTCCTTATCAGAATTGTGTAGACACTTTGCGTTAATTTCCAAATCACCCAGGAGTGGGTTAAACTGATAAATAAATCATGCACATTCGATTGCAATTTTTGATCGCACTGGCTTTTTTTTCGACCTGCTCTTCAGTCTGGGGGGCGCTCGAGCCCAACTTTCTGCGGGTAGCTCTGGAATCAGAGCCGGTCACGCTGGATTGGAACCGGATTCGCTCCGGGAGCGACCGGTTCATCGTTTCGTTTCTGATGCGCGGACTGCTCAAATATGACGCTTCTTCGGCGCTTATTTGTGATTTGTGTAAAAGTTATTCGGTTTCTCCGGATCGCAGGATTCTCACCTTTCAGATCAATACGGATGAAGTCTGGTCGGACAAAGTGCCGCTCGAAGCCCAACAGTTTGTGGATTCTTTCCGCCGCCTTCTGGACCCTTCCTTGAATTCGCCCGCAGCCGATGAATTTCGGATTGTTTCAGGGGCGCCCCCCATCACGCACGATGTGAAGGCGAAGAAGTGGGATGCCTCAAAGCTGGGGGTTCGTGCGTCGGGAAAGGAAACTCTTGAGATCACGCTGACCAGACCTCTGGCGATCTTCCCCCATCTGCTGACAACGGTTGGGAGCTTCCCGATTCGAAAGGAACTTCTCAGCGGAAAAGACGCGGGCGAAAAGCATGCGACTCTCGCGGTGATCGGCCCCTACTTTCTGGCAGAGTGGGTACACGGGAAGAGGATCGTGCTTGAAGGAAATGAGCAGTTCAAGGGCAGTCGCCCTGTTCACCGGGTGGATTTTGCTTTGGGATCGCATGCGCAACTGGCTGAACGGTTCAAAAAGGGCCGGCTGGATCTGCTTTCGCACCCGACGACGGAAGATCTGCTGAAGATCAGGGAACGGAATGTCCAAGTGAACCCGTTTCTAGCGACTCGCAACCTGCTTCTGAATGTAAAGGGTCCCTTGGCTGACGCAAGCCTTCGCCGGGCTGTACTTTATTCCCTGGATCGCGCCACTCTCCCGGCCTTTTTGAAAACGGGCGAAAGGCCGATCACGGGCCTGATTCCCAAGGGGCTGCCGGGCTACCGCGAGCTGCCGCTGGCGACAGTGGATCTGCCCCGGGCGCAAGCCGAAAGGTCCCGGGCGAAGGCAAGTTCCGTCCTCACGCTCAAGTTACTGATCACGAATACGCCGTCGGACAAGAAGGTGGCGGAGTGGCTGGCGCGGCAGCTGCTACGGATTCAGATTAAAACGATCGAAACTGCGCTTCCCAAGAAGGAATACCTGAAGGCACTGGGGCACGGGCAGTTCGATTTGGCGCTAAACACGTGGAGTTTCGGGATTGCATCGCCGCTTGAGCTTCTTCACGAGTTTCAGACGGGGGCTCCCGGCAACTTCGGGAATTGGACGAATGTGGCTTTCGATGCCTTGGTGGACCAGCTTTTCCGCGATCCGAAAGAAGGCGAGTTTGCGACGCTTTTGGACCAAAGTTCTCAAATGATCGAGATCCAGGACATAGGGGTTATCCCGCTGGGCTATCCGACCCAGAGCTTCCTTTTAAGCGGCCGCGTCCGCAATTTCGCAACCACCCCGTTCGGCGACCCGGATCTGGTCAAAATTGCACTGAAACCCAGCGGAGGCAAAGCCGCCCCACCCGCCCGTAAATAAGTCGCCTCCGCCGGTAGTCGGTATTGCGGGGTAGACAAAGACCTAAGTTTCGATTAATTAAATTAAACCACATGTTCAGGAGTAGCTCAGTGGTAGAGCAGCCGGCTGTTAACCGGCTGGTCGGGGGTTCGAATCCCTCCTCCTGAGCCAATTAACAAAGGCCTCTGATTTCTTGAATGAAGTCAGGGGCTTTTGAGTTTTGTCCTTAGGCGGTTAACATTTGAGGGCTCTTCTCACTTAAAGGGGGAACGTGTGTCCTGCGGTCAGATTAGACCACACGGTTGAATACTCCGTTCCAGCCGCAAAGGGCAAGCACCCTCATTCGATAATTCTCAAAGTTCCTAAACCCGAA
>Ga0209210_1000047_pt1 | contig 166513 bp, 176 predicted proteins | sample RifGroA1_FD_183991 | JGI IMG/M metagenome (GOLD analysis project Ga0209210, IMG submission 183991) | Contaminated groundwater microbial communities from Rifle, Colorado, USA - Rifle Groundwater A1 (SPAdes) (version 2) | ecosystem: Environmental > Aquatic > Deep subsurface > Groundwater >... | reverse complement strand
CACAAACTCCATAAAAAGATAATGCTTGTTAAAAGAATAGGGTTGGGATTTGATAGCCAACGGTTAAAAGTTGCAATGTAGTAAGAAAAGCCTCCAATTGTTGCGGCAATTATTCCTGCCAGTCTTGAGTGCATTTTGGATCCCAATACGTAAAGCATCAAAACCGCCAAAGTTCCCAAGCTACCCAAAAAGACAGCAGGATAAACCGGATTTCCACCCCCAAGAAGGTAAAAAGGAGCTATTAAATAATAGTAAAAAGGTCCCAAAAATATTCCCTTGAGGCCGGTAATCGGGCCTATTAAAAAAAATTTCCCCTTATGCCAAAGGTCCCAAATGACGAGTGCGTCTCTCCCCTGATCGTAATAAAATTGCAGTAAATCTCCGGTTCTATAAACCCGAACAAAAAAGGCTAACGCAAGAATCCAAAAAAGTAAAGTGTGGGTAAACCAACCGGTAAATAACTTTTTAAGCGTCTTCACACTCAAATTTTACTATGATTTCAAGATTCCGACAATCCATTGTCGGTTGAAATGAATTCAGAGCCAATGTTGGAGATGTTACCACAAAATCTGGGAAAAATAATTTAAATTGAAGAATTAGGAAAGATGTCTGACAAGCAAGTCAATAGTTTCTATAAAAAAGGGGTCGGCGTCTTTGAAATTCCTTAGTTCTTCCAAAGTTAACCATAGAATCTTATCATGCCCCTCAAGAGGTTTTGCAATGCCACTTTTCCAATAACATAAAAAAACAAGGGCTACCACATGATGCCCACTCGACCGAATAAAAGCATTATTTCCTAGAAATTCAATTTCACCTGTAATTTTAACCCCAACTTCCTCGTTAATTTCTCTTTGAAGAGTTTTCTCTATTATCTGTCCTCCAATATCAAAATCAACTTTTCCACCTGGTAATGACCATTTACCACCCGCTTGAGGATCATCGCTTTTTCGTCGCGCAATTAAATATTTATCTCCCTTTTGTACAAATCCTGCGACTAGAATTACGTGTGTATGAATATCTTTTTCCTTTTGTTTTTTATTTTGCATTTTCTTTAGCAAACTTTCTCGCAACTTGAAGAACTTTCTTGATAGATATATCGAAAGACTAACCAAAACTTACAACGAGCTCCACTTTCCATCAACTTTCCCGCTTGATAAAATATTTTCCGCCATATCTATCGTCAAACCAGCATACCAACTATCTTTGGCAAAATCCTTCAATTGTTCCTCCGTGTGGGCATCAGCTCCACCGCTTTCTAGTTTATGATATCTATTAATTATTTTTTGCAATATTGCTCTTTGTCTCATAAATTCATCTTTTATATCGTCATAAAATCCATAGACTGTTTCAGCTCCATCAATTCTATCCTCTCTTAATAATTTCTCCATTGAAGTTTCATCGCACTTACTGATTTCCGTAAACCAGTGGGCAAAGAAAGCCAAACCACCCGCCTTTCTGATAAGCTTTACACAATCGTCCAGATTTATCCGATAAAGATAGTCAACATATACACCCTTAATATAAGAGTCGTCGCTTAAGAAAAGTACATAAGGATATTGGCTCTCTCCTCTCTGCATCATCAGATCATATTTAATTCTTAACTCCTCATTTTTATCAGCATCCTGTTCCATCTTCTTTCTTAATTTTTCAATTAGTTCAAGATTTTCCTCCTTTGACTTAATTGCTTGAACAATATGTGGCCTTCCAACTGCTTCCCCCTTTGAAGCTTTTAAACAATCCTCTTCTATTAGATTAAATCCTAACCCGTTAAGTTTTTTGACCATATGACTCATTCTCTCCCGCCTTGCTTCCTGCGCCATTTCACAGTGCTTAATTAAATCTCTATTGAAGGGGTCAACAAATAAACCCACTATATGAGGACTAAATTTATCCTTAAAGTCGGTTGGCTTATCTGCAGATATTTCTATTCCAACAATCCACTTCGCTGGATGTTTTTTATTTTCTAATAACTCTTTAATTACTTTATCTTTCGGTAAACTATCGTGATCCGTAAACGCCACAACACCTATATTATTTTCTCCACATATATCTAATACTTGTCTATGCGTAAGAAAACCATCAGATGTTTTTGTGTGACAATGGAGTGTTTGATATCTTTTCATTGTGTGTGAATTAGTTTATATAAAGTAATTCCGCCGACTTCCCATTCCCCTTCTACCTTACTCCAGCCGAAATTGGCTACTTCGGTTTTCGGATTATGAACAGGGTCACATTTTTCCTTTGGCATTTCACAAACTACAAAAAGATTATCAGCAAGAGTTTTTTCGTAATTTAAAGCGTCGATGTCGTAAACCGGCTCTCCCCATTTCTCAAGAAAAAATTGATACCCGTCTTCATAATTTCTCTCCGCAATTACTGCCAAATTAAACTTTTGACCACGGGCTTCACCTTTAATTTTTTCGGCAACCTCTATTGCTCTTTGCATTTGCCTATTTGGCGGATATTTTAATGGGTTTCCGACCAAATTGGTAGTTATTGCATAAATGAAAAAGATTGTTATGATAATTTTCCAGTACGATTTAAAATTATCCAAAATATATTGCGTTATTCCCCCGACCAATATAAAAGGAGCTGTAAAGAAAAATCCATAATAGTGATCATATATGTGTTGTTTATAAAGACCTAAGCCGACATACGCCGTTAATAACCAGATTATCAGTAAAAAATAAGGTGATAAATTGGCATTTTCAATTTTTTCCCAAAGATAATTCCAATATTTTTTATCTTTAATATTTATTTTTCTTTTTGAGAAAAGTTCGCGAATTAAAATCCATAAAGTAAAAAATAGAATTCCGTAGGTGAATAGCCAAGTCAAATCCACATTTTTTGCTCCCAGAAGCGAGGAAGTGGAATCATTCATAACCTCGGATAATTTTGGAATAGACTTCCAAGGAAGTGCGGAAACAGTTGTTTGTCTTTGGGTAAAAAACTGCTTAACCGCATTAAAGTTCATGAAATTGTGACGAAGGTCGAATATTAAAAGAGGTAACATTAGGATAGTAAGTGCACCTATTCCAAATGTTGAATATTTGAGAAAATTCCGTTTCAATGATCGGTGATCAGTGATTTGTAATCTGTTAATTTTTAAAAAAGTTAATAAACAGAAAAGTCCAACTACCGGAACTAATAGTAGTCCTAAATAGTGAGACTGTAAAACAAATGCAATCGATACCGCTGTGACTACTATCCATTTAAATTTGCCTTCCATCCACCATTTCCAAATTGAATAAATAGTCAAAAGCGAGAAAAATGGCATGATGTTGGGATTCCAGGAAGATTTGGAAAAATTAATTACTACGGGGGAAACAGCATATAAGGCAGCTGAACCAAGTGCTGCTACGTTAATCGAAAATGGACTCGTCCCGCGAAACCTTGGCGAAGTGGGAAACCAACCTCGAACTACAAACCAAACAAACCACATTGTAAATACTCCCAATAACGCAATCATAACGCTAGGTCCAGCGGGATTGAAACCCGCCAGAAGAAGCGCGGGTGCCATCATGTAGTAATAAATTGGCCCTAAATACATATTTCCGATCGAAGTTCCTGGGCCAATTAAAATAGGATCAAAATTGACAAGAAGTCGTCGGACAATAATCGCGTCTCTTCCTTCGTCTCCCAAGAATGTCATATACTCATCAATTCTGTAAAGCCTGAAAAATGCCCCAATTATAAGAATTACTGCCAACCAAAATGCTTCGAGACGATTTTCTTTAACCCATTTTGTAATTTGTGATTTGTAATTTGTAATTAGATCTATCATCGAAGTTTTCGCCACAATTTAAAAAGATCAACGAAGCTGTTAATTATTACATTCAAATCTGCACCCGTTCCTTTTCCTCCCGTATGAGGATAATGATGAACACCAATCTCAACAATTTTAAAACCGTACTTTTGGGCTTTAATTAAAAATTCACTTGATATAAATGCTCCTCTTTCGGATTCAAGTTTAGGAACAGTATCGATAACCTTTTTCCTAATTAATTTAAATCCACAGTCAATGTCTTTTACTTTTAATCTAAATAGTATTCGGACAACCAACTGCCATAACCATGTGTTTAGCTTGCGCAACAAAGAAACTGCTCTCTTTAAATAAAAACCGGCGACAATGTCAGCGCTTGAAGATTTTTGCTTTTTTATTAGCTTTGGAAGTTCAGAGATATCAAACTGTCCATCAGCATCGGTAAAAGCAATCCAAGAATATTTAGAGCTGTAAAATCCTGATTTTAGGGCTCCTCCGTAACCTTTATTTAGTTGATGTGTAATTATTCTTAAGTTTTTATACTTAGGCTTAAGCTTTTTTAAAACTTCACCCGTTTTATCCCTACTTCCGTCATTAATAACAATTATTTCGTATTTTTCTGCAAGCTTGGGAACTATTCTAAAAGCATCCCTTACAGTCTTTTCAATTTTAGACTCCAAGTTATAAGTCGGAAAAAACACCGAAATTTCTTTAATCAAGTATTTCATGATCAAATTCTACACCAATGGTCATAGACTATCCATTTGAGTTATCAATCTTGTTTAAGAACTTTAAACGTTATATCATTTTGTCAAATGGCATCCAAAATTAAGACTATTATCGCAATTGCTTTAATCTCGGTTATCCCTACTTTATTAATTTGGCTTCCTTTCTTTTTGAGAATACCAAGGGTTTTGGGGATTCCATTACCGCGCGAGGGTATGGCAACAATCGTTGCCAACTACGACGGCCCTTTATTTTTGGTCGTCGCAAAAACTTTTTATAATCCTGAGCTTATGGGTAACTTTGAATTTGGACTTCCTGCCCAATACTACGCGGCTCACTTTCCTCTATTTCCAGCTTTAATAAAATTATTTTCACCACTTATTGGATATGTTTATTCTATGCTATTTCTAACCGTAACAATCTCCATTCTCGCAATCTACTTTTTTTATCTATTCATCCAAGACTATGTCGAAAAAAAGAATACCTTATGGTTAACTGCTGTTTTTGCGGTTTTCCCTGCGCGTTTTTTAATAGTTCGGTCCGTTGGCTCATCTGAACCTTTATTTCTTGCAGGAATAATTGCTTCGATGTACTACTTTAAACAAAGAAAGTATCTATTAGCTGGGATTTGGGGGCTAGTTGCACAGCTGACAAAATCTCCGGCAATAATTCTTGTTCTTGCCTATGCGGCATTTATCTTCTTACCAAAATTCAAGCTTGCAGCAATCTCTACAATTTCAAAAGTTTCATCATCTTTTGATTTCAAAAAAATTAGCTCTATAACACTAATTCCTTTCGCACTTTTGGGTGTTTTTATACTTTATAAAGTAAGATTAAATGACTTTCTCGCCTATTTCCATTCGGGAGATAACATCCACCTTTTCTTTCCCCCTTTTCAAATTTTTGACTATAGTCAACCTTGGGTAGGTACATTCTGGTTAGAAGAAATTATTTTTGTCTATCTTTTCGGGCTACTGGGACTAATAAAACTTATCGAAATGAAAGAGCGGGAACTTGCATGGTTTGTGGGTTTATTCTTTGCGTCCATTCTTTTCGTTTCGCATCGGGATCTTATCCGATATTCCCTTCCGATAGTCCCATTTTTATTGATGGCTTTTTCGGATACAATCATCAAAAAAGAATTCAAATATGTGATGTTGATCTTAATAATCCCAATTTATCTTTTTTCTCTTGCTTATATTTCCCAAAACGTAATGCCAATCTCCGACTGGTCACCGCTTTTATAAGTTAATCTGTTAACGAGTGTTTTCCAATCGCTTCACGACTAATAATTAAATGTCTGAATATTCGCCTGCCCGGTGGTGGAGGTTAAAAGGACCGTTATTGCGTTTGGAAGGGACCAATTGTCAACACTGTAACACGTTACATCTTCCCCCAAGACCAAAATGTCCAGAACCAAACTGCCCGCCAAGAAACGCGCTAGGTCAATCAGAAATTATATATGAAGCATCTTCGCCAGCGTTTGATAGTCAAACTACTTCTTCCTGAATATTTTCGCTAAATTCCATGTTTTCCAAATGAAGAGATTATACATCACGTAATTGTACGAAAGTACCAACGGCATTGCTACCAAAATTCCCAGCTGTCTTATTAGTCTTGTATCTCCAAGAACTAAAACCATTATACCAATTACAATAAATTGTATGACTATGGCACCAACAGTTGATAAGTTAAACGCTAAAAATTTTTTGATTATTGCGAAGAACCCTGTAATTTTCTTTTCTTTGAATGTCCAGATGTTGTTAAATATAAAATTATTAATAATCGCGAGCTCAGCCGCAAAAGCGGCTGCCCATGCTGAAGATTCGGCTATAAACGCTAAGGGTGTGTTTCTCAAACCTATAAAAACATTCGCCAGACTTAACGTGACACTAGTGCCCGCAAATAACTCCAGTGCTATCGCATTAACCAGGTACCCGACAAACCCAACCGTGCCAAACTTTATAAACCTTTGTTTATCTTTTATTCCTAAAATGATCGCGACTTTAAACGTCGCGATCATTTCTTTGGTATTGAATTTAGATTTTTCTTGAGTTCTTGAAGCAAACTCCAATGGAACTTCAACCGTCTTTTTGGAGTTTTTAATAGCCTGATAAAGTAAGTCAACTTTGTGTGCAAATCTACCAGGTTCCATCAAGTTATCCAAATCCATATTTTCTAAAACGCCTTTAACTCTTGTCAATCTGAAACCCGTAGTCAAATCATGAATTTTCGGCTTAAGAAGTACGATCCTTATAAATAAATTGCCAAAATAACTTATTGCTTTTCGAAATAAAGCCCACTCTTTAGGAATTGAACCGCCCTGAATATAACGGGAGCCTATAACGTAATCTGCTCCTTGAAGATACGCTTCGACCATCGGTTTAACAAATCTCGGCGGATGCTGAAAATCCGCATCCATTTCCATTACAGCGTCTGCACCCAACTCTTTCATCGCATACTTAAATCCATTAATATACGCCCAGCCCAACCCCGATCTGTCACCCTGCTGGATTACGTGGACATTATTACGCGTTTTCGAAGCTTCTTTTACAATCTCTTCGGTTCTGTCCTTAGAATGGTTATCTACAACCAGAAGATGCATCTCGGCATTAATTTTCGGAAATTCACCATCAACCAACTCCCTAATCATTTTGCTGATGTTATCCTCCTCATTCCAAGCCGGCATTACAACTACTATTTTTTCCATCTTCTCAATCGTAACAGATTGTGAAAACGAAAAACAAGGGGGTTATTCATATCTTATTGCCTCAATAGGTGGGAGTTTGGCGGCGCGGCGGGCGGGAAAAACGCCGAAAAATATTCCTATTCCTGAAGAAACAAAAAGAGATATAAGAACTGCTAATAAATTAATGGACGCCGGGAAAAACTGCCTGACTCCAAGAACAATAAAAGATGCCAGAATAAGTCCCAGAAGACCTCCAAAAACTGAAAGTAAAACCGCCTCGGCTAAAAATTGGCTTAATATATCCCTTTCTGTTGCCCCAACCGCGCGCCTTATTCCAACTTCTTTCGTCCGCTCCGTAACCGTTGCATACATAATGTTCATGATTCCAATTCCTCCAACCAGTAAAGATATTGAACCAATGGCAATCAAAACGCCGTTTACAATATTAAATATCTGGTTAATTGTTGATAAAAGTTCCGACTGCTCCGTAACAGTGAAATCGTCTGTCTCATAACGCTTGAGTAGAATCTCCTTAGCCTTCTCTTTTACAACTTCAATATCTCCCTCATCCCTTGTTCCCAAATATATCGTAAAAAAAGTTTCATCGGGGTTTAATGTACCAAACGTAGTTCGATAAGGAACAACTGCCGCATTATCCTGCTCTCTGTCACCCTTTTTCTTATAGACTCCCATTACTTTAAACCTTTGGTCTGAAACTCTTATGGTTTTTCCAACTGCATCTTGAGGTGCCTCGTAAAGATTGGTAGCCAATGATTCTCCCAAAACCGCTTTTTTTGCCCTTCCCAAAACATCGCCCTTTGTAAAGAATTCACCTTCCAAAATCTCCAAATTTAAAATTTTAAAAGAATCCTCGCTACTGCCCATCAAATAACCCAACTTTCGCTCACCCTCGCTCTCTATAACGCTACTCTTCATAAAAAGAGGAACTACATAATCAGCCTCCTGAATGCGAGTTAAGTTGGTGTAGTCTTTTTCATCAAAATTTGCTCCTCCGGCAAAACCGGCTCCGAAATTACCCAAACCCCCACCCTCTTCGCTTGACGAGATATTTCCCGGGAAAATAATTATTAAGTTGGCTCCCAAGCTCTCGAATTGTTGTGCCAAATAATTTTTAAGTCCAAGTCCCAAAGCAATTAAAAGTACGACCGACAAAACCCCGATCATTATTCCAAGTGAAGTTAGAAAAGTTCTGATTTTACTCCTTTTAAAGTCAGCCATAGCCGCTTTAAATAAATCGAGGTAGCCGTTTTGTATTTTCATACCCTATAAATATTTCTTCACAATTTTCCCGTCCCTGATATAAATCTCTCTTTTGGTTCTTGCCGCCACTTCCTTCTCGTGAGTAACCAAAATGACCGTAACTCCGAAATCCTTATTCAAACTTTCCAAAATATTCAAAATTTCATCTCCAGTTTTACTGTCTAAATTTCCAGTCGGCTCGTCGGCCATGATAATTTTGGGTTTCATCATAAGAGCTCTCACTATCGCTACCCTCTGCTGTTGACCGCCTGAAATTTTATTCGGAAAAAAGTCTCGTCTGTCCCAAATCCCGAATTTTTTCAAAAGTTCCTCAACCCTTTCCCTTACATTAAAATCGAGAATTTCCCTCGCATACTTCGTCGGAAGCAGAACATTCTCGAAAACCGTGTACTTATTTATCAAATTAAAAGATTGAAAAACAAAGCCGACTGTCTTATTTCTAATCTTCGAAAGCTCGCTATCAGTAAGCTTTGACACGTCATTTCCATCCAAGAATATTTTTCCAGAAGTGGGGTGCTCCAAAAGTCCGATAAGATACATTAAAGTAGACTTACCGCTTCCTGAAGATCCCAAAATTCCGATAAATTCTTTATCTTTAATCTCTAAATTAATATCGCAGACCGCCTTTACTTCGGTATCTCCCAAAAAATACGATTTACAGACATTTTGAAGCTTAATCATAATAAGCGACTCAAATATCCGAATATTATTTTTATTAGGGTCATTCGGGCGTTTATTAGTGGATTCGGGTCGAGTTAATCAAAAACTATATCTCCCTCTTTAATATCTCCTTTTATCTCGATCTTATCCTCTCCTTCTATCCCCACCTCAATATACGTTTTATTATTTTTCTTTCCAAGTTTCACATACTTTCCTTGAGAATCGCTTTTGACAAATTTTGGCGGAAGATACAAAATACTCTCTTTTTCTGACAGAATAAAACTTGCGTCTCCACTCATTCCTATCCTGTACTTTTTAACATCTAGTTTTCCGTCAAATTTCACTTTTACTTTATAAACCGTTCCCACTTCGCCAGAACGAGGCGTATAACTTATAAAATCAACGTAGCCAGAAAGCTCTTCATCAGGCATGGAATCTAAAATAATTTTCACTTTCTGATCAATGGATAAATCACCCACTTCTGTTTGATCTGCAGAAACGTCAAAATAAATTGTATCAGGATTTATCACTTCAACTTGAGTTTCGGTTACCAAAACATTGACACCCGAAAAGGGGTGTGCCAAAAAAGTCACAATTCCTGCAAAGGGTGATGTTAGGGTGGAATTTCTTAAGTTGTATTCTGCAGCAATATAAGCGTCATAGGCTTCGTCTTTGGCTGCTTCTGCGGCTGTACGAGTATCCTTTTGAGTAAATGTTTCATCACCTGCGTGATCTTTCACTTGGTCGTGAACTTTCTCGACGGTTGCCTCAGCTGCACGTAAAGCTGCTCTTGCTTGTTGAAAAGCTGCGTTTAGAACAGTCGTATCAAGTTTAGCCAAAGCTTGCCCGCGCTTCACTTCGTTTCCTTCAGAAACTCCTACCCAAGAAATTTTCCCTGAAGTAGGAAAGGTAAGTTTTGCGTATTCATCAGCGGAAATTTCTCCCGAAAGTACAAGCTCTTCGGAAACAGTTCCTCTTTCGATTTTCGTTGTTTCAATTTCTTCTTTCTTACCTAAAGCAAACTTCCAGATTAAAAATCCTGCCGACAAAACAATTGCAAGTATTATCAATCTTTTCCTATAAACTAATAATTTCTTAATCAAACTTTTTCCCTGTTTCTCTTTCATATTCAGGCACAAAAAAACACCTTATTGGTGTATTTACGTTCTATCACTAATAATCTTATAGTAAAAATATATTAGGTGCAGCCAAAAAAAGGCAAACCATCCTTCAACTTCCAGTCCTTTTTTCAGAAAAAAACCCCAATCAAAAACCCGGAAGGTACTAACCACAACAAAATATTTAAAACAAAAAGTAAAATATTAACTTTATAGAGGGTTAGATCTAATAGAAAAATTGGTATTAGAATTCCGTCCGACAAAAACTCTCTGGCAAAAATTTGGTCGTTTTTTATGGGGGAAAATTTGTATTTATAGTATAAGGTCGGGCTTATCAGGAGACGATTATTTTCTAACTTAATTGCTTTTTCATCAAACTTAGCATATGGAACCGGAAAACCTGCATAGTAACCACAATCTAAAATTTTTATAAACCCACAGCCTACGCTCATTACTATGACCGATGAAAGAAGACAAAGAGCAACGCCAGTCAGAAAAAAAGCTGACAATACCAAATATTTTTTACTTAATCCCAAATTTTTATTCATTTATATACGATTTTACTCCCTTTCGTTCACCTAAGGAAACTCCACGGACTAAAGTCCGTAGTTTCTTATCGCCAAGAGAGGATTCTTGCTTCATTCCACGAGTCAGACTCGGAGGTTTTCGCAGAGGAATGCAATAAACTATAGTAAGTTGAGCGAGCCACTTTGGCTAATGTATCGGTATATGGGAAGTTTGCCTTATTTTTCCCTCTTTGAAACTAGTAAATCTGCAGACAGCCCAAGGTTTTATCTTTTTCAAACAATAAAATATCTTGACTGTGTTCCTTCAATAAACGTTTGGTATTTTGAGTGGAAACGTTACTGGTCCGAAGCCAAATTACTTTAGGCGGATATCCGTAAATAAGGCTTCTTTCGTTGAAATCAGAGTCTTGAGTTACAATGGTAAAGCCATTATCACGAGCGTAATTCCATATTTCCTCATCAGAAGCCTTCGGTAAATCAAGAAGGTAAACGTGGTTTGATCTTGGAAATAAATCTTCAAGCTCTTTAACCAGCTTGTGCGAGATGTTTTGATCCAAAAGTAACTTCATGGCTTGCGGTAGTTAGAGAATGCTCTCTTTCCGAGGCATAAGACAAAACCGCCCTAATATCCTCTTTGGTTAACTCAGGAAAATCACTTAAAATTTCCTTTTCGCTCATGCCTGAGGCAAGCATCTTTAAAACATCATAAACCGTAATACGCATACCGCGGATAGTAGGTTGTCCACCACGTTTACCCGGTTCGATACTAATTATATCTTTGTAGTTCATAAGCACTATTGTACTAAATAATAAAAAATAAGGCAAATTTGGGAGAGCGAACCTGCCTGCCGGTAGGCAGGGTGCAATGAGCGAACCGCATATACTGTGTTAGGCGAGGGTTGCTGGAGCTTAGCGGAAGCAAAGCGCAGCACCCCCTTGAGTTGAGAGCCCATCTTAATCATATCGGTGAAAAATCTGAATATTTAGAATAATGATTGTTCCAACCAGAAGAAGTACTCTTGCACTCCTGTAGTAAATCACTACTTTTATAAGGAATCTGTCCACATATACTAAGATCATTTCTCCAGTTAGCAGTTGCTCTGTAGCAATCATATAACCAAGAGTTGGATTTTTCACCGTCTATCAATTTATCTTCTATCCAAAAGTATCCTGTCTTTTTATTCTTAGAACGACACAAATTTAAATCGCCTGTTTTAATTGTCATCCATCCATAACAGTGGTCAGGATCATCGTGAAGCTTACAAAAGTCAGAATCATTTTCAAACCAAGCCCTTTCGGCTGCACAAACTGATTTGCGGGTTTCTACAACATCGTTATTAGGTCGTATAGTGTTACCAAATAACTTACTACAATCTACTCCAGCATAGTGAGACCTCAACAATTTCTCGTCGTTACCCTTGCCTCTTTCATTATTCTCTGTCAAAAATAAGTATAAACCAACAAAGATGAGCGTTAGGAATAATACAATTAAAACAGGCTTCTTCATAATATTTATAGCAATCCAGTGATTGATAAAAGCTTCTCTTGTTAAGGCGGGCTCTCAATTTTGGCTAACTAGTGTTTATACGATTTAGAGGTCGTATAAACGTCTTAACTATGATAATATACTATCATGCTGATCCAAAGACTTCAAGAATACATGCGTATTTCAGGATATAGTCCAAAGACAATCAAAGCATACACCTCCTGCGTCAGAAAAATCTACAATCATTTCAAAAGACCCCTCAGTACAATATCCTCCGATGAATTCGGTCATTTCTTGGATAATTTAATAAAAAAAAGAAAATCTGCTTTTACCGTAAATCAGTATCACGCCGCATTTAAGTTTGTCATAACAAAAATATATAAAAAGCCGATTTCTTTCCCATTTCCTTATGCCAAAAGACATAAAAGATTACCCGTTGTTTTACCAAGAACAGAAATACGCAAACTCATTAACTCGATAAAAAATAATAAGCACAAACTCCTTATTTCACTATCCTATGGTGCGGGATTAAGAGTGAGCGAGGTTATAAATCTTAAGGTGAAAGATGTTGATCTGGAAGAGTTAATCATACATCTCAAATCAGCAAAGGGTAATAAGGACAGGATCACGGTCATGCCCTCCACCTTGGTGAATGATTTGAAAAATCTGCTTGCGGGTAAGAAAAAAAATGATTTGGTATTTGAAAGTGAACGCGGAGGAAAATTAAATGTCCGTACCGCACAAAAAGTTTTTTCTAATGCATTAAAAAAGGCGGTCATCACTAAACCCGCAACTTTTCATTCGCTGCGGCATAGTTTTGCTACCCACCTTTTGGAAAATGGTGTTGATGTTCGCTATGTCCAAGAACTTCTAGGTCATGCAAACATCAGAACCACCCAAGTGTATACTAAAGTAACTAATCCAAAACTTAAAAATATAAAAAGTCCATTGCAATGAAAATTGATATTTTGACACTTTTCCCTGAAATGTTTAAGGGACCGTTTGATGAAAGTATTATCAAAAGGGCTCGTGAGAAAGGCTTAGTCGAAGTTAATACCCATAATATTAGAGATTGGGCGCAAGATAAACACAAAATGGTTGACGACAGGCCCTTTGGTGGAGGACCCGGAATGGTTTTGATGGTAGAACCGATTGACCGTGCTCTGCACGAACTGAAGAACGAAAGAACTAAAGAACTAAAGAACCCCACTTCGCTAAAGCTTCGAGAGTCAAGCAAAAAAACCAAATTACTGATTACTAATTATCAATTACCTAAAGTCATCCTCCTCGACGCTGCCGGGAAAACTTTTAATCAGAAGGAAGCAGAAAGATTGGCAAAATACGAACATCTTATTTTAATTTCCGGACATTATAAGGGCATTGACGAGAGGGTAAGGGTACACTTGGTTGACGAAGAAATCTCAATTGGCGATTATGTACTAACCGGCGGAGAACTTCCAGCAATGGTCATAACTGATGCGATAGTCCGATTAGTCCCCGGAGTAATCGGAAAAGAAGAGTCTCTTAAAAAAGAATCTTTTTCAGACTTTGATAGCCCGGGAGTACCAAGGCTTTTAGGCTTTCCACAATACACCAGACCCGAAAATTATAATGATTGGAAAGTCCCCGAAGTATTACTTTCCGGAAATCACAAAGAAATCGAAAAATGGAGAAAGGAAAAAGCTTTCGAAAAAACAAAACAAAAAAGGCCGGATTTACTAAAGTAACTCTTTTATTTTATTTATAGCCTGATATATTGATAGCTTAATTTTAAAGAAAACATTTCCGTCGGACCTTTTTAATATTATTTTGTCAGGCAAAGCGTCCGTTAACCAAACACTCTTTTCCTCATAATCATCATTTTTTATTAGCAATTTTTCGATTGAAGGAACTACGTCAATCCTAAATACCCCTTCCGAGTTGGTGTTTACGTTTTTCGCGCCAGCAATAACTTCAGCTTCTTTTATAGATTTACCTAATTCGTCCACGACTTTCCCACTTAACTCGTTCGGGATAAAGTAGTTCCGAATGACTTCTACGGACGGTTTTTCGGAAGCGTCATCGTACCATAACGAAGTCGTGCCGCCACTTGCTACCCAGTAGTTAATTCCCAATAGTACCTGTTTACTTGATAAAAGCGAAAGCGCTTTTTGTACCCAATCGGCCTGCTGAGACGCGGTCATATAACCGTGAATATCGGGTATAGGAACACCTATTTCGCCTAAAATGACTTTACCATCACTTTTTTCTGCAATTTCCGCAACATCCTTCGACAATTGCTCAGGATCTTCAACATAGTGATCTATTACAACTATTTCACCAAGTGCTTTTGTTGTATCTTTATCCATAATAAGTTTTGCAACATCGGCGTTCATTGAAAAATAGCCTCCCTTTACGTCCTTACCTATCATCTGAAACGACCTATTAGAAATTTCGTACTCCGAAATTAAAAAGTCGCGGAATCCTTGGATATTTCCTGTATCCCTGGGGTCGCCAGAACCTCCGTTCTCGCATTCCGTGCAGGGAGTAAAAATGTCACCATCTTCAAATAAGTCCCGATTCAATAGAATAAAGTCCTCTATTTTATTAGTATGTTCTTCCGGAGATATTCGATGGTAGCCAAACCACCCTTCCCAACCGGAAAAATTTCCTCTAAACCAAACATTTAAACCGTCTTTACGAGCTTCTTTTATCCACTTTTTCATAAAAGGGATAAACTCATCATCGTAAGGCGTCGCGATTGCAACATGGGTTGCTCCAACTCCGGAAATATTTTTAACTTCTCGGGAGATAATTTTTTCAAATTCCGAATCATCCATCTTCTCTCTCGCAAGATCGCGCGATAGCTTCATTGTATCGACCGACTGAATCTGCCAATAAGGATCTTCGTTTCTTGCATAAATAGTCTTTGGGTTTATTAAGTTAAATAAGGTTAATAAAATTAAGAAAGTTACTCTCATAAAAACATAAGTTAGTTCTGCTTACCAAGAACAGGTTTCGCTAAAAATTCACTTCTGTATTCAGGCTTAAGTTGGTAAATATCCGCAAAGGGATAATGATCCACCAATTCATACTTCTTAAAACCATCGGAATCTCTCACTTCTCTGAACACCGCATCATTCAAGTCATGTGTTCTTGTCACTATCCATGTTGCCCATCTATCGGGATTTTCGATGGCATAATCCCAGTAAGCACCTGTCCCCTCATGGATGAATTTTTTCATAGGCAAGCCAGATGAAAATATAATTGCATCGTGGGAAGCTACCGACATTAAAACAAGTCCTTCTTTATCTTTAGCATTATTCTGAAGCCAAGTGCTTACCTCTGACACATTTCTTGCACTTTCGCCGTAAACAGCGTCTTCGATTGTCGCCGCGTCGTTATTTACAAAAGCGAAAAAAATTACCAGACAAAAGATTCCTACAAAAACCCACTTTAGAACTCCAAGCTTATTGATAAGATATGCTGAAAATATTGCAATTGAGGGAAGCATCAAAGCACCATATCGAATATTAAACCAAGTCCTCCCGATGATACCCGGTAAAAAAAGAACAGAATGCCCCAAATAAAGTGCAATGATATTAAAAAAAAGTGGAGCAAGAAGAGAAAACGAGATAACTCTAACCAAAAATTTAATTTTTTTATCTAAAAAAAAGGTAACTGCTCCAGCAAAACCTAACATCGCCGAAAATGTATAACTATTATAAAAAATGGAATAAAAATATGCTTTCGCCGACATCAGAAAATCCCCCTTTGTTGACAATTCTCCGGCTTCTTCAAGCATTTTTTGTTGCGACTGTGCAGAATAAGGGCCATATGCAAAATATAAAGGATCTTTGAAAATTAATAAATTCCAGACAAGCCACATTACTATACCAAAACCCGCCAAAGTCGAATAAAAAATAAAATTCCCCTCGGCCTCGCGTAAACCCCTCTTCCTTATGCTAATAAATGCGACAAGTAGACTAGCGAATATAAAAAGAAACCACCCATCGTATCTTATAAGAGTAGACGACATTACGAATAGTGCTCCTTTAATCAAGTTGAAAATATTATCGTCGTTAACCCAACGGGCGAGAAAGTAAACCCCAGCGGTCATTGTTGCCAAAAGTAAAAGCTCAGTCATGGCGGTTGACTGAAGATATAAAACGTTTATATTGGCAACAAAAATAAATACACCGAAAATCCTCTCAAAAAGCCCTATTTTCAAATTTTTCAAGAAAAGATAAATAAGGCATCCTGTTGCTACAAATGAAAACATTGATTGGATTGCACCGGATAGTCCTGAGTGCCACATAAAGTCACTCCAAATTGTCGGAATCATTAAAATATGAGGAAGCGGAAGCCAAACAGAACCAAGTTGAGCAAGGCCGGGTTTTAAATTTTCGACAACACGCCTACCCATATCCAAATGAGATCTCGCATCGTTATAAGAAAGACCAAGCTTGTTTTCGTAATAAAACAAAAAAGCAAAAACACTTATTAAACTTAAAGTTAAAATAAGAATCGACAGAATATTTTTATCAAAAAATTTCTGTAACTTAATAATTAAAGACTTTGATAATGTAAACTGTAATGTAAACTTGTCCATTTTCGTCACCAAAACTTAATCCCTCTTGGAAGGGTTTTTAACTTATCCATGATTTCCAAGTAAACCTTCAGGTTTTTTCCTTCTTTGCCCCCCTTGAGAACAAACTCTATCTCTGAACCATACCTGAAACTATTCATGCGTAAAATGAAAGTGGTTACCAAAGACATGAGTATCGCGACCATTACCAAATAGAATTGCCAAGGACTAAGCCAATCGCTAAGAAATTCATTATAAAAATAGGATTTAGAGCCATGACTACTCAGAAAATCAATATTTCTTTCATAAGTATATTTTTCCACCTTATGGGACTGGGAAGATAAATACTCAACCTCTACTTCCGGAGGATTAGAACTTGTTGTTATTGCTCCCAAAGTATTCACAGAAAGCGAATAAAAGAACGTGAGAGTAATCATAATCATAAACATTGTATTTTTCCTGAACTTTGAAATAGCTAACCCGACAAAAGGTGCGGTAAATGCGTATGAAGGAACTAGATATCGCGAACCGAACCCCCATCCGCCCCAGGGATCTCCCCACATCGAGTAAAGAATTAAGTTAACTCCGATAACAGAAATAAGAAGAGAAGTCTGTTTTTTCTTTTTTGTTAACTCTACGATACCCAGAATCCCGAAAAGAGTTACTGGGGCATAATATATTATTCCGCGATCCGGACTTAATAAATGTACATATAAACCGTTGGCCAGATTTCTGGTCTTAAAAAAGGTTGCTGCATTTTGTGTATTACCACTTTCTTCAATTGAATCCCCCTCATTATCATCCGGAGTAATACTTCTAACTGGATTCCCTTTACTGTCCATCTCGCGAACGTTCTGGACGGTGCCCGCGAGTTGAAGGGGGGAGCCGTAAGCACTTTTGTTATACCAAAAAAATATTACCAAGGGTAAGATAATTCCTAAAATTCCGAAATATTTCCAAAGATCTACTTTTACTGTTAGTCCGGAACTACGCATTCTGAGAATAATGGCTTCAACTAGGGAATAGATAATTATCGGTAAAAAAAGAAAGAAATTCGGGTAGTCGACCAGTAAACTTAACCCAAACAAAAACCAAATTAATAAATATTTAACAAAACCTCTTCTGGTAAGTAGTAAAAAAGTACTGACAAGAAGTAAAAAGGTTGAAATATGATGTTGATATAAGTTAACCGCATAGGAAAAAGAAGGAGTTGCAAAAAGGAAAGCTAGTGAAGAAAGTGTAGACGTAAGATTCCCAGCACCAAAAAACTTAGCCAGCTTTTGAATAATTAAAGCATTTAAAACCGCAAAGATTATTATCACAAAGAAAGAGCCGACTTGCGACACCCCATACACTTTTCCTAGCAAATAGCCGGGAACAACAATAAAAGAGACACCGGGTGCAAAAAGCGACACATATTTACCGTTGATATAGCCGAGGTCAGGTATAGTGAAACGAGCAATTTCTTTGGAAAAATAAATAGATTTATCCTCTACCAAAGAGTAGGTTAAGGCAAATCTTCCCCGCTCAGGCGATAACTCAAAAGGACCTTCGCTAGTCCATTTATCCGTATTAAGTTGAGTACTATCTGGATTTCCAGACAGTCCCCTAACAGATAATACTAGAATAGCTATACAAAAAATTATTATACCGATATTTTTACTAAGCCACTTCATATTTCTAAAATTCTGTATCTCGTAATATTTAAAAGTCTTTTTGAACTGCAAAGAAATTGGTAAAAACGGTTTCTATTTAAGACAAAATTTTTAAGTAAATACAAACTATACCACCATAACCTAACCACAGGACTCGGCGAGTAATAGATATCGTATTGAATTTTCTTATTTGGCGTAAAATCGCTTTTCAACCCGCCTCCACCTCTTCCAAAATCAATGATTTTATAACCATCCTCTTTTAATTTTTGAATCAACATATAAATCAGCATTTTTCCAGGAATTATATTTTTATATTCCTTTCTGTAAGCCGTATACATGCCGTGATAAATTTTTCTAAAGGCTGTGCCGAAAGTATAAGCAACGGGTATTTTGTTAAAATACAGAATGTCAATGACGATAAAATTAGCGGCTCTTTTAACCAGCGTTTTAATTAAGATTTTTGCCTCTGGGCGAGAAAAACTTTCCTTCCCCTTTTGGGCTTTTGAACTATATTTGTCAATTTCAAAAATGGTTTTAGCATCTCTTAAAGTAGGTTTTACAATATGTCTTATTTTTATGAACCTTTTATATTTTTTAAAGCTATTTAAGATCTTGCTTTCATTCTTTTTCGACAAAAATCTGAAGCAACTCTCGCCATCTAACGTGAGATATGGATTTACTGAGGAAGGGAGAACAAGAATATTCTTTTTATTTCTAAAAACTTCTGAGGTTTCTCTATCCACCTCTGCCAGATATAAATTTTGATATTTTGAAATTTCTTTAAAAATATCAGTTATCACGCCTGTATCATTTTCTTCTGTCAACAAACTTGATCTATCCAAATACTTGCCTCCAGAATTTCTCAATACGTTTATCGCATAGTGCTTATCCTTAATTAAGGGTAATATTGCAACTATCTTCTCACCCTCACTTAAAACAACTATGTGATAATCCGTCGGATTGAAAGAATTAACATACGACAAAAACCACTTCGATGAATTAAAGAGATGCGGATTATAAGAATCTCGCCATAAGATATCCCAGGCTAGAATAAATTTATCATTAACTTCCCTAATAACTTCTATTTTTGTCATGTTTTCTTTTGCTTTCATTCATTTAGAATTACTTTGCTGTTCACAAAATACTTTTCAGAATTCAATTTAATACCTTTTTTAAATAAAGTTCTTATTTGACTTTGGTAACCTGAAATTAAACCCTTTTTCTCTTTAATATTTTTATCAAACAAATATTTTTCTAATCTATGAACATTCTTAAAATTTTCAGTTTCAGCTTTCTTATCTTTGTAAGGAAAATCATACCAATAAATTAGTTTTTCAAAATTATTAGAGCATGCTTGTCTTACCAAAATATGATCTACGTGTACTCCCAGGCCAAGCGGACAGAAAATTAAAGTGTTCTTATGACCCCCTATTTGAGTCTTAAGTTTTCCTGATATCTTTTCTTCTAAAAGCTTTTCTTTAGAGATATCGCCACTTAGAATGCCAAAGTGGTAAGTTCTGTAAACGTGAATAATCTCAGGTAAAATTCTTCCAAGCATTAGTCTTACTCGCCCAACCTTTCTCTTGCGATATAGAGCCTCTATAAATCCTAAATTAATAGACTTGAGTCCCAATTTTCCTAGTACAAATTTATCTTCTTTTCTTCTTTCTCTATATAAATCTTTTGCACTTTTATGGTTTGTCAAATACAGATGAACCCTTGCGGAAAGTGTATAAGGTTTCGTCGCTCCCTCGGAAAAAACGTTCATGATAGTTACAGGCACTTTTCTCTCGTTTAAATAAAAAATTAGACCTCCGCAAGACAGTATCGCATCATCAAGATGAGGAGAAATAAATAAACAACGAATCTTTTTATCAATAATCTTTTTGGCGATTAAATCGAAACTTTTGTTCATACTAATTGTGTAATGAATTTCTCGTACTTTCGGAAAATATCATTCCAACTATATCTTCTAACGTAAACCCTGGCACTGTTTCCTAAACTTTCTCTCAGGCGACTGTCCGATTCCAGCCTTTCCATTTCTTTGGCAAATAAATCAACACTGAAAGGTTTAATCTTAAGAGCACAATTTTTCGGTAGCCATCTTAAACCTTCGATATCAAAACATATAATTGGTAATCCCCAAGCTGCTGCTTCCAAAGAGACAATAGAAAATGTTTCATACCTGGAGGGAATTACCATAAATAAAGCCTTGTTAAATAAATTATTTTTCTTTCTTCCAATAACCTTTCCGACATATTCAACATTATTTTTTAAGCCAAACTTTATGATTAGCGATTTTAGACTCTCAACTTCGCTTTCGGTTCCGCCTCCGGCGATTACCAGTTTTACAAGTTTTTTACTGTCCACCTTTTTATATGCTTTCAAAAGTAGGTCTAACCCTTTTTGGTTTATCTCAATTCTACCTAGAAAAAGTATGTTTGTTCTTCTTTTCTTAGAAATGTATTGTGGGATATCTATTCCGTTAGGAATTATTTTTATATTGGCAGACTCATTTACCTTTCTTATATTTATTTCAGTTATGTCATTTAATACAATAAAGTGTTTGTAAAATCTTAAGCCTATTTTCTCAACCAAATGAAAGGGGAGTTTATATTTTCTCCTCATATCTTCACTTGCCAACATGTGTACTAAACCAACAACATTTTTTTTAGTAAAAAGGGGTAAAAAACTAGTTGAGTGTGGTGGGGTAAAACTTTCTATCCAAATATCAAAATTGGTAATTTTTACAAAAATGGGAAGAATAAGATGATAAATTAACTGAGATAGTTTTGGACCCGTCCAACTAAAACCAATCCTTTTATATTTAACTTTTTCGACAAATACATCTTTTGAACCCTTGTATTTTCCGGTTATGACGACAACTTTGTGTCCTTTTTTACTAAACCTCCTTGCTATTTCATGTATGGCATATGCACCGCCGCCTCCATAAAAAGGGTTTTTAATATCGTCATAATTTGAAAATACTATTTTCATTCTTCTACGGAATTCCGGACGTATTGGTAGGACGGTATAACTTGTCTTCCGCCCAAATAACCGACAATTACTCGTTCGAAAGTTTTTGCTGAGTGATCCCAGTTGAAACACCTTGCCCAAAAAAACGCTTCGTCAGATAAATAACTTCTAAATCTCTGGTTAGTGGCCAGTATAAGCATTTTCTGGCTAAGAACTTTTGCGTTTCTCGCCGGAAAAAGTAAACCGGTTCGTCCGTCAAGAACCGAGTCTCTAAGACCATTAATGTCTGATGCAATAACAGGAGTCCCACAAGCATTCGCTTCGATCACAGTAATACCCCAGCCCTCAAATGAAGAGGGTTGTATAGCTGCCCAGCTTACGCCAAATAAACGCGACCTCTCTTCCTCCGTAACTCTACCCGGAAAATGAACTTTTTTCTCGATTCCCAATTTCTGAGCGATTTTTTGAAGTCGAACCAAATCTTCTCCAAAACCAGCAATGGTAAGTTCTGCCACGGGAACCTTGTCAATAAGATCTGAAAAAGCATAGAGTAACGTATCCAAATTTTTCCAAGCCATAAGTCTTCCTAAATAGATAAAGGAAGGAAAGAATGTTTTTGGCATTTTTTTATATAGAGCTAAATCAACTCCAGGAGATATTACTTCTATTTTCTCGGGATTAACCCAGCCCCTATCAACCAAGTCAGCCTTTGAAGAATTAGAAATAGTAATTACCGGTTGGTTTTTGTATACATTAGGCATGAGTTTTGATTCCATGGCTATTGCTATTTTGGATAGCGGAAAAGGCAAATGTTTTCTGAAAACCTCTTGGTGAACGTGATGGATCAAAAGAATTTTTGGGACTTCCACAAAAAGCGGAGTAAAGAAAGGAATACCATTTTCGCAATCAACTACGATATCAAACTTACCTCTTAATTTAAAAAGGTAATACAAAATGGCCAATGGATAAACTGTATAAAATCCACCGCGCCTTATAACCCTGATCCCGTCAACTGTTTCGTTTCTTCTAGCCAATCTATCCCACCCGCAAAAAAAAGTTACCTTATACCCGACCGCCACCCACCTTCTGGCTAACTCGTGTATGTATACCTCAGCCCCACCGTTCCAAACATGTTTGGTGTCTCGCCAATTAAATACTAAAATTCTTAAATTTCCATTTTCGACACTATTGTCTATTTTTATTTCCTCGAGAAGTCCCAATAGATCACTTAGCGTCCTTGAGAATACAAAATATACTTTATTTACGAGTTGAAAGGATTGGAATATAAATCTCCAGTCTATCTTAAGTGGGTAGCCAATCCTTGCTTTACTTAAATGGAAACCGTGTTCGGTTTTTTCCCAAAAGTGTGGCTTAACGACCAACTGCTGAAAAGCAATTACCGCAGATATGCTTGCAAAAACCCAGTAGGCCGGAACAAAGAACACGTATTTGACTAACTCCCACCTCTTTCGCTTTGCACAACCTATCATATAAATGTAAAAGTACATAAAGTTTCCAAAAACTAAACAGGAAACCGCTACGTAATAAATTGGGACTGGGTACAAAGCCTCGATTGTGGGACCAAGGTACGAGTTAAATAAAAAGTAAGATAAAGTTGTTACCCAGAGTAAAGGATTAATAAGTATAAAAATTGTCCTTATTCCTATTATTAAATGGAAAATCAAGGCGTGAATTCCGTGACTTCGAACAAAGCCAATCGGGTCCCTTGTATGAACTAAATATGTTTGAATATAACCTTTTAACCAACGCGAGCGCTGCCGAATCCAACTTTTAATTTTACTATTTGCCTCCTCGTATGTTGTTGAGTCGATTATTGCTGTTTTATATCCTTTTTTGAAAATCCTCACACCTAAATCACAATCTTCTGTAACGTTAAAAGGATCCCAGCCATTTAACTTAGTTAAAAAATTCTTTTTGAAATGGTTACTTGTTCCACCGAGAGGAATAATTGTGTTTATTGATTGAAATCCCGGTAAAATTACATCAAACCATAAAGAATATTCCGACGTAAAAAGACGAGTTAATAAATTCTGGTTTGCGTTATAATAATTTAATTTGGATTGCAAACAGACAACATTATTCGGAAGTTTTTGGAAAGCTAGGTGTGCTTTTTTCAATTGAAGAGGATCTGGCTTATCTTCAGCGTCATAAACTACGACATACTCTCCCACTGCATTAGCCAAGCCATAATTACAGGCTTTGGGTTTCGTCTTAGGCAAGGAATCAGGAACGACAAGTATTTTAAAGAAGGGGGGAAGGTTGAGTTCATAAGCACAATTAATGGTTTCATGATCGTCCTCCTCCAATAACAAAAGTACGTCAAGTTTATCTTTAGGCCAATCCAATTCCTTAATTGCCCCTACAAATTGCGGCAGCACCTTGGCTTCTTTATATAAGGGACAGAGAATTGAATAGATGGGAAGAGTCTGCTCATCTATTTTTGAGATAGTTTTCTGGCTAAATTTAATTTCGGGTGGATTATTTAGACTTCTGAGAAGAATGTATAAACTAAAAATCAGATCTTGCGAATATAGGAACGTTAAAAACGCAATTACGCTTATTATTGAAAGTTTTATATTGATTATTATTCCCATCAGAAACGAAAGACACACTCCTACAAGGAGTACTTTCTGCCAAAGGACAAGAGTCTGGAAAGCGGATTCGGAAAGAGGGAGGCGCGTATGAGTGACGTATTTTTTCCCTTTACGAACAAAGCCCAGGCCTATAGGCGAATTAATACTGATATCAGAAACGATTTCTTGTTTTTCTTCCATTAATTTCAGTAAGTTCTTTACAACCAAAAATCCAGCCTTGGTGGCAAGCCAGATACCAAACGGTATCTGGCAAGTCGGGTACCGTATGGTCTCCGGCAGGCTGGACAGAAAATTCTTTAGATTGAAGTATTATACTATAAGACTAATCGAGGCTCAAAACTACTATTTTTTGAAGTGTCATTTCCCAATTCCCTGCGAAATGAGCTTATCAACGATCTCTTTCCAGGTGCTAAATTTAATTCCTAATTTAGCCTCTGTTATATCAACTTTTAATCCACCAAACTTAGGATAACGATATAAAGAACTACCTGTCTTAGTCAAATGTTCCTCTAAAGAAATAGCCTTCGGGGCATCTTTCACCCCGCGAGTTTTATCAAGTAAATAAGTAACTAGCTCATACGGAGTAGTTATATCCGATGAGCTGGCGTGGAATATTCCCTTATGTCCCTCAATAATAATTTTGTCTATCGCATGGCAAGCCTCGTCGATGTAAGTTATGGAAATTTGCTGATCGGAAAACACCGGATAAAGTTTTCCCGCATCATATAGCTTAAGGAACTTTCTCAAATAATCCAATTTAGCTTCAAAACGAGCCCTGACCGGATAAATTATTCGTAGGATCGTTCCTGAATTACCCAAAACATCACCCACAACCCTTTCTGCCTCGCTCTTTGTGAAACCGTACCAATTCAGTTTTGAGGAATCGGATTCAGGAGGGTGGGTTTCTTCATAAGCTCCGGGATCCTCCAAGCTTCCCGGAAAAACCATATCTGTTGAAATCTGAATAAAATGTATACGCTCTTTGTGGGGTTTTATAGCTTCAGTGAAATTTCTTACTCCTTCAACGTTAACCTGCCAACAATCTCCCTCTTTGTCATCTTTCTCTTCCTCGGCTTTTCCCACATTTGTGAAGGCGGCAAAATTAACAACGGCACTGAAATTATAACTTTCTATTACCGCCTTTATCTCGGATTTATCTGTAATATCAAGTTCAACCTCTTTCGGCAGATGTAAAAAGTTTTTCCTCTGTGAAATCTCCACAAATCTCGAGCCAACTAACCCTTCCGAACCCGTAACTAATATTAAATTTTTCATAACCTACCCATTTTTCGGTTCCCAAACTTCCTCTAACACACAGTTCCACGGAAATTTGTACTCATCTCTTGCGTCAAATATATGAGACTGGAAATTTACTACTAATACTTCTGGTATTGATAAGCATTTCCATCCATGCATGATTCCAGGTGGAATTTTAAGAAGGCGCGGCTTCTCGAAGCCGATAAAAACCGAGTTTACGTGGCCAAAGGTTTCCGAATTTTTTCGTATATCAACCATTACTATTTGTATTTTGCCCCTTGTCACAGTCATTTGATCCGTATGGATCGAGTGTAAATGCCAACACTTAGTAACTCCATAATCCGTTGCACTCTGATAACAATGTGTGGGATAAACAAGATCATTACTCTCAATCCACGGTTCACTCCAAAGTTCAATTATGTCTCCTCTTCCGTCCGGTATTGGATTTAACTCCCTCAAAATAACTCCCTTTATTGTGGGTGGTTTATATATGTTCTGAATTTGAAATTTTTGTCTTTTAAGCCATTCAACGGAAACATAAGAAACGTCTTGCACATCTTTCCCTTTTTTAAATGTTTTCATAATAAAATTATTACTATATCACCGTCTATTTTTGTCCAGTTTTTTCATATAATTCTTCCGCCTTTTTCTTGAACGGTCTCCACCACCAATCGTTCTCTCTATACCATTCTACAGTTTTTGCAAGCCATATATCAAAATCGTACTTTGGCTTCCAGTCTAATTCTCGCCTTATTTTACTCCAATCTATAGTATATCTTCTATCATGGCCGGACCTATCCTTAACAAATTTTAAATAAGTTTTATCCTTGCCAAATATTTTCAATAGTTTTCTCGCTACTTCCAAGTTATTTATGTCGTTAGTCATGCCACCGACTATATATGTTTCGCCAATTTTGCCTTTTTTTAAAACCATATCAATTGCCCTTACATGATCCTCAACATAAATCCAATCCCTGACGTTCTTTCCATCGCCATAAATCGGAAGCTTTTTGTTGTCAACTAGATTAGTGATCATCCGTGGTAGGAATTTTTCAGGATCCTGAAAGGGACCAAAATTATTAGAGGTATTTGTGATGGTTCCTGGAAGACCGTATGTTATAAAGTAAGCTCTAACTAGGTGGTCTGCCGCTGCTTTCGAGGCTGCGTAAGCGCTTCTGGGTGAATAAATCGTCTTTTCGCTAAACTTTTCCTTGCTATTCAGAAGAAGAGATCCGAAAACTTCATCAGTCGATACTAAATGAAATCTTTTGACGTTTTTCTTCAGCGCAACTTCGAGTAATACATTCGTCCCTAATACATTTGTTCTTACAAAAACTGTAGGATCGATTATCGAACGATCGACATGGCTCTCTGCGGCAAAATGAACTACATAGTCAACGCCTTTCATGGCCCCCTCGACCACCTTTACATCACAAATATCACCTTTAATAAATGTATAGTTAGGATTGTCTGCAAAATCTTTGGTCGAAGAAAGATGGCCTGCGTATGTTAACTTATCCAGATTTACAATTTTATCCTTAAGGTATTTCTTTAACCAATATCTTATAAAATTACTACCTATAAATCCTGCTCCCCCAGTTACAAGAAGCTTCATAATTCCATCCTTTTTTTCTTTATGTACTTCAACAATTCTTCCAACTTGCTATTACCAGATTTCTTGGCCCAAAAAAGGTTTGCCAATAATAAAGATTCGAAAGTACCCGCGTCTAGCCAGTATCCCTTAAGTTCGGCCCATTCTAACTCACCTTCATTCAAATAGCGGTTATTTACATCAGTTATCTCTAATTCTCCTCTTCCTGAAGGTTTCAGTTTTTTAATGTAGTCGAAAACCTTGTTGTCATAAATATAGAGGCCCGTGACTGCATACTGTGAGGGAGGCTTTTGAGGCTTCTCAATTATCTCTACAATCTTTCTAACATCGCTCTTGTCAAAACGGGGAACCCCGAATCTTTCGGGGTAAGGAACTTTTTTCAAAAAAATAAGTGCACCCTTTTTAAATTTTGAAACAGAAGAACGTATATCTGAATCAGTCGTATTATCGCCCAATATAACAGTTACCGGCCCCCCGTCTGCGAAGTCCTCGGCCAAGGAAAGTGCATCTGCAATTCCGCCAGAAGGATTTTCCTGATATGCGTACTCTATATGTTTTACGCCAAGCTCTTTGCCATTTTTTAAAACGCTTATGAAGTGTCCGGAGTGAGGACCAGAAGTGACAACTAAAATCTCTTTAACTCCAGCCTGTACAAGCGTCAGAATTGGAAAAAAAATCATCGGCTTATCGAAGACTGGTAGAAGATGTTTGTTAGTAGCATAAGTCAGGGGATACATCCGAGTCCCCAAGCCCCCCGCAAGAACAACTCCTTTCATTATGTTTGCATGATAGCAAATTCCCCAAACTATAGTCAAAACCCTACATTTGTAATATTATACATCTACTATGAAATTGTCTGAACACGATAATCCGGGAAACGATTACAGGCCGGTAATACTAAGCAATAAGCCACCGGAGTTAACACTCCGCGAAAGGATGTGGAAGGAAATGGGATTACCGGGCGATCCGAACAACCCAGCAACCGAAGAAACTCTAGACATATATCCTCGTGCGAGTACTCCGGCAGATTCGACTTTAGAAATAACCAATCAGGCCGACAGTTAACCTTAAATATGCGCGATTCTAATTAATCAACCTTTTATATTCCCCAAGGGTTTAAAAGAAGCAACCGGTTGGGAGGTGTCGGCTGTAGAGAGTGCGGTTACGACTTCGTTGATGTCTTTATATGCAAAGCCCGCTTCTTCAGCAAGTCCCGAAAATGAGGCTGATTTGACATAAATCCCATGTTTTTTCATCTTCTTTTGCAGATCCTCCCCTCGCACCTCTCTCTTGGCTTGTGTTCTACTCATTGTACGACCCGAACCGTGCGCTGTCGAACCAAATGTTTTCTGCATTGCGCCCTCTGTGCCCATTAAAAGATACGACCCTGTTTCCATCGAACCACCCAATATCACAGGCTGGTTTGGGTAGCTTCTAGAAGCACCTTTACGGTGCACCATTACCTCCACCGTTTTCGTTTTTGATTTTTTAGATATTGAATTTATTTGGGATTTGGAATTCGGGATTTGGAATTTTTCCACTTTGGCTATATTATGTGCTACATCATAGACCAAATCCATTTCCAAGTCTTCGGCGGATTTTCCAAAAACATGGGCAAAAACTTCGCGGACTTTATGGGCGATTACTTGGCGATTGCAAAAAGCATTATTAGCAGCAGCTGCCATTGCAGCAAAATACTCTTTGCCTTCGGGGGAACTAATTGGCATACAAGCAAGTTGTCTATCGGGTACTATGATTGCGTACTTTTTCATAGCAGGCTCAAAAGTGTTTAGATAATCTGTCCCAACCTGGTGTCCGAATCCACGACTCCCACAATGAATCATGACAACGACTTGGCCTCTTTGTAAGATACCCAGCTCATCAGCTAAATTCTGGTCAAATATTGTTTCAACTTTCTGTACTTCTAAATAATGATTACCGCTTCCGAGAGTTCCCAATTGATTTATACCCCGTGCTATTGCGCGGTCGGATACAGCTTCCGGATCTGCTTCCTTGATACTACCTTCCTCCTCAATATGTAGCACGTCTTCTTTCCAGCCAAGCCCTTTTTCAACTGCCCACGCCGCTCCCTTAACCATCACATCTTTAAACTCTTTTTTGGACAACCTTATAATTCCGCTACCGCCCACGCCGGTCGGGACTGCGTCAAAAAGCTCATTTACAATTTGTACAATCCTTGGCCGAACTTCCTCTTCAGTTAAATTCGTCGTCAGTAATCTCATTCCACAATTTATGTCGAAACCAATTCCACCCGGTGACAAAATTCCGGTTTTAAGGTCAAATGCGGCAACGCCTCCGATTGGGAAGCCGTAACCCCAGTGGGCATCAGGCATCATTAAAGAAGCACCAACTATCCCGGGGAGCTGGGATACGTTTATACCCTGCTGGACGGCTCCGTCATCCATTTCTTTCAGAAGTTTTTCGGTGGCAACGATTCGAAGAGGAACCCGCATGCCTAACTTATAACTTTTCGGAAGATCCCAAATCCCCTTTTCTATTTCCTTAAACTCGGAAAGAAATTTTGCATCCACAATAATCTATTTTACCATCAATAAATCGTCAGGTTTTTAGGTTCAATTTGATACATCGCTACATAGCAATATAGAATTAACTAAACGTCTAAAATAACTTGGCAATGATAGGTCTTGTCTGGACGTACTTCGATTTTGAAAAGGTGCTTTGTGACCGCTTTGACATCAACTCCTAATTTGTGTTTCTTTCTATCAATCTTCTCTCCACCCAACTTAGCGTCCACTCTCCACCTTCCACCACCCATCTGTTTTACATCGCATAATATATTATTAAACAAAAGCTGTTCCGAATCTTTTATAAATACAAGCTCTTCTAGAAATGAGGAGAGTAGGGCCTCTAAATTTTCGCCTTCTAGCTTTATTTCCTTGACTTCCCGAGCCTTTAAGGATATCAAATCAACCATCGCAGACTCCAGAGCAAGTCCGGCATTTTCAAAAAGTTCGTTGTAGTCCCGTCCGAAGGCTTCAAAAGCAAGATCAGCAGTAGCGATATTTGGAAGAAATCTATATTTCATGAGATAAAGTCCAAATTTCAAAAATCAAATATCAAATGAAGTTCTAAATCTAAATTTTTAAAATTTGTTTGGAACTTGTCATTTGGAATTTAGTTATTCCAACTTTATAGAAATTGGTTAAGTGTGTTTGTCTGCCACACTCGAAGCACCCCAAGAATCCGGTTTTGTCTTTGCCACATAACCATTCCCATTAACCATTCCGACAACCTCTCTAATCATGTCTCTTGTAGGCCCCAATGGTCCTACATCAATGTGGATTTCCAAGTCGTATTTTGCCGGAGAAACAACTTTTCTAATTTCAGGAACAATTACCTGAGCAGTCTGTAAGCTCATTAAAGTCTCTGTGTAAATTTTATCTCTTAAAACCGGGGGGTGGCCATTTCGCTTTTCTTTTCTCCAAAAGTAGCGTGCTCCTCTTCCTATTCTATGGACAATTACAGCGGTCACAAAATCTATTTCGGTTTCGCCGTTACTTTTCCTAGTCTGGCTATCAGTCCCTATAACTAATCGATAGAAACTGTGAGGCTCTTCATCTACAAACGAAGATATCAGTGACACCATGTCCGAGTTGGTCACTACTCCCTTAGTTGGGCTATGAAACTCTCCATTTTGCTTATTCATGCTCAAATTATAGCATACGAATAGCGAAAAAAGTTGCCTTTGGCAATTGCTGCCCGAATGCGCCCTTTCGAATTAATCTTATATATTCGTGTCGCATTTGGTATAATTTTACAACTTGTGAAAAAGAACTTCCCCAAAATTAAAAAGGCCGTGATTGCTGTCGCCGGTTATGGCACACGCTTTCTTCCAGCAAGCAAAAACGTTCCCAAACAGATGTTTCCTATAATTGATAAGCCTATAATTCATCATGTCGTCGACGAGTGTGTTAATTCTGGCATCGAGGACATAATAATAGTAACCCAAGCAGGCCACGGCATAATGGAAGATCATTTTGACACACACGTCGAGCTCGAGCACATCTTGGAAAAAAACGGCAAAAGAGCTTTATTGGAACAGATAAAACATCTTCCGGAAATAGCTAACTTTGCCTACGTCAGACAAAACAAACACCTGCCGTATGGGAATGGAACTCCGCTATTAACAGTTTCCCACCTTATTGACGACGACGAAGCTTTTGTATATATGTTTGGCGACGATCTAACTTTGTCAAAAATACCCGTAGTCAAGCAGTTAATCGATGTCTACGAAAAAGAAAAGCCTTCTGCAGTTTTGGCAGTACAAGAGGTAGACTGGAATCAAATTGGAAAATACGCAAGTATCGAGTACAAAGAACATGCTAAGTACAAATATGATATGAAGATGGGCCACGAAAAACTTCCTCCCAATGAGGCTCCGTCAAATATGGCCCAATTCGGAAGATTTATATTCACTTACGATGTTATCCGTGAGGCAAAAAAAACGCCTCTGGGAAAGGGAAATGAACTTTGGATTATCGATATACTCAATAGACTTGTAGCAAAAGGAGAAAGGGTAATCGCTCAACCAATAGTCGGTGAGTGGATGACAACAGGAGACCCCCTAACCTACATGCAAACACAAGTGAAATTTGCGCTTAAGCGTAAGGACATCGGACGCGAGTTCGCTCACTTTTTGAAAACCCTCAAACTCTGAAAAGTAAACTAAAAACAATTACAATTCCTAAAATTGCAATTGCAAAGTATTCCACAACCACACTGGGATGTAAATCTTTGTGAATATGGTGATGTACCAAACCCCAGACAAAGTAACCCAGGCTAGCAGCAACGACAACAACAAATTGAAATACCCGATCCCATGAGAAAATCATGAAACCGGAAATTGCCGCAATAAGTATGCCCAAAAGGGGAAGGTAATGTCGTAAGTGATGCGTAATCTCCCTCATAATATTGTATTTAAAGTATTTCTCCCACTTTCGCAATTAAAAGTATGGCCAAAATCATTCCCAAAAAAGCAATATGAGCAAATGTTCTTCCTCCAATTCTTGTGATATTTCTCCTGGTAACTATTATTCCGTCAATAATTAACACAACAAGAAGTAAAACCGTGGTAGCCACGGCTACTTCTTTTGTGGATTCAAAAGGAGAAAATAGAATTTGATATCTACCTGCCCTTTCCTGAACTGGTTCTTCCAATGTTATTATCTTCTCAATGCCTTGGGTTGGAGTGACAACCCCAGCAAGATACGGCGGGGTTGGAGTAAATGTCGCTAATGATTGCGGCGTCGGAGTTACCTCGATTTGGGGTTTAGCAGCAACTACAGGAACCTGTGAGGTGGTATCGGAAATATTTGTACCGAAAAACGAAACAATTATTGTAGTATCCACTCCTCCTAAATCTCCCTCAACAACAGCAACGCCTATTTCTTTATATTTACCTGATAGCATATTTTCCCGATGAGAAGGAGAGGCCAACCAAGCCTCTATTGCCGAATTGGGATTAGAGAAGTCACGAGCCAAATTCTCTCCGGCGTACCTATATTTATATCCAACATCGGTAAAAAATGTCCAGGGTTCAGTTCCATCAGGAGCCGTATGAGCCCAATAATCATTGACAAGCATATGCTCACCTTTGAGTCTAGCCGCTTCGGTTAAAAGCACACTCGTAGATAGGCTGGCTACACCATTTTCGGCCCTTTTTTGATTTGTCAGATTAATTACCTCGCTTGTAGGAATATTGGCGGCATATCCCAAAATTCTGATACCAGTCAAAGGAAGAGCATGCAAGATTACCTGATAGAAGATCAAAAAAAGAGCCAAGAGCATTAAAGAGGTCGAGTGTAGTAGTTTTGCCTTGTGATTATTACTATGCCTTGGAAAAAGAAAATGGGATAGCGTAACTGCAACAGTATTCATTTCCTCTTATCTTAAACTTTCGAAGGCACTCTTTCAAGAGAATTCTAAACTCTTTTTGCAATGACTATTAGCCTTTTTGAGTCAGAGAACCCGCTACAGGTGTAAAGAGTGAGTGTTTCATCTTCGGTCGGCGCAATCACCTCAATCTGATTAGGATATACTTCTTTTATCTCCCTAACCTCATATTGGAACCATCCCAAATCGCTTAAGATATATAATTTCACACCTACTTTAATTGATTGAAGTGGTAAAAAGAGTCCCTCTCTCGCATGAGCAAATATAATTTGATTTCCTTTTTCTCCTGGAATTCCAGATCCCGATCCCCAGGCTGCGGTATCGGGAAACACCTCCCAATATCCGTTGACAATATCTGCTTTTTTAACTTCCAAGTCTAAGCTCAATCGTGGAATAATAATTCTTTTGGGAATTTTAGCATCATCAACTTCATCGCTTGAAAGTTTTTCTACCTTTACAGGTTCGCTCTCAAAACTTATGCTTTGAGAACTTGGCGATACTTTTCCTCCCAAAAAAAGTAACATGCCCAAAAATAAAAGTGAAATACCCAGTGTAATCTTAGGTACCGAAGTTACATTCTTCATAAGAAGCTTATTTTACTCTCTCCGAGTCGGAGACTCTACTAGTCGGAAACTTTTTTTTAAAGAAGCAAAGTTTTTTTGAGGGAATAATTCATCAACAACTATCTTACCCCCCAAAGAAATCATGGTAAGGGCAATGAAGAAAAATAGAGCTTGAGCACCTTCACTTGAAGTATCGGATAAACCAATTATTCCAGGACCCCCCGCCTGAGTTGCGGCCGCTTCGGGTAATATCTGTCCTCCTCCTCCGCCGCCGCCGCCCCCACCGCCGCCGCCGCCATTCCCGCCGTTACCGCCATCTTCATCTTTCGGTTCCTCTTTAGGCTCTTCGTCCTTTGGTTTTCCAGGATCAAAACAACAATCTACTTCAACATTACCTAAATTTACAAAGTTTTTAATAAAAACTTCTAAGTCAATGTCCCCTGTTTTTATTGTCACGCTCCCACCAGAATTTCCATTAGCTTGATTTCCTCCTGTTTCCAGGTCCCACAATAGATAATTCTTAATATCTGCGGAGAAATTGGTATAAACATTTAGATCATTTGTAAAATCAGCATTGATATCGTTTATCGATTCACTGCCGTTTCCTGAAATTTTCGCTATTAAAGTTGGATCGCCGCTCCTTACACTAACGGAACTCGTATTTATCGGATCATTTATGAGGTTTACACTGGCATAAATATTTCCCGTTGTGATTGATACGCTTCCGCTAGTATTCCAATTAGCCGAATTTGAACCTGTCGAAGCTGTTCCGTTGATATTATTCATAACTACTGCAGTCTGATTCGAGGTAATAGTTGTACTATTTGAAGAGGCAACATTAATAGCATTTGCCGAATCGCTTCCGTTTCCCGAAATTGTTGCATCTGTAGGAGAGGGACAACAACCTACATTTACAGTCGAAGTGTTTCCACTATTTTCTATCTCTACCTGACTGGCTGCCTCTCCTGTTGTAATCGAGGTATCCCCATTTGTATTTTCAGAAACTGAATTACCGCCCGTATTTGTATTTGTATCAACACTGTTAGAAGTCTCGCCGGCATTAGTTTGTGTTATCGTCGTCTGACTTTCTTGCGTAATATTTACTTCATTTGAAGAACCGGAGCCGTTATCGGTTATCACAAACTCTTCTGCTTTGACAAACGAAATTCCCCTACCCCAAAGTAGAGTTAAAACTAATATTATCGCGATAACCCGTCTTAATTTTGTAAGCATTTGCTCAACGGGCAGTAAGGTCTACTGATATGCTTTAATTGTCCCGGCAGAAGCACCAACTTTGGTCACTTTTCTTCTTTTTCTCAATAAGACTAATATTCCGAGAGGAATAAGAGGTGTAAGCCAAGCCAGATTTATGCGTACCACTTTATTTCCGGCGGTTGGATTACCACCCTGACCATCATCACTTACACCCATTACTGCCTGGACTGACTCTTGGTCATTTCCAAAACTTATACTTCCCGAACCATTACCCGTACTATTTATAAACAACCCTAAAACACTGGTGGCTATTGAAGAACTACTTACCTCAGAATTCCCACTTTGTTGAGCACTACCACTTTCCTGACTATCTCCTTGTGAAGCATTACCTCCTACTCCCCCCAAGCCACCTCCAGAATTTCCTGAATCGTTATTTTCTTTTGTCTGTCCTGGCCCAACAAAATCTCCCAACCAGCTACCGAATACATTAATGACTGTCACGAAGAGTTTACCACCACCGGTAATATTATTGTTTACAAAGTTAACAATACTTGCAATGACGTTTGCATCGCCGGTTGCTATTGAATTATTACCACCTGTATTCATATTAGCATTATTGCCTCCAGTATTTGAACTCAAGTTAACATTGTTTACAATTGTGGCATTGTTTGTCTGCGAGGTAGTGGTATTTGTACTTTGGCTGACATTGGCTGTGTTTGTTGAATCCGCTCCGTTTCCTGAATTTACTGCAGTTATTTCTCCGGACTCACTAACTATAAATTCAAACCCTCCGGACCCTCCATAATTTTGTCCGTCTGCGCCGATTATCCTTCCGATCCAGCGTCCTGCTTCGTTTACCAGAACAAGCCACCAATTGCCTCCGACAAGATTGGTATTGGCAACATTCAGAACTTGTGCAACCAAGTTTGCATCCCCGGTTGTAACAGATGATGCACCGTTTGTATTTTTGTTAACGTCGTTTTCTCCTGTTGTGGCATCTAGAACCAAATTATTTTGAATATCCACATTATTAAACTGTGAGGAAGTTGTGCTACTACTTTGATCTATATTAACTGTGTTAGTCGAATCCGATCCATTAGCCACATTTGTGGCAGTTACCGAACCGACGCAGCAGGCAAGTATGGATCCGTCAGGTAAAATTATGTCTCCTACCAAATCGCCAAAAATGTTAACAACCGCATAGACGACATTACCAACTATATTGGTATTAACCATATTAACTACACTTCCCGACACATTTGCATCACCAGTTGTTATCGTGTTATCACCACCAGTATTCATACTCGTCTTGTTGTCACCAGTATCTGATATTAAATTCATATTGTTTTCTATCAAGGCATCGTTTGTCTGGAAAGTATTATCAGTTAGGTCAATATCGACATCTCCGGTATTAGTTGAACCTTCACCATTCCCGTCATTTTTTACAGTTACGTCAGCGGGAGTGCAACCAGATATACAGGTTGCATTAGCAAGGTCCAAAACATAGTCACCCAGATGATCGTCAGAAATATTGAATTCATAAACGGTCACGGCATCAAGATTCGTATTCACACCGGTAACTATAGTTCCAGTTGTATTTGCATCCCCCGTTGTTATTACGTTATCTCCTCCAGTATTCATAGAGGCTGAATTATCGCCAGTTGTCGTTTCCTGATTCAAATCATTTCCTACGATGGCAGAATTATTCTGAATGGTATTTGTATCGCTTGTTACTCCAACTGACCCTGAATTGGTCGAGCTTGTCCCATTACCCGAATTGACCACCTGAGCTCCGCTTCCCGACCCCGAAACCTGCGGGGATGACGTAAGATTGTTGTTTGCTGTAGTTGAAATGTTTCCGACATTCGTTGCGTCCCCGGTTGCTATCGTAGTTGACCCGGCTTGTCCGTTTTGATTCTGACTCCCTGCTCCGGAGGTCGGAGAGGATAGCGTAGTACTGCTCCCTGAATCTCCACTTGTTGATGCCGTAGAACCCGCACTCTGGTTCGACGATGAGCTTGAATATGTCGTCGGTAAAGGAATGGGGGTAGGTGTCACATACGTCTCATAGGAAGGAGCAGTCGGCGAAGTAGGTGCGGTTGGAGCAGTCGGTGCAGTGGGTTGAGGCGGCGGGGTCGGTTCAGTTGGAGGAGTTTGTGTTTCCGGCGGAGTTAGTTCCGTAGCATCTGGTAGAGGCGTCGGCTCAGCGGGTGCGGTTGGTGATGGGGGAGGGGTTGGTGCTTCCTGTGCTACCAAAGCTAACGGATTTTGCACCAACAATACTAAAGCCATCATAAATGTAGCCAGTAATTTCTTTACTTTAACTTTTCTTCTTACCATATTTGCTAGCCTATCTTTTATTTTTCGTAAAAATCTCAAATCTTGTCCGAATTCATTCCCTTTAGTTTGGTTTATCAGCCTAATTTCTATATTTTCAAAAATAATTTTCATTTGGGCAGATTTTTTATATATTGTGATCTGTTAATTAGTTAATTTTGTAATCTGTGAAACCCGTATAAAATCCGTTTAATCCGTAACTCTGGACAGGTACCGTACGGTACCTGTCTCTGGGCTTCAGGGTGGTCCTCCGAAGTGCGGGAAGACCAACCCCGAGTTCCCAAAGTCTACTTAGCTTGAATTTCCAGACAACAGACCCCACCAAAGGAGCCAGTTGAATCCAAGATCAAATTCGAAATCGAAATCTGGAAGTTCTGGTAAACCCAAACCGCCTTCAATCAAAACGTTAGAGTTGGCCGTGTTTTCAATATCGACCCATGTCGTAGCGTCACCGGTTTCCATAGACGGATCAGCACTGTGACCGGTATTTTTATTTTGATCATTTTCACCGGTTTCAGCTTCTGCGTCGACATCATTACAGGCTTTCTTCTGATAACCGTACCATGGGAAGGATAAATCACCTCCTCCACCCCATGGGAATTGGTAACCATATCCGCAAACGTAGCTGTTGGTTTGGAAAGCAGCTTTAGTATCTAAAAGAGCTGCGCTTATGTCGCTATCTGCGTTATAGCCGTTACCGGCTATTTTTGCAACGACATCCAAAAGACAACCGCAATTAAGATCTGCGAAGTTGAAGTTAGCCAAATTATCAATTCCAACTACGGTAGTTGCGTCGCCTGTTTCCAGGCTAACAGGTCCACCTGTGTTGTAATTTTGATCATTTTCACCGGTTTCAGCATCGGCATCTACTTTATTTTTGATGTTAGCGTAATTATCCTGGGTTAGTAACAAAGAACGATCGAACAACAAATTAATGTCGTTATCGGTTTCTGCACCATTACCAATAATCTTTAAGCTAACTGATGCACCACCACTTCCGTCGCCGATTTTAGCCCAATTGGAATTGGCTTTATTTGCTATAAGAACAGTGGTATCCGCATCTCCGGTTTCCATGCTAACAGGTCCACCTGTGTTGTAATTTTGATCATTTTCACCGGTTTCAGATTCGGCGTCGACCTCATTCTTGATGTAGGCATAATTGTTCTGGAATAAAGCAGTCGAATTATCCAGTTTCAAATTAGCGGTGTTATCACTTTTGTAACCGTTATCGCTAATCTCTACATCAACATCAACATCGCAACAACCACTTACCTCGGCAACGTTTGAGTTTGCAGTATTTGATATAGCAACTCCTGTTGTTGCGTCGCCCGTAGTAAGAGATACAGGTCCACCTGTATTGTAATTTTGATCATTTTCACCGGTTTCAGCGTCGGCGTCTACATTGTTACTTATATTTGCCACGTTATTCTGAACAACGGTTGTTGTAGTTGTCTGACTAAGATTGATGTCGTTATCAGTCTCTGCACCGTTTCCAGAAATAACTAAAGTTGTGCTTTGTGCCAAAACTGGAATAACAGTCTGAAACAATAGTGCACCTGTTGCAATAGCTGTTGCAATTTTCTTCTGTAGTTTAGTCATTATTTATTTTCACCCCCTTTCTTTTTGGTCACCCCAGTTAGATAGCTTACGCATCTAACGGGGCTAGGCACTTCACCCTAAACACCCCGCTTTCAAACGAAAACGGAGACTCCCCGATTCGACTAAAATCGTCCGTTGGACGAAGTCAAACCGGAAAGCCTCCGTTTGCGGCCAGCTCTCAAAAAATTACATGTCATTTAGGCAGAGATACATTTTACTCAGTTTTATTATAGATATAGGTTAATATCTATGGACTGGATATTTATATATAACAAGCTCATTTTGTTTTGTCAATAGGCCAATATTGCAAAGATATAATCGTTCCCACTGTTCTATAGATTTTCTGTTATGTATAGTAAGCGTCGATGGGATTATGTCCTTTTTGCTTGAGTTATGAGGATTAGGATTTTTGGCCGAATTTACTGTTAGTTTTTTTGATGTTACGCACAGTAATCTGAGTTACCAGCCCTCCTTGGATATAGATTTCCACGCTTCCATGAGATTTAACGCTTTTCAAAGCGTCCTTAATCTCTAGTATCAAAGCTTCGGATATTTTTTGATTTGATAAATCAAGCGCCATGAATCTTTACTTTAGTTCAAGAGGAATTTCTTGTTTCTCGCCTTCTATTTCGCCTATTCGAAGTACTAAGTTTTTGTCGTTTTCATTAATGGGGAAGCCAAGCCTGGTGTACTTTGTAGAAATCGCCTGTACTTCAACTGGGTCGTTGTGAATGTCCGGAGCAAGCCATTCATCAAAATTACCGTTAACAGATAAGCGTGCATAGTCTTTCGTGTTCATCTCTATGGCTTGAGTGTATCCGTTCGAAATTTTAATAGTAAAAATAAGAAATATTCTACCTTTGACTGCTTTTGCGCGTTTACCTTCTACGATAATCTCGTCCATTAACTCCGCTTTTTCCACCATATATTTCACTTCTCCGATTTGCTCGCCTTGTGAGTCTTTAAGCGGGAAAGAAAATTCTCTATTTAATACTTGGCTTTTTTTTGCTTTTTCTACTTCTAACTTACCCGAGGACGAGTTTTGTAGTGAAATGCTACTTACCACCTTCCCTATACCGAAGATTATAGCCAAAGCAATTATTAGTAATAGTATATTTTTTAAGGGTTTTCTTAATTTGGAAGAAGAAAAATCAAATCTTTTATTGCCTAAAGAAGTACTCTGAAATTCGTCTCTACCTTTTCTTCTTTCTTTCAGTTTTGTTAAAAAATCACTAAGATAATGCCCTACTCTATTTTTTAATGAAGTAATTTTATTTGTAAAATCTGCCAACCTATTAATGATTTCTAGTCTATCAATAGTTGGTATTTGAAAAGTAATTTCTCTGGTTGCCATATTAAATTGTTTATTCAATGAAAGTGGTCTAGAAGGCAGAAAGGAACTTTGCACGTATGTTACCCAAGCCCACAGATCTTGTCAAGCGGGAATTCAGTTGTCACTTTCATTCAAAAAACTAACTGATATGTCAACTGTTTGTCCAGCTCCCTCCTGACTTATCTCGACATTTATTTGCTCGTCCTCTTTTACTCCAACCAACTTATTCAAAACTTTGTCGTTTGCGCGGGTTTTTACAAAAGTCGTAACACTCATTCCTTCATTTTCAATTTTTTCTTTATACCAACCGGTTATTACATCTGTCATATCATCACTTTGTAAAGACAAACTATTACCAGAAGAGGAAATGACAGAAGAGTTTGGATATTTATAACTATCTATTTGTGTGTCTTTGGGAACTGAGGTTGGAAATGGGGTAGGTATATATGTCGGAGTTTGTGTTGGTAATACTTTCTCGGATAAAACTTCTTTTTGTCGATAAATATTACTCAACGATGGGTTTTGAATTCTAGCTACTATCAAACCAACGGTCAAAATACAAACCGCCAAAATTACTGCAAAAATGTGCATCGTAAAAAACATTCTACACTACATTTGCAAGACAGGGAAAATTATTGACAAGTGTAGTGCCAGGGGACATATTTACACCACCAGGGAAGGTTTTGCGGTGTAGGAGTAGGAGTAACTGACGGAGTTGGGGAGGGCGTTGGCGTTAATGTAGGCGTTGAAGTAAGCGTAGGAGTCAGACTTGGTATCGGTGTAGGGTTAGATGTAGGCGTCAATGTAGCAGTTGGCAAAACCCCCGGCGTCGGTGTAGGAGTCAATCCTGAAATAATGCAACCAAGTGCCTTGCAGACATTAATTCTTCCAAATTGCCAAAAGCTCTCCGTGCCATCGATTTTATCTGCTGTTGACTCAATTTGAGTTCTTACGTCTTTGTTATCCCAGAGAGGATTTTGGGCAAAGATAAGCGCAGCAAGTCCTGAAACAAAAGGCGTCGCCATAGATGTCCCCGAAAGATATTCATAACCATTTTCGTATGTCGAAAGAATAGAAACTCCCGGTGCCGCTAGTTCAACCCAAGAGCCATAGTTCGAAAAGTACGCTTTTGCGTCGTTTTGATCAGTTGCGGAAACTGCAATCACATTAGAGAAATAAGCAGGGTATTTCGGCGAAGTGCTAGAACTGTTTCCCGCTGCGGCAACCAAGACAGACCCTTTATTCCAGGCATAGGTAACCGCATTTGCCAGTGTTGATGAATTGGAATTTCCTCCGAGTGAAAGATTAATGACTTCTGCTCCATTATCGGCCGCCCAAACTATTCCATTGGCAATCCAGGAGTAGTAACCATTTCCTGTATCATCCAGAGCTTTTACAGACATAATTCTCCCCTCCCACAAAAGTCCTGCTATTCCCTGACTATTATTGGTTATTCCGGCTGCAATTCCAGCAACGTGCGTTCCGTGTCCGTCGGGATCGTTTGTAGTAAAACCAGGACAGGAAGAATAAATGCAATTTACTGAAGCTGAAATTTTGCCGGCTAAGTCAGGATGTGAATTGTTAACACCGGTGTCAACAATTGCGACATCAATTGAATTTAATCCATGGCTTTTATCCCAACCGCCCTTTGCATTTATCTTCTCCAAACCCCATTGGTTCGGGAAATAAGGGTCATTGGGCATTTCTTGAGTCTCAGCAATAAAGTCTTGCTCAACATACTCAACAAAAATATTCTTTTTAAGGGTTTTTGCTGCGTTTGAAAACTCTCCCTTTGGAACTTGGATCACTTTCGTGTCACTTAGCCTTAGGTCTTCGGAATAGTTCGCTTTCGCACTTTCAAGAGCTTTCTCTCTAAAAATATTCGGGGTAAAGCGTCTGAACTTAACAATAAGCCTTTCAGATTCTATATCAACGCTCTTTGAAGCATAGATAGTTTCTTTAAATGAAGTTGTTTTGAAAATGGTTAAAGCAAAAAAGATTAATAAAACCAAAAGTATTACTTTCTTCATTGCCTAAAAATATACAATTCTTGACGATTTGTCAAAAGAGCCTTATATCCATATAACCGTGTAGCTATTTATTCCATCCATAAGGATATTTCTTATACCATTTTATTAAAGATTTTACAGAATCTTCCAGACTTCTTTTCGGTTTCCAACCCAAAATCCTTTTTGCTTTTTTTATATCCGCGATCATTTTTGCATACTCTCCTTTTCTCACCACGCCTTTTTGTAAATCAAATCTCACGCCCGTTATTTTCTGAACTACATTGACTATTTCCAAAACAGAATTTCCTTTACCCGTCCCCAAGTTGATAGTTTCGTTTTTTCCCCCTCTAAAGAGATGCTCCAAAGCTAAAATGTGCGCCTCATTTAAATCAACTACATTTATATAGTCTCTAATTGGCGTCCCATCAGGCGTATCAACTTTTGGACAAGTCAGAAAAAACGACTCTATTCCTAATGCCCCCTTTACGGCGTTTTGTACCAAAAGGACGGAGGGACTTTTAGAATCTCCAACTTCAGCATCATCGCTTGCTCCACAAACATTAAAATATCTTAAGATTACATAATTTAAACCCTTGAGCTTCCCATACCACCGAAGCATTTTCTCAATCATCAATTTGCTTTCACCATACGGATTTGATGGACTGGTTGGATGGTTCTCGTCTATTGGCACATATCTAGCCTCTCCATAAACAGCGCATGTTGAAGAAAAAACTATTTTTTTTACCCTGTATTTAAGCATCGTCGAAAGCAAATTTTGTGATCCGCAAACATTGTTAAGGAAATATTTTTCGGGGTTCTCCATAGATTCGTTCACACTGCATGACGCGGCGTAATGAAGTACTGCTCCAATCCCCTTTTCCTTATAAAAAACGCGAGTTAAATCGTCTCTTAAATCAGCTTCGTAGTAACTCAACTTAGACTTATACTTGGACTTAAGCATTTTCAGTGGCTGCCTATATCCCGTAGAAAAGTTGTCGATAACCACAACTTCGTATCCCTCTTGAAGAAGCAGGTGGGTTGCAACAGATCCAATGTAACCCCCACCCCCTGTTACTAATATCTTTTTCATATTATGTAATTTCAAGTTTTTTTGCCCAAAGCCTAACTTTTTCCGGCATCTTAGGCAATAATTTCCAAATAAAATAAATTGCTAAAGTGGCACCAATCGTATCAAAAATTATGTCTCTAAAAGTCGGATCACGTCCTGGAGTAAAGGATTGGTGAAATTCGTCTGTAATACCATAAAATGACGCCAGAAATACTGAAATATAACCTGTTTTTTTCATCTCAACATTATTCGACTTTAGAGCTCGATAGATCAGAGTGGAAAGAATGGCGTAGATAATAACATGAGCCGACTTCTTGACACTAAAATCCCGCCAATGAATTTCGGAAGCCCTTACCGTCGGATTATTTGAAAAAGCAAAAATGATGATGAGCCATATAAATACAGGTAGCCAATATTTAATAAACCGAAAAATTTTATTTTTCAAATTACTATTCACCATCAGAATTATAATCTTTTTTTCTCTTTCTTAGAAAATAGTAAAAAGAACTACCCATTAATGTGACGCCTAATATGATAGGAATTAAGGCTAAAAATGGAAATTTTTTATCCGCTTCTTCATTGGCAGTTTCTGACTCTTTTTCGCCGACATCTTTTATGCCAAGAACTTCGTTGGTAGTGTCACCCCCCAATTTAAGTGTCTGCCCTTCACCCGTTTCCTGACCATCTTCCTGCTTTATCGTGGGAACAACAGTAAAAGTAGTTGTGGCTTTAGGTTTAGACGTAGGCACACTCGTACTCGTAGGCTTAGGTATTGGCGTATTTGTAGGCTTTGTGGTTGGAGTGGGAGAATCGGTTGGCTCAGGCGTAGGCGTTGGACATGGATCTATCACACCGTTATTATTAGATGATCCTTTTGAGTCTTTTGAAAACCTTTCCAACCTTTCTGAACCACTTGCCCCATCTGTCAATTTTCCTATAGAACCACTTTCGTTACTTGGTACACAAACTCCTCCCTTCTCTCCATACTTTAATTCCTCGATTACGGAATCATCTGAAACTTTAACCAACCACACAACATCGCCAGCGTTATTCAATCTATTACTCCAGTCAAACGATTTAAAACCACCTCCAGCTAAAATCCCACTTAATGTAAGCTCATTCCCTTTATCATCCTTAACTTTAAACACAGATAAATCAACGGGTTGCTGGTCAAAATTATAGATTTCAATCCAGTCTGGCGAATCCAAAACTCCCAACTCATTAATTACTACCTGTGCGGAAACGGTTGTTCGAAAAATGATAAGAAGGAGGACGGCTAAAAGAATTGATAAATTTATCTTAGGTACATTCCCAAGATATTTACATTTATTCGTCGAGTCTGACTCGATTCGTGTCATTTGCATGCATTCGCCCGTCTGCCGACGGGCAGGTATATTAGTATCGCATTTAATAGTTTATGTGCAAATACAATGTGTCCAAGTCGGAATCTTCGTGATCAACTCGAACATACCTAAGTCGACAGCTACCCGTTCCATAGCTACCTCTAAACAAAGTTCCCGTCTTTACGGCCTTTACTTCCGTGGAATTACTACTTATATCAACTCCATTATGAAACTGGTAAACTCTTCCAACCCAAGTGTTTCTGACAGCCCAGGTACTCCCATATCCTTGAGAAAATTTAATTTTCGGATTAATTGGCCAATCCCAACCACCCGTTGGACTAAACGGATCTCCATCATTTGATCCGCATGATGAACCTGAACAATTTTCATAATCAATACCGCTTCTTAAATAACTGAAAGGGTTTTGTGTCGCAGTCCCTTGACGAATTATGAAATGGAGATGGCTTCCGCTTGAATTACAGGAAGCTCCTTGGATAATTGAGGCGATTCTTTGACCCACAGACACTTTTCCCACTTCTTCCTCCTGCCCTTTTCCAGCTAATATCGCCTGGATGGCTTCAAACTCTGCTCGTACTGCTGACAGAAGTTGTTGGTAACGCCTCTCATCATTTCTGGTCTGCTCCAAAAGCACTGCTTTAGCCGTCTTTTGGGCACCAAGAACGCTTTTTTGCTCTTCAAGCTGCCCCTGAAGTTCCTCCTGATCAGATTTTTGATCTCGGTAATCAACCTGCGCTTTTTCGAGTCTTACCAGTAAATCCCTGTCCGCTTCCTGAATCTTTTGTAAATAGTGAAAACTAGAAATAGCAGAGTTAAGATCGGATGAGAAAATGAGCATTAGATAGGCTTCATTTAGCCTCGACATTTTGTAGGTATAGACAACCCTCGAGGTAAATGCTTTTGTTAATGCCGTTAGAGACGTCTCAAGTTGGTCTATTCTTCCTCCAAGAAGTAAGATTTTTTCCTCTGTTTGAGCAATTTTTAAGGTTGTCAACCGAATTTGAGCGTCGTATTGGGCGATTTGATTAGATAAAGTGCTCGCTTGAGATTTTAATTTACCCAGCTCCTGTTCATACTGCTCTATTTCATTACTCAAACGTTCGAGCTTTTCCGATTCACTTTCCGCAGCTACAAAGATTGGGCGAACGAAAAAAAATGTTAATAGAAGAACAAGTAATGCTTTCTTTATCTTTGACATCTCAAGTTATTTTCGCTTGACTCTTGATACTGCCATAATGCTTCCTGAGACTGCCAAAAAGAGTCCAATAAAAAGTTCGGCTCCGAGTATTAAGCCGAATAGTCCAAAAAGCTTTATGGTATCTTTCGGAACAACAGGAATTTCTCCGAAATAAGAAATCAGGCTTGGGGTCGCGTATAAAACCAAGAGTAAAGCGATTAGCCAGCCAACGAATACTCCCGAAATTGCATAAATAATCGCCTCATATATAATTGGACTTCGGATAAATCCGGGAGTTGCACCAATCAAATCCAAGACCTCTATCTCACCACGCCTTGTTGTCATTCTCATGCCAATGATGACAATCAGAACTAAGAACGAAGTTGACGTGAGAAGTAGCGCAAAAACGCCACCTCCAATTTTTATATAATTCGAAAAGTTTCTGAGTCTATCTACAACGTCAGACAAAGTTTCCTCTCCTCCAAGACTCGCGGTAAAACCCACTTGATCAACTATGTCTTCACTTTTAATTTCTCCTATCAGTTCGTTAGCATAGGATAAATCAACCAGTGAAAACTCCAGACTTGCAGGAAAAATTGACGGGCTAACCAGCTCTGATAAGAGTGGATTCCCGGCGGTCGCTTTCTTGTAAATCTCAAGCGCCTGTTCTTTTGAAATATAGCTTACTTCCGAAACACGGTTGTCTTTCTCCAATTTATTTTGTAAGGAAGAGATCTTTTCAGGAGTCGCATCATCTTTCAAAAAGGTAATAATCTGGGGCCTAGTTTCAAAGTACTTAAGAACCTGGCTTGAGGAATAGCCCAAAATAGTAATAATGGTTATGACAAAGAAAGTTATCATCAAAACAAAAATAGCTGCCAATGCCTGAAATGGAGCACGTCTCACGTGGTCCCAAGCTGTTTTTATGTGTATATTCATTTTATTTCTTCTCTTTCTCGGGTTTAATTTTAACTTTAGACCCAGAATCACCAATAATTTTTCCTCCACCCAGCTCTATAACTCGTTTATTCATTTTATCAACAATCTGCCTATTATGCGTTGCCATAATTATAGACTTTCCCTCTGAGTTGACCTTTTCGAATAAGTCCATGAGTCTATCAGCAGTTTCCCAATCTAAGTTTCCTGTTGGCTCGTCGGCTAAAATTATTTTGGGATTAACGACAAGTGCTCTTGCCAAAGAGACTCTCTGAAGTTCTCCTCCAGAAAGCTGTGCGGGAAAAAGATCAGCCCTTTCTGTCAGACCAACCAACTTCAAAACGTGATTAACTCTTTGCTCCCAATCATTTCTGTTAAGTCCAATAACCGCCAAAGCCACCTCGACGTTTTCCCTCAATGTTCTCTCGCTAAGTACTTTATAATCCTGAAAGACAACACCGATTTTTTGTCGAAGGCGCGGAATTTCTTTTGAAGGAAGCTTCGAAATATCTTCTTTATCCAGTTCTATCTTACCACTATCGGGTAATAGTTCTCTTAGTATCAAGCGTAGTAGCGTTGTCTTCCCCGCGCCCGATGCGCCTGTTATAAAAACAAATTCAGAATCCGCTACTTCAAAATTAATATCCTTCAAAGCCTCAATTTCCCCAAACGTTTTTGTAACTTTCTCTAATTCCAACATACAAATCACCTTCTAAAAGATTAGCAGATGGGGTCAATTAAGACTAGAAGCTATTTCAAAACCTTGCTTATCTCACTCAATCACTTTAATTTTTCCAACATCCATGAGCCAACCGGCTTGAAGGGCAGAAATGGTCTCACCCCAGACCTTAACTTTCTTACCTACAAAACTCTGAAGATCTATCACGGTTGAGGTAAGGTAGACGTATTTATCCTCTCCCAACCCGCGGTCCAAGTGGTGCGTACCTTCTCCTTTTATTCCTCCCTCGATAAGGATTCCTTCGGGCGACTGTTTTTCAGTAAACACGGATTCATCGGTAAACCCTGCTTCATTCTGACCGGTGACAATACCTTTTGAAGCTTCCGTCTCTGCCTCCTTTGAGCCCAACTTAGTACTAAAACTACCACCAGATAAAAGCCAACCTGTTCCCACTCCTGCCAAAACCACTAAAAATGAAGTCAGAACTAAACTCATTACCCGTTTATCAAAGCTTACTTTTGGAAACTTTTTCAGAATGCGCGTTTGAGGCTCTATGCCTACATTAGTTTGCGCTGCGGATTGACCTGGAGTTTGACCTTCCATGCCATACAATATAACACTAAAAAGTAATCAGTGACAAGTAATAATTAGAAGCTTGAGGTTAGAAGCTGGAATACAGTATTCCATCCACCCGTCGGGTGGATTTACATTGACACCCGTTACTTACCTATCCACCAATATTAATCTTAAATTCAACCGATACTTCTTTATAGGCTTGATTCAGTAAATTGCCGAACTTCTGCCACAGTTCGCTATATTCATATGCTAACAGGTTTTCAAGTTTTGGAAATCTACCTTCTTCGGAATATTTATCAAGTTTTTCTGCTAAAAGCCTAGTCAGATAGTTTCGTAATTCAGAATATGCATCAGGTTTATCCTCCATTTTTCGCTGATATTTTTCTTCAGCCAATTGTCTTAGCCAATCTTTCCAAGCACGGTTGTAAATCTCCCAGTCTTTTGAGCTCATATTGGAAAATCCCGGAGCTGAGGCTATCTTCATTAACTCCTGAGGATCTCTTTCTCCATTAATAATATAGTAAGCGATAACCCAACCGCTTGTCATTACAAATCCAAACTCACCACGTCCTTCCACATCGGCATCGGCGTGTGCTTTTTCGTGATAATAAAGTTCTGAAGAAATTTTGCCCGAAAGACCGCTATCGTATAGGCCTTTGAAGAGCTGTCCGGCAGTTTTTATTCCTTGTGCTTCAAGTCTTTCAACTACCACTAACTATTATAGCAGATTATAACGAAGAGTGCTAACACAAAAAAATGGGTGTAAAACTATAGCAACCTTTTAGTTACTCGATTTCCTAAATTACAACTTTTGAATTTCGGCTTCGATGAACGGGTCAAGGTTGCCGTCTAATACTCCTTCGGGATTGCTGGCTTCAACCTCGGTTCGTAAGTCTTTAACCATTTTATAAGGGTGTAAAACATACGAGCGGATTTGATTGCCCCAGGAAGCGGGCCGATATTCACCTTTAAGTTCCTTAACTTTCTTCTCCTTCATCGCCTCTTCCCGTGCCCAAAGTTTTGCACGTAATAAATTAAGTGCAATTTTTCTATTTTGCTCCTGAAAACGCTCAGTTTGAGCAGTTACAACAATCTCTGTTGGTTTATGTTTAAGCCGAACAGCAGTCGACACTTTTTGGACATTTTGGCCACCTTGAGAAGATGCCCTAAAAAACTGCCACTCCAAATCGTCCTCTTTTATTTCAATGTGTGGTAAGTCCTCCTGTTCGAGTTCTGGCAATACTTCTACAAGAGCAAAAGAAGTTTGTCTCAAGTTATTAGCGTTAAAAGGGGATTGTCGCACGAGCCGATGGGTACCCGCCTCGCCCTTCAGATAACCATAAGCATATTGACCCCTTACACTTACCGTTACACTTTTTAATCCTGCCTCTTCTCCTTCGGATACATCCACAGTTTCTACTTCCCAGCCTTTCTTTTCAAAATATCTTAAATACATTCTGTAAAGCATACTTGCCCAATCCATCGCCTCGGTTCCACCCTGGCCGGCATGAATAGAAACAATTGCGTTCTTGGAATCGTATTGACCCGATAAAAATATTTTCAACTCAAATTTATCAACCTTTTTCTCAAGGCGCGAAATTTCTTGAGCGAAACTTTCATCAACACCGCCTTCTTGGGAAAGTTCATAAATAGTATCAACGTCCTCTTTGAGGGTTTCAGCGTCATCAATTTCCTGCTTCAGATCGCTTAAGGCAGTCGTCAGCTTTCTGGCCTTTTCTTGATCGTCCCAAAGGTTTGGATCCATAGAATCTGCTTCAAGTTTGGAAAGTTCCTTTCTCTTTTCAGGAAGATTGAAAGACTGGATAACTTTTTCAACTCTACCCTTTAAATCCTGGGCTTTTTGCTTTATATCGTGCATACAGGCTCAAGTATATCAATTCAAGGAGCGCAAATGAAGCTTTTTACGGCTTCTTTATCCTCGGAAGATAAGTTTTCATAATCGGAGATAATCGATTGATAGGTTGGAGATTCATTAGCCAAAGATTCTGGTATCTCCTCTGTTTCACCCAAAACGTCTACCAGTCTTCCGCGACCTACATCAAGCGCCGTGCTAATTGGCTTTGGCGCATTTTTCCAGCCCAAAACAACGGTCAAAAAGGACTTGCCGCCAATCCATAAAAAGCCTTCAAGTATCAACGCAAGAAGAAATCCCCAAAAAAGCATCGAATAAGCTGACTTTCCTAAATTCCAATGAACATAAAGCCAACGTACACGGGCAATCGTAAATAATAATAGAAAAATCAATAACACAATCACCCCAGCCATCCAATAAGTCGGCTCGATGTATATTCCTCTAACATTATAAGTTCCGAAAGATTTGTTAAGAATTTTTAATAAGTCCATTGGTTACATAATATCACAGAAGGGTGGCGTTTAGGTTGATTATAGACACTGGTTATGGAACCTGTGTTGGGGTTGGGGTCGGGGTCTGGGTAACCGTAATAGTCGGGGTCAAACTTCCGCTCGGAGTTGGAGTCAATGTAGCTTTGGGTTTTTCCGTAGGAGTCGGCGTGTGGCCTTTGGGATAACCAGTCGTTATTTTAATATCATATCTATCGACCGAGCCCACCTTAACTTCCACATCCTGATATAAACCTTCCAGTTTTTCTGTTATTTCATCTTTGACTTCGAGGGATACTCCGCTATCAAAGATAACTTCAGTCGCCTTAAAATCTTGTTTTTGAGCATTGCCAACGTCAACTTGGCTGTATCCCAATCCCTCAAGCTCCTTTTGAAGTGCTCCCGCAGCTCCGGTTATGCCAGTTCCGTTTAAAACTTGAATTTTAACTTCATCCCTGTCTATCTCAACCTTGGGTGTGGGAGTTGATTCGGCAACAAAGGGCGTCGGCGAAACTTCAGCATCATTTTCCTCTAAAGTCTCTTCTTTTCCGAAAAACCACCAGCCGGCCACTCCTAACAAAACTACCAAAATAATGGCAATAATAAGGGGTGTTTTTGACTTTTTTTCTTTAGGAGCTTGCGGAAAACCAACAGGAGTTCTGGCGGGTTGAGGATTTGTTTGAGAACCTTCTTGTTCTTGTAGTTTTTGATTTTCCCCTTCCATTACTCCGAAAGTATAATCCTACAAATATCAAAATTCAAGTCCTATTTTTAAAAACTATATGACATTCGCTGAAGTCTCCTTAAAATTATACAAAGTCAACTGATTTATTTTAGTTGTTTAAGATAGTTAAGCGCACCCGCTAAACCCGCGATTTCTAAAAGTTCCCCCCTTTTAATTTCGGGGTGGGTTGGAAAGACTTTTAAAATTTCCTTTAAATTCTGCTTTATTGCCTCAATTGAAATATTTTCTATCTTCATTATTCCTCCGCCTAAGATAACTACTTCAGGCGACCAATGCAATATAGTGTTGTTTAAGCCAACTGCAATCAGTTTTTCAATTTTCTTCCATACATTTTCGTCTTTAATTCTTTCGGCATCCTGACCAAATTTTAACTTTATTGATGTGCCCGATACAAAACTTTCCAGTTTAAAATACCTCTCTTCTTCAAGATCAATTATCTGATGACCCGGTTCAAATCCGAAAGTTGATCTGTCAATTCTTCCATCAACTATTCTCACTCCACCAACTCCCGTACCAATTGTTATAAAAGCTACGATTGAAAAACCTCGACCTGCTCCTTTTAGTGCTTCACCCAATCCTGCTAAACCCGCATCATTCTCAAGATAAATTGGTGCACGAATCATATCGCTTAATGCTTTTTTAATAGGCTTCATCTTCCATTCCTCTAAATTTGGAGCAGAAATTAACATACTTTTTTCCTTATCTAATGTCCCAGGAAGACCGCAGCAAACGAGCTTATCGCTTCGAGTTGAGTCAGCAATTCCGATATAACTTTCTATGACCTTCAGTACGTCCTCAAACTTCCTTGGCGTTGCAACAACTTTCACTTCTTGCATGTTTTGCCCATCAAAAGAAACTGCCATACGCATTTTAGTTCCACCTATGTCGAATAATAAATACATATTGACTCGATGCGAAAAAAAATCATTCGCAACATTCGCATGTCCTAATATATTCGCATCGCTCTCATTGCACTGGGTTATGTATTTTGCACACACCCAGCTCTTCTAGTTTTTCAAGATAGCTCATTACAGTAGTTACATATTCTGCATGACTCCAAACCAAAGGCGAAGCTGACAAGTGACTCCCGCTATAGGGATCAAGTTGTTCGGGAAGAGTTCCTGCGCTTCCCGCGTATTTTACCGCCCATAATATCCAAGGTAAAACTTTCTCCATGTCATTTTCTGACTTTGCAGTCTCGATATAATACTGTGCAAGCCACATGGTAGTATTTATCCAAGGATTCCCCGGATAATTTCCTCCTTTGTGATGATAAATATCACCTTCAAATCTTGAAATTCCTCCAACCTCCGTTTTTACTTCAAGTCTCTCGACAGTCTTTCCCATTGCCTTCTTTACCTTAGGATCGTCAATCGCTAAAACTTCAAACTTGTAAATGCCGTAGATTGAAGACATGTCATAGGTCTTGTCAATCAGTGGTTGCTTTTGGGATGTATCTATTAGTTTATAAAAAAAAGCTTCACGCTCATCGTAAAGATACTTTAAAATTCCCTTTTTTATTTCCTCTGCCGCGATTCTATATCTTTCCTCACCCCCTTCTTTGCCAAGAAGCTTGGCAAAGTACGAGGCGGAGGTAAGTGCCGCATAGACAGAACATGCTGTGAAAGTACTAATTCCATAAACTCTTTCCCAAATATCGTAACTCGCCCGAGGAAGACCAGTCTTTTCATCCCTGAAAGAAACCATAAATTCGGCAGCTTTTTTGACCAAAGAGTTATAAATCCCTTCGATAAATTCAAGATCGCGTGAGAGTTGATAATGTTTCCACAAAGCATAGATAACCAAAGCCGTTTCGTCCTCTTGTATTGGAAACTGCTTCTTCCCATCTCTTATCCAAGGGTGCCAGGAAGATCCCAAAGCTTTATCTGGTCTATACTTATGCATAAAATATCCTTCCTCCGTTATCACATCTTCACAAAATTTAAAAAAACGACTTGACGTATTAAAATCCCCCGCTTTGGCAAGAGCGATTGTGGCAAACGCAGCATCTCTTGGCCAAACATATTCATAATAATCTCTTCCGAATTGAAGCATTTCTGAATCCCCAGAAGCAATTATCGAGCCATTTTTTGAAACATGGCTCCTTATGTTAAAAAGAGATTTTTTAAAAAGCGCTACTGCTTCCTGACTGAGCTTATAGAAACTAAAATTTTGTACATTAACCCAGGCCCTCCAATAGTCAACGGTCGACTCGATTATATCTTTTGGGTGTCTTGCCAGAATCTCTTCATTCAGGTCCTTTACCTTCCTGATAGATTTTGCAACACATATCCAATAGTAAATAACCTTTTCCTCCTTGGGGGGAATATCAACTTTTACTTCAACCACCGAATCGACCGTTCCATGTTCGATAGGATTGCCGCTTAAATTTCCATCTTCCGCATCTTTATATGTACCATCCTTCCCCTCGATGCCCAACAAGCCAACGCTATAAGCATCAAAACCCCCCGTTTCGGAATAAGTATTTACCAAAAAGACACGTCTACCTTTATAGTGAATAATTACCTCGCCCCTTGGGTCATAGTAAGCTGTTTCCCCAATGTGATTTTGACTGATATTAAACTGCTGGTTGAAATAAAGCTTTATATTTCGCTTCCTGTCAAATAAGTTTTTGACGGTGATTTCTCTAATAAACATGTTCTTTTCGTTATAGACGACGTCTTTAAAGAGAATTTCCATCCCCAGACTTTCATTTTTTGCTGAAATGTCGGAGGCCATCGTATCACCCTCTGAAGAAACTTTAACACTCCAGCCCGCGTCATCAATCCAAAAGAACCGATCATCAACGTATACTCCGATTTTATGTGTCAAGTGTTCACTCACATGATTCTCAAGGCCCGGATAGTGATAATACAAATCTTTGACCTGACCAAAGTAGTCCAGTCCGATTAATACCGTCCCATTGCCGAGATTTATTGCTTTAGGCATTTTTTCTTTTCTTTGCTTTCTTTAGCCTTAACTCAATATCTTTTGCCGCGTTCATATATGAAATAAAAGCATCGTAGGGGCTCTCGTATGGATTGAAATACTTATGAACGTCCCCGTCAGAAAACCATTTTGTACACATATAGTAAAAATGGTCTGAAATTTGTAAGTTTCTCCAATCTCTGATTATTGTTGTATCGCGAGTTTTCAAAACTTTATCTTCCATAGAGTAAATAAGCTTAATCGCGGATTTTTGTATAGCGTTGCCCGTCCAGGCAGATAAATCGCGTTCGGTATCTGCCCAGGTCACTATGTAAGGAACGTCTATTTCATCCATTGCAGGATATCTTTTAACAGCTTCTCCCGGCGTTACAAAATCATTATCGGGATGTCTTAAAATCTCTTTCGGTAAATTAGCCAAAAACTCAAATATTCCGTGCTCTTTCCACTGGTGTTCGCCAAAAGTCTCATAATCCATAAAAAGATTTATAACCTGCCCATTACCGTTTAGTTTTGATACCCAGGAGGCAAATTTATCAGCAGTCAAAGGCCATTCACCCCAGGATTTTTCGGAAAAACGAAAGGCAACGTCGTCAGATAATTTATAGTTTTTGAGAAGGAGTTTGATTTTTTTGGTGCCAACCGGTTTGTAAACGAAATTCGGACTACGCCAGCCTAAAAATGTATCCCAGCCTTCGGCCAAAATTGCCTTGTAACCCTTTTTATCAGCCCAAGAAGCCAATTCATTCGAATATGCAAGTTCGGTATTTCTGAAAACGCAAGGGGTTACTCCGAAAACCTTTTTTACTTTTTCCTTGTGAAGCGTAACCTGCGACTCAAATTCAGGAAGAGAATAAAAAAAGGCTAAAGAGTGGTAGTGGGTTTCTGAAAGGATTTCAACCCTTCCTGTATCAACAAGGCGCTTAAACGATTTTAGAACCTTAGGGAAATCTGCCTCAAGTTGCTCTAATATAACTCCCGAAAAAGAATAAGAAATTCTCATCTGGGGATATTTTTTCAAAAGTTCTAAAAGAAGTTTGTTTGCGGGTAAATAACTCTTTTCGGAGACTTTGGCCAAAATTTTTTTATTATTCAAATTGGTTTCAGAGGAATCGTTAAAGTATTCATGGTCAAGTCCTACGTCAAAAACCCTGTAGCGTTTTATACGCAGGGGTTGGTGAACCTGAAAATAAAGACATATTGATGGCATACAATAAAAATTTCTAAATCCTAATTTCTAAACCCTAAACAAATTCCAATTTCTCAAATTCCAAACAAGTTTAGAACTTAAAAAAACAGAATATTTTAGATATCGGATTTTGGTCATTGTTTAAGTCAATTTATGTAATTAACTGGTTGTAGACTTTCAATACCTCATCCGCTGCGCGAGACCAGCTAAATGACTTGACCTCTTTCCCTGACTCCTTACGTAAATCTTTCCTCAAACTTCCGTATTTAATAACAGCTAAAATCTTATTGGCCATTTCATCAATATCCCAAAAATCGGTTTTCAAGGCATTTATAAAAATTTCGGATACTCCTGACTGTTTAGAAATCAGTGCCGGCGTCCCGTTGACCGCAGCCTCTAGTGCGGTAATTCCAAAAGGTTCCGATACCGAAGGCATAACATATAGGTCTGCCGTTTGATATATCTGGTCCCTCTCGTCACCCCTCAAAAATCCAGTGAATATAAATTTATCAAGTATGCCAAGACGCGCGGCTTCAGAAATCATATAATCCTGCATGTCTCCCGATCCTGTCACCACAAAAATAACTTTCGAGAAATAATCGGCAACTTTCCCGGCTGCACGAACGAAATATTCAGGCCCTTTCTGAAGCGTGATTCTTCCTAAATAAAGCACTATTTTGTAACCCAATTTTTTATAAGCCATTAGGGCGGGAGGAAGATCTTTCTTTTCTTCGTCAACTCCGTTGTAGATAGTCATTATTTTGTCTTCCGCTATATCATATTTATCAACTATTATACTTTTCATATACCCTCCCACGGGCAAGATTTTATCTGCCTCCTCAAATCCCATTTTTTCAATTTTATAGACGGCTGGGTTGGGAAGGTGGCCTCCTGTACGATCGTACTCTGTAGAATGGACGTGAACAACAAGCGGTTTATTAAGTATGCGTTTTGCGACAACTCCCGCAGGATAAGTCATCCAGTCGTGGGCATGAATAACATCTACATTGCCGACGAATCTCTTTATCAGCTTTTCCATTTTCTCTGCGTATTTCAGGCTTGCTTTAACATAGTCGGGCGGAAGGTCGTCGGTTGAAAACATTCTCGACCATGAGTGGGTAGTTACGTAGGCGGCCGGCAAAGCTAGCTCAAGTTCGTCTACATCCGCAAAAATTAAATTAATGAAATCAAATTTAAACTCCTGTTTCTTGGGAAGAATAAACGTTATACCTACTCCTTTTCTTGAAATGGCCCGTGCAAGACCAAGACACGCTTCACCCAATCCGCCACTGTTAAAAGGAGGCAACTCCCAACCAATCATCAATACTTTCAGAGGCATTTTCAAGTACACTAAATTACCGCATTTAGCGGTACAAATAAAAATATCCAATACCATAGTAGCAGTGTTTTTAATACAAATGGAAGGGGCAATTTAACTAAATTCTGAAGCTAACGGTACAATTTCAAAAAATTAATTACAGAGTTCCATCTTTTACATGACTTTGTAAAACTTTTTTAATTTCTTGTAATTGTAATTGATCTTCGCTCTTTAACTTATTCCACAGGTTTTGGCAAGTTTCACAGCTACCAGCGTCTTTTAAATAAGTATCATACTTAGAAACTACCTGTGCCTTTTTGCTGAGCGATTTAATTAGATTATAGATATGGTTGTCCATAATCACCTCCTCCCGATCCCGTCCCGTTAGATAATTTCATATCTCATGCGACTGGGACTTTCTCTAACCTAAATTCCTCTTTTCCTTCCCCAGGTAGAAGTTTTATCTTGTCTCCTTCATTAATTTCACCCTTTAAAATTGCGCGACCAATTAGGTCACCAAGTACAATGTTCAAAATTCTTTTCATGGGTCTTGCTCCGAATGCTGGATCATACCCATCTTTAGCAAGTTTCTGGGCTGTATCATCCGTAAGCGTGAGCGTAATATTTTTCTTTTTAAGGTTTTCGGCTAATTCTAAGAGCATCAAGTGGGCAATTTTGACAAGGTCATCCGGTTTTAAAGGCTCGTAGACAACCACCCCGTCAAACCTATTTAAAAACTCTGGAGAAAATATTTCTTTTTCCAAAACATGATTCACAACCGATTTTTGAAGTTCTTCTCCCGAAATTCCCCTATTAACGAGTTGCCTTACAAATTCGGCCCCGGCATTTGAAGTTCCAATCACGAATAAGTGGCGGCAGACAATCTTTTTTCCAAAAGCATCGGTAATAATCCCCTCATCAAGAAGCGACAAAAATAGATTATAAATTTCTTTTGTAGCTTTCTCAATCTCGTCGAGAAGAAGTAAACTAGCCGGCTTATTTTTTATGGCTGTCGTTAACGCGCCGGGCAAATTCTTTGAAACAGAACCAATTAGCCTTTCCAGACCCTCTCTTCCGGAATATTCCGCCATATCAAATCTCAATATATTTTCGCTTGCTCCGTAATATACTTTTGCCAAAACCTTAGCCGTTTCTGTTTTTCCAACTCCCGTCGGACCCAAAAAAAGAAACGAACCCAACGGCCTATCTTCTTTGACAACTCCGACGGTTTTTGCTCGCAACGTTTTACCTATAAGACTTATTGCAATATCCTGATCGATCAGTCTTTCGTGAATTATGTCTTCAATTTTCTCCAATCGTTTTTTCTCCTCACCGGTAAGCCTTGCAAATGATATTCCTGTTTTTTCGGCCAAAACAATGTTTACGTCATCGATCACCAAAATTCCTCCCCCTTGTTGCTCTTTTAGGGAGATAACGGCATCAAGAAGCTCCAGCGCTTTTTCCGGAAACGGAACTTCGGTGATATAGCGATCAGATTCATCGAGAATATGCCTTAAACTAGACACCGTAATTAATAATCCTGTAAGTAATTCCCAACGTTTGGCAGCATCAATTAGTATCTGCATCGCCTCATCTTTTGTGGGTGGCGTAACTTCAACTTTCTCCAAATATTTTCTTATCCTTAAGTTTCCTGCAATAAACCTCTCGTACTCTGTATTCGTGGAAACGGCTATAATTTTTAACGCTCTTTTTTCAAGATGGCCTTCAATTACGTCGGTAAAATCATATCCTTCTACCTCGGGATTTATGAGTCTTTGGATGTCTCGAAACATAAGAATTATATTCCCGGCGGAAGACGCCTCTGCCAATATCTCAGCAAGCTCAGTTTTTTTCTTGTTAACATCCGTTGCATTCGATAGAAGAGCGTTGTAATCAAATTCAAGAACTCTCTTATAAGCCATTTCCCGACCAAGCTCTCCACTTGCCGCGCGCCTCGCAAACTCCAAAACAACAGTCTTTTTCCCGACTCCAGGCTGCCCCATTAAAAGTACGCTACTTCCTGCCGTAAGTACCCTTTCCATCCGGGAAACTATTTGACCCCTTCCTATCAACCGGTGGGAAAAGGATTGGGGAAGGCTTAAATCAACTGAATATTGATTAAGTACCGGTGTATAACCAAAAGTAAGTTCAAGCGCAATTCCCGGCCTACCAAAATAAGGTTCGTCAAAAGACGTTTCTTCACTTTGCTTTCTATCCCACCAGCTTGCAGCCAAAATTAAATCTTCAGCCGTTATTTCTTTTTTATTGAAAAACTCATCCTTCCAAACATTATTTTTAATAAGATAAGTTATTACTTCCTCGAAGGATTCAAAAGACTCTTTCGCAAATGTGATCTTTTTCATATTGGCATTTTGCAAAAGTTCCGCGGAATTTATATTTATACGAGAAAGAACAAATAAACCCGCTGTACTATCAAAAATTACCGTTAAAGGTTCCAGTTTCTCCGATTTTATTTTAAAAAGAAGTTCACTCACATAATTTTTAACCTGCCTTTTATACTTTGAATAGACGGAGAGGCCAAAAAAAGGCATTATAACCCAGAAGACTATTCCGATTGCTCCTCCGACAAATCCAAAAATAATTAAGATAAGTCCGGTCCAAAACAAAATAAAACGAACCATAGCTCCAACACCTCTTGAAACGAGATTAAAAGTAAATGCCTCAAACTTTTTCTGAAAATTAAAACCGGCTGAAGCGTCGGTAACCACCATTCTCTTCCAGGGTGAAAATAGGGTCTTAAGAAGAAGTGGTAATGAAAAATAGTGGGTAAACCAATTGACAGTTGAAAGCCAGCTTTTTAGATAGTAATTAATCCCTTTTGTATAATGCCAGGCAAGAAATTCCATGTTAATATCATGATACCATGTATCATGGAAATTAATAATAAAATAAATTGGATTTCTGAAAGCTTACAAGGTCTCAAAAAAGGAGGCCTCCTGATAAATATAAGAACAATCGATTCTCCGATAGGTGCAAAAATAAAAGTTGACGGAAAATGGGTTTTAAACTTCTGTACCAATAATTATTTAGGGCTGGCTAATAACCTGAAACTTAAAAAGGCTGCAAAGCGCGCGATTGATAAATACGGAATCGGACCAACCGCTGTTCGGACAATTGCGGGAACTACAAAACTTCATTTGGAACTAGAAAAAGCTCTGGCAAAGTTTAAAAAAACAGAAGATGTGATTACTTTTCAATCTGGTTTTAATGCAAACATCGCAACAATTCCTGCGCTTGTCGGAGAAGGCGATTTAATTTTTTCAGACGAATTAAACCACGCAAGCATCATCGACGCCTGCCGTTTGTCTAAAGCAGAAGTTGTGAGATATAAACATTGTGATCCAAAAGATTTAGAAAAAAAACTCCAAAATCCCCCCAGAACCATTCGGTTCGGGGCAGGCAAAACTCAAAACAGAAAATTAATCGTAATCGATGGGGTATTTTCGATGGACGGAGACATTGCTCCGCTCCCCGAAATTGTAAAAATTGCCGAAAAATACGAATGCATCTTAATGGTCGACGATGCACACGGCGAAGGGGTTTTGGGTAAAAACGGCCGTGGAATAGTTGACTACTTTAATCTTCACGGAAAAGCAGATATCGAAATTGGAACAATGAGCAAAGCCTTTGGAGTCGTCGGTGGATATGTCGCGGGTCGAAAAACTATTGTCGGTTGGCTAAGGCAACGCGCTCGTCCCTTCTTATTTTCATCAGCAATGACCGTCCCAGATGTTGCATCTTGCATTGCCGCCGTAAAGATTCTTGAAAAATCTGATACTCTAGTTAAGAAACTCTGGGAAAATACAAGATATTTTAAAGAAAAAATGATCGAGTTAGGGTTTGACATCGGAAAAAGTGAAACACCGATTGTTCCCGTAATGCTTGGTGAAGTAAAAGCAGCACAGGAGTTTAGCAGAAAATTATTCGATAATGGCATTTTCGCGATGGCAATCGGATACCCAACAGTTCCCTTAGATAAGGCGCGCATTCGTGTAATGATGAGCGCAAGTCATTCCCGAAAAGAACTTGATATATGTCTTGATGCGTTTTCAAAAATAGGGGAAAAATTGGGTGTAATATAGAAATATGGAGACAGTACTGATAACCGGTGCCAATGGAGAAGTCGGCCATGGTCTTATTCCTGCTCTTTCTCAATTAAAAAAGTATGATATCGTCGCGCTCGATATCCGAGAACTTGATGACAGCCTCAAACCCTTTGTTCACGAAACGGTTGTGGCCGATATTTTGGACAAGACTGTCGTTGAAAATCTTCTAAAAGAGCACTCTATATCGATAATCTTCCACCTTGCCGCGATACTTTCAACTGCCGCCGAAAAAGATCCCGAGCGAGCACATGATGTTAACGTGAACGGAACAAACTCATTATTAAGCACTACCAATAGAGTTGGATATGTTGAAAAAAGGGCTATTAAATTCATTTTTCCCAGCTCAATCGCGGTTTATGGCATCCCAACGCTTGAAACAAAAAACAGTCTAAAACCTCTTAAAGAAGAAGAACATAACACTCCAATCACAATGTATGGAATAAATAAACTTTATTGCGAGATGTTAGGAAGCTATTACTCCTCTAACTACCAACTACTAACTACCAACCACCAACAACTTATTGTGGATTTTCGTTGTCTTCGTTTTCCCGGGATTATCAGTGCTATGACAATTCCTTCCGGTGGAACGAGCGATTATGCGCCGGAAATGATTCATTCGGCCGCAAAAGGAGAAGGTTACGAGTCTTTCGTTCGACCGGATACGATTATTCCGTTCATGGTAATGCCAGATGCGGTAAAAGCACTACTTCAATTAATTGAAGTACCAAAAGAGAAGCTATCGAGATCGGTTTATAATGTTTCGGCTTTCAGCGCAACAGCAGGAGATATCGCAGATCTCGTTAATAAAGTTTTCCCGGACTCGGCAGTAAGTTATAAACCTGATTCAAACCGCCAGAAAATCGTCGACTCCTGGCCGGCCGATATTGACGATTCCAAAGCCCGCTCCGACTGGGGTTGGAAACCTGATTACGACATCGAAAAAGCCTTCAATGAATATCTAATCCCCGAAATCCAAAGCCGTTATAGTAAGTAAAACAAATCCCGACAATTAGTCAATCTTTATTAATTAATTTTTCCCGTGTGTTTTTTGACCCGCCTACGCCAAGGCTACGACGGATGGGTTTGCATTTTAAGTGCCGTCAGAAATTTGATTTCGAGTGAGGGAGTGAATACCTTAAAATGTTACGAACCGAAAACCTAAGACAGACCTCTCACGGCTAATAGTCTGGCTTAGTTTTGAGCTGAGTAACATTGTTATGAACGAGTGAACGAGGTATCAAATTTCTGCAGGCCGTCCTTTCTTTCAACTATTTCTTTAGACGAGCAAAGAAATAGTTATTCAATTTTGGACAAACAAAAGATTGACTTTTAATCGTTAAACCCTTCCTCTCAAAATCATCGCATCGACGATTCTTTTGACGGCCAGTACGTATGCCGCCTTTCTATATGAAATTTTCTTTGCCTTTACAGTTTTATATATTGAATTAAAAGCTTCGTTCATAATGACTTTCAACTCTGAGTTCACCTTTTCCTTAGTCCATCTATAACCATGAAGATTTTGGACCCATTCAAAGTAAGAAACAGTTACACCCCCTGCGTTACACAAAACATCGGGTAGAATATCCACTCCTCTCTTCAAAAGTACTTCTTCAGCCTCAGGAGTAACAGGACCGTTTGCCATTTCAAGAATTACTTTTGCTTTGATATTTTTGACGTTTTTTTTATTTATTGCATTCTCGAGTGCGGCTGGAACTAACACATCAACTTTTAAACCCAATAATTCGTTATTAGTTATTAGCTCATAGTTCTTAATTCTTGGAAAATTTACAAACGATCCATATTTTTCCTTCAATTCAACAAGCTTATCAATGTTCAAACCTTTCGAATCATAAACTCCCCCACTCGAATCCGAAACTGCAATAACTTTATATCCACCCTTACTTGCCAACTTTGCAAACCAATATCCAACATTTCCAAATCCTTGTATTGCCATCGTTGTTTTTCCGTTTTTCAGTTTTTTAGTTTTTAAGTACTGTGCTAAAACATAAGCCCCTCCTTGGCCTGTCGCCTCTTCGCGACCCAAAGAACCTCCTAACTCAATCGGTTTTCCGGTAAATGTTGCGGGAGCATGATAACCTACCTTTTTTTCATAAGCCTCAAGCATCCAAGCCATTTCCCGCGCACCGGTATTAATATCAGGTGCAGGAACATCCTTCCATGGACCGATATAAGGAGTTAAAAATTCCGCATAGACTTTGGATAATTTTTCAATTTCTTTTACCGGCAGTTCCTTAGGATTAACAACCACGCCTCCCTTAGCACCGCCATAGGGAATCCCGACCACGGCGGTTTTGATGCTCATCCAAACTGAGAGGGCTTTCACTTCGTCTTCAGAAACTTGCGGATGAAAACGGATTCCACCCTTGAAAGGCCCTCTTGCGTCATTATGCTGGCTACGAAAAGCTGAAAAATTCCTAACGCGTCCATTGTCCATTCTTAAACTTAAACTTGTACTTAATACTTTTTGTGGTTTTTTAAGAAGTTCAATAGCCTTCCTAAATCTTTTTCTGTCAGGGAAGTCGGTTATCAAAATCGGTGCAACCGAATCTATTTGTTTTTTTGCATTAGAGAAAGCGCTGACCATGACGAGGTAGAGGTAATAGTACAATAAAATTTAACTATTCACTAGTCGGATAATTTTGGTTAACACGTCGCTTTTTGTATTAATAAACCAAATTAGATAAATCCAAACTGCAGGGTAGATAACAAAATTTTCAAACCACCTTCCTGTTTTTATTCTCCATTTCTTTATAGGAGGAATTCCGAAGTTGATTCTCAACGGAAAAAGAAAAGGCACGCCTTCTTCCGTTAGACTATCTGCCAGTAAATGTGAGAGATAACCTATCATAATAGCAGCTAGTACAATCTTCTCGTCCAGAAAGCCGGGATTTAAGAGCCGGACCAAAACCCACTCAAGAAGTTTATAAATAGCAACCACTCCTATTATTGAGTGGGTTAAAGTTCTATGTTTGTAAAAAATTCTTCGTAAGATTTTTCCCATCTTGTCTCCGGCAGGCAACAAATCCCACAGCCTGTTCCCCGCACCATCCATATCGGGAATTAAAGCACCAATATCCGCTCCTACTATTGAAACCAATAGGGTTGCAAGATTAAGAGACTCGGGCGGAAAAAAAGCGGCAACAGTAATGAGAGAAGCAAAAGCAAATGCGTCATGTGTCCTGGCAGTCATAGAAATTATTTCGAATATTCTAAATACAGTTTTTCTCTGTCTTTTTCCAGTTTCTTGATTTGTGCCATAATATTTTCCAACGCTTCCGATAGGTGTGGTTTCTTGCTAAAGTCAAGCATGTTATTTACTTCTGCCCATTGGGTGATTAAGTGTCTATGTCTATTGTCCAATGCTTGGCGGACATATTGAAATTGGATATGCCTGGGTAAACCATGCCACTCGGCAAATGTTGCCAAAAACTCAGGGTCGTATTCACCCAGCTCAACAGCCTTGGCCAAGGTCATTGAGCTACCTGTCCCCGCAGGTTTTTGTGACGGTTTTTCGATACTCCCTTCTTCTTCAAATCCCATGACGATATTATATTACGATTTTACTTACATTTCTTTTCAGGGTTGGTTTTATAACCTTGAAATATAATTCGCTCTTGCTGATCTTTTAATTCATAAACCTTTTCCAGTTCATGCTCTTTCGCCTGGTCCTCTGAAATTGAGAGTTTATCCCCCGCTAAAACTTGCTTTATACAGGGATCTTTTTCCCAATCAATTCCCCGTACCTCTATATTTGAAAATTTGTAACTTGTTTCGGGGGGTAACGAGCGGTAATAATCAACTTTGTAAATCGGATTAACCTCCTTTTGGTAGATAGATGGAGGATAATCTAAAAAGTACAGAAGCAAAATATAATTTCTTGGATTTCGGGTATTATCGATAACAAAATTTGTATCAGGACTTTGCCTGATAAAGTTGCTCAATTCCTTATAGCCATAATTCCAAGCATTAGCACGCTCCCTTGGAAAAAGCACAAAGTACGAGCGGTATAGAAGGACAAGAGAATAAAAGGATAAGAGGATAAAAATCGGCAAGGTAATTTTATAGCCAATTCTTTCCCATATTAAGTCTATCCCAAGGCCAATAATTATTGTTAGAGGAAGTAAAAAAGGCAGAGCTCTTTGAATGGAAATAAACTGTCCTGAAAAAACTGCAGGAATTAAAGATGTTATAAAAAGAAGTAAAACAAATTTATAACCAGTTTTTTTGATTGAAGTGAAAAGAAGATAGATACCGATTATAAAAGGTATAACCAGAAAGTTATACATTACGGAAATTTCAGGGATGGTATGCTGCATATCTATATCGGAAAGCTCGTAAAAAAGATTCCTGGGAGAAATGTAAGTAAACGTTTGATTAATAATACTTGATACAACCTGGCCTGGATTCTGCTCAGTTAGTCTTTCGTTTTTAACCCAAAATGCAGGAGTATTAAGCACAAGAAAGTTTGGGATTTGTGTAAGCAAGATTACTAAAAAAGACAGTTTCAAGAATCTTAAATTCATCTTCTGAAAAACAAATTTTCTAAAAACTAAAAGGTAGAAAGTAAAAAAAATTGGAACAAGATATCTTTGTGTATGAGCTACGTAGGTGGACAGGGATAAAAAGAAACATCCCCAAATTAAATATTTAGGTTTTTTAAATGCTATGTAAACAAAATAGATTCCTATGTTAAAAAGGAGGAATGCTAAAGTGACTTCATATCCAAGTCTCGCATTGAAAATGAGCCAAGGACTAATTGCGTAAAAAAATGTGGCAAAGTATAAGCTAACAGTTGAGTGTAAGATATTAAGTTTCTTGATTAACAAGAAAAAAAAGATAATGCTAACCAATGCGGATATAGCAGATATGCTTCTGAAAATAAAAGGTTCCATTCCGAAAAATGTTATAAAAGGCACTGATAAGTAAATAAATAATGGCGGAGTGTAAGAGCCTAAAAGTCTAAATAGAATCGGATAGGATTGTGCAAAAATATCCTTTCTGGTTTGAAGAATAGAATAAGCATTATAAGCAATAGCCGCCTCGTCGACATAAAATCCGTTAGGTATCTGGTTTAATCTATAAAAGTAGATAAATCCGGCAAATGTAAGAATAAGTAACAATATAAGGGTCGATAACTTTCTAGTCATGTCTTTCTATCAAATCTGAAAATCTTTACAAGTCCAATAAAAATAAAGAGATTAATAAACGGGAAAAGAATAAACGGTCCGATTTTTCCATGAACTCCAAAAATAGTAATAAGTAAAAAGGAATAAGTGAAAAGTCCTATCTGAATTGCCACTTTTTTCTTGATAAAAAGATAAATTCCGTAAAGAATAAACGGAAATTCAAAGTAAGAAAAATAATTCGGGAAATATGAATTAAAATCTATTGTGTCGAAGAAGTTTTTTTCAATCCTTTTAATAATCTGTGTCTCTTTTTTTCGCTCCAAAATATATCCAAGTCTTGCAAGTTTTGGGGGGTAAAGATTCATTCTTTGAATTTGCAAATCAAGTTCACTGGCACTGAATCTGTAAACTTCCCTAAAGTTCACCGATTTTATTTGAATCACGCTTAAAGCTGCGAATAATATTACAGGGATTAGATTTAAAACAGGTTTTGGTTTGTAAAAAGATATAGCCAGAAAAACAAAATTTAAAATAATTAGAACCCCTAGAAACAAATTTTGGGAGAAAATATTTAGCATCCTGCATCAAGATTGTATATCGATTAAATTCCGAAGTCGAATAAGAATTACCGCTCCCTTGATTTGGTGTGTATAATATAAAAATGAAACTCACTGCCCTAATATTAATAGCTTGCGCAATCGTATTGTTAACAAATACCCCAATTTCTCACGCGAGTGTAAGCAATTATGTAAGGGCAAGTAGTAATAGCGGAAGCGGAGGTAATTCAAGTACTCAAGTTTATATAAATAATAATGTAAACACGCAAAGTAACACTTCTTCGTTTACCTCGGAAACCAGAACCGATGTTCATATTAGCCAGGAAGGTGAAGGAACGTCTTTAGTTAACATTAACGGCAAAGAATGGAAACTCGAAGGTCCGGGAGAAATTAATGTCAACGAGAATTCTGATTCAGACAATCCCACACCAACTCTTAATCAAAATAATTCTATGGATCCAACTGAAACACCAACAAAAGCGCCGTCTGTAACACCGGAACCCACGCCTAATGAATCCCCGGAAGAAAACGGTTCACAGCAATCTCTTAATGAAATTCTCGAAAACTTCTTCAACTCCCTCAAGCAATTCTTGTCTAACCTTTTTAATAGGTAAACCCTCACACCTATTGATAAAATTGTATTGACGTCTTTTGTAAATATGGAAATAGTTTAGTTTATATAACTATCTACGTCGAATTCTTGTAACTTGAAGTTGTCGTCTGTAAAAATTCTTTCCTATTTTGTATTCATGTATTAATACATGAATACAAAGATACAATGCTAATAAGTTCTTAATACTTTGTATCCCAAGGGATTTCTCATATAGATATCAATGAAAACTTAAGGATTATTCAAAGGATATCATATAATTTAAAATAAATTAGAATATATTAGAAGAAATTAGAAGATGTTAGAAAATTAAGTTGGGGGTAATTGCGGATAATGGTACTGAAATCCAGCTTCACAACTCCCCCAAATCAAAATAAACTAACAAAATTATGTTTTTAAGTTGATAATTTTTTTTCCCTCGATTGTATAACTGATAATTTGATTGTTACCGTTGAGTCTAGAATCAGATCGATATAAAGTGATTAATTCTTTTAAGTTTTTTCCCGGTTCCCTAGACAGTTCGGTAATTTTATCAATCAGATTAATTTCACTTGGATCCCTCTCCGAAACCTTGTAAAAATGTTCATTAGAGAATTCTGTGTACTCCCAAGGTAAAAGTTCTACTTTGTTCAACGCGGCCAAATCCCGCACGACACTTGCAAAAACAAACCAAGTTCCCTTAATGTCTATTGGAGGCACGCCGAAGTAATTACTGTCTGCCTTTTCATCCCTAACTAGTTTCCAGGCAACTCCCGAGGTTAAAAATTTATCTCTTGGTACTCTTGCAGGATCAAAGTCTATTTTATTTTTTTTAATTTCCTCTTTACCTAGCTCCGAATCTACTAGCATCCAGCTCTTGGTCTGTTTGTTCCAGTACTCACAGACGACATGATCTTCAAACCACTCATGACTGAAATAGTTTGCAAAACCATATCGTATTCTTGCAGGTATACCTGTATGTCTCAAAAAAGAAACCAATAACAACGAAAAATCTCGACATGAACCAAACAACCTATTAATAGGAACTCTTGGCTTTTTGAGTTGCGAATTGTCCATCTCCATAATTCTATCCAGAATTTTTTCTATGTATCTGATATCCGCCTCAAGTTTTCTTTCTTGAGGAGCCTTGAAAAAATACATTTCCTCGGTGTAATCCTTTTGCAAAACCAGCCCATGAACGATGTTGCATAAATCCTCTATTGAATCAGGAAGATCGTCAAACAAACGTTAATGTTTGCCAGGATCGGAAAAGACACTTTGCGTAGAGTAAAAATACTTTTCGTTCATCAATTAGTATATTATTCCTTTTTCTCTGAGTTTCGGAATAACAAGGTGCTTAAGTATCCACTCCAAACTGAGCGATAAATTATTGCTATTTATCCACTCAATCGCCTCTACTTCGCCTTGAGGAAGAATTTCTCCAGACCATTTCTTAACAATGAAAACTTGTGTTTCTCTTTCAGTTTTTCTCCCCACTTTTGGAGCTGAAAATTTACCTAATGACTCAAGATTCTTATTATCGATTTTAATCCCCAGTTCTTCATGAAGTTCCCGAATAAGCGCCTGCTGAGGATCTTCATCTTTCTTGATGCCGCCACCAGGCAAAAGATAAAGTTTTCTATTCTTTTCTCTCGTTACTAGAATTTTCTTGCCTTTAAGAATTGCGGCGTTTGCGTTGAGTGAGATTGACATATTCCAAAACTATCCCAGTTGTGGATAGTGGTCCATTCAACTTTACTCAGGATCATTATCCGTACTGGGGATGATGACAATTCTTGATATGTCGACTAAATAGGTATCCGCAAAAATTAGCATATCAAAACCTTGTTTTCAATAGCAATTTAGCCTATCGTTATTAATAATGGCGCGATTTAAAAATCATACTAAGCTCAGCAAATTAGCTCTTTTTCTGGTTGCTATATTAGCGCTTCTTTTTGCAAAAACATTATATCAAGTACTAACAGCACCAACAATTAAAGCTGTAGATTTAGAACAGATCGCACTTTTCTTCAATCCGGATGAATATTCAGGTAGGTATAACAAGGGCGTGTGGGAAAAGTATTCCAAATGTGCCGGTTTGTTTTGTTGGAGTTATTACACACTATCACCCCTATTCCCACATTTTATTGAGGTAAACTGGGTAATGGGCGCAAATATTTTCCATTTATTTAAAGAAGAATTAGGTAACTCTCCATATAAAGGCCATTCTATTAGGCGAGATCGAATTTACAATCTCTATTGGATTGATGATTACGGTCCATTTAAAATAAATATTACTAAGTCCCAACATGAATCAGTACCTACTGAAGTTAAAATTCGTCCTTACGATAGAAATACTGATAATCCCCGCATGATTAATGACATCTCATGGGACACTTCACTCTCAAGGGATACGTACATTATTTCACCCCATTTAATTATTCATCGTGAAGGTAAAAGCCCAGAAATTGTAGCCTACAAAGATGGAAATAAAATCGTTGTAAAAGATGTATTCGAGTACGGTGGAACTTGGACGGTTATTTCAGGAGAAATAGCATTAAACCATTTACCTCCTGGTGATTACGAAATTTTATACATTAGTAATGAGAACGGTATTCCAAATACCGACGCGGGTACATCGGATACCATAGATATTGTAGGTTATACAAAATTTTCCAAAGAATAAAGCTTTAATTCGAAGGCAGCTGGGGATAGTGGCACTTTTTCTCCTTCGGCTACGCCCCAGGACTTCGCATTCTTTACCCATACTGGGGATAATGACACTTCTTGAAATGCCATACAAATAGGCTGCCACATACCAATTCAGTATAACTTTTATTTTCCATTAATTTCCAATGTTAACTCTTCTAAAAATTTATGTAAAAATTCGGTTCTCCTTTTCGCTAATCTTTTACCTTCTTTTGTATTCATCCTATCTTTTACTTTTAGTAATCTCGAATAAAATAAATCTAGGGAATATTTGAAATCGTCTGTTTGCCTTTTTTTCGCAAATGGATCTTTAGTGTCGTAAAGCGCTCGACTTATTACACCTCCTGTAGTAAAAGTCCTCATAATTGAAATGGCCCCAGTTGCTTCAAGCATATCTGCATCCTGCAATATCCTTTCTTCTATAGTTTCAGCTCTTAAGCCCTTTGAGAATGAAGTCTTATTAATACAACTTTTAATTAGTTTGATTTTTTCTTTCGGAAATTCAGGAATAGACATAAGAATTTGTTGTGCTTTTGTAGCACTTTCTTCAGTAGCGAGTTTATTTCTGGGGTCATTCTTTGCATAGGTCACTACGTCGTGGAAAAGTACCGCTGGAACAATAACTTCTAAGTCTGCCTCTTTTTCTGTTTTAGCTATCTTTTCTGCGTTTAATAGAACCCTTTCTATATGTGAAAAACTATGCGATGGATCAAGGTCGCTATAATAGGTCCTGGCTATTTCTATGAGTTTATTTTTTAGAGAAGTTTTCATTTATTACTTATCTCTATCCATTCTTCCAATATATTCCCCAGTATTGGGGAATCCTTTTTTGTAATCTTGAAGCAGTTTTTTTGTAAGTTGTTTTGGATATAAATTATTGGGAAGATTATTTATTTCTAACCAAGTTGGCCACTTTTTTCCTTCAAATTCAGAGTCGGGCCTACCTTCAACCTCTTCAAATTTATCAATATCCCCCAAAATAAAAAGTTCCACGCTGTGCTCGTTTTCAGAGGGATCTATATAATCTCTTATGTATAGAATTTTTCTAAAAGAAAATTTTACATTTTCTCCCAATTCTTCTTTTACCTCCCGCTTCCAACACGCCTCGATAGATTCCCCATATTCAAGTTTGCCACCGATATAAAAAAAGAAATCATTTTCCTGAGTATAATATGCGAGTAACTTTTCGTTTTTGATAATGACAAGCCTGAGCCTTACTTTAATTTTGTTGTCCATATACTATTATGATGGAAATTGAGGATAGTGGCATTTTTTGAATTGCTATTCATATAGGGAACCTTACATTAGGTTCGAGTATAACAATTCCCCTGTATTTACGCATCAGAAATTGACTACACATATAAGCTAGTATATAAGATAGCTGAAATGCTACTGGAAATGCAAAAATCGCCACTCTTAGAAAAAACCATCGAATCATGGATAGTACAGAGTGATCTGGTAAAAGAAATTACAATAGAGGAGCTGCAAGATTTCCTAAAACCCTCAATTAGAGGAAATCTGTGGGTTCGTGGATCTTTAGTACGCGGACACTTTCCTTGCGGTGATATAGATATTTCAGATTACTCAGAGGGGAATAGATTCGATTTTCATAATTTTCCACGCGAATTTAAGTTGGATCCCGATCAAGAAGGTCTCCCTATCGAATATGCACATGTACCATTTGAACATTTAGAAGAATTTCTTACTACATACCTGAGATATAGTGCTTCTGCAGATGAAATGATTCCGTTAACTCCGGACAACGGTGAGGTTGGGTTAATTATGGGGAGGGCATCATCGCGTTTTTATGAATCGATGATTGCAGACTATGCTTTGTTCAGATCATTTGAAGAAGAAAGCTTTTATAAGCAAACGCAAACCACGTACTGGAATGAATATCGACAAATTAAAGAAATCAGTGGAGGAAAAAGAACAGCAGATAGAATCTTTTGGCTAAGTAAATCTTTATATCCAGAATACCGTAGTATTACAAATCAGGTATCTTTATATTACCAAATGATGAAGGATGGCAGAATTCCAACAGATGTCGGATGTGCTTTATTCGATTTAGACACTGTAGTAAAAGTAGATTTCGATAAATATTTAGCATTGGCTTCCATAATCCAACCTTGGTATCAAAATATTTTTTTACAAATAGTGAAAGCTGAACTAATTTCCAAGATACCCTCAAAGGATCTAGAAATAATCCTTCTTTGCAGACAAGATAGTGTGGCACCGGAAGTTTTAGGCGAAGCATTTGATACAATCAATGACTTAAACTTAGCTCATAGACAATGGCTGGCTTCATGGGTTTTGTCTCAAAATCCGCAGTGTTCTCAAGAACTACTTGCAAATATGTGGAGTCAATATTCAGGTAACTTTTCTTACACCAATGTTCAACGCAACCTAGTACGTCATCCAAACTTCCCTTTAGGCTCTGTGCATCAGATTGAAATTACAAATGATGATCATCTTATTAGAAGCTTTAATGAAGTTTGTCAAAAAAGACAATTTATTCCCAATTTTTCTTTATCTGTAAAGTGACTTCTCTTGAGACAATTCGAGTGTACGGATAGTTTTTGGCACTGTTCACTTTTAATAATACCAACACCGGGTATTGATAAGCTTCCAACACTGGGTATACTTACCCCAACTGTGGATAGTGACAACGTTTCCACTTCTTTCCACTTCCGCATCCTCCTCCGCTAAAGCTTCGGACGGACAAAGCCAGCATAATTAACCTCTGTGATATGGTGCATTTATCAAACCGCATTTCTTATATTTATAAGGCTTACTTGTCTCCGGATTAATTGCCCCACAGGGGCAGGGGTCGTTGCGGCCGATCTTTTTTCGTCCTTCGGACGAATTAGTGGCTGGCGATTGGTGATTAGTGATTGGTGAAGGAGATCCAGCAAAGGCGGGAGTACCTCTTTCTGCACCCAATTCAGGAGTAGGTGTATCCATCAAGCCAGTTTGATCCAGAGTGTCAACATTAGTCGTCGCCTGTGCAAGCGGAATTTCAGGCCGAGGTTGTCGCATAACACCAACTCTAAATATACGTCTTGCAAGCTCTGCATCAATTCGGTCGAGTAAGCCTTCAAAAAGACCGAACGCCTCATTTTTAAATTCAACCAAAGGGTCGCGCTGTCCGTAAGCCCGCAGACGGACCCCCTCGCGAAGCCCATCAAGGTGGTCGATATGGTCAATCCAATGCTTATCAATTGATCCCAGATATGCGAAGCGCTCAACTTGTTTCATTATTTCTACCAAATCTTTTTCGCGACTTACATAAATATCATCAATTACTTTGACCAAAAAAGCTCTTATATTTTCTTTACCGTCGAGATCTTTCAACTGACCTTTAAGTCTTTTTATTGAAGCGTCGTCAAAGGGCACAATCTCCAAAAGGTTGACTACTATTTTTTCAAAGTCGGGTTCTTCACCCTCGACAGGCCAGGATATAAGAAGAATCTTATCAATCTGGTCTCCCAATTTCTCTAAGATTTCATTCTTTAAATCTTTTGCTTCCAAAACCTTTCCTCGCAAATTATAGATAATTTCCCTTTGTTGATTTATTACATTGTCGTATTCGACTAAATTTTTCCTGGCGTCAAAATGAAAGCCTTCAACTTTTACCTGTGCTTGTTCTATTGAACGGCTAATAAGCTTATTTTCAATCGGTTGGTCTTCTGGCAAAGCAAGTCTATCCATAATTGACGCAATCTTTTCTCCCCCAAAAATTCTCATTAAATCGTCCTCAAGGGAAAGATAAAAACGAGACGAACCCGGATCCCCCTGACGGCCGGAACGACCCCTTAGTTGATTGTCCACCCGTCTCGCTTCATGGCGCTCTGTTCCTATTACATGCAAACCTCCCGCCTTGACCACCTTCTCGTGCCTCTCTTTCCAACCCCCATACTCTTTGGACTTTATAAATTTTTCGTTCGAAACTCCTTCGGGTCGGTCCGGAACCGAACCACCCAGAACAACATCTACACCACGCCCCGCCATGTTTGTCGCAACGGTTACGGCACCGGGTTTACCGGCATCGGCGATTATCATCGCCTCCTTCTCGTGGTTTTTGGCATTTAAAACGTTATGGGGAACTTTCTTGCGTTTCAGGTAGTCGCTTATAATTTCATTTTTTTCTATCGATGTTGTACCAACCAAGATGGGTTGACCTTTCTGGTATCTTTCAATAATCCCGTTGACAACGGCTCCGTATTTTGCCCTGACCGTTTTATAAATAACGTCGGGGTGGTCTTTTCGAACCATATCTCTGTGAGTCGGAACTACGACAACTTCCAAGTTATAAATTTTTTTAAATTCTTCTGCTTCTGTTGCTGCGGTCCCGGTCATACCGGAGAGGATTTCATACATTCTGAAATAGTTTTGAAAAGAAATTGTCGCCAGGGTTTTACTTTCCTGCTGAATTTTAACTCCCTCTTTTGCTTCAACAGCTTGGTGAAGACCGTCACTCCAGCGCCGTCCAAACATGAGTCGTCCGGTAAACTCATCAACAATAGTTACCTGGCCGTCTTTGACAACATAATCGCGGTCGCGGAGATATAGAGTTTTGGCACGGAGTGCGTTTTCAATATGATGAATCGTTTCCCAATCTTTTTCGTATAAATTTTCAACTCCCAAAATTTTCTCGACTCTGGTTATTCCGTGTTCGGTGAGAGTCGCACTCTTTACCTTTTCATCGATTGAAAAATCCGTATCTGGATTAAGTTTCTCAACCATGGAGGAAAATTTGAAATATTTATCCGTCGGTTCCGTATCGGGAGCGGAAATAATAAGGGGAGTTCTTGCTTCGTCAATCAAAATTGAGTCGACCTCGTCAACAATGGTGAAATAGTGCCCTCTTTGAACCATTTCGCTAGTTGCCTGAACCATGTTGTCGCGAAGATAGTCAAAACCGAACTCATTGTTGGTTCCATAAGTAATGTCGGCATTGTAAGCAGCTTTTCGTTCGGAGGGTTTAAGATGAGCCAAACGTTCATCCCCATGACTCGTATCGTTAAACTCGTGATCGTAGATAAAAGACTTTCCTTCCTGAATTATTGAGCCAGTAGATAAACCAAGAAGATGGAAAATCGGCCCGTTCCAACCAGCGTCGCGCCTTGCTAAATAGTCGTTAACTGTTACCAAATGGGCACCGCGCCCGGTCAATGCATGGAGATAAAGTGCCGGAACCGCAGAGAGCGTCTTTCCCTCACCAGTTTTTTGTTCAGCAACCTTACCCTCAAAAAGTGCAACTGCCGCCATGAGCTGGACGTCAAAATGCCTCATGCCAACAGTTCTTCTTGACGCTTCCCGAACCAAAGCAAATGCTTCGGGCAAAATATCATTTAAAGTTTCGCCTTTTTCAAGTCTCTTTTTAAACTCCTCGGTTTTCAGTCTAAAGTCTTTATCTTTGATTTTTTTAACCTTCGGCTCAAGATCATTAATTTGTGCCGCGACTTTTTCCAAACGGTTTATTTCCTTCTGGTTCAAATCCAAAAATTTTGAAAATAGCTTTAACATAGTGAAAAGACAACCCTAAAATTGTACACCCCAGCTTCAATTGTAGCAAACAAACTCTGCGAGTGATAATAGCAAGTCTAATTCTTACACAAAAACATTATATTTGCTTCGGGATAGACAACGTCAACTTTTTTAAATACTTTTTCTAGAGTTTTTAAGAACCTCGTAGCTTCCCTCCTTTTTTCCCCATAATAAAGCCTGTTAAAAACAGCTATACCACCATCTGCAAGGTACGACCCTGCAATCTTTATGAACTCAGGGGATTCGAATTTTTCAGGGAAATTATCACCTACATATAAATCAACCAATACAAGGTCGTATTTTCTCTTACTATTACTCTTACTGTTTACTCTTACATAATCCCATGCATCCCCAATTACCACATCAATTCCAATTTCATCCAGTTTTAAGTATTTTCTGCCCAATTCTACCATTACAGGATCCAAATCAACTCCGGTAATTTTTGCCTCGGGCCAAAATTCGTTAACCAACTTTCCCGCAGTCCCACCCCCTAATCCTAAAATCAAACAACGGTGAACTATGAACGGTGAACTATGAACTTTTTTCAAAGTCTTCTTCCAAATATTCTTCAAGACTCCCCCCGACTGTGTCAAACCGCCAACCGAAATATAAGTTCCGAATGCTAAACTTCTAGTTACGGCTATTTTTCCATTGATAGGTGATTCAACCTCTTCCAAAACTTTAGTTCCTGTCAAAAAATCCTGTAATTTCCCCATAATCACTGATAACCCAAGGCTTGTTTTTTAAACATCCGCGCATAAGTACCATCAATCGCTAATAACTCTTCATGACCGCCAGACTCACTAATTTCGCCGTCCTTTAATACAATTATCTTGTCGGCATTCCTGACGGTGGAAAACCTGTGAGAAATTAGAAACAAAGTTTTATCTTTGTAATATTTATTTAAATTCTGAAATATCTCATACTCTGACTCCGCGTCAATTGCACTGGTCGGCTCGTCAAGAATTAAAATCGGAGCCCCTTCATAGAAAGCCCGTGCGATAGCAATTTTTTGCCACTGACCCTGTGACAATTCAACACCTCCCTCAAACTGCCGCCCTAATAATTGATCATACTTTTGGGGTAAATCTTTGATAAAATCTTCCGCACCGCTTTGTTTTGCGGCAAGTAGCACAAGCTCGTTATCTCTCACTCCCGGGTTTCCAAGCATAATATTTTCTTTAACTGTAAAGTCATAGTGCATAAACTCCTGAAATAAAGTGCCAATACTCCTGTACCAGGATTTCAAGTCTAAATCTTTTATATTTATGCCGTTTACTAAAATTTCACCTTTAGTCACATCATAGAACCTGCACAAAAGTTTCACTATTGTTGTCTTTCCGGCACCGTTTGCACCGACTATGGCAATATTTTCAGACGGAGAAATCGAAAAATTTACGTCTTTTAAAACGTATTTGTCAGTCCCGGGGTATATAAAAGATACATCTTTAAATTCAATTTTCGGAGGTTTTCTAAAATCAATCTCCACCGGAATTTGGGCTACATTCACCAATCTCGGAAGGTTTAGGACCTCAAAATAATGGTTAACATATAAATTATCTTCATACATCTCGCCGAAGTTTAAAATCATGTCAGTAGCACTATTGGTAACTCTGTCTAGTAAACTTACAAAAAAGGTAAAATCACCAACGCTCATGCTTTGGTTCAGAACTTCAGGAATTTTAGAATATGCGAAAATAAAAAGGACGCCGTATTTCACAACCTGGGGAACCATTACCGCACGCATGAATTCAACAACCGGTTTTTTGTTTAGTTCATACAAATATTTCTGTGTTTTTCTGAACTTTTTCAGCAGAGACCGGTTTGACTGAAATATCCTGGCTTCAACAACCGACCGTTTCTCTCTCAATAACCAGCTCAAATACCAAAGTTTTCTTACCTCAGGTGCACCTGATCCGTATATCGACCACTGCAACCTTCCGTACTTTGCTCTTAAAAAGAGCTGCGGGATTGTGACCAAACTCATAAGAGCCGGAATTTGAACTCCAAATGGAATAAGAATAATGAAGGAAACAACATAGCTGATCATATTATTTAAAAGTGAAGCAAAACCCCTGAAAAAATTGGGAAGCTTCCAGGTAAAAGTGTCCTGAGCCTTAGTCATTAAATCCTGAATTTTAGGGTTTTCAAAATGCTCAAGATCCAAAAAGACGACCTTCTTGTAATAAATATAATTTAAAATGTTTTGAAATTTGTACCTGAAAAGGAAGTCAAAATATATTCCTCTGACCACCCACATTACAAAATCCCAGGAAGCGTCTATTAAATACCGCGAAGCAAGTAAAGCAATTAATATTATCGGGATATCTACACTTACTCCCTTTGAAGAAATAATTTCATCAATAAATAGCTTAAAAACATAGCTTGCTGCAATTGGGAAAAAAGCACCCATTCCTGAAGAAGCCATGTATCCGAAAGTTAAAAATTTATCCTCATTCCAGGAAATCACCAGTAATTTCCTTAAATTCCCGAAAACATTAACCAGAGATTGTCTGATAGAAAATATTTTGTGCATACTTAGATTATAATAACGCAATTTACCTTTTGTCAGCATCTAATTACATTTTGCTTCGGATATTATTTGGTATAAAATAAGAACACATGCAAAATATTCCATTACCTGAAAAAATAAGGCCGGAAAAGCTGTCCGAGTTCGTCGGCTAGGAACACCTAGTCGCAAAGGAAGGTATTATTACTAAGTTACTAAGTAACAAAGTAACTAATGACTACTTTCCTTCTTTAATCTTCTGGGGCCCACCCGGAAGCGGCAAAACAACTCTCGCCAGAATTATTGCAAATGAATTGAAAAGAGAGTTTTATGAATTCTCGGCCGTCAATACATCCAGTAAAGATATTCAAAAAATCATTGTCGACCGAAAAAACATTCAACCGAAAACCAACCTGCAGGGGTTACCCTTTAAAGGCCAGGCCTTGCAGGGTACGACCCTGCAAAGTTCGCCAATCATTTTCATTGACGAGATACATCGGTTTAACAAAGCTCAGCAAGATAAACTACTTCCCCACGTTGAAAAAGGACAAATAATTTTAATCGGCGCTACAACCGAAAATCCTTCATTTGAAGTCATCGGACCACTTCTTTCCCGCAGTCGCGTACTTGTTTTAAATCAACTGACTGAAAAGGAATTAAAAATTATTGCCAAACGGGGTTTAAAAGAACTGAAAGTTAAAATTCGGCCGAAAGCTTTAAAATTTTTGCTCGAATCCTCAAACGGTGACGCACGAGTTTTATTAAATGTCCTCGAAATAGCCTCGAATTTAATTCACTCCCGGAGTGGTGTTGCGCCTACGGCACACTCCGGGAGTGTGTATTTAGATGACATTGAAAATGCACTACAGAGGAGGCAGTTAACATTCGACAAACAAGGTGAGGAATTTTACAACGTTATTTCTGCATTTATTAAATCTATGAGAGCAAGTGACGTTGACGCAGCTTTATATTATCTAGCTCGGATGGTCGAAGCCGGGCAGGATCCTTTATACATTGCAAGGCGTATGGTTGTCTTTGCGTCTGAAGACATCGGCATGGCTGCCCCAACTGCATTGGTAGTTGCAAATGAAGTTTTCCGCGCCTGCGAGACAATCGGATACCCAGAGTGCCAAATTAACTTAATGCACGGAGTAGTCTATTTGGCCACCGCCAAAAAGAGCCGCTTAGCATATAACGCTTATTTTAGCGCTGTTGAAGATGTCAAAAAATTTGGAAATCTCCCCACTCCCCTTAAAATCCGCAATCCTGTTACAAAACTTATGAAAGATATTGGATATGGGGAAAACTATGAAAAATATACGAAAGAATCATTGTTACCTGACAAACTCAAAGGAAAGAACTACTATCGCAAAAATGTAAAATTACATTAATTTTTTTGAACCTCTAAAAAATTCAAGTTTTTTTACTTTGAGACCTCTTTTTTCATTTTCACTTTTTAAATTATTCAAAATTGACACGCCGTGATCTTTGGAATTTTGAATTTCTTCGTAAACTTGGAGTTTGACAAAATAAACCTGAACTTTGGTTATTATCATCGCGTCAAGTCCGGAAGAAAAGTGTACTTTCCCGGCAGTTTTAACGGATTTTCTGCTAAACCATTCCCGTTTGTTGTAATTTGTAAAATTATCGGAAAGCACCAAATAAACGCAGCCTCCCTTGTCAACCTTTTTGAATCTTTTGCCATCACTTATTACAAAAAAGTAAGTACTTCCGAAAGCTCCGCCATTTGCCCATGAGTCGTCATGAGGCACTAAAAATTGAGTTACGAAAGGAAAAGAATCAGTTGCAAAAACAACAGGACCTTTTTTGAATCCTTCCGGAGCAGTATTTTTTCGGGGTTCGATTATTTTTAAATCACACTGGGGCGAGGCATGATAAAGATACAAGGGTCTATGCATTTTTCTACCTACGACTAACTACTCACCACTAACTACTATCCTATCCTTCCCCATCCACTTTCTCAAAACTTCGGGGATAATAACCGACCCGTCTTCCTGCTGATAATTTTCCAAAATTGCCAGAATTATCCTTCCCATTGCAACACCCGTATCGTTTACGGTATAACAAAATCCTTTATCTCCATTATTCTTTTGATAACGGATGTTAAGTCTTCTTGCTTGGTAATCAGTGGTGTTGGTGTCTGTCATGGTCTCCATAAACTCTTCAACCGGCATTCTCCACACCTCAACATCATATTGTTTATGACTTGCATTATAACCGGCATCACCGCTACATTTTTGAATTACTCGATAAGGCAACTTTAAGGATTGCATTAACCATTCATTGATTGAAATTAATTCCTCAAATATTTTATCTGTCTGTTCGGGTAAACAAATAACATCCATTTCCAACTTATCAAATTGGTGAACACGCTTTATACCCTTTACATCCTTACCCCAGGAGCCAACTTCGCTTCTAAAACACGATGTAAATGCACACATCTTGAACGGAAGTTCACTTTCTTTAAATCTTTTCTCCATACCATAAGCAAAAAGAGGGGGTTCCGATGATCCAACTAAGTAGAGCTGGTTGTTATCTTCTACATTCTCTTTTTCTAATTTATAAACCTGACTATATCCTTCTGGAAAATGACTAGTTCCAAATAAAACTTTTTCTTTAACCAAAAGGGGGACAATCATTGGAGTAAAATTCTTTTTAATTAATTCTGAAAATAACAAATCAAAAATGGCATATTGGAGTAATACCGCGTCTTTTTTTAAATAACAGAATCTTGAACCTGACACTAAAGCGCTCTGCTCAATATCAATAATGTTTAAGGTTTTACCCAATTCCACATGATCTTTTCCTTTAAAGGATAGTCTCGGCATTTTATCGGCGACTTCAAAACCTTTTCCTAACTGCGTTTGCTCGAGGTATCCCTTGTCCGGCAACCATACTTTTACATCAACATTGTCATCTTCATTTTTCCCAATCGGAGTATCGTCGCTTAAAATATTTGGAATCCAGGCCAAAATCTGGTTCATTTCCCCTTCTAACCTATTCAGTTCATCTTCTTTACCCTTTAACTCAATTTTTAATTCCTTTCCTTTCTCTCTATTTTCTTCCTTATTTTCCTTGGAATATTTATTACGTTCAGATCGAAGGTTTTCTATCTCTACCAGAAGATTGTGGTAATTATCATAGATACTAAGAAGTTTTTCAACGTCAGCTTTATTTGAATCCACTCCGCGGTTAGCTGTATTTTTAACAACTTTTTCCTTATTTTCCCGAATATATTTTATATCAAGCATATTATTATTATAGTCTAAAGTGCATGCTTTTTTATATCAGATCTTAAATTCCCTAAGTGTTCATTACGATTTAACTCCAAAACCTTTAATTTACTCTTTCCGCCCACTTTATTTATTTCAAAAAAATTAAGAGCGGCTGGCTCGATATTGTGCATCCAAATGTCATCCAGCGTCCAACCGTTTGCCAAAGTTACCATAATTCTTAATACATTATCGTGCGTAACGAGAAGGGTATTGTCGGTAAGTCCCACCGTATGAAGAAATAACTCGATTCTGGCCAAAGTTTGGGTAAAGGCTTCGCCTTTTGGAAACACTGACTGACTTGGTTTAGTCAGCCATGTGTTATAGATATCAGGATATAAAGACTCTATCTTTTTCTTATCTCTCCCTTCCCACTCACCCTGATTTGTTTCGGTAATAAGTTCACTTATCTCGATGGGACAATTACAGGCTCGGGATATGACAATTGCGGTTTGATATGTTCGTTTTAGCGGACTTGAAATAATTCTATTTATACCGACATCTTTGGCCTTTTTTGCAAGAGCTTCCGCTTGTTTCTTTCCTAATTCGGACAAATCAGTATCGTACGTTTGCCCTTGATAAATACCTTGACTATTTGCCACAGATTCAGCATGCCGCACTGCAATAATTTTAGTAATATTTCGTGCCAGCTTACTTTCTGTTAAACCGGTTAATTCAGTCAAATCTTCTTCCACAGTTTAGGATAATAGGATTATAGGAAAAAGTGATGAGTCATATAACCCTATTCATTATACTTTGGTTATACGCCCCATGAAGTATAGGAGTTGCCAGCGTAAGTTATTTACTTAATTTATGGCTATTACGGCGCCGGACACGTTTGACGTGTGCTTTCCCGTTCCGATTGCTACCTCGGAAAGCTCGATGATTGGAATCCTGCCTGTCGGCAGACAGGGTCATCTGATAACGCTTTTAATAGATTGTCAATGAAAGTATTTTATTTAATAAACTTGATTAATGTCAAGTATTTAGGATAAGAAGATATGAGTAAAAAGTGATGAGTCAACTTTTTCTAAGAGATTTCAGACTCACAACAAGCATTTTTATAACTTCAGTATTTAATAATAGAATTTTGTCTAACTTTCCGGAATACTTTGGATAAATATCTTTTAGTAATTCTAACCAATATCCTGTTTCCCTTGCGGATCCCAAAGCCATCTGCAAGAACCTCGCATACTCTTTTCCTTTGTATTTACCAAAGCCTTCAGCTACATTTGCACCGACAGAAAAACTAGAACGTAGTATTTGATCTATTATTATCCATGTTATTCTCTCATTCGGTAATTCTCGCGTCAAACGTACTATAAGAAGGCTCACTTCTCTTGCTTTCTGCCAAAACTTTAACTCCTTATATGAATTGATTCTCTGATTCATCATTCTTATCTTTTTATCTTACCTTCTCTCAAGACTCATCGCTCTTATCTTCTGATCCTAGTTCCTATAACCCCAAATCCTCGTGGATATTCTGCATCGCATTGAGGGCAATCTCGATAAACTCCCTAAGTGGAATTCCGAGTCGTGGGTCACATTCTTCAATTTGCTCACGTTTTACTCCCGCCGCAAAAGATCTCTGATCCCACTTATGCAAAACCGAATCAACCGTTACCTCGGCTAAGGTTTTATTTGGCTTGACAAGCGCAACCGCTACGATCATCCCCGTTAATTCGTCGCAGCAATATAAAGACCACTCTAATTTATTTTTGGGTGGGCTCGCCCCGAGCGAAGTCGAGGGGTTTTGACCGGTATGTGAATAATTGTGCGACAATATTGCTTCTAAAATCTCTTTATCAGTTACACCCTCCTTTTTCAGCCACTCGGCCATCTTTAAAGTATGAAGTTCGGGAGTAGCCTTGGTTTCCTCATAATCCCCGTCGTGTAAAAGTCCGATAATTCCCCAGGTCTCCTCCGAAGCCTTGGCGGAAGAGGATTTATCCTTCCCATCCAATCTCCTGTACAAAGCCCGCATTACAGCCTCAACCGCATAACAGTGCCTCCTCAAATTCTGATTCTCCATGTGTTCATGAAGAAGTTTTAAAGCTTGGTCTCGATTCATAAGTTTCTTAAGTAACTTAAGTTACTTAGGTTTTTTGAGAAAATCTTTCCTTTTATTATATAGCTTTTCTGTATAACCACCTTCCCTTTCGTGTTTCCTCTCAAGTGCTTCAACCTGCCTATTCAGCAAATAAGTAACCTGATGACAAAGGGTAAGCATCAAATTTGCTGCTTCTTCCGGATCTTCCGAAAGCGGTAATCCCTTCTGAATCAGCTCTGCTGATTCTCGTATGTCTCCTAAGTTACTTAAGTTTCTTACGAGCTTCGCTGCTTTCGCTCGAAACAGTTTAACTCTGGGATCATTCTTATCCCAAATCTCCAGTTCCCTTTGTCTTAAGAAATCTTCATAATCTCCCAAAAGTTCTTCTTCGGATGCTTTTGCGGTATTTGTCAGTTTTATCCCCATCTTAAAACTCGTCTTTAAAGCATCCGAGCCTTCCGCGATATTCGCCTTTCCGCTCCTTGCAGCCTGAATCATCTGGTCCGAGGTGCGCCGATCTGGCATACCTCCTAAGTTACTTAAGTTTCCTACGTTACTTAACAAAAACCTATTACAAAACTCAACAGTCAGGTCGTAAATGATAACGGAAAACCAATAAGTAAAAAGCTTTTTATAAGGAGCAGTTCCCATTTGATTTTATTTTAGTCTCCAAAAATATGTATTGCAATTATTAAACTATAGGAATTTTCAAGATGATTTGTTATAATTCTTTGTTATTGATATCTTATTATTATGAACAAAAAGGAAATACAAGATTTACTTAATCTTTTCAGATCTTCCGGTGGTCTCAAACGTATCAGACGCACCGGCTGGGTTCTCAAAGGAATACAGGAAGCAGAAAGCGTTGCTGATCATGTTTTCAGGGTAGTATTTATGTGCTCTGTTTTGGCACCAGGCCGAAAATTGGACGAGAAAAAACTTTTGGATATGGCCCTCATTCATGATCTGGGCGAAACAGCCACTTCCGATATTAGATGGCAGGAAGGGAAAAAGTTCTTGGCTCCAGAAAAGTCAAAAAATGAGATTGAGGAAAGTATTCTCAAAAAAATTCTCCCACATACTCAAAACGAAAAATATTATCTATCGCTTTTCTACGACTTTCGCGACCAAACATCTCCCGAGGCGAAATTCTTAAAAGAAGTTGAAAAATTGGAAATGGCTTTGCAAGCACTGGAGTATCAGGAATTTGGAGCTAAAAAGGAATTAATGAATGAGTTTTTCGAAAATGCCAAGAAATATATTACAGACCCAGAACTTAAAAGAATGTTTGAAGAAATCGAAAAGGCAAGGTAACTTCTTTTTTATTTACGTTCAACTATTTTCAAACGGTCGTTGAAAAATAGTTGAGGCTAATTTTAAAAGTTCGTGACCGAATAATCTGAATTCCTATGCTATTTTTCCGGCCGCATGGTTGGGAAAAGGATTACTTCTTTGAGTGATTGAGCGTCAGTAAAAAGCATCACTAATCTGTCTATACCGATAGCAACTCCGCAGGTAGGTGGAAAACCATATTCTATTGCAGTCAGATAATCGTAATCAGTTTGGTGCGCTTCCTCGAATCCCGCTTTTTCTCTTTTTTTCTCTTCTATAAATCGTTTGCTTAAATCAACCGGGTCGTTCAGCTCCGTATAGTTATTTCCGAACTCCGTTCCTGCAGCAAACATTTCAAACCTCTGTGTAAACCTCTCATCGTCGCACTTTTTAGCTAGTGGGGAAACCTCAATCGGGTAGTCGTAAATAAAAGTTGGCTGAATCAACTTTTCTTCTACCAATTCTTCAAAAACGAAAGCAGCCACCTCACCAATCGTGTGCATGTGTTCCAAACCTTTTAACTTTTCTTCTTTCACAACTAATTTCTTTGCTGATTCTTTAGCTTCCTCAAAACTTTGCCAACTCAAAGGATCAATCCCAGCATACTCTTTTACTGCCTCAACCAATTTCATTCTTTTCCAAGGCCTCTTGAACTCTAGATTAGTTCCTTGATAGCTAATTACGGTTTTTCCTAAAACTTTTTGGGTAGCATCCTCCACTATTTCTTCTATTATATCCATTCCATAGTTATAATCCTTAAATGCTGCCATTGCTTCAAACATGGTAAATTCAGGATTATGATCGTAGTCCACCCCTTCGTTTCTGAAAACTTTAGTAATCTCATAAACTTTCTCGAATCCACCGACTATTAGTCTTTTTAAGTACATCTCATCCGAAATCCGAAGGTAAAAGTCAGAGTCGAGAGCGTTGTGGTGAGTAATAAAAGGTTTTGCAAATCCACCGCCGTAAACCGGTTGAAGTGTTGGGGTTTCTACTTCCTTATAACCTCTAGCATCAAGGAATTCTCTAATTGAAGATACAACTCTACCCCTTATGTCAAAACGTTCTTTAACGCTTTCGTTAAGAATCAGGTCCAAATATCTTTTGCGGTAGCGCTCTTCGACGTCTTTCAAACCATGCCAAGTTGAGGGGAGAGGGCGGATTGATTTTGTAAGAACTTGGAAGTCGGAAACGTCAACTGAAAGTTCGCCTGCTGAAGTTTTTGTAACTTTACCTTTGGTATATATGAAATCGCCGATATCAAAATACTTTAATAGTTTAAATTGCTCCCCGAGAGAATTTTTCTGAAACCAAAGTTGAATCTTCCCTGTTTCATCTTTTAGATCGGCAAATACTACGTTTCCATGCTCCCTCCAACCCATTATTCGACCTGCAACCTCGACGAAGTCGTCCCGCGAAGCCTTGGCGGAGTGGGACTTCCTCACTTCAGATATCGGCATGGGTTTACCTTTTACCTTGGAAGGATATGGATTAATCCCCAGCTCACGCAACTTTTTGGCTTTTTCAAGTCTTACCTTTCTAATCTCTTCCAATCTTTTCTCCGCCATATTATTTGTAATTTTCTAGTACATATCCCTCTAACAAACTCAAGGCTTTAGGCATGTTCCCTCTTCCAAATCCAATCCTAAAGTTGTTTCCTTTATAATCATACACTTTCGAAGGTAGCAACATCACGCCCTTTTCCTTTACTAAATTCTGGCAAAAGTCATAGACCTTGAGTTTTCCTATCTTTAATTCTGGAAAAGCTATTGAGCCTGCATCTGGCTTACACCAGCTAAATACATTTGAATATCTTCCAAAAAATTCATCCAGTAATTTAACATTGCTTTGAATTATTTCTAAATTCCTTCTAATAATTGTCTCTTTTGATCTTAAAGCTATAATTCCTAAAATCTCACTGGGAGCGCTCCCGCAAATTGTCGTATAATCTTTGAAAGTTTGAAATTGCGTCAATAATTCCTTATTTTTTGCGATTAACCAACCAAGTCTTAACCCAGCTAAACCGAACGTTTTTGATAATCCAAAAAGACTTATCGCGTTCTCGTAATTTTCGCAGGCGGAAGGTAATCTAGTACTCTCCTCGTATTCCAGAAATCTATACATCTCGTCTGAAAAAACAAAGGTGTTATTCTTCTTTGCCAGATCTAGAATTTCATTAAATTCCTCTTTACTTAAAAGTGCGCCCGTGGGATTATGGGGAAAGTTAACGACAATAAGCTTTGTATTTTTAAGTATCGAATTTCTTATAAATTCAATATCAAACTTCCATCTATTATCTCTTACCTCTGGTAACCACTTGGTTATACTACATCCAAGAGACTCTGCTATCCCATAAAGGGTCTGATACCCTGGAAACGTAGAAATCACATGATCGCCTTTTTCTAAAAGCACGTTCATAGCAATTAGTATTCCTTCCTCAGGAACAATTTCCAGAACACTCTCCGGCGAAATGTTTTCATATAATTTCGCTACTTCTTCTCTTAAAAGGGGGTGTCCTTGTGATTCTGTATATCCAAGCCATAGATTCTCCCAAAGTTTTAGTGAATCTTTATCAGCCAACGCCAATACCTCTTTTAAAGTTAAAGGTTCGCAGTCAGAGGATGAAAGCATATATGGGGCAGAAAATTCATATTTTGCAAAATACCTTTCAAGTTCGAATGGTTTAATCTTCATATTTTTCCAAGTTTATCAAACTAACTCCTATCAGTAAACAAAAAGCCTCCTTTTAGGAGGCTGTTCCACAATAAAGAAAGACAACCTCCCTAGGAAGCTGTCTTTTTCTTTGAATCAAAACAGACTAAATTTCTCATGAATATATGTTATAGTACACAAAACTCTAATTTATTTCAAGAATCTCGTAGGTAACTTTTCCGGCAGGAGCTTCGACTTCGACTTTGTCACCGATATTTTTTCCGATCAGTGCATGACCAAGGGGAGATGTATGTGAAATCTTTTTCTCTCCCGGATCTGCCTCCCACTCGCCAACGATATGGAAAGTATGGGTTGAGCCGTTTGACTTAACGGTCACTTTTGTTCCCAAACCAACCCCGTTACCCGGTTTCCCATTCGAAATAACTTCCGCGTTTTTCAGTACTGCCGAAAGCTCATCAATTCTTCCATCCAGAAACTCGAGTTCGTCTTTGGCGTTATGATAATCACTGTTTTCCATCAAGTCCCCTTGGGTTCTTGCATTGGAAAGTCTCTCGACTACTTTCGGTCTTTTGACTTCTGTAAGTTCACCGAGTTCTCGCTTTAAAGTTTCCAGACCTTCCTTTGTAATTTGTATTTTGTTATTTCCTCCCATGATTTGAGTTAACCCCGTTTACCCGACTTATCTTACTTTGCGCCTTTTCAATTCTGCCTGTCCGCAGAAGCTAGCTTCAGCTTGCGCAGGCGGGTTCGAATACGGCGCAAAGAGCGATTATTCGTCGGGTTGAATACTATTTATTAAAAGAATATAAATGTATTCAAAAAAAACTCCCCCGATTGTTTTGGTATTTGTCGGGGGAATTTACTTTTCTTTTCTACTATCTCCCCAACAAATCACCCATTAACCTTATTGGTAATCTGGGCGAAACAAGTAAGAAAGGGGGATATCACCATTATAAGTTTAAATACCTCACGAAATTGTAATGATTATAGTCGTATTTGTCAAGATTTACTTTTGGCCTTATTCTTGAGAATATTTCATCTTTTGGGGAGGATTATTCTCTTTGTTTGAGATAATTAAAGTCATGCATATTGGTAAGATTCATTATCCACCCCGTGATATTGAAGCCGGAGATTTTATAGAGTATTTCCTGATTTCGGGAGTTACCTCAATTCTCATAATTCGTACATTTTTAAATCTCACTAGCTATCCACAACTGGGAGGGCAGAATTTCCACATCGCGCATATGCTTTGGGGAGGAATCTTGATGATGATTGCCCTTTTGAGCCTTTTTGTTTTTCTTAATAAGGAGGTTAAATACTTCGCATCAATTGTTGGAGGAGTTGGATTTGGTGCATTTTTAGATGAGCTTGGAAAATTTATCACCAGCGATAATAACTATTTTTATAGGCCTACAATAGCAATTATCTACGTCATCTTTGTCCTTCTTTTCCTTGCCGCTCGGGCAGTTGAAAAGTACTTCAAATTCAGTAAAGACGAGTATGCCGTCAACGCCGTTGAAATTACAAAACAGACATTAATGCATGATCTTGATGAACAAGAAAAGAAAACCGCTCTGTCTTACTTTCACAAAAGCGATAAGGAAAACCCAATTGTCAAAGCCATGCTCAATGTATTACAAGATTCCGTCACATTGCCTTCCAAAAAGCCCAACATTTTCCATAAGGTAAAATTATTCGCTAAAAAAATTTATCTTAAACTTATACGCGCACCCCGTTTTGCAATTTTTATAATAACCTTCTTTGTAATAGCTTCAATAATAAACTTTTTTAAAGCTTTTTATGACTTTTTCAAAGTTCAATCTTTTTCGGAGTGGGGACAATTGATATTCTCCTTAGTTTCGGGATTGTTTGTACTAATAGGAGTTTATTTTTTAAGATACAGAAAATCCAGAAAACGATCCTACGAGATGTTCAAGTTGGCAATTCTTCTCTCGATTTTCCTAACACAGTTTTTCAGGTTTATCGAAGAACAACTTTCTGCAATAACGGGACTTCTACTGAACCTAATAATCCTTTCCGTCCTTCAATACCTCATCTACGAAGAAAAATTGTTAGAGAAAGAGGAGTAAAATGGTGACCCAAAGTTATTTTATTTCGAACTCGCAAATTAGTCAATTTGTGGTTGCGATGAAAGAACTTTATGAAGTATCTTCAAACTTTAACCTTGCTTTTGACGAAGTCTTAAGCTCCGCTTACCAAGTTTAATTTTTATTGTTCTAGCTCCAACTAGAAATTCATACATCGGTCCCCAGACAAGACCCCAGGAAAGTCCCCAGAGCATTTCCGTCCAAGGTATATGCCTAAAAAGAATTACTTCTTGTTCGGTTCCTGATAGTTTCCAGATTCTTAACATCCATGCATGGGCTGATGGAAAAAATTCTTGCCCTAAAAAGTAAATTGTAAACATTACTCCCGCTACTAAAATCGCCGAACCTATTGCGTGAATTAACAAATCAGGCCGTAAAATTAACATAACTATCGCAAATATAATCATTCCGATAGAGCTCGCGTAAATAGAGTTTAGTCCCAAAAGATTATTAAGAATTATCATTGAAAGACCTTCTATAGCAAAAAAAGTTAATAAAAACCATTCACGTCGTTTTTCTTTGTTCTCAACACAAGTACATATTCCTCTTACAAAAAGCGATTCATAGGCAAAAGCTCCAATGCCTCCGATGGAAAATCCGAAAAGCAAATCTTCAACTCCGCCAACAATCGGTAGTGGTAGTGCAATTTCAGGTTTCCAATAATCTGCAAAATACCAAATTTCGGAAATCGGACCAAAAGAAGCAGTAATCAAGCTCATAATTAGCATGGGACGTCTCAAGTGTTTAACTCGGAAGTAGATAAGAAGCCAAACAGCCAGAAAGAAGAAATTTGCAACTAAATATGCATATTTATAACCCATGGCAGATTGGAATTTAACTTGAGAAACTGGAAACGATTCCTAAAGATTTATCTGTTTTTTGTATTGATTTTTGAGGATCTTGCTCAATACCGGAAATTGCTCTTATAGCATCAATATTTTCAGGAATCACAATTGCTTCATTATGGACTTGGTAATAAAAAGCAACATCTTTGCCTTCGACATGCAGTAAATCTTCCCAAAAAGCAACCTCCCACATGTCGGCACGAGGTCTTCCCAAATCCCGCATAAGCTCAGCCAATTGGTTCTCCGCTGTCAATCCATCTTTATAATTGACAGCAATTACTCTCGGGCTTGATTTTAAAATTCCTACCACTTCGTCTTTAGACGCTTCCTTATTTAAACGCAAAAATGCCATATGAAGATGGCCTATCGTAGTTGGAACAGCTACGGCTACTGATAAAATATTTAAATTCGGAATAACTGTTTGAGCATCGGGTCCTTGGTGAGAAGGAATTGAATCCTCCAAGACAACTGTTCCCAAAGGTCCTTGCTCGTGAGAATCGACCGGATCAGTTCCACGCCTCGCTAAAGTTATATATGCCCTTTCAAGAATTCCTTGTGAGACAAACGGGTATGTTATTCTGCAAATTGCTGTTGTATTACAAGAAACTACTCGAAGACTTTGTTTCCCAACCGCATCTTTATAATTTACTTGGGCAACAAAAGAAAATCCGGTGAGTTCATGTCCTTCTCCACCTTGATAAATAGATTTAACTTTTGCTTGATCGTATTTCGCCTTATTTTCTTTCCCTATACCCGCAGGTGTGGCATCGATAATGACATCGACTCTGTTGATAAAATGGTTAAAATCTCCGTTACAGTTGACTCCAGAATTCATTAATCTATTACAAGCCTCAGAGTCGACACCGAAAATCTTAATCCCTTTTTTGTTTGCTGCAAAAAGTCTGTAGTCCGGAGTCCTTGCAGTCACTCCCACAAGCTCCATATCATCTTGCAGGGCAACGGCATCTGCAATTCGTTTGCCTATAACCCCGTAGCCATTTATTCCAACTTTAACTTTTTCCATAATTTAGCAACAACCTTTCTTCCTATTTGATTTCTCAAAATCCGCTTTCCCGAGTTTATATAAATATCTGCCGATAAAAGATTTAGGCATTATATCTTTTTTAATATCGGTTTCTTTAATCTTACCTTTTTTTAAATGGCTCGAACAACAATTAGACATACTAATTATCTTCTTTTTCTGAATTTTTCTCTTTCTTCTTTGGGAACCCAATAATCCGGATGGGCATCAAACAATTCCTTGTCTTTCTCTGTGTCAAAATAATAAGTTTTACCCAAAAAGTTAGATGTAAACTTCATCTGAGATTTAGGCTTAACCATACCGCAAACAACATCCTTTACAAGTTTGTCTGTTGTTTTACCTTTCATTTCTTGGCCAAAAAGTAGTTATAGGCTTTTGCAAAAATGTATCCAATTAACCACCCTCCAACGGTTGATGTAACTAGTCCCAAGATAAATGAGCCAGGAGTCACACTAAAACCTGAAATTTTACTAAGATCAAGCCCATGAAACCAACTTTGAGCAACACTCATTGCCAGACCAGGAAATAGTATCACTGAAAAAGCACAGACAAGATATATAACTCCGATAGTTATCCCCGTAGCTTTTGCTGTTGTATCAACATCATATTTCATATTTCTCACCTCCCGTCGCCTCGCCGCAGTCCCGCTCAGCGGGACGTAGGTGGGTCACAAATTCCAACTAAATTTTCTCTCTTCAATTCCATCAATGTCGCGAACCACAAGTTCAATAGATGAAGGTTGGGGAGAAATAGAATCAAATGTTAATACCCCTTCTCTGTGATGTCCGCCAGGAGGCGCACCCTCCCAAGATAGAGATTGATACTCATTCCCCTTATCATCGACGAGTAGAGTAATCTTCGTAAGATCTTGGTCAAGTTCGACGCTATGGGTGTTTAAAACTATTTTGAACTGCCATAAATCTGAGGTGTCGGAAATCTCAACAGGTATTACTTCGACTTCCACCGAACCTTCGGAATTTGTCTGAGGACTCAATGTGTTTTGTATTTGCTTCTGCTCTACTTCCCCTTGAGGAATCTCTTTTTTCCTACTAATAAAACTTCCAATAACAACTATAACTAAAATAATTCCAACAATAACTATTATTTTTGTATTCATATGTGTCTAGTTGCCTTAACGACTTTGTTTGCCATATAGGAAATTCCTGCAAAGTTAAAAGCAAGGCCTACCCAAAAAAGCTGAATTTGGTATTGGGAAATTACAGTAATAATTCCGACTGCACCTAAAATTGGTAAAATATTTACTAAATAATGGGCACAGCAGGAGACCATAGCGACTGTTGAAGTTACACCCGATGTTGCTACAACTGAGGGCGTTACACCTTTGACAATCGATTTCAAATAGCTGTAAAGCCCAACCTGGACACCAAATCCAATTGCCAGAGTAACAACAAAGTACCAAAATTGTCTAAACTGCTCCTGTGCAAAAATCCAACCGGATACCAAAGAAACAACAGTTATATACACCGTTAACAAGATTGTGGTGGCTAAAATTCCATTTACTAAAGCTTTATTCATAATTTTTAAACTGAAACTAAATCTTTTTCGGCCCTATTGAGTAAAACCGCATTTGTCGCAACAATAATTGATGAAACACTCATTAGTAGTGCTGACACTTCCGGTCGAAGTGAAATGTTGTAGGCGGGATACAATACTCCAGCTGCTACCGGAATGGCAAAGAGATTATAAATCGAAGCCCAGAAAAGATTTTGTTTCATTTTGCGTACAGTGGCCTTAGATAGTTTAATTGCTCTTAATACATCTGCAGGATCAGATTTCATCAGAACCACTTTTGCAGTTTCTATTGCAACGTCCGTTCCTGCTCCGATTGCAATTCCTATATCCGCTTGAGCAAGAGCGGGAGCGTCATTTACACCGTCTCCAACCATCGCTACAAACTTACCTTCATCCTGAAGTTTTTTAACGTACTTCGCTTTATCCTCTGGCAAGACTTCAGCGAATATACGCTCTATTCCAAGTTGCTTTCCAATTGCCTCTCCTGTCTTTTGGTTATCCCCAGTAATCATTGCAATTTCTAAGCCCAGATCTCTCATTCTGCTTACTGCCTTTTTTGCGTTTTCCTTGATGGGATCTTGCGCAGCCGCAACCCCAGCAATTTTTCCCTCAACAGCTAAAATCATTATCGTTTTTCCTTCTGACAAAAGCCTTTCGATATCTTTCTGAAGTGGAGCAATATCAACTTTTCTATCCTTCATTAGTCTTACAGTTCCAACAAGAATATGTTTACCTTCGACTTCCGCTTCAACTCCGTGTCCTGCAATGTTTCTAAACTTTTCAACCTTCTGGGAAACTTTTATTTTCCTTCTTTTAGCCTCTTCTAAAACAGCGTTACTTAGAGGATGGCCCGATTTTTCCTCAGCAGCAGCCTCAAGCTGTAGAATTTCATCTTCAGAGTAATCAGATACAGCTACCACATCGGTTATCTTGGGTTTTCCTTCTGTAAGAGTTCCAGTTTTGTCAAGAACAACTGCTTCAATTTTAGAAACTTGTTCTAGAGTTGGAGCGTCTTTGATTAGGATATTATGTTTTGCACCTAAGCCAGTCCCTACCGCAACAGCAGTAGGAGTAGCAAGTCCTAAAGCATCAGGGCAGGCAATAACTACAGTGGAAATTGCAAATGTTAAAGCAAAAAGAAGTGGTTGGCCTATGATGAAAAACCAAACAAGAAAGGTGAGAAGTCCTCCTCCGACAGCAACAATTACAAGGTATTGTGCAAACCTGTCTGCAATCTTTTGACCAGGCGCTTTGGAGTTTTGGGCAATTTCTACAAGTTTAACAATCTGAGCAAGAACCGTATCGCTTCCTACCTTGGTTGCTTTAAAACTCACAGAACCAGATTGATTAATTGACCCACCGATTACTTTGTCGCCTTTTAGCTTCTCAACAGGAATTGATTCTCCGGTAACAAGAGATTCATCAATTGCAGTTTCGCCTTCTATAATTTCTCCGTCCACAGGAACTTTATCGCCGGGTTTTAAAATCAAAATATCGCCGACTTTTACTTCAGAAGTTGGGATTAACTCCTCGCGACCATTCCTTAAACGTCTTGCCTGCGGAGGAACCAAGTCAAAAAGTGCTTGAAGGGCGTCTGTAGTACCACGTCTGCTTTTCATCTCCATCCAATGACCAAAAAGAACAAAGGTTGTAAGCATTGCCGCTGCTTCGTAGAACGACTCTTCACTGCCTAGAAGTGTTAAAACCACGCTGAATGCATAGGCCGCAGTGATACCGACAGCAATTAGAACTGCCATATTGAGGGTTTTGGCTTGTAATGCTTTGTATGTGGAGTACAGAAATATCCAGCCCGAATAAAAATAAACCGGAGTTGCGAGTAAAAACATGATCCAACTAGCAGGAATCGGCTCGGGGAGCCTTAGGCCTAAAATGTTTGTTCCTAAAGGCGAATAAGCAATAATCGGTAGTGTCAGAATGAGTGCAACAAAAAATTTATTGCGGATATCCTTCTCCATAAGTTTTGCCATTTCTCGCCCCGCTAAACCGCCATGCTCCATACCCATAGCCATAGTCATACTCATTTTGAACTTTTCCCAACCAGACATGTCAGAAACAGGTTTCATCACATGATCACCATGACGCATTGCACCATGATCCATTTGCTTTTCTTGCATCTCTTTTACTGGAACAAGAGTCATTCCACACTTGGGACATGTCCCAGGCTTATCCTTTCTCACCACAGAATGCATCGGACAGGTGTAAATCTTCTTTTCTTTGTTCATATATTTATACTACTACATATCGTAGTAGACATTACAGAGTTATTCGACTTTGTTTTCGCTTGAAAACCGCCAAAAATTCTTTTATCGCATTCTCCTTATTGCTCCTAAACTGATCGACAACATCAGACTTTAAATACTTTTCGATAATTAAAGTATCAAGGCTTTTGAGTGAACTTTGTATTGCCATACTTTGATCCAAGAGACATGTACAACTTCTGTCTTCTTTAATCATTTTAGAAAGAGCATCCAAATGCCCCTTCATAATATTTATACGCTTCTTTGCCTTCTTTTTGATATCAATATTTTCCATTCGAGTACTCCGAATCCCCCAGGGGAGGGTACAAGCTAATACTAATTTACCGCAATGATAATGAAGATTTTGTGAAGGGGATGGAAAAATTTAAAGAATTTACGCGGTATAGATATAATGAGGAATTACAAATCTTGAAGTTTTTCTGAAAAACTATCGACATGTCCTCCACCGCACGATACAAACATTGTTTTTCCTTCTTCCGAGTACTGTTTAATCTTCTGGACAAAACGTTTATCTCTTTCTTCTGATAAACCTTTACCTACCGTGGCGGCAACTCTAAGATCTTCAGGCAGCCTATTAATGTCTGCGTCCGTGTTACTAGGAAAAGCAACTTGGCTTAACTGGCGATAGTTCTCGTCATTTGTGTTGACCGCGGTTAAGCTAAATCCTGCGCGAGTTATCAAGAATCTGTCTATTGTTTCTTCACTCTCTAACACTTTGGATATATTAGGGTCGCCAAGAGCATTAACAATTTTCTCTTTAGTCATTCCAAAACGATTGAGCATTTGTAAGATATTTTTCATATTAATTGTTTGTCCTTGGTCATTAAGATGGATTGCTGATTGAGAAACCATCCAAAGCAACGCGTTTTCAGCTCCGAAAGACGAGGAGGCCGTAGCTAATTGTTCCTCCATCGACATATCCCAAGAATCAATTTGCTTTATTCCCAATTCCTTGGCACGATAAGCCATAGCCTGCTGATCTCCACCCAGAATAGCTTCTCCCAAGGACTTTTTAATTACTCCCACTGTGACTGCACTACCCTCTCCTAGAAAAACTACATCTTCTGCACCCTTTTCCTGTACAACTTTTCCAAGGGCATTCATTATTCCTTCCGTTCCGCTTAAGCTTGTGGTATGTTGTGCGATACCAGCCACTATCACTTCATTACCACCAGAAAGCCCTATCTTTTCAATCTGATCAGATATATGTATATGGTCTACCCTTTCCTTCCTAGAATAATCATCAAAATCCTCATCCATATAAATATTTTACTCCTCTTATACGAATTATCGGTGTGGGTATTGGTTACGTTCGGATAATGGGGGATAATACCTTTTATTGAAATGTTTGAAGACTTTACACACCACACCCGCCTCCGCCACCTTGTGCTTTAGGAAGCAACCCTTCAGCTTGAAGTTCTTTGTTGATTGCAGCATAACCCTGACCGCTTGAATAACTTACACCTAATATTTCTTTCGGATTTACATCTTTCCAAGCCATACCCTTCTGTGCCTTAAAGTACGTAGCTATTTCGGCATAATTTTGCGGGAACCAGTATGAATTAAGAACCAGTGCTTTTTTATAAATTTCGTCTTTAGACATTCCCTGGGAAGCCGCCAGTTCAATGAACCCAAGCATTGCGGCTCCGTGGTTACAATCTGGAAAACCGGTGTGGTTTCCGCAACAAGGGCGATAGATACTTTCGGCAATCTCTTTAACAAGATTTTCTTGATCAGGAGTTAAGCTAATGATAGATAAACTATTAAAAAGTTTTCCGCCTTCAGTTTTACCCAAAGTCCAGCCGGCGGTTGATGCAAAGCTGTCAACTTTATCTTTATACTGTGTCCCCATGGGTCCTTCAGACAAAACCTTACTCTTATTTGCAATGCCCAAAGGCCACAACAAATTTAATATAAGTTGTGCGTTCTCCTGATTAAGAACTATCTCATCGTTTGAAGGATTTTCAAGTAGCTTCTTCTGGGTATCAGTTAGAGGACTGCGCTCTTCATATAGCTTTATGAGTTTATCCTTATCAATTGCTCCCATTTGAACCATCTTGGTAACTGTATCGTTAAACTTTATTCCGAGCTTGTAGTTGGACGGCAATATCTCCTTCAGCACTTCTGAGGATTGTTGTGAAGTTTGAGGGGAGTTTCCTGCAGTACCCACTTTTGTATCTGCCACTTTAACCCCTGTCAGGCTTTCCAAATTTTTTAACCTTTGCCACATACTTCCTATTGCAAACGCAAATCCAATTGATGCTACAAGAAGTATAGGAACTAATTTTTCTAGAAGATTACTTTCCTTAAGTTTCTGTTTACTCTTTATAACAACCATATAAAAAGACTAGCAGTTCAATCATTAAGATTTCATGAATGTTAGTTTCGGCAATTTCTTTTCTTTATCGGCATTTGTCAACGAAGGAATAAAAGCTGGTGTATGTTTCTTATATTCCAAATACTCACCTTTAAATTTAACTGCCATTTCATTTTCTTCAAGTTTTGATAAACGCCAGTATCTCCAAAGTAGGAACGGAGCCATAAAAACGGTAATAATTGTTGGCCATTGGAGCAAGAATCCAATGATTATTAAGGAAAATCCCCCATATTGCGGATGGCGCATAAATTTATAAAGACCGTTTACGGCCAAAGCGCTTACTTTGCGAGCTTTGTAGAGTACTTTCCAAGCCAGTGCAATCATATTAAACCCAAGAATGATTAATGCGTAGCTTACAAGATGAAAGATACTTAGGTGCGGATTTCCCTGGAAGTTTAATAGAGAACCAATAAGATGTCCTGAGTCGTGAGAAAAACCCAAATTTGCTTTAACTCCAAATACCGACATGAGTAAATAAATAGTTAGAGGAAAGCCATACATTTCGGTAAAGAGTGCGACAATAAAAGCTCCAAAAGTCCGATAAGTTGTCCAATCAGTTTTAGTACGTGGCTTAAAAACAGATTTTACGAAATAAAGAGTCAATATAACGCTAACTCCAACTAACCACCACTTGCCATAACCGTATTCCATAATCGAAGTCTAACCCAAAGACTATTAAGGAATTATGAAGAAACTTGCAAAAGGTGCTCACAATTTGTCTACTTCAGTGATGATTCGAATCAAAAAAGTTACATATTACCTGTCAGGTGTACAACTATTCCTGAGTAAAATCTGACTAATTCTTTTCAATGATTACTAACAATTCTTGCGGGGTTAAAACTACGACTTCTTCCCCGATATAATCGGACTTATTTCTAGTGACTAAATATTTAGCTTTACTATCAAGTGCCGAATAATATTGAATTGCATCTTCAAAATCCCTAAAAACTGATGCTAACGCGCGATCAATTATATTTTCATTTATCCTAGTAACCTTAAATAAAAGTCTTAATTTTCGTAAAGCTAACCAAGCCTTACTATTATTTTTTGCTTTTGATATAAGGTAAAAGGTATTTGTGAATATAATAGGTGAGGTAAAGCCTTTGACTTCCCCTTTTTCGATATGCTCTACTACTTTTGAAGAATAAGCAAAGTCCTTTCTTTCAAGTAAAATGTCTAAAATTACATCATTATCTACAAAAACATTCATTTATATTTTTCTTGCAGATATTCATATATTGTCTGCTTTTCGGACCTATCTAACTTTTTAGCTATACCTGTAAGCTCTTTTACAACAGAAGTATCAACATTTCGTTGTTGTTTGGTTTTAATAAGTAAACGAAAATAACCCTCTACTAAACCAGACAAGCTTTGGTTTTTAGATTGTAATAACATCTTAGCCTTTTCAACAACGTCTGAGTTTATACTTAATGTGAGTTTTGTTGTCATACAATAATGATATACGTACTCTATTACGATGTCAATACGTATTGGAACTCGACCATCTGCCATAATTATATTCCATTTTTACGGCCTAACCAAAAGAGTATTAGGAAATTATGAAGAAGATTACTTAAAGTTCACTTGTTGGAGCATGTCTTCCGGCCTAGCAAGCTGTAAACTTAATTTATCAATTCTTTCTGTTAACCTCTTTTCTGTCTCATTAAAACGTTATTACACATGGCTGGAACAGGAAATCGTTGCATGTTAATATGAATTGAATGAAGATAGTAAAGTTGGTTGCGGTATGTTTTCTGTTGCTAATATTTCTGTTACTAGTAAGAAAGTATTACTGGAGGAATGTAGGAGAAACATCGGTATGGCCAATACAAAAAGGAAGATTGGAATTAATATTTAAAGACAATACAAATTTGAAGATTTTAAAATGGCAATTTAGGTTATTGGGAATATTCTTGCCAGAAGAAACTTTAAAAACAAAATTCTTAGTTTTATCTACTCCAAAAAGAGGGCTTTCTGCAAAATATATAGCTGAGATAGAACAGGATTCTTGGGTGATGGAGGTGGGTGACTATACTGTTTATTTGAACGATCAAAGACAAAAGACGGGAGAGTATCCGCTAAGAACACTAAAAGATAAGGATTACTTGTATGTCAAACTAAATAAATTGCTATCAAGGGACGAGGCCAAAAAATGGTTAGAGCAATACCCCGGTTTATGGGATGAAGGACTAGAACAAATAAATAAAAATGTCGTAGAAACACCGATGGTAGATACAGTTACCGGAGAGGTGGTAAGTGGGGGAAGTTCTAACGGATGGAATTATTCTTTGACTCAAACTGTAAACATTTTACCAGGATGGGAAAGAGAATATGCGGCAGTATTGAAACGAATAGGTGGAGTAGAAAAGGTCGAATTCATACCCACGCCTTTGCCTTGACCCTGTTCAATAACCCCCCACCTCAAATGGCCTTGCCTTGTGAGGCTAAATCAGAGTTTATTAATCTCAGCAAGTAACTCTTTATTTCTCACTGCCATTTGGACGTCGTCCTTGGTAAACCTTATAACTCCCTCTTTGTCGATTAGAACGTAGGTATGTCCCGGGAATTGGCCCCTGTGCATTGATGATTCTAGTTTTAATACTCCATAAGCTTTTGATACTGACCTATCTGTGTCAAAAAGTGTGGTTGCACTGGAGAGTTCTGGCATTTTATTTATAGCTTGTACCCACTGATTTTTAGGATCTGCTGTTATGTTTAGAACAACTGCGATATTTGCTAACTCTTTATCTTTCCCAAAAGCTGCAATCTGGTTCCAGCAGGCTGGGTAACACATTAACCCTTCATTAAAAAACAAGAGTACATTCTTACCTTTTAAATCACTTAATTTATACTCTTTACCGTCATAAGCCTCTAAACTAAAATCAGGCGCAGGTTTGCCCTGCAAATTATTAAAAACCGCCGAATCAACTGCTACGGGTTTGTGCATAGGATCTGAGTTTTGGGACAAAACCTGACTATTATTAGAATTATTACTCTGATTAGAACCTGCATTTGGTCTATTTATAGCCATACCTATAACTACTGCCGTAAGTATCATTCCAACTACAACTACCGTTGTTTTTTGATTAGAACTCAATTTAAATCACCTCCCCCGCACCAAGTTAACAGAAAATATTTCATTGATTTTGAGTATATTTTCAATTCCACTCATACGTTTATTGAGAATCCAATTTATTATTTAACTCGTGTATCATATTTTTAAAAATCAACTGTTAATTTGGTGCGGGGCTCCTCCTTTTCCATTCCCTAACAGCGTGAATTACAATTAAAATGAAAATAGATACAAATATGATTCCCCAAATAGGTTCGGGAATAAATTTAGTTACGCTTTCAACCGATTTAATCAATTTTGTGATATAGATATTTACCATAAGCTGATAATCCGAATGAGATTCAATCTTGCCTGCTCTTGCCAAAATAACGATTATTATTCCAAGAGCCAAAAACATTACTCCCGAGAAAAGATTTGCAAAAGTCAATGTGATTTTTCTTCCTAATAACTCATAGTTAATAGTTTTTCTAAATGCAAAGAACTTTTTAGTGAAATCTCTTTTATCCAAAAGAGCCGCTATAAAAAATAACGGAAGTACCATTCCCAAAACGTAGGCTAGTGTGAATATCCCTCCCAAGACAAATGAGCCAGGTAATGCTGAGAGAGCAAGAACCCCCGCTAAAACCGGGGCACAACAAGTTGTTGCTATTGCCGAAAACACCCCTAATAGGAAAATTGAAAGTAGACCAGTACCTTTCATTTCCGGGTGAACCGGAGAATTAAAAGAAAAACTTTTTCCCAATACTAAACTTAATCCGAGCAATATTAAAAATATTCCTCCAGTAAGAAACACTATATTGTGATACTCCCTAAAGATCTGACTTAAAAAACTGACTCCTAAACCAATTGGTAAAAAAATACTTAGAAGTCCCAAGAAATATATAAAAGTCATTAAAAATATTTTGGCCTTTTGCTTAAAAATCGATGCAAAATAGGTGGGTAAAAGTACGGTTATACAGCAAGGAGCAAAAAGTGCAGCAACTCCTGCGAAAAAAGAGGCAATAAATGACGCGCTAAAAAGTAAATCCATAGTATTAATGACAAGAGGTGTGGGCTTGAGCCGAGCCATCTTTCTTAATAATATTTTTAGGATTAAAATCGAATTGTCTTTTGCATCTCTGCGAACAGAAATGATACGTTTTCCCTTTGTACTCGGAAAAGTGCTCAGTCTTACCTATTTTCATTTTGCAAACGGGGTCGGTTTTTTTAAATAATCCAAACATATTTTTTCACCTCCGAAGTTAATCCTACAAAATGAACTATTAAGAATTTATGAAGATGACCCGAAGTCAATGTTTGTGCTCGCCGTCTTTCATGGTTCGACCATGCTCACCGTCCCGCATCATCCAGAAATGCAATAAGGGGCAAGCTAAGAGTACTCCTCCAAGCAAAAGCGTATTAACCGGCACTTTAAAAACAAAAAGAGCAATCAGGGCAATTGCAATAAGAGATAAACAGACCCCGAAAGTTTTTGCGGAAACTACTAAACCTCCCTGGGGTTTAGAGACTGACTCATGACTATGTGTATTCATGCAACAAGTATAGAAAGTAAGAGGTTATGAAATTATGAAGAGAAGATTAATATCTTATTAATCCTGAGCTTGTCGAATGGATGAAAATTTAATTAATTAAAGAGGTAGAGAAACGGTAATAGTTGTTCCAAGCCCAACATTACTTTTGACCTCAATAGTTCCTTTATGAGCGGAAATTATGGCTTGCGAAATAGATAATCCTAAACCAGAACCATACACTTTCCCGCTGCGCGATCCTCGATAAGCAAAGCTTGAAGGGGTCTTACCCCTATAGAACCGCTCAAAAATGTGGGGCTGATCTTTTTTAGAAATGCCAACTCCAGTATCTTTTACCTGAAATCTCACTTCTTTATTTTTCTGAGTAAGTGAAATACTCACAGAGCCTCCGGTTGGAGTATATTTTATCGCGTTATCAACTACATTAAGAAAGGCTCTAGAAAGTTTATCTTCACTTCCTAAGATAACTATGTCGTCGGTGACATTTTGAGAAATTTTAACTTTTTTTGCTTCCCCTAGTTTTGTTGCAATTTCTACAATTTCAGAAACGGTAGCGGAGAGATTGACTTTGTCTTTTTTAACTTTTGCACTCTCTGCTTCGCTCCATGCAAGATCAAGAATGTTTTTTAAGGTAGTTGTTATTCTATTGTTGTCCGACAAAGCTTCAATGAGTACTTTTTTATATGCTTCTTTCGACCTATCTTTAGAAAGCGTTACTTCGATACCACTTCGCTGCGTTGCAAGAGGAGTTTTGAGCTCGTGTGCAACATCGCCTATAAATTGTCGTTCTCGTCTGAAAGCTTCAAGTAATCTATCTAATAGTTGATTAAAAGAAATTGCTAGTTCACCAATTTCATCTTCGGTATCCACCCCTGTTACTCTTTCATTTAAGTTTTTACTTGTTATTGTTTTTATCTTCGAAGATAGCTTCGAAATTCCGGCCGTCATCTTGCGTACTATAAAAAATCCCTCAAGCGCCAGAAATATAAGAAGGCCGAAAAAAATTATGTTTCGATATGGCAAGGAGTAAATGTGGACAGCAAAGTAGAAAAAAGCGGTAACGGTAATAAGTGAGGTTATATACCAAAAAAAGAGTTTCCCTCGGAGACTTTTTATCGGCTTCATAAGCTAATCAGATTCCACACTAATTTTGTATCCAACTCCGTGTATTGTATGAATAAGTTTTATTTTTGAACCCTTGTCAACTTTACGGCGCAAAGAGGCAACAAAAACATCAACGATATTGCTCATTCCCTCAAAATTGTAATCCCAGACGTGCTCAATAATCATTGTTCTAGTTACAACCTCATCTTTATGCCGAAGTAAAAGCTCCATTACAGAAAACTCTTTTGGAGTTAACGAAATTAGTTTGCCGCCCCTTTCCACCTTATGTTTTATCGGGTCTAATTCCAAATCTGACATAATTAGCGTCGGGGAGGGTTCTTGCTTACTTCTTCGAATTAAGGCGTGAATTCGTGAACGAAGTTCCAGAAAAGAAAATGGCTTGGTCATATAATCATCTGCTCCAGAATCGAGCCCAGCTACTTTATCCTCAACCTCGCTTTTTGCCGTAAGCATTAAAACAGGTGATCTTATATTTTTAGTCCTTAATTCCCTACAAATAGTTACCCCATCCACCTTAGGAAGCATAATATCCAGAAGGATCAGGTCATATTCTTCAGATTCAGCCAGATACTGCCCTTCTTCCCCATCATACGCAGCATCAACCGCAAAGCCCTCCTCAGTTAGACCTTTTTTGATGATGTTAGCAAGCCTACGCTCGTCCTCGACTACCAATATCCGCATAGTTTGAATTCCTCACTACCCTGAGTATTATCGAAGGGTTACCCCAATATTATATCAGTAATAATGAAGAAATTATGAAGATTTATATTATTTCTTTTGTATTTGTTTCCAAAGCCAAATTCCCAAAAGAATAAGGTCTATCAATACAACAAGACCAAAAAGGGAACTAAATAAGCCAAACGCTGACATCATGCCTTGGTAACCGCCAAAACCCATCATAGATTTTCCACCTCCTCCCGTCATCATATTCATCATCCCCATCATACCGCCGCCCATCATGTTTTGGGGTATGGCCGCATTTGATTCACACCCACTCATCCGCTTGCCTATGGTTATATGCATCTGGTCTTGGGCTTCCTCCCCCATCATTTGAGTCATCATCGTATCCATGGCCTCGTGAGAATCACCTGTCATCAAACCCATAAAATACATACCCAGTGCATGAAAGTCCTCATCTGATAAGTTCTCACAAATAAGTTCCTTAGCTTGCAGGCTTTCCCAAAATGCTTTCCCTTCGGCCTCTCCTTCGGCAGTATGACCATTATTTTTTGAAACAACCGTTTCGTTCCCACCCATCATACCCCGAGCAAAAACCACTGCCGGCGCAGCCATAACACTAACAATCAGTATTAAAAGCACCAATAGCTTTTTCATAGTTTATTTGCTTCTGTTAATAATTCCCCTAATAATTTCATCTACTTCTGCTGGTAAATTGCCAAGATCGGCTTTGGGAAAAAACTGGGGAAGAATCACCGGCCTCATGCCGGAAATAAAAGTTTTACTGCCTTTAACATAGACATTGACTTTGCAAGGTAAACATAGTCCAATTTTTATATCAGCCTGCAAAACAGTATATGCGCTTTTGGCGTTGCAGATTTCGATAATCTTGAAGGGTTCAATTTCAAAACCCTTCTCCTTCAAAGTGGCCGTGACATCGTGAATGTAAAGCACTCTAAAACCAGCCTTCTTTGTTTCCTGCTCAATTGCAACTACTGCTTCATCGAATGGTTTTTCTGTTATAACTGTATAATCAAAATCCATAGGATTGGGATGTAATGGAATTATTTCTCCTCCACCAATTCCTTGACGGCTTTTGTTTCGGCCTCTAACTCTTCTAAGTATTCTTTCAAAAGTTCTTTTCTTTCCTCTTTTGAAAGAAATTTGCGGCCTCCTTCATGGTGGTGCCCCCTGCACATTGGACAGTGCCAACCATCTTCTGACTCTGCCCAAGGGCCAGAACCCATGCGACCGGCCATCTGTCCGCTCATCATTCCGCCTCTCATCATCATATTCTTTCTCATCATAATGTTTCACCCCCTTCCTCCTTAAAAACTTCTTTATATCTATTCAAAAACAATCCGATTTGCGCTTGTGATTTCTCAAGACCTAAAGCGGCGGAATGCAAGAAATCTTTTCCGTCTGATGTGATCGTGTAAATTCTTTTTTTTGGGCCGTTTTCTCCTTTTTCCCAATCAGACGTTACCCAACCGTCTTCTTCCATCCTTCGCAGTGTCCGGTAAAGATTGCCGACATCAATAGTCTCACCACATTGCTCTGCCAGGTTTTTCATTAACTCATAACCGTATGAGGGAATTTTTGACAACACCAAAAGAATACACGGTTCAATGAACCTTTCAATTGGCGCCTGACGTACCAGTTTTGAATCAGATCCTGTAGAATCTTGGTTTATTACTCGGAATCGCCTCGAACACCCACAGACGTCACACATATATGTCATTAACATATAGTGAGAGGGCTTTTTTGTCAAGAAGGCATTTTCAAAAATTTGTCAAAAAAACAATAGCGATGAGTCCTAAGACGCCTACGGTTTTTAGATTCATTTATCTTCGATAAAGGAAATAAGTGCATTAGTGTCAAGGTTATCAAATGTCTGTATTTTCCCCATCCTTGTAATTGCAATTTTCTTGCTCATGTTTGGAAAGGGAGCAATGAATACAAACTCCGGATATTTGTTTGCAATTTCTGCCAATTTCTGTTTTAAATCTGACTCGCATTCAAAATCTTCGCAGTTGTAATTGATAATCACTCCAGGAGCTCCTTTTCCATCCGAATGCTCCAGCATATGCTTTTGGACGGACAGGGACATTGGTTCATCCATGACGTGCGATGAGGGATTTTGTTCGATATGGCCGGCCATATCAGTAGGAGGTAAAATTTCTCTGTTTGTTGACCAATAATAAATACCACCAATAAGGAGTACTGCAATAATTAAAACAATACTCCAATTACGAATTCTACCTATTAAACTACTTTTTGATACCTCTTGCGCTTTCAATTCTCTTATTTTTTTCTTACGTTCTCTCTTTGGCAAATCATTCCATTCTTCTGGATATTCCATACTTCAACTCCCTCCGGGTCAGAGGCCCATCCGGGCCGGCGGCCTCTTTCTAATTTTTATCTTACATATTCCTAGAACCCTTTTAGATGTGTAGTAAAGCGTTAAAAGCATTATTAAAATAGATAACAGAACTATTGCTTGTCTATATTTCAAGAGGAAAAAAACTCCTCCTACCCCTAAAAATCCAAATATGGTTCCAACGCAGGAAGCACAAGTTGCTGTTGGACCAAAAATAGAACCAAGGACACCAGACAAAACTCCAACTCCACCTCTTCCCATATTTGAAGGGCTGGCAATATTCTTCAGATCGTTTTTAATTACAAAAATATTCATAGATAGTGTAAGTGCCGTGAGGGTAGAAAGTGTAATTAAAAGAAACCAATCATTCAGAGTAAAAATCGAAATTTGGAATGCAAAAGTATTACCTGGAATTTTCTTTACCGGAATATAAATAAAAAACCAAAGTGCTAAAGTTGCCAAAATAATGAAGAGAGTGAAGAGTTTTCTCTTTTCAAAAGCAGATTTCACTGCAAGTGAAATTATCTGTAATTGATTCATTGATCATGACTCTTTAAGCATGTTGTCTATCTCGGTTTTAAAGTTTTCGAAAGGCAATGCCCCTGGAATTAATTTAGTTTTGCCCGTTTTTGTATCAAGTAGTATGTTTCCTGGTGTTCCTGTCACACCGGCTTTTGCACCATTTTGGAAATCTGCCTCAACATGTTGAGCCATTTTGCCACTATCAAGACAGGTCTTAAACGCACCTTGATTAAGTCCAACCTCGCCTGCCAATTTAGGTAAATCATCTAAGTTCAAACCGTTATTGGAAGGGGTAACCTCAAAGATTTTATCTGTCAATTTCCAGAAACCGTCATTTCCTGCAAGCTCGTATGCACACTCAACAGCCTCAGCTTCTTTATCTGCTTTTTGATGAATTTGGTCTAATGGAAAATGTCTATAAACCCAAACAACCTGACCATTATATTCGTCAACTAGTTGCTGAGCCGTCGGGTGAAATCTTTTACAGAATGGGCATTCCAAGTCCGAATATTCAATTAAAAGCATTCTTGCATTTTTGTCACCGCGAATATGGTCATCCTGCCTTAATTTATCAACTTGATCAGCACTGCCGAAGGAAGGTTGAGTTCCTCCCGCAGCCGGTTGTCCCCCTTGAGCCCCTCCGGCGGCTCCACCTTGTGTTCCAGCGATACGCGTAGTCCCGCCACCCTCTAAGTTCTGAACTTTCTGCCAAAGCATTCCTACCGCAAACGCTAGACCAATAGAAGCAACTAAAAGGATGGGGACAAGTTTGTCGAGAAAGTTAACTTTAATTTTACTGACTGCCATATTCAATACTACAAAGTGTAGTAGAATAAGCGATTAGTTGTCAACAAGCAAAAAAAGAAGAGTTAAGTTGTGTGATTTACATGATCGCCTTCACCGCCACACCCGTCAGATAAATTCCAAACTTCTGTCACTTGTTCTCCGGTAAATCCTTTTTCTCGAATAAGATACTTTCCAAGTCCCTCATATACATACCATCTCCAGCATTTACAACAGCAAGGTCCTTTTTCATCTGAATTGGCCATTGCATAGTCATATTTTTTTTGTTCTTCAGATGATAACTCAAGGTCGTAGTAAGGTAGTAGTTTCTTCGCAATAGAAGCTTCGATATCGTACGGATCAGAAGGGATTTCTGAAATTTCCTTATACTTTTTTAAACCCTCAACTTGCTCTTTATATCGATGAAAATTCATAGGACTGCAACAAGAACCTTGCAGTCGAGAAGTATCGAGCATATTAGCAATAGAGTCTTTAAAGTCCTGTGAACAAGAAGAATTCCCGCCTGAACTCAATTCCTCAAACTTTGCAGCCAGAACACCGTCGGTTATTTGCAGTTTAGGATTTGAGAGTTTCAAAAGAAGATATCCAGTAAGAACTAAAAGTCCCACAAAAACAATAAGTATCAACCTGACTCTCATACTACATAATGTAGTATGTTAAGTGGGCTAAGTCAATTACCCTGAGAACTGACAAGGGTGGTTTGAAAGACTGGGGACATACCTGATTCATACTTTACGTCGTCAGTTGGACAATGTGTCGAACATATATTCTCACCGCAATTAGCCGTTTTTGAAGGCTCTTGAGCCTGAATTGTATGAGAATCTCCCGGAAACTTGAATAGGAAGAAACCAGCTAGAATGACTGCCATAGAAATTAAAAAGTTTAACCTTTTGAGTTTGTAATCGTTTCTTTTTGAAAAGTTTGGGTAAATCTTAAAACGATTCTGAGAACTTACCGTTTCAAGTGCTAAATTTAAGTGTCTTGCAGTTCTTTGTTGTTCGAAAACATATTTATCAGCCTCTTTTTCTAAAACTATTCTCATTTTCCTGGTTAAATCTTTTAATATTGGAAGTAGATTTAACGACGAAGACAATATTTCACCTACAATAAGCAAAAGTGGATGTTTAAATTTTGCGTGATAGTACTCATGTAAAATGACTGCCTCAAGTTGACAGTAGCTTAATCTATTCAAAAGGCCAGTTGAAGCAACGATTTTTGGTGAAAACCAATCTATTGTAAAAGCACAGTCTTTCCCATCTTCTACAATAATAACTAAGTCTTTCGGAATATCATTTCTTTCCAGAATAATTTTAAGTTTTTGAGGTAAAGAAAAAATTTGTTTTTGCAAAAGTACCTTTAATTTTCTTTTTGTTTTAATATATGAAAGTGAAGTTTTTAGAAATAATCCCAATGTAACTACTAAGACAATGGCCGTGAGAATAAATCCTACATAATGGGCTCCTGTAGCGAAAAAGCTCGAAGCAATAACTTTGCATGTCTCTCGAAAATGCTCGAATGTTAGTCCTGAGTATTTTTTAAAGAGAGTAAAAAGAGAAACAACTGAGAAAGTAAAAATTAACAAGATACTTAGGAAGTAATTTATTTCTTTCTTCATATGTTCTACTTGTGTCGTTTAAGTTCATCTGTAAATGCAGTTACCGCCTCGTGTCCATACTGGTCAACTAAAGAGTTAACAATTTTTTTGACTACTCCTTTTGCAGTTTGTTCTTTCGTCTTTTTGGGTGAATAAATGTAGGCTTTTCCTTCCATCTTTCTTGTTAAAAAGCCTTTCTCAGTCAAGCGTGTCATTATTGTCATTACTGTTGTATATGCAATTTTCCTTCGTTTTTTCAAACAAGCATGAATATCGCTAACAGTTACTTCTTTTTCTTTCCAAATACAATCCATTACCTCCTGCTCAAGAGGTCCTAAATTATAACTAGTCATATACTACGAATTGTAGTTGACTAAATGATAATTATCAACGATTAATTCTATAAGCCATAAACCACTAAACCACTCCAGGAATGGTATAGCTTCACACACTTGGTATTAGAGTCAAAACTAGCCTCGAGTGACCCCACCCGGAGTCGACAATTTTGTAATCAAAATTGGTTACTTTCCGGGGTTTACGGTTCCGCCTATGGCGGAAAGATGTCTGTGACCCTGCCGGGATTTGAACCCGGGTTTTTGGGATGAGAACCCAATATCCTAAGCCGCTAGATGACAGGGCCTTAAGCGTATTTTATCCGATTTGAAGCCAAAAAACAATTTCAGTTGTTAACGGTTAAAAACGCAGGACGATAGGGAAGGGCTTCTTTTCTTTTTTTAACTCCGATCATAGGCCATTTGGTAAGAGCCTCTTTCAATACTTCATCAAGTCGTGCAGCAAAGACAAATTTTATGTCTTTTTGCACATTCGCCGGAATGTCCTCCATATCCTTTTTGTTGTCCTTGGGTAAAACTATTGTCTTTAATCCCGCACGATGCCCCGCAATTACCTTTTCTTTAACTCCGCCTATTTCCAAGACGCGTCCGCGAAGTGTAACTTCCCCAGTCATTCCGACATTTCTTTTAACCGGTGTTCCTGTCAACGCAGAGACTAAAGCTACCGCCATTGCAGTTCCGGCAGATGGACCGTCCTTGGGAACCGCTCCCTCAGGAACGTGGATGTGAACGTCAAGTTTTTCGCCGAAGTTTTCTTTCAAACCAAGGTCAGCCCAGTGAGCCTTTGCCCAAGTAAAAGCGGCTTTTGCGGACTCTTTCATAACACTCCCAAGCTGCCCTGTCAAAGTCAATTTTCCGCTACCGGGCATTAATGCCACTTCAATGAATAAAATTTCTCCGCCTGCCGCCGTTACCGCAAGACCCGTCGACATCCCCACTTCATCTTTTTTCTCGGCAATTTGAGAGGAAAATTTCTGGGGGCCAAGATGCTTTCTAATATCCGAGGCTTTGATCTCTTTCGGAAATTTTTTACCTTCGGCTACAAGCCTGGCAATCTTTCTTAAAATGGTTGCAAGATTCCTCTCCAAGTCCCTTACTCCCGCCTCTCTTGTATATCGATTAATAACTTCGTCCATCGCTTTTTTAATAATCGACAGATTTTTATTCTCCAGTCCGTGCATTCTTATCTGTTTTGGCCATAAGAAATCTTTGGCTATATGGTACTTTTCATCCTGAGTGTAACCCGGAAAACGGATTACCTCCATTCTGTCACGAAGAGCCGCCGGAATTTTTTCAATAACATTTCCTGTGCAGATAAACATAACCTGACTTAAATCAAAAGCAACTTCTAAATAATGGTCGGAAAATTCCTTATTCTGCTCCGGATCTAGCGCTTCGAGAAGTGCCGAAGAAGGGTCGCCCCTAAAGTCGATGCCAATTTTATCAATTTCGTCAAGCATAAAGACGGGGTTTTTTGTTCCTGCATTCTTTATCCCTTGAATAATTCGCCCCGGAAGAGCTCCAACATAGGTTCTTCTATGACCTCTTATCTCTGCTTCATCACGAATACCCCCAAGAGACATTCTTACAAATTTTCGGCCCAGTGCCCTTGCAATTGATTTTCCTATTGAGGTTTTTCCGACGCCGGGTGGACCTATAAAACATAAAATTGTAGGCTGCGATTCATCAAGTTCAATCTTTGTCTTTTTATTCTTTTTAACAACGCCGTCCTTCTTTATCTGCATCACCGCCAAATATTCAAGTATTCTTTCTTTTGCTTTCTTAATACCATAGTGATCGTTCTCTAAAATTTTAGCCGCCTTGGCTATGGAAACATTATTGGGAGTAGCTTTACTCCACGGCATATCGGTTAACCAATCAAGATAGTTTCTGATATAGCCTCCTTCAGGGTTGTGGGGTGACATCTGAGCAAGTTTTTTTAGCTCTTTTTCGGCTTTCTCTCGAACGTCTTTGGGCATGCCTGCATCTTTTATTTTGATTTTATATTCTTTGAGTTCATCGGTTGATAATTCACTCTCATCAATTTCACCCAATTCTTCCTCAATGGTCTTTTTCTTCTCCCTTAGCATTGCTTTCCTCATTTGGTCCTCAAAACGCCTCTGGGTTTTGGAGGAGATTGATCTCTCCAGTTCAAGTACATTTATCTCGTGGGAAAGATAATCCAATACTTTTTCTAGGCGGGTTTTCAAAGAGGTTGTTTCAAGGAGTTCTTGCTTAATTTTGGTCTTTATGTCAAGAAGGGAGGCAATCTGATCGGCCAATTCTTCAGGTTCGACTTTCCCTGAAACAAGTCTCATTACGGCCATAATTTCGGCACTCTTACCAAGATTGATTGCTTTTTTGAAAAGGTCGGAAACTTTATTCGCCAAAGCCTCAATCTCACTTCCTTGTTCACCGACTGTTGAAATTTCTTCAACTTTGGCTACTAAATATGGTTCCTTTGAAACTAATTCAATGAGTTTGATTCTCGCCTGACCCCTGACTACTGCATGAATTTCCCCTTCTGTCGACATCATTTGGGTAATTGTGGCTATAGTTCCTACTTTGTATAAATCTTCGCCTCCCGGGTCGGGCATTCTTGCGTCTTTTTGAGTAAAAATTCCCACAACCCTATCTTCCTGATAAGCATTATTTACCGCAACAACACTTTTCTTCCTGCCAAAAGAAAGGACCGCGTCTGTATGAGGAAAAACAACCGATCCCCGGATAGCAACAATAGGAATCTGTCTGAAAGCCTTTATCTGATTTAACTCGGTTTTTGTACCTTCTTCTCCCATATATCAAATCGTATTTTAGCAGTCTACAGTCCTAATTGCTAAAAGTCAAGCCCCGCACCTCACTTTACAAACTTCCCCAAGTGAAGTTTTTCAATAACATTTGCCGTCATTATTCCTATTAATATACCAACAAGTACATCTCCCAGATAGTGAACATTTCCTAGAATCCTTCCCCAAGCTACGATTGCCGCAAAAAGTATAAACCAAATGCCGGTTTTCTTATCGTGAAGCCAAATACTGGTGGAAAGGGCAAAAGCAGCTGCCGCATGGAAAGAAGGAAAAGAATGATCTTGCGGAATGGTCAAAGTTAAAGGCGGGAAACCATTATTTAAAAACGGCCTCGGAATTGGAAGTAAACTCTTTATCACCTCAGTGAAAACCCAAACCAGACCCACTGCCATTAATGCGTGTAATACTTGTTCTTTTTTAATTCGTCCGTCGATAAGCCATAAAAAAAGTAAACCCAGAAACATGATGTAGATAAAAACACTTGCCAAAAAGGCGATAGCTATCGAAGAACTACTGGATAATACTGCAGGATTCATAGCATGCGAATAGCGCAAGAGTTGCCTACGGCAACTCCTATTCGAATGCGCCCACACGAATATTCGGATAATTCGGTTGGCATTCGTAAATTAGGGTCGCTTTTGTTATTCATGTATTACTATCCTTGTCCCAGAATTCCCATCGTCTGCATAAACCGTTGATTTTCCTTCGGGAAGGACTGGGGAAGTCCAATAGTAAAGCTCCTTTGCAACCTCAGTCGGAAGATTCACGCAACCATGGCTTCTCTGAGTTCCGAAATCGTTGTGCCAATAAGTTCCGTGAAGTCCGTAACCCCTCCAGCCGGGAATTTCGCTATTTTGAAAATACATTACATAAGGTACATTCGGAAGATAATAATAATGCTTCCCCGAACCTCCTTCCATTTTAGTTGCACGAAGTTTTATCCAGATTCGAAATTCTCCAGTAGGGGTCGGCCACCAAGGCAGGCCTGTCGAGACCAAAGTCTCCAAGAAAAGTTTGCCTCCGTCCCAAGCTTTCAATTTTTGCTCAGAAAGGTCTACCTCAATCCATCTTTCCTCGTTTGCCACTCCCAGAACGTGAGAAGAATTTATGTCAAAAACCAGCTCGGGAATATTAATTTCACTACCTTCAAAATAGGCGGTTCGTTCCTCTCCCCTGACAATTCCTGAAAGATTGCCAGATTTTAACGAAGAATAGAGCTCTCCAACTCCCTCTACTTTTGCAAATTTACCTTTGAAACCTAAACCAAGTACTACAAAGGAAATTATAATCACCGTGCTAGCTGCTAAAATAATCAGAAAATTCGTTTTCATTGAATTTGTAAATCTTGAATATAATTAGGATACATTACACTTGTTTGTTTTTACAAGTAGAGGCGGTATACTAAATCTTGAAATGGGATTAAAACACTCTACTGCTAAAAGCTTTGAATATGCATTTGGCGGCATTAAAACAGCCCTCAAAAACGAACCCAATTTAAAAATCCACACCTTTTTTGCTCTTTTGGCAATATCTTTTGCTGCGGTCTTGCACGTAAGCACTATTGAGTGGCTACTTTTGACCTTTACAATCTTTTATGTGATAACTTTAGAACTTTTAAATTCCGTTCTTGAAGCATTGGTCAATTTGGTCAGTCCTGAAATCCAACCTTTTGCAAAGACCGCAAAAGATGTTTCAGCAGCTTGTGTTCTTCTGGCAGCGATTATGTCTGTAATCGTCGGCCTCGTAATCTTTATTCCAAAAATCCTAGGATTTCTTTAAAATACTTATTTTAGTAAATGTAGTTGAATAAAAGATATTCAATATCCCCAACGTCAAAATATACAAACTTAATCATTCAATTTATATCTTTCCTAAAACTAACCTCAAACTCATTTCTGTATCTTTTAAATGTAATTTTCGCCAAACGAAAAATAGAATTTTGTCCTAAAATACAAGGCCAAATTGGGTCGCTTCTTAAAAGAACATCAAATTTAATATCAAATTTATACCCCCAGTAAGTCCACCTCGGTAGGCTCACTTAAATAAAACTCGTACCCGCTGCCCACACCACCACCCTGCAATACTTGACTCGTATCTATTTCCAGTCTCGCCTGAATAGCCCAAGGATAACTTATTAATGAATTCGTTGCTCCTAAATCTACTAAAGCTTGTAATGGCTGAGGAATACCTTTCAGTCCTACAGGAATTGCTGGCATATTTACACCAAATATGGTAGGGGAGTATTTAACTGAAATCTGGGTAAAAAACTTTTTATCCTCTTTATTACCCGACATAGGTCTCTGTGGGTTGAGTGGGAATTCTTATTATCAAACCATTTTTAATATTACCAGTCTTTATTTTTTTAACCAATACATCTACCTCAGGAGAGTGTGCATAAATCCTTTTATAGTTTTCACCTACAGATACCCACTGTCCAGAGTATTTTTTAAATAATTTTTTTACCGAATTCGAAGACATATACTATTTCCCTCCTTAAAAAATCATAAAAACTTTTACTATAGATAATATATTATCATAATTTTTTAAAAAATTCTGCTGTAGGTGGGAAAAGATTGGCATCCGCATCTTTTGAAATAAAATTCAAATTCAATACCGAAAACAAACTTTCCATCTTCAAGCCTCCTCAATAATTTCTAAATCCTTATTAAACTTATGATAAGTAAATAAAACTTGATCATCTTTGGTTTCCAATACCAGCCGTATATGGCGCTTCAAATCCGGATAGAGTTTGGGGTCTTTTAATACTTCATCCAAAGGAATCCAAATTGGAGTTCCTTCATCCGATTCTTTAAGATCTCCTGAAAATTCAGTAGATTGAAAGATAAAAACTAAGTAAACCCTGTTCCTGTAAAAGTGATTGTGCGTGGCAACTACCTTCAGCACGGGATTAACAACTTTTATTCCTGTTTCTTCCCAAGTTTCCCTAATTGCAGCTTGCTGCGGGGTTTCATTAACTTCATGTTTTCCACCGGGAAGCATTAACCAACCTGGAAAATTCTCTAACTTCTCACTCCGCCTAATAAACAAACCTTTCCCATCTTTAACAACAAGCATATTTGTTGTCGAAACAAAATCGTAGTCGTTTTTCATAAATTAATTGATTTCTCAAATTGATAATGGGGGGAATCTGGTTGGGTTTGTACCATTTCTAACTTATTCCCTTCTGGATCAAAGAAAAACACTGTAAGATTGTTGTCCCGGAGTTTTAATATTTCAGAATCAAAAACGACACCCCTTTGCTCCATTTCTTTCTTGGACTTTGCCAAATCTTCCACTGTAAAGCTTATATGCCTAACTCCGACACTTTTACTATCGTCAAATTCCGGTCTTTTATCTCCTCCCATACATAATTCCAAATACTGCCCCTCTGAAATATGCAGATAAACTATCCGCAAACTTCCATCATCATTGTTTATTCTAAACGCTTCCTGAAATCCCAAACCATGGCAATAAAAATCAAGCATTTTATCAATATCTTTCGCCCTTATTGCAACGTGTCCAAATCGCATGACTATATTTTATCTCATTTCTAGCCTAAAAAGAACACTATTCACAGAAACTTAGAGAAGAATTGCGAGGATTCCAACCAGCAAACAATACCAGCCGAAGTATTTAAATTTACTCTTCAATAGAAGTTTTAAAACTAGGTAGATTGATAAAATTCCAAAAAGAAATGAAAAAATGAAACCTACAAAGTAAAGGCTTAAATTGCTATCTATTTGCCCGTGGTATTTTGAGAGTTGAAGTATGTTTGCGCCGGCTACAGCGGGTAGTGAAAGCAAAAAGGAAAATTCTGCGGCTTTTTCTTTTTTAACACCCAATCTGGTTGCCGCAAAGATTGTCGAACCACTTCTTGAAATACCCGGAACTATAGCAATTGCCTGCGCTATGCCAATAATAAAAGATTTAGTATTCTCAACTACTCCATCATTTTCTCTGTATCTATCTGTCAAAAAATTCATGACAGCAGTTATTATCAGAGCAAAACCTACGATTTGCCTATTTGAAAAAAGTCCTTCGAAAAAATCCTGAAAAAAATAACCCAAAAGGGCGGCTGGTATCGTCCCGATAATTAAAAGCATTAGGTAGTTTTTGTTAAACTTCAAAATCTGTTTTCTGAAATAAAAAATAACTGCAAAAAAGGTACCAAAGTGAAGAATTACGTCAAAAAGAACTCCAGGCTGACTAAAACCGGGGATTAGACTCTGGGCAAGAACCAAGTGTCCTGATGAGGAAACAGGCAAAAATTCCGTCAAACCCTGAAGAGCACCTAAAAAAATAGCATAAAAAAGATTCATTTCGTTAAAATATAAACCAAATTAGCTTTATCATCTGAAATAAATAAAACTCCGTCTTTATCAAAAATTAAGTCCACCGGCCTTCCTAAAACTTGCTTCCCCTTTATCCAGCCTGTTATAAAGTCTTCCACTTCCTCAACTTGCCCACCTTCTATATTAAGCTTCACAATCTTGTAACCGACCGGGCTACTTGAATTCCAAGATCCGTGAAATGAAGATAAAATATCTCCCTGTACTTCTTCGGGGAAAAGAGGCGAATCAATAAATGTCAAACCAAGCGGGGCAACGTGGGCAGGATAATCATAAAAAGAACCTTGAGTTTGGTCACAGTAGTTTAAATTACCTCCACCTTGGAATTTCGAATCCCGAATCTTTTTTCCGTAGCACCACGGCCAGCCATAGTCTTTCCCTTCCTCAATAAGATTTATCTCATCTGGAGGTAAATTGTCTCCTAAAAAATCTCGTCCCATCTCATTCCCCCAGATTTTCCCCTCACCGTCGAGGACAAAAAATACAGTGTTTCTCAAGCCTTTGGCAAAAACTCTAAAATTGCTTCCGTCAAGATTAGAAATTAAAATTGTAGCTCTGCGAAAGTCTTCTTCAACACAAACATCGCAAGATGAACCCACACTTACAAACAATTTGTCCTCGAACACTTTTATTGTTCGCGTGAAATGCCTTCCCCCACCAGGCAGCGAAAATAAAGTCCTGGGGTTCTGCAATTTAATGTTAGACGGATCATAATCGTAACGAACAACTTTATCTGTCTCAGCAATAAATATCTTATCACCGGCAAAATCTATCCCGTGTGGCCTATCAAGACCTCCTATTACTTCCACCAGGGCATCCGCGATTCCATCTTCATTCTTATCGGGCAAGGCAACAATTTTTCCGGCCGAAGGAATTGAGGCAAGAAGTACTCCACCCGGATCAAAAGCTAAAACTCTCGGAGCACCAACTTTCTTTAGATCTGCAAATACCGCTATTCTAAACCCTTCGGGTATATTAAGAGGAAAATCCAAATCCGATCCTTGAGGAAGTAATTTTGTTATATCTTGGGAAGGCGAGGAAAGTTGATTCATAACCACACTTGGGTCAACGTGGTAAAAATTTTTGATAAATAAATATAATCCAAAAAGCACTATACCCAGTAAAAACACTATCGCTACCAATCTCTTCATGCCATTATTTTACAACTTCAAGAACTTAAATATAATAACTATTAATGAGTCGATCGTAAGTGGAATTATTAAAAAAAGGTCGGATGTTTTAAAGGCCATTATCAACTCTTTAGACAATACAATCCTCTCATCAAGAATAGGTAATCTTATTTCTAATAGGTACCCTAATCCGAAAATAATCGCAACGAGTATAAAAAGTTCTAAGGCTCCTTCCAAATCTTTTTTGCTTGTAAACATGGTGTTCCCGATGGCAAATATCAGATAGCCGGTTATTAACATATAATATGGATTTAACGAAAGATTATTTTGGCTAAGATAATATAAACCACCCAAAATAAGTAAAGCGCCTACAATAAAAGGGGCGACCCCAATTAAAAATCTTCTTACAGGATCTACTTTAGCAATTCCAACACTTCCCAACTTAATACCGTCCTCTTGAACTTGAGGCAAAAATTCTACTTCTCCGAAAGGCACTAAAAGAAAAAGCGCGGCTAAAATATGCGAAGCCTCATGAACAAATGTCCCGGGGAGAAAAACGATTGCCAAAAGATAACTAGCTATATTTTTGTTTTTTGTTAATCTTAAAAAAAATCTATAGATTAAAGCAGTAAGCCTTTTGGCCAAAAAATAAAGTAGAATCAATTCAAGGAAAAAGAATATTAGATAGAGCATGGATTTAAGTGTACCAATTATTCGTGTCTATTCGCATCATTCGTGTATTTTCGTAGATTAGTATCGCGTTAATATGCTAAAGTTTAATTATGAAATTGAATTTTCCCAAAAGTAAGCTTAGAGCGCCTAAATTCCGTTTTGATAAGCATGTTCCCATAATTCTTGTCCTATTGATCATAATCGGAGCTGGAATATATTTTTACAATAATAAAACTGCAAATCTTCAAAATCTAATCGCAAACCTGACTCAAGATAAAGATAAAAACCTTACAGAGTTGGAAAGGATTTCAAAAGAGCTAGAAGAACTCAAAAATCAAGATCAGCTTAAACGAAATGAGGAACTACAAACAGAAATCAAAAACATTGAAAAAACGTATGATAATGCCGTTACCGTTTATGAAAATCTTCTAGATTTTAAAGCAAAAGCCAAAGATACCAAATCACTGGATACTCAATTTGCTAAAGCGTTATCAGAATTAGCCAAGAGGGATTTCGCTGCTGCAACATCAACTTTATCTGATCTTTCGACAAAAATAGACGAAGAGGATAAAAAAATTTCTGCCAGTATAACGATTCCACAAAATATTCCCGAGTCAAACGCACCGCCCGGCTCTGGTTATGCCAGACAAAGTGTCAACATCGAAGGGCTGGGGACATATATGGTAAGCCTGGTGGCGGCAGACTTGGGAAGTACAAAGGTAATAGTCGATACGGCCGCGGACTCGGATTGTTCAAATGACTGTCCGGTTCTACCTTTGGCTACTTATGTTTCAAGAAACGGGGCGTTTGCCGGAGTCAACGGCAGCTATTTTTGTCCTGCGGAATATCCAACTTGTGCTGGAAAAACGAATTCCTTTGACCTTCTAGTTATGAATTACAAAAAAACCTACTTTAATTCGGGAAACAACGTCTACAGCGGAAATCCTGCAGTTATATTCGGCGATAGTTACATTCGATTCGTTTCTGCTGCATCCCAGTGGGGTAGGGATACTTCTCCAAATGGGGTTTTATCAAACTATCCATTATTAGTTCAGGGCGGAAATATTACTTTCGGCGGTGACGATGATCCGAAAAAAGGGAGTAAGGGCGGCCGAAGCTTCGTCGCTAACAAAGGAAATACCGTTTATATTGGAGTTGTTCACAATGCAACGGTCGCTGAGTCAGCTCGTGTTATGAAAGCGCTTGGAATGGAAAATGCTCTAAATTTAGACGACGGTGGGTCAACGGCACTTTGGTCTGGTGGCTACAAAGTCGGCCCCGGGAGAAACCTTCCCAACGTAATTTTGTTTTTGCGGAAGTAAAGCCGATCATTTAAGAACTACTTTGTGGCACTGTAGTTTGAGATGATGCATTGGCTGTATTCTTACTTAAAAGGTAATCATCTACTTCCTTTACCAACTGGTGGGGTTCGTAATTGGCTTTGAGAATACATTTATTTGCGCCAATTTTCATTGCCTCATTGGTTTCATTCCCACTCCCCAAATTTGTCATTACAAAAACCGAGGTTTTTGATTTTGGGGATGCTATTGACCTTATAATCCTTAAAACGTCTAGTCCGTTGACTCTGGGAAGCATTATATCAAGAAGAATTATGTCATAATTTCTTGTTTTAAATAAGTTTAGTGCCTCGTCTCCATCAGCTGCTTCGTCTACCTCATAATTCGCATTCAAAAAACTTTGTCTATACAAAGATCTGATATAAAAATCGTCTTCGATTATAAGAATTTTTTTCATAAAAAGTCCTAATTAACTCTATCAAACTTTACGTGTATTTTCCAAACTCATTTGTCAAACTAGCCAGGTTTGAGCGCCGAGGAAAGTCGGCCACGGCAGAAATTTCCCTAATGCAATACTTTTTGTGGGGGAATCAACGGGTGCAAAGCTAGTCCACCCTGCCTGTCGGCAGGCAGGCCGACTGGTGAATTCCTATTGACATCCGTTACTCTCAACTGTTTCGCTTCTAACTTGATATAATATTCCTCACATGTACTCGGAAGTAATTTTTGATGTCGAAACGAAAAAGTTATTCGGGGATATCAAGGGAAACGATCCTGGAGATTTAGGCGTTTCAATTGTTTCGCTTTACAAAAGAAAAATTGATGAAGATTATAAAGAGGTCAAGGGAAACATACTTTCATTTTGGGAAAAAGATTTCCCAGAAATGTGGCCGATTTTTCAGGGGGTGGATAGAATAATTGGTTACAATTCGATCGGATTTGACACTCCCGCTTTAAAACCATACGCAAATTTTCCGTTTAGCAAACTACCCCATTTCGACATTATGCTTAAAGTCAAAGAAATATTCGGACGGCGTATACCAATGGATGCAATTGCCAAGGAAACTCTGGACCGCGAAAAAAAAGAAACCGGGCTTGAAGCCGTATATTTTTGGCAAAAAGGCGACAAAGAAAGTTTGGAACGTTTAAGAAAATACTGCGAGGACGACGTAATAATAACCCGTGATATTTATGACTATGTTTTAAAAAACGGCTACCTTTTATTCAAAGACAAATGGAACACTCTCCAGAAAGTCGAACTTGATTTTTCTTATCCGAAAACCGACTCTCCCGAAAAACAAATAGGTCTATTTTGAGCATGAAGGCCAAATGTGTTGTTGGCCAATTGACAATACAAATGCCGCAGTTTCTATTGATTCTCTTGCTCCGAAGCGAAGGTCAATATTCGGATCCTTCCCCATCATATTCCTATACTTTTCCCAAGTGTTTTCGTGGAATTGATACATTCCGGCATAGGGAGGTGCCCAAACTCCCCGATTAAAATGCGATTCGCAGTAGGCAATTCTTTCAAGTTCTTCCTTATCTACATTGTAGGTACTTGAAAACTCAGCAAATAATGGCATTAAATCGGCTGGAACTATCAAAGCGGGTAGTGGGGAAGGTCTTGGAATCGGTGTTAGTGTGGGAGTAAGAGTCGGCGGCAGTACGGGGGTTGGGGAAGGCGACGGAGAAGGTGTAGGGAAATCTGTGGGTGAAACAAATACCTGTTCGGATTCTTGAGAAAGAACTTCCTCTTTTAAAGCTAATTTCTCATTAAAGAGGCGTAGTGAATTATAACCCAGAATTATTCCTACAAAAAAAATAGGAATTCCTAATTTATACATGCCTATTAATTAAAAGTCTTTGAGTGTAAACTCTTTAACCAGTTTTTTCTCTTTTTCGCCGACATATGCCCTAATTTCAATGTATTTTTCGATTCCAGAACCCTTAATTTTTTTCTTAAGAAGTTCGTCAACCTGAAATACGCCGGCCGAGTTATTCATCTCGATAACAATCCTTATTGGTTTATCTTCCCCTTTTCCGATAACCACGTTATTTATAGCTGTTGCTGATATTGAATAAATATCAATTCTTCCTGATTCATACGGAATTCGGCTCCGCCCCTCACTCATATCAAGAGCGTCGGCAACTCTAACTATTCCCGCCTCTAAAGTATAAGGATTTCCGCCGCTTCTGTGGGCTATTATCGCTTGAAGAGTCTCCGATATAACAACCGTTATTTCTTTTACCGGCATAAAGTCAAGAACTTCGTGTAGCAGGTTGTTTGCAAGAAATAAACTAAATTCTTCATGTCCCTCCCGTGATATACTCATTCCCAAATCGTGAAGTATGCTGGCCAAAAAAATAACTACTTCTGCGTGTTCGTAAGACAACCCAAAATCTTTTTCAATGGTCATCTTAACATTCTCCTGATTTAGTATTCTTGCCAGCCTCAAAGAAATATTTGCAACAATCTGAAAATGCACAACACCGTGATCGCTCATTCCCAATCTTTGCATTGCATTAACGTTTATCACATCCCACAAAGCATAGATCTCGCTATTAAGGTTTATTCTTTCAACAACTTTTTCGAGAATCTTATTTTTGTTAAGAGGAACGTGGATTTTGATTTCTTTTTGAGGATTTTTCTTCACAACTAGGGTAGTTTATACCAAAAATACTTTAATTTGCATCTACCAAAAGCATTTTTGGGGATCAAAATCACTAATGAGAGTTGCAAATTCGAGTTAGTGGAGTTTACAACTATTTAACTTTATCTTCTATCTTCACTTTTTTTGCATTTCTAATGGCCATTTCGTTTAACCCGAAATGGTGAGCGATTTCGTGAATGACAGTATCCCGTACGTTTTTCCTGATGTCTTCCGGCGTACGCGAAATCATTAAAATTGGTATCTTAAAAATGGTAATTTTATCCGGCAAAATCTCTCCTATTCCGTACCTTCCCCTCCTTGTTTGAGGAATACCTTCGTAAAGACCTAAAAGTAATCCTCGCTCTCCCCGCTTTCCCAATATATGGCTTTGTGAACGGGAAGGCCAATCAGACGTAATAATAGCTACATTATCCAATTTATCTGCAAACTCTTTAGGCAACAAACCTAGTGCTTCTTCGACGAGCTGTTCAAACTCACTATCATGCATGATGTGTATTGTATTATACTCAGGGGAGATGATAAATATGGACGGATATCATGCTAATATAGAAAAGTTAACTCTCACAAATTCAAACTTTCGCAAAGTTCTATATACCGGGAAATACGCCCAGCTTGTTGTAATGAGCTTGGCTCCGGGTGAAGAAATTGGGCTTGAGGTTCACGAAAATGTTGACCAGTTTTTCCGATTCGAACAGGGAAAAGGTAAAGTTATCATAAATGGGGAAGAATTTGGGGTGCAAGAAGATGATGTAGCTATCGTTCCTGCGGGAAGTAAGCATAATATCATTAATACTTCCCAAAGCGAAAGTTTGAAGCTTTATACTATTTATTCGCCACCAAATCATCCGGACGGAACAATTCACAAAACTAAAGAAGAGGCAGTGACGGCCGAAAAAGAACACAACTAATAATGACTACCCTTCGGGAATTATTATCCAACAGAAAATGTGTGGAATTATTCCCGATAAATCTCCCGGAATAAGAAGAAAAATCCAATCAATACTTATTTCTATCAAGCGCCTTTAAGATGGCTACTCGAATATTTTGGCCGCTATGCCAACCATTTAGGTGGACGAGAGCGCATTTTCCTTGATTTGTACTTCGAAGATAATACTTGTTTATACGTCCGCCTTTATTAACAAAGCTGTCTACCAACTTTTCTAAAGAAATTTTACTTTTCAATATACTATTTTACTATAAAAATTCACTAATTTACAGGGCTACTTTATTGACTTTATACCCAATAAGGTTTAACTTATTTTCATGGAAGAAAATGCGGAAGAAAAGAAAGAAACTAGGTCTTCTTATAGAAAACGGCCTGCCTGGCAATGGATTTTAATCTACCTGATTGTCGCGGTAGTTATCTATGGACTGATTTACTACTTCGTTTTAGGTAAAAAGACCAATATACCTTACTCGACCACTAATGAGATAGTCCCCGGCGAACAAATAAACGGATCGTCTCCACCAAGTTCTGAAGAAACTATGGAGTCGGAAGTAAGTGTAACATTAACATCCAAAGGATTTTCGCCGCAGACAATTACGATTAAAGCCGCAACTATTGTTACCTGGACCAACCAGAGTGGGACTGCCGCGAGTGTTAATTCTGCCGTGCATCCTACCCACCAAGTCTATCCTCCTCTCAACTTGGGGGAATTTGAGAACGGCGGATCTTTATCTTTGGTCTTTGACACTCCCGGAACTTATAAATACCACAACCATCTAAATCCTTCCCAGGTCGGAACGGTAATCGTCGAGTGAGACAAGTTATCTTCCGGAAATTCTTCTAAACTCAATATTCGCTTCTTCCAAGTCAAGTGCGAAGCTCGTCTTTGTAACTTCCCCTGACCAATTTTTCTTCTTCATTTTATTTTAATTTTACATCCGTTGTATAATGTTTCTACCTAGAAAAGAGGAGGTGAGAATAATGAAAAAATTAGCAGTATTAATATCAGTCATTACCTTTTTCGTCTTGGTACAAATCTCTGCAAAAACAATTTCGGGTGAAGAGAAGTCTCGTGTCTTTAGTCTCCCAGAGACGGCACAAAAAATTTCTCAGAATGTCTACTATCTTGGTCGCTCAAAAGATACAAATGGGAGAAGCGTTGAAGGATATGCCTTTGTTCATAAGAAGGGTGCCAACGCAAAACCGGTAAAACCTCCCAAAGGTGGAGGACCCAGTTGCTATGGATACCTGGCAAATGGAGCCAAATGGAAGAGTCTCGAAAATTACATCGTTGATACCACAAATTCCAGAGGGCTATCAGGCGCCTTCGTAAGCTCCAATCTGTCATATGACATAGACAAATGGGAAAGCGCTACTACCCAAAATATCATCGGAAACGAAGTCTCCGGGGTAGTTGACGGCGCAGACACCGTCAGTCCAGACGATAAAAATGAGGTTTATTTTGCAGATGTAACCGATTCTAATGCAATAGCGGTCACAATTGTCTGGGGTTACTTTGGTGGTCCGCCACAATGGCGAGAACTTGTCGAATGGGATCAGGTCTATGACGATGTCGACTACGATTGGAGCTCAAGTGGAGAATTAGATAAAATGGATTTTGAAAATGTGGCAACCCACGAGCTTGGTCATACATTCGGAATGGATGACATATACGAGCTTGCATGCTCGGATGTAACAATGTATGGTTATGCAGACGAGGGGGAAACAAAAAAACAGACTCTTGAACAACCCGACATCGACGGAGTAAAAAAACTCTATGATTGAAGCCTCGCAAAACAAGGAGCTTGGGGCTTCTTTTTCAAAGATAGTCGCCTTCGGGAGGTACCATACGGTACTTCCCTTCGGCGACAGGCTTAAAATAAACTATTAATTACTCCAGAAGTGTACTAGGCAGATAGGCTTAGTGTTCCAAATTCTTAGTGGTTGGCGACTATAGACGCTATTCGAACAAATTTCGTCATGACCAAAGAACCAATTTTTCATCCAATCCTTTGCACAAACAACACAAATAGAAAGATAAACAATCATACCGACTTTTCATTAATTCCATTTGGAATGTAGACAACCTTGCCTTCCGGCATTCCATAATGTTCAACTGCAATTCTATGATTAGCTGGCCATAAAGCCAGATACCTATCCGCACGCATAAATGCCATTCTTCGAGCAAGCGTATTCATATTAGCAAACCACCCCCTCTCCGTGTCTGTGTAATAATTATTGTCTAAAATACCTTTCAATAAAGGTTCTTCGGAAGCTAATACATGATCCACATGAATTAGAGCTTTGCCGTTTTCCCTTTTTTCTCTAATACCAAGCAGGGGGTTTAACGTTCCATGTGTAATTATCACATCGGCTTCTGGTAAATCAGTTTGCAATAAGTGTAGCCATCGTGCAACTTTTAGATAAGGCTTTATTAGAGTGCCATAGATGTTTTCTTCATCAAAAACCAACGATTGATAGCTTAACTCTAGAGGGTCGTATCCAGCCTCTAAAACGGCTGAACTAAAGGTATTATACGCCCTTTGGCTAGATAACACTCTAATAGCGTTTTGGTTGTGAGCTAATCTTATTAATACATCTTCTGCTTGCATAATTACACTTAGGTCGGTTTCGGTTGATATCGCCATAACCGAACGAGTAAAGACAGAAAGGTCATTAAGAATTCCCGCCTCTACTTCAGGTGTTAATCGTTCGCCTGAATAAGTATTTGGAATAGGAATTAAAGGTTGTATATTTTCGTAGGGATAAACATATCTACCACGAAGATTAGTTCCTCCAAGATAAGTAAGAAGATTTTCCGACCACACCGCTGGACCATGAGGCTCTGTAAGGGCAGTAGTTCCAAGTAGAAGCACATTTTTTGAACCAGGTCTGATTTCTTCAATAACTTTACCTATTTGTTTACCCCATTGTTCAAGGGAGTACCTTTCTCGAATTAAATCCATGCCCCTTCTAGATTTCCCCTCAATTTCCTGAGTCCTTTTTAAGCTATTTTCGATTTCTCCAATGACCACACCGTTTACTAAATTGGCCCCGATTTTGCTCTCATCTAAGGGACATAAGCCAGTCATTTCAATATCGTAATTTCCTTGTTTTGTAGTAATTATCGGGACTCCCGCGGACAATAACTCTTTGCTAACAAGACCTTTTGGGTATAGAAAAACTGGAAACCCGACATTTTGCATAGCTGTTAACTCCCGCCTCAATCCTGCAGGAGTATACTTCCCATGATATATAATTTTCCCGATTAAACTCGGGTCGTCTAGCTCTTTCCAAAATTCATGTAATTCATCTACAGTTATTGGTTCAGCAGAACCAAAAACATGGGCTTCAAAGTCAATACCTTTCTGGTGTAATAATCCCAACGTCGTCAAATATGGAATTAAGTTTTTTCCTTTTGCTAATCTTCCCGCAAAATTCAAAAATAATTTACCCTCCGTTGGTTGCATTATTTTTTCACCCTTTTGAAACAGACCCTCAGGAAAATAATGAGGAGGATAGAAAACAATACCATCAACTATATGTTTAATCTCATCTGGAATTTCTCCATGTTGGTCATAAAGTATATGAGCTAATCTTTTTCTTACCATACTTCGAACACGGTCGTCATTAGTATGTTGGAAAAGCTCCACGAGAATTTTGGGGGCAGTGCTTGGATTTACCGCCAATTGCAGTCTCGCAAAGACCAACGACTCTTTGTCACGAGTTAATAATTCAGCTTGACTCAACACTTCTGACGAGCAACATTCTGATCTCGTTACCGCGTTTAGTGTTGACCAACTTGGATTCGTTTCTAGGCAAGCACCTAAAACTTCGTCCTCTTCCGAAGACCAAGCGGCTAATTCGGAATAATGTAAGTTGGGAGAATGAACATAATCCAACTGAGTATCAATCGGCAGAGTGTCAAAGTTTTCGTATACCTCTGGGTCAATATCCATATTTCGAAGAAAATCATGTATTACCTTTCTGGTTATCGAATAAACCCCCAGTCTCAACTGTTCTATATGTTCGTTAAGTTCCTCAGGAGAGCTTACTGCTGGAATATGTTGCCTAATATACCTTCTTGTTCGTGGTCCCAATCGTTCAGCCGTGTCTCCGGCAAAAATATGCATCTCGTTACGATAAATCATATATTCAGACACCGCAGAACATAAAAACTGACATTCTTCTCTAGTGATAATTCTTTGTGATTCCAAACCTACTAAAACTTCCACCGTAGTTTTACCAGCAACACCACGAGCAGCCGCAACACACCTTAAAGCTAAAAAATCAACTAGCCCTCCTTCCTTTTCCCATTTAATGTTAAAAACCCCTTCTTCATCTTTCATAAATCTTGGTTTCTTTAACTCAAAAACTGTAAAAAGAGCTTTATGTTGGGGGTCAAAATGTGTATCGTGTTGTAAAGCTTCAAGGTGAATAGGTTCTCCTGCTACTGTCTCAGCTGATGATATTGTTTCTGATTGAACTAAATCTCTTTGAAAAAGTTCAATTTGCGCATCTCTTAATCCCCATATTTTTACTTCAGGAAGTAAGCCAGCATTTTCTAAATAATCTAATAATCCCTTTCTTAAATCATTAACGGTTTCTTTTTTAACTCCACCGTTATGAACAATTGCTAAATCCGTATCGGAATAAAAACACAATTCTCCTCTTGCGGTTGAACCAAAAGACGCAATCCCGACACAATCCTTTTGCTTTTCAGGAACATTTTCTTCATACCAACGAGTTACCAAACCATAAACTAAATCTTTATAGGCATAACCCACTTCTAACCCAACCATAGAGTTTTCGTGGTATTTGGCGACAGCTTGTTCTCTAACCTTCAGCTTATTTTGGAAAACATTTTCAGCTAAAGATTCAATAGGTCGTAAATTTTCCTGAACTCTTTCTTGAAACATAAAATTAAAAAACCACTTTTCGTAAGGTGGTTACAAAACCTTTGATATTATAGGCAAAGGGCTGTTTTTTTCAAAGTGAACTAAACATTCCAGGAGTGATATAGGTAGACACACCTGGATATTCCTCTTCTTACTGGCTGGCGGTTTACAAAAAATGTCGAACTTCATTTGATTAGCTCGGCCTTCGGCCTCGCTTGCTTCCGCCTTCGCCGAGGCTTCGGCGGACAGGCCGGCGCGGCGCCCCCACCCCCCGCGCGCCCGAAACTGTCGGCTCGAACTTCTTTTTAACTGATCGGCGGCTGTCCGTAAGTTTCAAAAAAGGCGGATTTGACGCGCTTTCCGCGGAGGCGGGCGCGGAAAGCGTTACTTCCCAACCTCTTTCTTTTCTTTACTGGCTGCGGGGCAGGGTGTCCTACGTTGAAACTTCGGAACACCTTATTAATCACTTAACTCCTCTTTCGCTGAAAGCTACTTAACTAACCTTTTATAAACAAAAGCTTTTCCTGACCCCGACTTTAAGTAAAGTTCAAAATCTTTAGCATTTTTTTTATTTTTAAAAGCCGAGTAAAAAACTAATTTTATTGGTAGTTGACTCTTGGTGTACTTTGATTTTCCTTCCTGATGTTCTTTTATTCTACGTTTCAAATTGTCTGTGTAACCGTAGTAAAGTTTCCCAGATTTTGAACTTTTAAGTATATAGACGTAATACATAAATCGTCTGTAGCTTTAGCGAAAGACGAGCTGCGGGGCAGGGATTTGAACCCCAATTTCCACGTCCAGAGCGTGGCGTGCTACCATTACACCACCCCGCATTGAGAATGCTTTTTGTATTTTATCTTTTTTTCTTCCCCACGCCAAATAACTCCAATACGATTTAGAGAAGTCGCGTTATAAAAACTTAATTAATATGTTTAGGTTTGAAGTTTAATAGCGATTTCCGCCACTCCTTCTGGGTCTATCAGAGCCTCCTCTTCTAAAATCTCCACCACCCTCTCTTGGTTCTTGTGGCCTGGCGTCAGCTACTGCAATTGCTCTTGAATCAAGCTCTTTACCGTTAAGCTTTTTTGCCTCTTCTGCTTCTTTCTCATTAGACATTTCCACAAAACCAAAACCCTTACTTCTTCCAGAATATTTATCAGTAATTATTGTAGCCGAAACAACTGTACCAGCTGCTGCAAAGAAATTCTTTAACGAATCTTCAGTAGTATCCCACGACAAACCTCCAACGAATAGTTTAGTTGCCATATTTTAATCACCTCCATTCTCTTTTGGACACACTCTCTTTACGAATTAAGGCGTTTATGCTGAAAACCATTCCTTGGAAGGTCTAAGTTTCAGAAAACAAATCCTGTATAAGTGTAAAAGAAAAAGTGTAAACCTTAGAGGTATTATATACAAATTGTTTGCTAAATGCGAGTATTTGTAGCATTTATCAACGAAGCCTGCTCCATACCGACAAAATCAACCATTCGTTATTTTCGCTCTTCTTGGCGACTACTCCAATTGTCACTCTCCCAAAAGTTCTTTCGTAAACCCACCCGCCTTTTGACTTAGAATACTCGGATTTATCGGGATTCTTCCATACTGCCCAGGCATCTGACTGTTTAATTCCTCTATCACGCATTCTAGAAATAGCATGATTCGTCCAGATAATACCACCGTAATTTTTATCCATAAAAAAATAGCTAGATGGTTATATAGTTAAATAATTGTTTCTTGAAAACCATTTAACCATTCAGCAATCTAACTATTTCATTTCTTCCAATATTTCTTTCTCCAAAAGCTTAATTTCTTCCCGAATAACATCTTCTATATTCCCCCCTATTTTCTCATTCAGATAGGAAATATGGCGTTCATCATGGGGAGAGTTGTGAAATTTTTCAAGAAATTCTTCATGATACTCTCTTGGAAGAGAATCAAGAATAGTTCCAAGAACCTTGTGGTGGATAATTTCGTCTATCAGTTTCCAGAGCTCCTCGCGATCCTCTTGCGTCTGAGCCACGCCTTTAACTTCGGATTCAACTTCCGTAAGGATTATTAGATGGTCGTAAAAGATTCTACTCATAACATATTATTGTATCTTTTGGCATCTGCGATAAATCGCATTTGTAGAAAATGTGTGACATTTTATAGCACTAGGTTCAATCGCTCACACAACAAGTTGTGTAGTTCTTGAAATCTATTTTCGCGTATATTATTCGCATCATTCGGGTCGAGTTTATTAATTATACTCAACAGGCCCAAGCGGAACTTTATTCTCCGGATCATCTACAAAAAATACAATTACCGCTCCTTTTTTGTATTTCGCACCTCCTAAATAATGCATCACTTCAGGACTTCCTCCGAATTGTTTACCGGTCCAAGCGGCTGGCCCGGAATCGGCAATTGCAGCAACAACGGCTTTTCCGTTTTCCGTATTCACTATCAACACTTTTCTATACTTATACCAGTCTTTCAAATACGGCTGCCTTCTATTCCAGTCGGGTAAATAGAGTGTTTGAACAACTGCATACCAACGCTCTTTCTCCTCCAGATCTTTTGTAAACTCCTGTTTAGATCTTGCGAAATAACCAAAGGCCCCAAGACCCGGAGCCATTCCCTCTTTTATAGTTTCTGCGTCTCCATGTGCCTGCAAAACGTCACCCGGAAAACGCCTAAGGTGTTGTTCGATCCCAATAAATCCGTAAGTGCTGTTAAGGTGCTCTCCTTCTAACGTACCCCTTGCCGAAATACCAAGAACGTCCCGAAAAACCGATTCCAGAAGTTTTTCTTCGCTTCTAAGTAGTGGTCTTGGACGCTTGGGAAGAATAGATGTTAATATTTCGGCTAAACTTTTTCCCTGATCATTCTTCTTTTCCCCGATTTCCGGCAATTTAAGCTTTTCTATGATTTCAGAGGGTGTCGGAAGATATAAATTCGATGGAGGAGAAAGAAGTAGTGTCCCGGCAAGTACGCCCGTGCTTAATATTTTTGCCGAGTGTTCGCGAATTCTGGAAAGTTCAAATCCTTTTTGTTTAAAAATTTCGCCAACATGCGGGTGCTTCTCGGAAATTTTTCTTCTTGCCTCAAAATGCTTTAACTTAAGTTTATTTCGCAGTTCTTCAGAGGTAATTTTCTTTTGTTTTCGGGCAGACATATCTTAGTGATTAGTAATTGGTGATTTGTGATTAGTCAAAACACTCATCAGTCTGGTTAAAGTTTCTTTTTTACCGAGAATTATTATTGATTCGTTAATGGGTGGAGTTATTTTTTTACATGAAATCGCAACACGTAAATCCATGAAAAATTCTCCGGTTTTAAATACATTTTTTTCGATTTCTTTCATCAAACCATCGTTTAAATCCTCAAGTCTCCAGGAATCAAGATTTTCAATTGTCTCTCGAGCGACTCGCAGATGTCTTTCCCAACCATTTCCCAGCATTTTTTTGTCAATTTTGGGTTTCTCGAAGAAAAATCCGGCTATTTCTTCAAACTCTTTTAATGTCTTAATCCTTGTCCGAACAAGTGGAAGGACTCTTTCAATTAAATCCTCTTCATATTTGCCGCCGAAAAATTTGTATATTTGAGACTTGAGACTCGAGATTTGAGATTTCTGTATGTACTGACTATTCATCCAAAGAAGCTTGTTCCTATCAAAAGCAACAAGATCAGTTTTATGGATTTTATCAATTGAAAAATCTATAATAAATTCTTCCAGATTATAAAACTCCTTCTCGGTTCCGGGATTCCATCCCAAAAACATTAAAAAGTTCAAGACGGCTTCGGGTAGATAACCCTCGTTCAAGAATTCTTGTGCCGCAACCGCTCCAAACCTTTTCGATAATTTTCTCCCTGCCCCCATCTCTTTCAGATTAGGAATATGAGCAAAGTAAGGCATTCCCCAACCGAAAGCTTGGTATAAAAGAACGTGTTTGGGAGTCGATGAAATCCAATCGTTACCCCGCATAACATGGGAAATTTCCATCAAATGATCATCAACAACGACTGCAAAATGGTAGGTAGGAAAACCATCCGATTTTATAAGCACCTGATCGTCTATGTCATTGGAAGGAAATGATATGTCGCCGTCAACCAAATCGTTAAAAGCGACCTCTTTGTTGTCCGGAACCTTCATTCTGATTACATGCGGCAATTTTTCTTTGAGATTCCTTCCGATTTCGCTTTCATCAAGCTTTAAACAAAGCCTATCATATTTAGTGGAAACAACTCCTTGAGCCTTTTGTTCCTCACGCATTTTTTCCAGGCGTTCTTGAGTACAAAAACAATAATAAGCTGCACCTCTATCGAGAAGGATCTGAGCGTGTTTTTGGTAAATTTCAAGTCTCTGAGACTGAAAATATGGTTCATGCGGACCTCCCACCCGCGGCCCCTCATCCCAACCCAAGCCGTATGACTCAATAACGTCTAAAATTCTCTCGCTAGCGCCTTCCACATACCTTTCTCTATCCGTATCCTCTATCCTCAAAATAAAGTCTCCTTTTTCCTTTTTAGCAAAAGCATAGTTGTAAAGAAGCGTTCGAATATGTCCAATATGGTATTCCCCTGTCGGACTTGGAGCCATTCGGGTTCTAACCCTTCGACTACGCTCAGGGTTAACCTTCTGAATCTGCCTATTCATTTCAATTGAATTTTACCATTGCTTGAGGATATACTCAAAGAAGTTAAATGGCATCGTTAACCCAAATATCTATTTCATCAAGGCGTGTAATCCGCTATGGGATTTACTTAATCATACTTATTGTTATCGGCAGATTTGTTTTTAATATCGGAACTGCTGTTTATAAAAGGCTTGTCCCGCCCCCAAAACCAAGGCCGACAACGGCCTTTGGCAAACTTCCTAAATTACCCTTTCCTCAAAAGCCGAATCCTACCATAAACTATATTTTGGAACTACCCGAAGGTAAACTCCCTGAGCTTCTTGAACTTACGGAAGTTTACAGCATGCCTCCATTTGAAACTAATATAAAAGCGCTCGAAGACGCAAGCGATAAAGCTAATTCACTAGGCTTTAAATCGGAAGGCAAAAGAGTCGTCGAAAACATTCCTAATGTCTACATTTTTGAAAAGGGGTCTTTGCCGTCAAAACTCACTATAAATATCATTACCGGTATTTTTTCAGTAAGTTATAACATCGAAGAAGATCCACTCATCCTTCGGGGAAACCCTCCTGCACCCGAGGAAAGTGTTCAAACCGCAAGGGATTTGTTGCGAAACGCAAAACTCTTAACCGACGATCTAAAAGAAAGTCCTTTTACTCACCAATTTATAAAGTACGAGGCAACGAATTTCAATTCGGTATCATCGCTGTCCGAAGCAAATCTCATTAAAGTCAATCTTTTTAGAAAGGGATATGGCATAAACGATACCATTCTAAGTGTCACTCCCGACATGCCCGAAGCAAACGTCTGGTTCATAATCTCGGGAGGTCGCGGAAGGCAAGTAATAATAGGCGAATACCATTACTTTCCACTTGACGCGACTAAAGCTTCTACATATCCGCTCAAAAAGTCCGATCAAGCTTTCGAAGAACTGAAAAACAGAAAAGGTTTTATTGCCAATGTAGGAAACAATAAGGATAACGTAACTATTCGTAAAGTCTATCTTGCCTACTACGACGCAGGGCAATATCAGGAGTATTACCAACCGGTAGTAGTTTTTGAAGGAGATAACAACTTTTACGCCTATGTTCCTGCCGTCACCGACGAGTTTTACGAAAAATGAGTCTAGCGGGGATTAAATGATGGTCTTTGTACGCTTCTCCACTCGTAGTTTCTGAATATCCAATCGATTAAACTAGACGTTTCTGAAAATCTATCGTTACTTCCCAGAACTGCAATCATTACCTTTCTCCCGTCTCGCTCAACATAAGTGATTAAATTCTCCAATGCGTTCTCGGTCCAGCCGGTTTTGACTCCCAAAACGCCCTCAACTTCGCCCAAAAGTTCATTTATATTTGTAAGCTTGTGGACAAACTTTTCATCGCTACTTCTTACAGTAATTTCTTTAGTTCCAACAATCTTTCTGAAATAAGAATTCTTCATCGCGTACGCAGAAACTCTTACTAAATCCCTAGCTGAACTGACATGAGTGTTGCCGTCAAGTCCGGTGGGATTGGTAAAGTTTGAATTATTAAGATTCAAGTCTCTTGCCTTCAAATTCATTGCCGTAATGAAAGATTCTCTTCCTCCAGGATAATTTACCGCCAGCACCTCCGCAGCATCGTTTGCACTATAGACCAAAAGTCCGTATAAAAGGTCGTTAACTTTTATTTTTTCTCCCACTGCCAGCCTCATTTTTTGCCCTTCCACAGCTATTTCGGTTCCGACGCTCAAAACTTCATCAGGATGATAATAATCTATGGCAATGAGAGAAGTAATTATTTTCGTTGTTGAAGCGGGTAGAAGAGACGCGTCGGGATTTTTTTCGTAAAGAGAAACTCCTGAAGGAAGGTCAACCGCGAATACGGAGTAGGCGGAAAGTTCAGGTAGCGTTTCATTCCCGGTTAAAACGGGTAAGGGGGCTAAACTTATCTCATCATTCATTTGGGAAATTGGTTTCTCTCCATCAGAATTTTGAGGCTTAATATTAAAGGAATTGATAGCAAGCGTCGATGTTGCGATAAAGAAAAAGGACAAGGCAGTTAAAACAAGCAATTTCATGGTAAATACAAATTTAGCCTTAATTGATAGTTATTGCAAGATATAAGTATTGCAACCTTAAGTTGGTTGGTAATACACTAATTTAGTGAATAATCTCCCAAATGGTTTCGCTACTTTTTTTCTTCTGGTTGTCGTTGTACTTGTTGGAATCGGTGGGTTCCTATACTTCTCTTTACAAAAAGGGTTGATAAAAACTATTCCTATCAGAGAATCTTCTCCGACTCCAACCAATGATGAAACAACAAACTGGACGACATACATTAATAACGATTACGGATTTCATTTTTCGTACCCAACTTACCTTAAAGTTAATCGCGATGATAAAGAGGAACTATACTATGACAATTTAGCAGAAATGCTTTCCGGACCAGAAAAAATATCTGTTCAGGCAATAAATAATATAGACGTTTAATTATATGCTAAACCCGAGATGGTTCTTGACAGGGAATTTAATAATAGTTCAATAGTCTATGAAATTAAATCCGAAATAGTTGCTAATTCTCCCGCCGCAGTTCTAACATCCAAAAATAATGACTTTTTTGCAGTAGCAATTTCTCACCCAACCAAAGAAAATGTATTCGTTCAGATTTCAGTAAACCTAGACTCAAAAACTTTTAATCGGATTCTTTCCACATTTAGATTTTCGGATTAAATTAAGCATCTCTCCACTTATCTGGGGACAAATCAATAACTTGTTCTGAAGCTCTTGATTTACCAAGATGTTGACCTTGTGGAAATTTTTCATCTCGCATTATATCGTTCCGATTTTTAAGGTCAGCGGAGTTTGCTCTTCTAAAATTTCTAAGCTCATTAACCCTTAAATCCTCCAACAAAGCACGTGCGTAATCAGCAGCATTATATGGAAGAACATTTCCCGAGTAGGTACTAAAACCTCTTTCGTATGAGTCGTCCTGCACAACAGCTTCGTGAATTCCATCGATAACTTGTACTAAAGCGATTCCTAAATATGTATTAGCATTAAAATTATTGCTTTCTAATCTTTCGCCCGGTATAAATCCGTCAAGGACCTTTTGACGAGCGGCAATTTTACTTGGATCTTCACGACGCCCTAAATACCATTCATCAATTCTTTTTCGAAGAGTTACTATTACCTCGTCGGATGCATTCCTTGCAATAGTATCACAAGCTCCGTCTATCACTGTTTTCCGCATATTCCTAACCCGTTCTCTCTCTCGTTCATCCGCCCTGCGATTCGCATTTATCGAAGCGTCAACAAATTCTTTTCGCCCTCGATTTAATCTTTTTCCTAAGCTATTCAAAAAATCTTCTTCCGACATATACTATGTTTACACCTTAACTAATTCAGGCTTTTCAACTTTTACAAAATCGGAATATTTCATCTTTATTGACCGATCGTGACGGCCTGCGTTAAATGCTATTTCCTCGTTTTCGGCTAACCTTGAGTCAACATAAGTTTTTAGTTCCACGGTCGAACCTAACGGTGGAACTGCACCAACCTCTAAGTCTGTTTTTGCTTTTACAGATTCTTTAGAAGCCATTCTTAACTTTTTAACTTTTAATTTATCTTGAAGTTTTTCTAAATCAGCTTGAAGATCTGCGGGTAAAACATACAAAATAAAATCTTTATCTCCCTGTAATACTAAGGCTTTTGCCCCCTGATGTATATTTGTCCCGCGCACCTTAGCAGCTTGCTCACTTGTATAAACAGGGTCATGTTCATACTTTTCAAAGACAACCCCTTTAGAATTTAACAAATCGACAATCTTTTCGTATACGTCTTTATCGTCACTCTCCACGATATCTGTCTCTTTCCGTAAGGTTGAAAGACGGATATCAACCCTTTCCATGTCTCTCGGGAAAAGAGATGCTTCACGAATGTTTGGAAGTTTGAGAATGGCTTGCGTAATTCGTTCGGCACCGAAAGCAAATCCGCCTTCAGGCGGCATGCCGTAACGAAAAGCCTGAAGATAAAGTTCTATTTTATCCTGTGCTACACCCCACTCCTTTGCATGCTCAACTAATGTTTCATAGTTTTCAATTCTTCTTCCTCCAGTCATCCATTCAAATCCTCTTCCCATCAAGTCAAACCCTTGGTTATATTCGGGATTGTCTGGATCAGGGTAAGTATAGAAAGGCCTGGCCTTTGTCGGATAGTGAGAGATAAAAATCAATTCTGAGCCTTTTTCTTCAAAGGCCCACTTGCAAATCTCTCTTTCTCCTTCGGGTGAAAAATCTTTTTCTTGACGTTCGTCTAAGCCGATCCTTTTGTAGATGATTTCTTGAGCTTCCCTTAATTTAACAACCGGAATTTTCTCTTGCACCTTTGGAATAGTAGCTCCAAACATTTTTAACTCCCTAGCGCATTTTTCTTCAACAGACTTCAATATATACTTGATTGTATATTCTGCCATCTCAACAACGTCGAGCCAAGAATCAATAAATCCGAATTCAGCATCCAAACTAACTACCTCTGTTAAGTGCCTTGTTGTAACCGATGGTTCTGCCCTAAAAGTCTTATTAACACTAAAAACTCTTTCATAAATTCCTACCAAAATCTGTTTATAAAGCTGAGGACTCTGAGCCAAATATGCTTTATAGTCGAAATATTTGACTTCAAATACTTCCGCTCCACCTTCCGGAATTTCGGGTATTATGGAAGGCGCCTGAAACTCTACAAATCCCCTTTCTTTCAAAGCACGCCTGAATGAATCGATAACAACTTCCTGAACTGTAAAAATAGCCTGTTGTTTTGGGTGTCTTAAAGTTAAAGAACGATTATCAAGAAGGACCGGCAGGGATAAATCCAATTCAGGTTTACTCATGTCAAAAGGTAGCTCACCGGCTTTTGACAAAACTTTTAACTCCCCAAGTTGGACCTCAACAGCCCCGGTTTCGATATTTTTATTTACCAAATCTTCCGGACGTTTTTTAACTTCTCCAACTACTTCTATCACAAATTCGGGAGCGAGCGTTGAAAGTCTTTCTCCACTTCCAACAACCTGAATGATCCCACTTCTGTCACGCAAGTCTATAAAAGTGATTTTCCCATGATCCCTTTTCGTATTCACCCACCCGGCAAGTTTAACCTTCTCACCGACTTTTTTAACCGTATCCTTTACCAATGTACGATTCATGTTTGTATTTTACTCTCTTGAACCCACTTTTCTCAAATGTTTCCCGATTTCGTGCCTTGCAATGTTGGTTACCACAAACTGCAACCAGTCTGCATTTGGTGGCTTTGGATTTTTTGATTTAATAATCTCTACAACCTGACCACTCATAAGCTTGTAATTTAAGGGTACTATTTTCCCGTCTACTTTTGCTCCTTTTAGAAACTCTGCAAGATGGGTGTGAACGGCATAAGTAAAATCAACCGGTGTTGAATTAATCGGCAAATCAAAAACATCACCTTTGGGAGAAAAAACAAAAATTCTCTCTGCCAACATATCAAATTTTACAGCTCTTATAAATTCATCGCTGTCCGTCTCTTTCTTCTGCCAATCAACAAGTTGCTTAACCCATTTAATTTTTTCGGTAGGAGCAAAAAATCCCCTTTCAATAGTCGTTTCGCCAGCTTTTCCGCTTTTCATTAATGAATAATACCAGTGTGAGGCAAGTCCATATTCATTTTCTTCGTGTATTTCGATAGTTGTTATTTGAACCTCAACTATCCTATCTCCCGGTCCGATAACTTTGGTATGAATAGAGCGGTATCCATTCGGTTTAGGTTGGGCAATAAAATCGGAAATTACTATCCGGGGTACGGGTTTATATATATTATGTACGATTCCAAGCGTGGCATAACAATTCTCAACGGTTTCTACCAAAATTCTCAAAGCAACAATATCGTGTACTTTTTCAAAATCCCAATTAATTTCGTGTCGTTCTAGTTTCTTCCAAAGAGAATAAAGAGTCTTTTTTCTGGAATGGATTTTTGCCTTGATTTTATTCTCCGCAAGTTTTTTAAGTAGAACTCTTTTCATTTTTTCTAAGTGCTTTTCAGCTTTTTTATAGTGAACTTTTGACTCAGCAAGAACCTTTTTGTACTCATTGGGATAATCATATGGGAAAGCCAGATCTTCGAGTTCGCTTTTGACTTCTCCGATACCCAGTCTCTCTGCCAAAGGTGCAAATACTTCCAAAGTTTCTCTGGCAATTCTTTTTTGCTTATCCTCTGGTAAATATTCAAGGGTCCGCATATTGTGGGTTCTATCGGCAAGCCTCAAGAATACAACTCTCAAATCCTTAGCCATGAACAAAAGCATTTTTCTCAGGTTTTCGACAAATTCCTCGTCACGGCTACCCCGAAGTTTCAATTTTCCAATATTTGTAACTCCATCAACCAAGGTGGCTACGTCAATCCCGAATTCTTTGACAATTTCATTCTTATTAATACCGCAATCCTCTATTGTGTCGTGAAGAAGACCTGCTGCAATAGAAACAGAATCAAGCCTCCAATCAGAAAGAATTTGGGTAACGGCCAACGGATGGGAAACCGTGGGATCACCTGATAATCTTTCCTGGCCGTAATGGGCCAATTTCGCAAATTCCCAAGCCGAGTTAATCAATTCGAGATTGGGATTTGGATTATAATGTTTTATTTTTGAAATTAGCTTTTTATACTCTTCTTCCATTTTTAGTATTCACACGGATTCTCCTATAGGTCTCGCAGATTATATCCGTATGTCTTTCACCTTCAATTGCAAACTTTTATTGCCGTTCCATGTGTCGGCAGTTATATTGTAGGCCATATCAATCTTTTTATTGGGTGAAAGCTTAGGAAATATTTCTCCTTTCCCAAAAGCGATTGCATTTAAAATTCTGCCTCCCTTCTCGAGTGTAAGTCTTAAATGTTTGGCGTCTCTTCCAACGGTTCGGGCATCAACTATTCTCACTTTCCTAGTTATAAAAACGGGTGTTGTATTTCCTATTCCTGTTGGCTCAAATTCGGAAAGTTTTTCATAAAGTTGACTGTCTATATTTTCAAATTCCGACTCCATATCAATCTTGAGTCTTTTAGTTAAGATGTCTTCTGTTAACAAAGGTGCGCTAACCTCTTCAATTTTTTTTGTAAATAATTCAATATTTACGGTTTCAATACTAAACCCAGCCGCCATGGGGTGACCCCCTCCTCCTAAAGTTATACTGTCAAGTTTTCTTATTGATTCGATAATATTAAAGCCTGTTATTGAACGGGCTGAGGCTTTTGAGATCTTTTCTCCTTTTGATAAAACAACTACCGGCCGATAAAATTCTTCGACCAGTTTTGACGCTGCCAGCCCGATTACTCCCTCGTGATAGCTTTCGTGAGCCAAAACTATCGCACCTTTCCATGTAGTTTTTTGAGCTAATTCTCGAGCATGTAAAACCACTTCATCAACAACCCTTTGCCTTTCTCTATTTGTTCTTCCAAGAATTTGGGCAAGCTCACGAGCTTTCTCAATATTCTTAGTGCATAAAAGTCGCAAAGAATCTATCGCATGCTCCATTCTCCCCATCGCATTAATCCGAGGCGCAATTACAAAGTTAACATCATACGTTCCCATTACGTGTTGCAGGGTACGACCCTGTAAAGTTAAACCAGCCTCCTCGAATAAGGCCAGTAATCCTGGTCTCTGCGTAAGATTTAATGCCTCCAGTCCGTATTTTGCGAATGACCGATTCGGCCCAATAATTGGTAATTGATCAGCAATCGTTCCGATAGCGGCAAGCTCAAGATTAGTGATTAGTGATTGGTGATTGGTGATTAATTTTTTATTTAACTCGCGAGATAAAATCCACGCAATCCCTGATCCGCTTATTTTATCGGTATGAATAATCGAATAGGCCTTCGGAAGTTTCCTCCCTATTTGATGGTGGTCGGAAATTATTACATCAATACCAAGTTTATATGCGGCATCCACCGCCTTGTTCGCAACAATACCGTTATCAACAGTCATTATCAATTTGACATTTGGATTTTGGACTTTGATATTTTCAATGCTCTTAGCGTTAATGCCATACCCTTCCTCAAATCTATTAGGAATATACGGTTTAACATTTTTTGTTAAAGAATATAGTGTTTCCCACAATATCGCCGTTGCGCAAATCCCATCCGCATCGTAATCTCCATAGATGACCATTTCCTCGTCCTTTTTAATTGCCTTTTTGATTCTTTCTATCGCCTTTTTCAAAGACTCATCACTAATTCCTAATTCTTTTATTCCTAAATCTTGCGGTTTGGTTGGTTTAAAAAACTCGCTCTTTTCTTTTTTTGTCTTAACGCCACGGTTATTTAATAAAATATCGATTATTCTTTTGATACCCGTGGTACCTTTGATACCTTTCTTATCTAATATTTCCCATTCCAATTCTTTATTATTCATGCCCTTATATTACCATTCAGATAATTCGGATGCATTCGGATATTTGGGTCGCTATAATTAAACTAATGAAAATAGAAATTCCCACGAAAGTTCACGAAATCATCAGGGTATTCGAGAATGCAGGCTTTGAAATTTACATAGTCGGCGGAGCAGTCAGGGATATCTTGATGGGGAAAACCGTCTATGACTGGGACTTCACAACGAATGCTACTCCGGATGAAATGCTCAAACTTTTTCCCGATGCTTTTTACGACAATGTTTTCGGAACAATAGGAATACAAAATGAAACTGAAAGTGAGCGCCCTTATGAAATAACAACTTTTAGAACCGAATACGGCTATACCGATTCAAGACGTCCAGATAAAGTCGAATGGGGAAAAAGTCTGGAAGAAGATCTAAAAAGACGCGATTTTACAATTAATGCAATGGCGTTGAAAGTAACAAGTAACAAGGCAAAAGTAACAAGAAATAAAAATAACTTGTCACTTATTACTTGTTACATATCACTCATAGACTTATTCAACGGACAAGATGACCTGAAGAACAAGCTCATTCGTGCAGTTGGCAATGCGGATGAACGTTTTTCCGAAGACGCTCTCCGCATGATGCGTGCCGTTCGAATCGCAGCCGAACTTAGTTTCATAATCGAAGAAAAAACATTTGACGCAATTAAGCTAAATGCGACTCTTATTCATAAAATCGCTCGGGAAAGAATAAGAGATGAGATTTTTAAAATACTCGCTTCGCCCCATCCATCTGAGGGGATAATTCTTTTCAGAAATTGCGGTTTAATGCAGGAAATTATTCCCGAGATGGAAAAAACTTTCGGCGTTGAGCAAAAATCTCCGGGTAGGCACCATATTTATGACGTAGGAACGCACTCTCTAATGTCCCTTAAGCATGTGGCAGAGAGAAATACAAACGCAATTGTGAGGTTAGCAACTTTAATTCACGACATAGGTAAGCCCCAAACGTATAAGAAATTAGAAAATGGAACTATTACTTTTTATAACCACGAGTTGGTGAGCGCAAAAATTGCAAAACGAATTGCCGACAGACTTCGATTTTCCAATAAAGATAAGAATAAATTATACAGGCTTGTACGCTACCATCAGTTTAGCGTAGATGAACGACAAACAGATTCAGCTCTCAGGAGATTTATAAGAAAAGTCGAAATGGAGAACGTGCCAGACATGCTAGATTTAAGAATAGGCGACAGGCTTGGCGGGGGTGCAAGGGAAACTTCATGGCGACTTGAAGAATTCAAAAAACGCCTGATTGAAGTTCAAAAACAGCCCTTTGCCATTCATGATCTCAAAATTACAGGTCATGATGTAATGAAGATTTTGAATATAGATCCCGGACCAAAAGTCGGCAAAATACTCCAAGCTCTTTACGATGAGGTAGTTGAGAAGAAAATAGATAATGAAAGATCGGATTTACTTAAAAGACTTAAGGAGTTGAAATGACTTCAATAAACGAAATTATTGAAAAATTAGTACAGAGTTTCAAAATTTTCGATTTAAGGTTAACACAGGCTTTCAAACTCTATTTACAAAAATTGGTTCCGTATAAAAATCCTCCCTTTCTCACTTCCTACCTAACAGATTTTTTGAAAATAATTTTTTATTCTCTCGTCATTATGATCCCGTTTTTATTCCTCAAAATTCTTCACCCATACAACCGAAAAGTATCAATCATAATCATACTACTTTTATCGGTAATAGCTTTTTCGGTGGTAGGAGTTTTCCTCGGCTTTTTCCAACTAGCTTGGACTTTTTAAACAAATTTCAGCAACGTGCTTTAAGGCAGGCTTTCACAGGCGACGCCGTCTCCGTCGGAATCAAGTTTGTGAATATCATTTGAAATACCTCCACATGAATCAAAAACAGATTGTGCTTCTGCATGAGTCTTAAAATCAGTACAATTATAAGAATTACTTGAACAGTTCCAGTCTCCATTCTGTACTACTTGTGGTACTTGTTCTACTTGTGATGCCTGTGGTACTTTTTCATTGCATTTCCCCCACAAACCTTGTCTATTTTCTCTTGCATCTTTTTCCGCTTCTTTAAATAGTTCCGAGTACTTTACGTCGGGTGGATATGTGTATGCAGTTGCAAATCCATCTCTAACCAGTGTTTCATTAATAAAAGTGTCACCAACATAGGCATAACGTAATAGCCTTCCATATCTATCTCTCTCTGAAACATCTTTTTCTAACCTCACGAGTTTACCTAAAACTAGTTCCTTATTCTTTTCTGTTGACTCCAGCGCATAACATTCTTTGCCTTGAGAAACTTCAGGAGTATCAATACCAATGTAGCGAAGGGTTTGTCCGCTTTCTAAGACAACAGTATCTCCATCAATCACTTTTGTTACTTTTACTAACAGTTCTTCCCTTTCTGCTACCTCACCAATAACTTCTCCTGTATTTTCAAAGTTCGAAAATTGATTAGGGATTGAATTTTCACTGTCTGATAATTCATTAACAACTGGTTTTCGAATTTGAGTTACTAAAACAAATACCAATATAGCGTTTAGAAGAGTTGAGAAAAGAAGTAAAATATTCCTTTTACTCATTTTTACTTTCTAAATTTTATTCTTTTTGATATCTCATCCCATGTAACAAGAAGTGGAACTGCAACAAAGGGTGAAGAATAAGTTCCTAAAATCGTTCCGATAAAAAGGGCCACTGCAAACCATTTTATAGTGGAACCACCCAAAAGAATTAAAGCAACCAACATAAATATTATTGTGAATGAATTATTTAAAGAACGTACCATGGTTTCTGTTATTGCTTTATTTGCCAAATCATAAAGTGTTTCTCCGTGTTTCTTCTGAGATTCTCTGATTCTATCGTAAACAACAATAGTATCGTGAACCGAAAAGGATAACGTTGTAAGAATCGCAGTCACAAAAAGAAAATCGACTTCGGCGTTAAAGAAATGTCCGAATAGTGCGAATAACCCAACCAAATTAAAAGTATCGTGAAACATTGCCAGAATGGCAGAAGCGCCAAATTTAATACTTCTGAATTGATATGCTACCCAAAGTAAAATTGCACCTGACGCTATGACAACTGCATATAGAGTCTTTTTAACAAGCTCTGGCCCAATTGACGGACCAACGGTTTCAAACCTTAATTCCTCTCCGGGAACCCCACTTGTCATTTCTTCAAAAATAGTCCCTAATTTTTCCTTCTCGACCTCATCAATCGGAGCCAACCTTAGAATATATTGCATCTTCCCGGTTGACTGAATAGAAGCAACATCAATTCCAACCTCTTCAAGTTTAGCCGACATCTCCTCAGTGGAAATGTCTTCTTCAAATGCATACTCAGCAATTGTTCCGCCCTTGAAATCAACGCCGAGTGTAAGACCCCAATTCAACAGGCTAAACACGCCAACAATAATCAGAACTCCTGAAATCGCAAAGTATAATTTTTTATAATGCATCCAATCCATAAGTCGCTTTACTCCAAATTCGAAATCCGAATTTCTAATTTCTAAACAAATAAGTAACCAATTTACATTTGTAAATTGTCAAATGATTAAAATTCCAATTTCCAAAACGTTTTGAATTTATGATTTGTAATTTATATATTGTTTAGGATTTCGGATTTAGTGCTTCGGATTTTCTCTTATAAATACTCGTAAAAGATTACGCGAAACCACTATTCCTGTAAATAAACTAATTGCAATACCCAATGAAAGAGTTATTGCAAAACCTCGCACCGGACCCGACGTATGTAAAAACGAAAAATCCAAGGGATTTGCCAACACAAAAGCCGTTACCAACGTTGCAATATTGGCATCCCTTATCGAATCCCAGGCTCTCCCGAATGAAACTTCAAGTGCGTCAATCAATTGGTGTTTATCCCTCTCTTCTTTAAATCTTTCAAAAATTAAAATGTTTGAATCAACCGCCATTCCGACCGACAGTAAAAATCCCGCAATTCCGGGTAACGTCAAAACAACAGGAATTAGTTTATAAAGCGTTAAAGTAATTACGCCGAAAATAACCAGAGCAATATCGGCAACCAACCCAAATTTTCCGTAAGTCAAAAACATAAAAAAAAGTACTGTTCCCAATCCTACTAATCCGGCGCGAATGCTTTTCTCTATTGACTCGGCTCCTAAGCTTGCTCCCACCGTTCTTTGTTCGACTAACTTGACTGGGATAGGAAGAGCACCAGCATTTAATTGAATGCTTAAATTCTTGGCTTCCTGTAGACTGAATTCTCCGCTTATTACGGCAGAACCTCCGGTAATTTTCTCCTGAACAACCGGGGAGGAAACCGGAATTCCATCAAGAAGAATTGGAAGGGGTTTGCCTACATTGTTTTCTGTTAACTCGGCAAACTTTTCGCCTCCTTCTTGGCTAAACTGCAATTGAACAACCGGCTTTCCCGTCTGGGTGTCGAAAGTCACGGTCGCCTTTTTCAAATCAGCTCCCGTCAGATCGGTTGGTTTAAAGAAATCAGGTTCATCCTGTGTTCCTATCTCCGCGAATGTAAGTTCGGCGGTTTGACCGATTAAACCGATCGCTTCCTTTGTGTCTTTTACTCCCGGAAGTTCAACGATTACTCTATCCTTCCCCTCAAAAGACGAGCTTTGTACATTCGGTTCAGATACGCCGAAAAAATTTACTCTCCGCTCGATTACTTCTTTAAGAGCTTCAACTGCGTTTTTCCTCTCACCAGTTTCAATTTTTGAGGTATCTGCTTCAAAAACAAGATGAGACCCTCCTGCAAGATCAAGTCCCAAGACCAAATCAAAATTCTTTTGAAGATGCAATTTTCCATAGGAAATATTAATGTCCCGTCGTATAAACTTTTTTCCAAACAAATTGACCTCTTTAGGCAAGCTAATATACCCCGCGATTAGGGTTAGGAAAAAAATGAGAATGACCTTTCTTAGAGGTGTAAACATATAAATAATTAATGAAGTTATCCAACCAACTCTTCTTCATTCCCTATTATCATAACTCTGCTTCCCGCCATTATCCCTTGCAAAAAGGGGTCTCGTCTTTTTTTTCTGAATTCGAATTCTTCTTTGCTCATGACCGTGTAGTTTATCTCTTTTCCCCTCTTTGACTCTTCCTTGCGAATCAGTGCCGCCAGCTCGGGAAGCACAACCTCTCCAACAACCAAAATATCTACCTCATCCCCTTTCCTTCTGTCCTTTTTTCTCGCAAATTTACCTGAAAACATTACCAAATTTATCTTTCCTATTTTGACTTTACTATTTATTATATCTAACCCCAAACCTTTCGTTTTGGAAACCATCGATAAAAGGTCTTCAAAAAAAGGATAATCGTCTCGAACCCAATAATAGACTCTGTTTCCCCTTGGTTCCTTTCTTAGTAATCCTCCTGCTTCCAACCTCTCAAGTTCGCGTCTGACCGCATTTATCTCTTCCTTAATTTCTCTGACAATACCCCTGACGTGATACATCTCGGTCGTATCTGACAGAAAAAGTTCGAGTATTTTTATTCTTACCCTAGAAGTAATTATGTCTGCTAGATCTGCCATGTAGCTAGTAAGGCAGGATTAATATTTAATTTCGTTACCATCCGGAACTGCTTCGATCCAAATAGTCCCTTTAACAAAACTTATTTCAGCTCCACCTTTATCAAAAAAGCGTGTTCTGTCATCCTGGGTTCTTTTACGCCAAGTGCCCTCGATTACATCCCCATTTTGGAAAAAAAGAGCCTTACCCTCACCGATTGTTGTATAGAACATATGCCCTTCTTTGTCAACTGGCCCTTTTTCGCGAACATTCTGAATAACTACATTCTTGGCTGAGATCTGTTCTTGGGTTTCGTGATCGATGTGTCCCTTCCCACCGTTAAACCTCAAGTATTTATTAGCGGAAGAGTCGTATTTCCAAGATACATCGTAGTCGGATTTATTACTCCAAAATTCAAAAGAGATTTCACTCGCCTTGGGACTTCCTAATGGTTTATCATCGGAAAATCCCCACCTTGTAAAATTCTCATCCCACGCTTCCCCCTCCTCATTTTTATAGCCAAATCCTCTTATTGCTCCTTCGTCAAAAATCTTATCAGTGTAACCTTCATAAGAATGTTCCCAAGCAGCTTTTTCCCCAAGTCTATATTGATCTCTTTTTACCGCGGGGTAGCCTAAGTTTGTCCCGGCGTCCATCGCATTTCCACTCGGCGCCCTCCAGGAAAGTTTAACCAACAATTTGAGGGCGTCAACTTCCGGCGCAACATCTCCCCTTACCTTCACTCCACCGGGACAGTTACTGCAGATGTTATTTGCTCCTCCAGAGTGCACCAGTAAAGGTTTTTCACCATATTCCGCTGCCCAATTAATAAAATAAACTCGGATACTTCTGATCGGAGCAATTTTGATATCCTGGGCTGAAGCCCCGCAATAAAAAACCGATAAAAATCGGGTAATTCCGCCCTCGGCAACAGCCTCATAGACAACGTCGGCATACGACAAACCTGACTGAGGCCTTGATTCTTCATGATTTTCAATAATAGCGGTTACGGGGCGCCTCGCTTCCCAAATATCTCTTTCAGGCTTTGAAAACATCTTCCCGTTAATAGGACATTCCTCGGTTTTAGGAAGATTAGGATCGATCCTCCCCCTTCCTTCGCTAACGCTCTTGGAAGTTTCAGGCTCTCCTTTCAAAAAAGAAAATAAGGCCCAGGAAGTTCCGGCGGAAACCAGATACAAGCCCAAGAAACTTACTATGAGCATTAAATTTTTTGTACTTTTTGCTTTTTGAATATTATCTTTCATCTTAAACTTTAACCTTTTGAGCTCTTTTTAAAGCACGTTTCTCCTCTTCGGAAAGTTCTAATTCGCTCTTTCCCTTCTTAATATCTTTTACATAAACCCTTGTTCTCTCGCGTGTATGTAAACCTGTAATGACAACTCCTGTATCTTTGGCGTTCAAAAGCGCAAGCGAAAAACTATGATCTCCACCCAATTCTCTAAAAGGATTAAATCGCACCAAACCTACCTTTTGTATATGAAAGCGCGAATTCTCTTCAAGAGCAAAAAAGTTGCTCCGAAGATCTTTTAAATTTTTCGCATTTATCTTTTCTCTTCTTATAACTTCCTCTAAGATATTTACCAGATTACCCCTATCAACCCCGCTAGATAGCCTCTTGAAAAATCTGACTACCCAAAAAGTAGCTATACTTAAAATTAATATCCAGACAAAAAATCCTGCCAAAACAAAAAAAACAGCCTCCATACTCCGGGTAACGAATAATCCTGGGTAAATAATTGACTCAAACATTTTGACATATTCGTTTTACTTTTTGCAAGATACAATTTACTATATAGTCTAAATGGCTAAACGGCGTACCCGAAAACAAAAAGAGTTTGCTAAACATCCAGTCACCATAAGCTGGAAACCTTCCTCTTCTGCAAGCGGATCTGAAGCTAAAAAAACTAGTTTTGAACCTAATGTCAAGAGGCAAATCCAGAAGTACCCAAAACCTGAAAAACTAAAGAGCTTAAGAACGCAAAATTCCGATTATACGGGTAAAATCTCGAATTTAGCTTCAATTAAAAAAGATGTGGCGAGAAGCCTGATATTGGCACTAATTATTCTAGCTTCAGAAGTGGTGCTATACTTACTATGGCGTAAGACATAGTAATTTCAAGCTATGCTTATACTTAGTCTGGTAAAATAAGACAACTGTCCTGAGGAAGGGGGGTGAATTTTTGATTATGTACTGTGTAAAATGTAGAACAAAAAGAGAAGGAAAGAACCAGGAAACTGTTACCATGAAGAACGGAAAGAAAGCCATGAGAGCAGTCTGCGAAGTCTGCGGAACCAAGATGTTCAAGATATTGGGTAACGCCTAATATCAATCCTTCTTGAAATTAATTCCAAGAGTCGCCCTGAGCTTTAGTTGAAGGGTTTCTCTTGGTTTAACAAATTCTACCTACATTAGTCCTAATGGCAAAAAATTTTAAAAGAGTATTCTCGTTATTTAAAAAAAGGTATAAGATTGTTCCTTTAGAAACTTTTGCCGATGATCCATATAAAACTCTAGTATCAACCGTTCTATCCTCAAGAACTAAAGACGAAACTACACATTTAGCGGCCAAAAGATTGTTTAAAAGAGCTCCTGATATGAAAAAATTAGGTCAATTAGAGCAATTAGAAATTAGAAATTTAATTTATCCTGTCGGATTTTATAAAACCAAGGCTAAGCATCTAAAGATGCTTGCCGAAAGGATTTTAGAGCCTGCCCGCAATGCTACGCAAAGCCTTGCAGGCGGGGAATTTTCGTCCAAAGGACGATCGGCCACTGAACGAGGGGGAAAGATCCCAGAAACTCGTGAAGAATTAACGAAGCTACCAGGAGTTGGGAGAAAGACAGCTAATCTGGTCTTGAATAGAGCATTCGATATTCCTGCAATTGCCGTTGATACCCATGTTCACAAAATTTCTAATCTTTTGGGCTGGGTAAAAACCAAAACTCCCCAACAAACCGAAAAAGAGCTTGTAAAAATAATTCCTAAAAAATATTGGAGTGATATGAACCGCCTCTTCGTCTCCATTGGAAGGCAATTTAATAGCAAAAGAAAACTTGAGGAATTCTTAAGAAAAAATGGATTAATTGCCTAATTTTCTCACTTACAACTATTCAATAATCTCGCCCACTTCAACTTCAGAACTACTGGACCCTCGCGATAATTTGGCAATCAGCCAGCCAGCCACAAATCCGCCAACATGGGCCCAGAAGGCAACTCCTCCGATTTGGGCAACAGCCACAGATCCAACGCCGGAAAAAAGTTGAGTTATAAACCAATAAAGGAGCATTACCTGTGCTGAAAGTCTAACAGTTGACATGTAAAATCCAAAAGGAATCAATGTTTCAATTTGGTGTCGCGGAAAGAATACTAAGTACGCGCCCAAAACTCCGGCAACTGCCCCACTTGCACCAAGCATTGGAATGGTTGAATCCGGCGAAAATAAATACTGAATTAATCCTCCAACAACCCCTGACAAAAGATAAATAAAAAGATAAAAAATACTGCCAAACTTTTCTTCAACATTATCTCCAAAAATCTTCAAAAACCACATGTTGCTTAGGATATGCAAAAAGCCTGCATGCAAAAACTGACTTGTTATGAATGGCGTAAGACTTGATAAGTTGGAGAAATTTACATTAGCAGGAATTAGAGCGTACTGGTCAATAAATAATTCAGTATTTGGTGCAACCAATTCAAGAAAAAACACGAAGGCATTTGCAGTAATTATAAGAATTGTTATTAAGGGGTATTTGTAAGTTCTTACAGTATCGTGTAAAGGGAACATAAGTCAGTGATTGGTGAGTAGTGTATAGTGAATAGTGAAAAATTTCAAAAATGCGAAAATAACCTTTTCGAAGAAGCCGTCGGAGGCAACTTGCAAAATAATATTGATTCAAATTATATAACGGCAGTTGCCGAGACCGCAGACGCCGCGGGAAAAATTTATCAAGAGAATCTGTAAGCGCGAGCGTCGGTTCTGAGAAAAGCGTTATTGAGCATTTACCAAATACTAAAAGGCAGTAATTGCAACTGAAAACGTATTTTGAGCGTAAATACAACCCCAAACATATTCTCCACCTGTCAAAAGTTTTTTATGTCCCAAAGTATTTTCCCATAAAGAAACCGTCTCTTCGGGAGTTTTTCCACCGACTGCCAAAAATTCTGCCATATTTCCGTACTTATCAAAAATCCATTTTAAGTCTGTCCGCCTTTCCTCTAAATTACTAAAGCCAACATGCCCATCCAATTTTCCTAATTCCAGTAGTTCATTTAATCGAATCGAAGCGATTGTACATAGCTCATCGCGTTGTGTTAGGGGATTAACACCCAGCTCGACTCTTTTTTTATTCACAGCCGCCCAGAGCTCGGGTCCGCCCCAAGAAACTTGTGAACTTACCGTCTTTGACGGAACTCTGGTAGGTACCAATGTAGGAGTTGGGCTAACTCTATATCGGCTTTGTTTTTCAATAAAATCTTCCAGGAAACTTGATATATCCGCCTCGGTCTCTTTTTGAGCCATTTTATAGCCCTTTACCATTCCCAAAAAATAGACCCCGAGAAGGGACGCAAAAAATAAAACTAATGCAAATATTGTAAGGAAGGTTTTTAATACAATTTTTATTGAAAATCTGATTCCCATAACATTTGCCTTCAAATAATTATCGTAACCGGGCCGTCTAACTTTGCTTCAATTTCCATATATTCACCAAACTTTCCGGTTTCGACTTTAACTCCAAGCGCTTTTAATCTTTCGACAAAATAGTCATATATTTTCTCTGCATATCTCGGCTCGGCTGCTTTAATGAAAGAAGGTCTGTTACCTCCCGATGTATCCGCATATAAAGTAAATTGTGAAACCGCTAACACTTTTCCTTTAACTTCATCGACACTAAGATTCATCTTTCCGTTTTCATCCGCCATTATACGCATCTTTGCAAGTTTTTCTGCAAAAACCCGAGCGTCTTCCTCGCTATCTTCCTTGCCGACTCCAACCAGCACAAAAAGCCCCAGATTAATCTTTCCTACGACTTTTTTCTTAACCTTGACTTGAGCCTGTGTTACTCGTTGAACTACCAATTTCATAATGAAACCATGCTGATCTTCTACTTAGACTTAAACTTATACTTTCCTGTTCTTTTCCATTAAATCCCAAAAATATCGTATAAGAAATATGACCCAGCCTATGGTAATTATCAAAAAAACGACGTTAAAAAGAACTCCTTGTGGTCTCAAATAGGCGTATAGAACTCCGATTGCAAAAATAAACAAAAATCCGCCTACAAATACAAAATAGGAAGCAATAAAGCGCAAAATATTCTTAACGAGGTTCATACTTTGACTATATCAGAAATTAATGCTTTCGTCTCGGTGAGGCTAAATATAAAAAGCTTTTTTTTCCACTTGTGGTGTGGAATTAATTGGCACCTAGGGTATTTAACCAAAATTCGGTTTATATCTCTGAAAGATTCAGGCGCTTCTTTAATTTATTAACAATTTCCCGCGCTTGAGGTTTATATTCGTCGGAATCTCTACCCACAATAACAAGAACGTATTTACCCTTAAGATAAATTATCGAATCCTGAGTAATATTTTTTGGGGGAATTTTTATAAGTATTTGTTCTGATTTAGTCAGATTTCTGAATTTTGGTATTTTACTCACCTCTATTCTCATGGAGGTATGGCACCTGAAGCTATACCAGGGAGTTGCAATTGTTTCTAGAACTTACGAGTAGGAATACCCATCCTTAATGTGTTACAGTTAAATTAATGGTTCGACTACGCCCTTCGGCCACAAGCTCAGGGCTGAGTGGCTCACCACAAGTTTCCTGGAAAAGTAATTACACATACCTGCTAGTTTTATTGCGTTACCAACAACTTTTTATCGACTAATGGGGAAAAAATAAATGATCAGGCGCGGCGATAAAACTCTACCCCTGACTTTTATTCCGTTTTTGATGCTGGCCTCGGTCTTCAGCGGTGAGGTTATGCCGGTGGTCATCGCAATTTTTGGCGGAGTTTTCGGCACTTACGGAGCAAAAGAGCCGATCATTAAATCTTGGCCCGACTTCGGGTTGATACTGGTTATTTACACCGTTTTGGGTTCGCTTTTTTGGTTTTTGTACCGCTTTTTGAGTTGGAGAATCGTCGCTTTATTTGCCTTTGTCTTGGCATTTATTTTGGAGAGGTGGGTATATTGGCACCCTGAAGGCGAAGTGGGCGTCTCCAATGCTATTTCGTTTGGGACAATACTACAGCTCGTTATCATCTACTTTCTGGTTTTGGTTCTGCCTTACCTTATTTTCCAAAAAATTAGATCGAAGTGGTCAATGCACGCAGTTTTGATCTCGCTTATTATCCTTTTCCTTCTAAACACCGCAGGCCTTATTTTTACCTACTACACGATGGTGAAACGGGGCTTGTGGCCATGGCGGCCGGTAACCAGCCAGGGGAAGTCACAAAATTTAGGATTGCCCCCAAACACTTGTCCTAAGCGCTTGATTGTCGAAAAAGATAAGCAAACAACTGCCTACTGGAATGGAAAAACCTTACCAGTATCTGCCGAGGTGCAGAATTGGGTTGAGAAGAATTGTCCAGCGGTTTTGGAAAATTCCAAACAGCCTTAGGGTATGGTGTGCTAGTATTAATTAATGCCCCAGGAAAAAGGTCTTACCACGAACTTATCGGGGGGTTTTGTCGAAATAATCTTGTTAGTAATAGTCGTTGCAATTTTGGTAGTTGGTGTAGTTATATACAAACAAAAATCTTCTAAAACTCCAGGTACTGCTCAGGTTAACAAGTCAGAGCAGGTAGAAAAGGTACAATCACAATGGAATGAGGGCGGGGTTGCAATCACAGGAAACTTTGCAGATGCAGAGATTGTTGATGCGGGTGATGGGAAATTCAGAATGTATTATGCCATTGAACCGGAAGTACCCGGTAATAAACTTGAGATTTATTCTGCTACCTCAACAGATGGGATAAACTGGACTAAAGATGAAGGTATCAGAAAAACCTTCGCAACATTTCCGGATGTAATAAAAGTTGCTGATGGAAGACTCAGAATGTATTTCCAAAATGCTTCAGTTATTAAAAGTGCAGTCTCAACCGACGGACTAAATTGGACTGATGAGCAAGGTATCAGAGTCGACACTGCCAATAACTCAGGCCTGAAATTGGATAACGTGGCTGCCACCACGACTACGATTTTATCCGATGGGATATACCTAATGGTTTATAGGGGTCAAACCGGTGAAAAATATCCTGAAAAGACTCCAAATAACTTTATACAACTTCTTTTGTATGCTACCTCGAAAGACGGATTAACTTTTGACAAAAAAGGGGTAGCACTTGATTCAAGGACGAGCAATATCCTGAAGGGATTGACTGACGGACCGGAGTTTGTCCAATGGGATAATGGGGAATTAAGGCTTTACTTTTGGTCTTACAAGGGTGTCTATCACCTAAATTTTAAAGATGGAAATTTCTCCGAACCGATTTTTGACTTTACGAATAACAAAGACTCAAAGGCAAAATTTCCACCGAATCCACCGGGAGATCCGACCCTCGCAAAGATAAACGGGAAGTGGTTTATGTATTATGGTCAACACACAAAAGGAATTTATTATGCAATTTTTAAATTGCCAAGGGGGTGAGATTATTGTCGAAAGAGGCTAAACTTTTAATTTTAACCTGGGTTGCAATTGGATTTGTCGTCTCCGGTTTTATTGGTTTTTATCTTGGAAGAAATAGTACTTCTCCAAACCAAGGGAGCGTTCCAGGAGGAGCCCAACAACCGGGGGTACAGCAACCTGGAGCGGGAGGTGGACAACCTCAAGGTTCGCCCCCTCCAACAGCAGGACAAAGACCACCACAAGGAGGACAACAAAATCCGCCGCCACCAACAGGAACGACACCTGCTTCCGGAGGACAAGCTCCTAGCCAATAAGAACTAACTAAGAGTACTCTTTGTACTAAGGTTAAGAGGTGATAACCCTTTTGATAAGCCCCAGAAGCCAGATCAAAAAACCTCCCCAAAAACCTTTAGGCTTGGTTTCGATAGGTTTTGAAGGAGGAGTGTAAGTAACTCCCTCGGTAGTACCCGGTAGTGGTTTTAAAAGACAGTTGACTTTATAATAGGCTCCCGCATCAGTAATCTCGTAGTGTTTTTGAACGTCAATATCTTCCAGAAAATCTTCGTAGCCGTCTTTGGCACATCTGACTGTGTGAGTTCCCTTCGTTACCTGATAGCTTCCCATATTAAATATCCCTTGAAAGTTTTCGTCTATATAAATCTTGGCGTCGGTAGGATTTCCGCTTGGTATATTAATGCTGACTGTTAAAAAGGTAGTTTTTTTCATCATACAGGTAATGCTACTTTTCCCGGAAAAATTGAACTCTTCCTCATAGTCAAAAAATCCTGCTTTTACGCATTTCAGAGTGTGCTTCCCTTGCTCTAAATCCTGAATTACCGTTGAGTTTTTCAACTTGCCATCAATATATATGGTTATTGAGTGATCGTCAGTCGGCTCGCTATAAGAAACATTTATAATAAGTTCAGGTGGACTAAATTCCAAGTCGCCAACTAATGCGAAGGTTTCACTTTTTCCAAAAAATAAGGCTAAACCTAAAAGAATAATTCCAAAAAAAATCGCTCGATTATTAGTTCGTGTCATATTTTTTTGTGAGTTCATCTATCTTTTTTTGTACATCACCGACTTCACTCATTTTTGCTTGCAAGTCACCCTGGGCAAAGCGATAAGAAAGAATGTCGTAGGCTGAATTTTTATTGATTGCCGCATCCACTAACCTCCCGAAGGTATTGATATCCTCGATTGCGGCTTTTAACTGCGCATCATTCGGTTGATTAAGCTCGGAAAGGTTCAAGGGTGTTGATGCGTCGAGAGACTCAACATATGCCAAGAATTTACTTAAAGCGGGTTTTGCTTTATTCCAGGAAGCTTTAAGTTCTTCAAAACTCACCTCCATTAGCCTTGGGGGAGTCTTTGCAAAAAGCTCATCTCCTTTCCTTTGTCCTTCAGGGATAATGCCCGCAAAAAGATCCTGAACCTCTTTTACAGTTGGAGTCCTTTGTCCAAAAGGATTATCTTTGGGTTCTAAAGCGTCTTTCAAATCGAAAACACTCATCATTAAGGAGGCAATGGATTTAGCTTCCGTGTTAACCTCAATCAAAGTTGAAATGACTTCATTCAGATCGCTTTTCAAATTTCTAAACGGACCCAAAAGCGGCGGACGGATTTTGGTAAGTTCTTCTTTTTTCTCTTCTAGAAAAACCTTCCGCCTATCTGTAATTTTAATTACTCCTTCATAGTCAGTAGTTCCACTCACACTAGTATCATTTAGCGCTTGTCCTACCTTTTCAAAATCTTGGGAAAAGGTACTTATCTCGCGAGCAAATCTCTCCTGATCATAAACTGCGAAATAGTAATAGCCTAAAGTACCTGCAAACAAAAGAAAAATAAAAATAAGAAAGCCCGCAAAAATTTTTGTGAGGGTTTTTGATTTTTTTGGTAAAGTCTTGGTTGTTTCTTGAGTAGGTTGAATCGGAGTTTGAGTATCTGCTTCTATGGGCTTGAGTACTACTTCAGTCGGCTGTTCTTGGTTGGAAACAACTGCCTTGCCTGATTCTAACTGGCCAGGCTTTAACTCCATGAGCGGTTTATTATCTCCCACCAATTTTAGTATAGACTAAGACTTATTAAAAATCCTCCTCTGTTTGTGGTCTATATTGAAGTGCTTCAGCTATATGACTTGTAGTTATATCCTTTACACCTTCCAAGTCAGCAATAGTACGGGCACTTACTTAAAGTAATCTAATACGCCTAATTTTACCAATCGTCCTCTTACCTATAGACAAAACGTCTCCATCGTCGGTAATCTTAAAATCTTTATCAACTTTTTTCCCGTCTTTAAAAATGGAGCCAGAAGCAACAACTCGAGCCGATTCCTCTTTTTGTTGATACCAACCAGCAAGAACTAAGACTTCACTTAAATAAGTACCTGGCTCTACAAAAATTTCATGTATTCTTCTAGGTAATTCTCCCTTTCTTTTTACCCTATCGAATTCATCCCGAGCATATTCGGCATTCTCAAACCCATCCAATTCTGAAACTGTCCTAAATGCTAACGATTCCTTTAATTCCATGGGGTGAATTTTACTCGATCCCTCAAGAATACTGGGTAATATTTCCTTTTGTATTTGTTTTACGGTTACGAGAGGGACAGAAGTAATCAATTCGAAACCGACTCCGATAGCAGAATCCGGCCAGGTCATAATAGATTCGTACTTTACTTCCGGCCAATCTAGAATATTAACAATATCGCCCTCAGTTTTACCCATTTTCTTACCGGCCGGATCTTCTATTAACTTTGTACCCAACACCCACTTTTCGTGATGTTTATATCTTCTTAAAAGAGTCTGGCCTATTAGCATGTTGAAAAGTTGATCTTTTCCTCCAATTTCTAGGTCAACATCCATAGCGACGGCGTCCCAACCTTGCATCAATGGGTAGGAAAATTCCTGAAGCCATATCGGTTTTTCTCTTTCTATTCTTTCCTGAAACATTTTTCTCTGAAGCATCTGCTGAACTGTAAAATTGGCTTGTATATCTATAAATTCAGCCAAAGTTAACTTAGATAACCATTCATTATTGTTTAAAATAGTTATTGGATTTGGACAGTCGGAAGATAAATCTACGATCTTTCTTGCTTGATCAACATAGGTAGCCATATTTTGTTCTACCTGTTCTGAAGTCAATCTTATCCTTACTGCTGACTTATCTGACGGATCTCCAATCAATGAAGTAAATCCGCCAAAAAGAAGTATAACTTCGTGTCCCAATTCTTGAAAATGTCTTAATTTACGAAGCGGTACCGTATGTCCGATATGTAAATTTGGGCTCGTGGCATCAATTCCCAAATAGAGTCTTAACTTCCTAGACTCCATTTCTACCCTAAGCCCATCCTTACCAGGAAGAATAATGTCAACACCGCGATATAACGCTTGATGCTGCGTGGTCTCCTCTAGTTCATTTTCTAAAATCCTGCTTAAATGTCTTTCCACTCAACTAGCAATACTATCTCAAATACATCATCATGCAATTTATAGTTCTGCTATCTAATTACAATCTGTAAGAAAATTACACGAATTGTTTCCACAACATCATGGTGGAAACAATTCTTGCAGCTTCCCTCAAAGGAATGCCTTCATTAGAAGAGATTCCAGATGCATGAGTCATAGCGTTTCTAGTTATTTGTGCTATCTTTTGTAAAACCATTTGCTCGCTAATCTCGCAATCACCCAGCATCCCAATAGTAAACAATTCGGCCGTGCCGGCATTCACAATAAAGTCGGGTAATACTAAAATTCCATTCTCCTCCAAACTTTTATCGGCGGATGGGGTTATCGGATGATTCGCTCCCTCAACAATCACTCCTGCTTTTATATAACCTACATTATTGTCCTTAATTACCTCTGAAGTTGCAGCGACAACTAGCGCATCGGCCGGTAAGTTTAAAACAGCTTGTGAATCACCCAATGTTTCAAAATCACTCCTCCTATTAAGACAACCCGTCTTCGGATCGACATTTTTTACTACATCCTCAAATCGTCTTCCTTCCAGGCTCAATGAACCCTCTCTGTCTGCAACAGCAACAATTATAGCCCCTGCTTTTTCTAAATAAAATCCCGCGCTACCTCCTACCGCGCCCACTCCTTGTAATGCAATAGTTTTTCCAGCAATAGTCCCACCTTTTAATTCGTAGTAAGTTTTCAACGAAATAAATGCACTCCATCCGGCGGCAATATCTACAAGACGCTCATGTTTTGGACTTAACTTTTCCTGCAAGGGGGTGTGCATAATCTCACCTAACCTACCCAGATTGTTTAATAAACCTAAACCATTTAGAATTCCGAATTGGGGATTATCAATTCCATGCTTTCTCAAAACTTCTGCTGATTCCTCTTCTGAAACGCCAAGATCACCTGCGGTACCCACATTTTCAAGTTCATGAAGAAAACTTCCAATAAATCTTGATAATACACTCATTTTATCGGGACTATTGGGATCATAATCTATTACAAATTTCGATCCATTGATCTCTGGACCTGCAATCCCGAATTTCTCATACATGGTGGATGCTAAAAAAACGGCTTCCTCAGGCATTCCGTTTATTTTCATTCGGATACCGCCACCCGACACATTTAGATTGGGATCCCCCCAACGTGCCAGCCAGCCCTGCGCGTCAGTTAAATTATCTCGCCACTCTTTCAGATATATTAGTCCACCCCTAGTATCTGGAAGCGGTAAGCTATCCATTGCCCAGGAAGTTATATCAGTTACAGGTAGTGGTGAATGTTTTAAAAACTCGGACATTCTTATTAAAGAAAAGGTACTTATATTGGTGCTTGGCCTAAGTGTATCATGTTACTAAATAATATTAAGTTATTTAAATTATTCAGTCAAAGTTATAGGATAATATACAACTACTACTCTTTTGTCAATAACTATCCCAGCTCGCAAAAATTTGTAGTATCTTACTTGAGGTATCTACACCCTAATTGCTCAACTAATGCTTCTCTAAAAGAAGCGTTAGTTTTATTTATCAAGAATAGTGTAATCTCGTCAGAATTTATTCCTCTATAAGCTTTGGATGATATTTGCTTCATTACCATGATAGATCTTTTCTCATTCTCAAAAAACTCATCTCTTTTAATATTTAGTTTTTTTACTATATCTTTCGCTGTTTTTGTAAAAACTTTTTTCTCTCTTACCTTAAGATGCTCATTTACCTTTTTTAGATCATGTTTATTGGACAATACTTTTCCTCCTAAAATATTAGTCAATTTCCAAACATGTCTTATAAATCCTAGCATCCCGCTCTTATCTATAACGTCTGAGTCGTGAATAATCTGAGCTTCAATTGGTATATTCTTTTTACCCGATTCGTGCCACGAGCAGTATTCTGCAATTTTTTTAATTTCAATTGGAGTTAAGTTAAACTTACTTAGGAATTGTGTAGTCTTTCTCTTGATATTTTCCTCAGATTCGATACCACCAAATGCTAAAGAGACGTCGTGCACCCAAGCCGAGGCTAAGATTAAAAATAAATTTCCGCCTTCTCTTTTTTGAAGAAACCTTGCAATTTTATTTACTCTGAAAAGATGTTTGTTACCTTTTGCTTTACCGGAAAAAGCCTTTTCCCAGTCGAGTATTATGGCTTCTTTACCAATTCTTTTTAACAATTCTAAATCTCTTTTGTTCATTAATCAGTAAAATCAATTCCAATACCAAGGTTCGCACAAATGTTAACTAAGTGACTTGTTCTAGGTATTCTTCTTTCCAATATTAATCCTTTTAAATATTTCCTATTTGCTACTAAAAATCTCAATAATTCACCTTGGAATTGACCTATGTCGATTTTTCCACCAACTCTCAACATATGGCTAGATTGAAGTTTCCCTATTTCTCTTAGGGAAGTAAAATCTTGGACGTAAATAGTTGATGCCTTGATTTTCTCTGTCCGACTTTCCATACGGTCAATATTTGAAAAGCTAGTTTTAATAGTAGATCTTAATTGAAGGATTACCGGTTTTCTCTCTTTTAATACAAACTCCATATCTACTGGTGTTTTTAACAACCTTTCAGCCTTTAGGGCAAGTTTCGCTATTAACCAAGCTTCGGGCTCTTCTATTACCTGGTAATCTGTTCGGGTATGCAATTCTCCATGTTCACTCTTATAAGAATCATAACCCGAATCTCCCCCATCTATTACAATCCTTTGAGCAGACTCCGCAACTGATAGCTCCCAATCTTCTCCATTCCCTTTAGTAATAATTACACCGCCCCCACCCTCAATGTATGGGCTAATTATTACAGCCATGGAAGGCTTATCACTTAAACCATACAAAGCTCTAAAACTGATTGCCTTTTCAGAAAAAAATGAAGATACAACCCGTCTTATAGCAGATTCTATCTCGTTTCCTTTCACTCCTATAACACTATCATATACACCTGCCGCACTTCCATTTGTAGTCGTATCCTCATCAAACGATGAAGACCTGACGGCATAATTATTGTAGGTTTCTAACGAAATTGAATCCGTAAACCTTAAAGCTGGAATTCTTCTTCTTATCTCTTCTGCTATGCTGAATTTGTTCTCCAAATCATTAACTTTTTCGATTGTATAGATTAAACTTGCTAATTCTGGATCTTGAAAAAGTATTTTGTTTATCCACTCTATTGTAATGGTTCTTCCAGGCAAAGTGTTTTCCTTACCGAAAATTGTAGCGGCTTCACTCAAACCCGCTGCTTTACCTCCTACTAATGCCCTAGGCCTAACATCGGTTAAACTTACAGTGGCTTCTTTAATTTTAAGATTTGCTAATCCAATAGAAATATTCTCTATTATCTCCGGGCCTTTTTTTTGAATTAAATCATATATTTCTGGTAACAATTTCCCTTCTTCAATTAGTTGTAGCAAAAACCTTCCTTTAGCAGAAGTCGCATCAAGTTCTCCAATTTGTGGCAATAGATGATTGACAAAATTACTAGAAAAAAAATCCACAAATAGTTCTCCGCCTGATAATTCGTGGAGCAGCTCATTGGCTGTATCGCATACCGCAGCATATCTCCAGCCTTTTCCTAAACTAAAATTTTCTTCTTTTCTTACTAAAGGAAACCAATTTAGGAACCGGATTAGCGCATTCATATCTCCGGCCACCTTAACATTTGAATCAGTTGTTTTTAATTGACCTAGAGCATCCTCAGTAATTTTAATTGCTTCTGTTTGCGACAAGTCACCCTTTTTACCTCCGACGCTAACTGGTATCCTCTCTAATACATTTGCAGCAAAAATTATATCTTCAATGGGCGTGCCGGTAACTCTTGATATATTAAGAGCAATTGACATCTTTACTTCGTCCAGACTATCTGTCATCTCCTGAATCTTATGCCAGGTTAAACCATTCCAGCCATCAGGAGATGCAACAACTTCAGTTGAAAAAGTTGAAGGTAAGGTCATACCAATAACATCAAGAGAGCCGCCAGCATTTTTCCTTTCATTTTTCATCGTAGGTACTGGATTGAAAGGAGTCTGCTCAGAATCAGCTATCATAGCTTCAAGGTGGTAAAAAGGCGCCGCATATCCAAAGGCAATCTTTAATCTCCAGTACAACTCAGAAATTTTATCTTCTTTATTAGTAGGCAAATCTCTTTGGGAAAAAATCTCGATTAACCTTCTATCATGTATCTCGGAGAACGCTCTCCATCTCTCCAATACTTGTCTGAGATAATTTGGGTTATCTTTAGTTTTTTCGTACCACTCACTTGCACACATTTTCAGATCACCAGGCATGTCCTCCCAGAACGATTCTGGGCGTTGTTCCATATATAAGACGAGGCTTTCCTGCATTTCTCCTTCCAAAAAAGGGATAACTGGCACAGCCCAAGATTTAAATATTCCATTTGTATCTCCGTTTTCTCGAACTAGCGTAAACTCGTCATCCTGATCATTTCCAAATACCTTAACTTTATTTACTAAAGACAACATTATTATTGTTTGTCTGAATTGATTATTATATATATCTCTTCCTAACTCAGGTTGGACTTCAAAAATATTTTCTATAGATAAATTATCGTTTGTTCTTTCTTGTGACATTAATAAAACCCTTGCTAAATCCCCTTTTTTCAATTTGGGAAAATGCAAGGGTCTTCTAATCGAAGACGGTACCACCTTGCTTCCTAATATTTTCCACTAAAAAACACCCACTGCTTGGGTGTTTGCTCGTCAAAACTATTAGCTTATTGTTCGAGTACTTGACGATGTGCAGTGATACTCTAGTGCGATTACGGGCACACCCGGATCGTCATTTCCTACGGTCAGCTCCAGAGTGTAATTCGATTTCTCTTGTACGTTTCGCTTTCAGCTCCCGCGAAATCTCTTTTTGTCACCCGGAAAAATCTACTATTTCTCTTTCACAGCTTTTAATATATATTTAAAACACCTATAATATAACTTTTTCTGGCATGAAAGTCAATCAGGAAAATATAAAAGACAATGAAGTAATATTTTCTGTTCCCGGGACGAATTTAAGATTCAAACTAATAAACACCCCTAAATTTTTATCTGTTAAACCAAAAAAGAAAATTCGATTGAACATAGCAGAGAAGCTGCCAAAAGATTATTTAGCGTTTCATGCAGCACTGTTGAAAAAAAACAATAAGGGAATATTAATAACCGGCAAGTCCGGTTCGGGTAAAACCACTTTAGCATTTGAACTCCAAAAGCAAGGTTATCAAATATTAGCCAATGATTTTGTAGTCTTATGGTTGGAAGGTGAAATTATTTACGCTGGAGACTTAAATTTATATAAGAATAATATCGGTAAAAAGAAAATGAAGGTGGACAAAGTTATCTGTCTGGAACCTCAAGATAAACGGGATATTTTTTCTTTCGACTGGCAAGAGTGGTGTAAATTTTATTACAAAACTTTACAACCAATTAATAAAAAGGGACTTAAAACGAATAACTCAATGGTTTTTAAAAAAGCATATGAGATCCATGTTGTATTAGGAAATAGACAAAATATTTTAAGATGGCTAACTGCCTATAGTAGATTATGCAGTACCAATAATATATCGAGTTTGGGAATATTGGGATTCGGAACAATAGGATCATCTCTTGTCGCATCTGTTTTAGAAAAAACTTGGCTTAAGGGCTTAAGCATCTACTCAACTAAATTGAAAGAGCTCAAAGGTGTAAAAATGGATATCGAGAGTGCACGACCCAACATATCAATTAAAATAGCAAATACCTCCAAAGATTTATTTTCATATTCTGACATTGTCGTAATCAGTTTTAATGTAAATAATCCACAAAATATTATTACTAAATATGGCGAAAGAATGAGGAAGCTATACAGCCATTTAGAGGTTATTTGGAATTTAAGTAGAGATCTAAGACTGATAAATTTTAAAGGAATTATATTTATTGTTACAAACCCAGTTGATATCCTATCAACCGCAATTTATTACTTCACTAATTTAGATGAGGAGGGAAAATATGATTGGAGGGGACTTTTATCAAATCAAGTTTTCGGAGTCGGACTGGGATTAGACTATAAGCGTCTAAAAACTTTAACCCAGAAAAATTATGAAGTTGTAGGTGAACATGGAGAAAATTTAATTCTGGCTGTAGTAAAAGGAAATAAATTGCATGAATTAAAGAACGACAAACTTTTAAAAAAGGTGGTAAATTTCTCACCCTCAATCAGAAAATACACAAAAAGAACGATTTATGGACCTGTTAAGGAAATTTCTGATCTTCTAGATGCATTTATTAATAATAACAGATGTGTTAGACTCTCAAGTCTTCAGAAAGAAGGTTATTTTCTTGGAAATATTTACAATTTATCAAACGGGGTATTAAACCAAAAATATTTTTTTAATAAAAAACTTAGATTTAAGTATAAAAAAATTCTGAAATCATATAGTACAACTTGGAATAATCTTATCAAAAAACATTCTAATATTACTTCCTCCTAAAATCATTTCTGTTATAGTAATGTTTTAGAGAAGGTGGATAACCTAATTGATTTCATAAAACCTACTCCTTCTAAAGAATTCAAAAATAATCCTGTTTGTAATTTTAAAGGATGAATACCATAGATTAACTACTTAGTTCATATCTTCCTGAGGTCGATATTGGACTGCTTCAACCCTCCGACAAACTTCCTACGAAGGTGGACAGGACTTTGGCATTACAATTCATCATCAGAAGGACGATACTGTAATGCCTCAGCTATGTGATTTGTAGTAATATCTTTTACACTTTCCAGATCTGCAATAGTTCGGGCTACTTTTATAACTTTATGATATGAACGGGCGGTTAGATTCATTGATGCGACTGCACTTCGGAGTATTGCTAAACATTCAGGGGACAGTGGACAGAATTCTTTGACAGCTTTTGATGATAACTCACTATTCGATTTAAACCCTGCCTTGCCGGCAGGCGGGTTTGTTCCTTTATATCTTTTATTTTGAATGTCTCTTGCTTTTTGGACTTTCTTCTGAATTTCTTTTGAACTCTCGCTTTTTGGCAAATTTCCGACCAATTTTTCTGTTTCTACCGCCGGCAAATGAATATGAAGATCAATCCTATCCAAAATTGGTCCTGAAACTCTTTTTTGATATCTGGAAATCACTCCCGGAAGACATTTACAAGCCCTTTTGGGATCCCCGAAGTATCCGCAAGGGCAAGGATTAGACGCGCTGACTAATAAAAATTGGGCAGGATAAGTGACCGAACCTTTCGCCCGAGATATGGTCACAACTCCGTCTTCCATCGGCTGGCGAATTGACTCTAAAACGTGCCTTGGAAATTCGGGAAACTCATCCAAAAACAAAACTCCGCGGTGAGCCAAGGATACTTCACCAGGCGTTGGATTAGTACCTCCACCAATTAGGCCAATCCGGCTAGTTGTATGGTGCGGACTTCTAAAGGGCCGGGTTTTTACTATTGCCTGACCGGAAAATAAGTTTCCGGTTATCGAGTAAATTTTAGTTACCTCTAAAGCCTCGTCTGCGGTCAACCTTGGAAGTATTCCGGGCAGAGCTCTTGCCAACATGGTCTTTCCAGAGCCCGGTGTTCCGCGCATATAAATATTATGGCTTCCAGCCGCCGCTATCTCCATCGCGCGCTTTGCCTGTTCCTGACCGATTACTTCTGAAAAATCAAATTCTGCATCCGCTGTTTCCAAAAGGCCATCTAAACGGACCTTTTTGGCAGGTAAAATTTCAACCACTCCCCTGAAAAATCTCAATAGCTCGATAAGATTCCCTACCGGATATACTTTTACTCCCGGAACAACGGCTGCTTCTTTCTCATTAATTTTGGAGATAAACATTCTCTTTAACCCTTTTTCCCGAGCCAAATAGGCCATGGGGAGAATTCCATTTGTATGCCGAAGACTTCCGTCCAAAGATAATTCTCCGAAGAAAAACGAGTCGGAAATTTCAGGCGCGATCTGTCTTGAGGCAACCAAAATGCCAAGAGCAATGGGCAAATCATACGCAGGTCCAACTTTTGGAAGATCGGCGGGTGCAAGATTCACCGTAATTCGCGTTGAAGGAAAATCAGCTCCTGTATTTTTAATAGCACTTCTAACTCTCTCCTTTGCTTCTTCTACGGCCTTGTCCGGAAGTCCGACTATTGTAAAAGAAGGCAAACCTTCATCGGGGATATCAACTTCAACTTCAACCAATGTAGCGTTAAGTCCAACCGTCGCCCCGGAAGTAATCTTGGCCAGCATTATATATTTATATTAATGATAATGAAGGTTTATGTCGATAATCTCTACATCTTGAGATAATTAATCAGGAACTTGTAGGTAGAATTTATTGTTTCTGTAATTGAAGCAAATTTCATCAAACTGATCGAAAAATCCTTGCCTACCAAGTAACGCGAAACCCGTATCCGAAACTTCATCGCTAAATATTACGTAGGAACCAAACTTATAACTTCTTCCTTTCTGTATAATCATTAATTCAACAATACACGCTTTCCCTTTCATTAGTCCTTTAGATTCTTTTACTCCTCCGAAGAGTTGAATCTCCTTAATTTTCGACAAATCAATTTCAAGAAGCTTGGCAACATCTGAATGAAAAACATTTGCAAACGCTCCCGAATCAAGCTCTGCACGATAATTTGTTGATTTACCGTTGTCTTTATTTGTAATTCTGATATCCATTATGGGTATTTTGTCGTTTGAGACGATCTGAAATGGATATTTAAATTGCATTCCAATTATCCAATGTAGGGAATGTACTTTGAGGGAACTTTAAACAAAGTAGGAATATCTACACCCTTCTTTTGTGCTTCTTTGTAAACTCTCTTAATGTCTTTTCCACTGGAAAGAACTTGCTCTGTGTCGGGTTTAAGAGCTACCCATTTACCTCCAAAATTCTTAATTAATATTTCTAAGCTTGTGTTCATAAAAATATTAAACTACCACCAGCACGGAGGCTGGTGGATTTTTAGGTGTCTCCACCTTTGTCTTTTTCAAATAATCCAATTTGATTCCAATATTTCTTTTGTTCTCTAACATAC